>Ga0265316_10001799_pt1 | contig 22577 bp, 19 predicted proteins | sample 4522metaG_FD_202092 | JGI IMG/M metagenome (GOLD analysis project Ga0265316, IMG submission 202092) | Rhizosphere microbial communities from Carex aquatilis grown in University of Washington, Seatle, WA, United States - 4-5-22 metaG | ecosystem: Host-associated > Plants > Roots > Rhizosphere >... | reverse complement strand
CGGCGTTCGGAGCAGCGACGGGTGATCATGTAGGTGCGGCCGGCTACCACTTGGCGAGGAAGGCTCATGCCCCTATTGTCGGACGCGCCCGCCAGAAGTTGCTTCAAAACTTACCCTCGGATGGGGGAACCGGATGGGGGAACCGCGGAGACCCCAGAAAGTACCCTCGGCAAGATGGGTACCCTCGGCAAGATGGGTAGGATGGGCACGGCAGGACGGGTAGGTACCCACGAAGAACCCTCGGACGGGCAGACGGGCAGGCACGTTGTTTCGGACAAAGCACCCTCCGACGGGGACGTCGGAAGAGTACCCTCGGACGGCATACCCTTTGACGGCATACCCTTTACCCGATTCACTCAGCGCTCGTGTGGCGCACGCCTTTCGTCGAGGTACCGTCGGGCCGCAGGCAGATCGGGGTCGTCGGAACTGGCTCGCTCCACGAACCTTTCGCAAGCAACAGCGAATCGTCCGGAATAGCGGTCGTCGACCCTAGAAAGCATCTGATACGCCATGCCGAGGTTCTTCCAGACACCTGGCCCCGTATCGATCCTGCGCACGCCCAGCCACGCAGCGATCCCAAGTTCCTTATCGCCGCCGCTCTTGGCGACAACGTCTTCGAGCAGGCGAAGTGCGGTTTGCACCGGCTTCTCAGCATCACCCCGTTCTTGGCTGTAGAGCAACGCCAAGTGCGCACGCCCGACCTGGGTATCCAGAACCCGCAGACCGAGAGCCATTTCCCACGATTCGTCCGCTGCCCGGAGAGCGGGCGCGACATCGTAGGCACCGATGGCCTGGCGGTCCCCTTCGACCCACTGTTCGTAGGTCGGAAATTCGTTGGCTCGAACCAGAGAACGAACAAGACCGTAGACGGCCAACTTGTATCCGTGTTTCCAGCTTTGGTCCCAGTCGTCCAGATAGCCGATGACAATCACTGGCCGATTGGGATTTCCATCGAGCAGCTGCTTGATGTTCCATCCCTCTTTCCCATAGACACCTTCCGGCAGGTACACGTCGCGCACAAGACGTCGCTTTCGCGCCACGTACCAGGATTTGGCTAGGTAGTCGCTATCCAAGTGAACGATGTCAGAGCGAAGTTCTTCCACTTCATGAAGATAGAAGACCGAACCCGTCACATCGTCCCCCATCGACGTGACTACGATGGCGTTGGGCGGAAGCGCCGCAAACGCGGTAGCCGTGAAATCTCGCAAGACGGTATTGTTTCGTCCGCTCGCCTGCCTCGCATGAACGGCGATGCCGATTGCGAACACCGCCCCCACTCCCACGGGCAGCAAGCGCTGCCATAGTCTGTGCTTGCCCTTCCCCTTCAACAAGCCGGCAAGCCCAACCCCGGCGGCAATCGCCAGCAGCAAGTCGGACTCGATGCAAAATCGGCCGATGACGGTCAGCAAGTGCGGTCTCGCTATCGACAGATTGGAAAGAGAGCAGAAGGTCAGGACGTAGAAGCAAAGGACGAACAACAGAACCGACGTGGACGTGCGACTTTCGCGCCCGCGCAGGCCGAAATACAGGCCCGCCAACGCAAGCAGAGGACCGCCCCATAGGAGACGGGGAAACGCACGCCCGCCCATCTGCCAAAGCGTCGGCAGGAACGTGCCCTCCGCCACGAAGACGCCTTGCGCACCCGTTCGGCCCATGCGGAAGGTTCCATAGTTGAGACGCAGAACATGGGTCATCAGACCGCCAAGGCTGCTCTCATCGCCCCACGACACCGCCGCCGCCGAGTTAGAGGCCAGCATGAGGTACAAGTAGGGAGTCAGGCCAAGCAGCCCGCAGGCGAGCGCCGTCGCCACCCCCTTGGCTCCAAGGTTACGCCTGGCCGCCCACAGCGAGCGAAGCACCAAGGGCGCGCCGACGAAGACGAAAGTGTGGTGGTTGCACATGCCAAGCCCACTGGCGAAAACCAGCACAAGCACGTGGCGGCGGGAGGGGTTGCGCTCGACACGCAACCAAAGGTGGAAAGCCAGGGCCACGAACAGGGCGTTGAGACCGAAGACCTCCGCTCCCGTCGCCTGCGACCAAACCAGCGGGTTCGTGCCAAAGAGCGCTGCCGCCATCAATCCAGCAGCAGCGTTGCGCGTCCACGACTGAACGACGGCACACACCAAACCGCCTGCGGCTGCCATCGACACAGCGGAAAGCAAATTCACCCGCCAAGCGGGCGAGTGCCCGAGCGGAAGCGCGGCAAAAAATCGGGCAAGAAGCGCGAAGAGCGGATAGCCCGACGGATGGGGAACCCCACCGGTGAGCGCCGCCGCTGTGAGCTCGCCACTGTCGCCCCCCGCCACCGACGGGTGCAAGGTCGCGCCGTAGAGAGCTACCAAGCACGCGAACGCCAGGAACGGAGCGCCCCGGTCCCACACCGTCGGCTCCGCCGAAAAAGCCAGCGGCGAAGCGTTGCCAGTCGCGCCTGGGACAACGCTGGCCTTCTCCCTGGCCAAGGTAGATTTGCGTTTTGCCATTGCCCGCACGTTCAGAAAGCTGTCGGCTATCCGCCCAGCCTGATCAGCTCGCCGCTCGCCGCGCCTGCCTCGATTCGCAGGCGGCCGGCGCTGATTGGCCTGCCAAAGCGGCGCGGCCCAGCGCTGCCCGGGTTGAAAAAGAGAACTCCGCCACGCACCTGACAGGTGGGCACGTGGGTGTGACCGCTCACCACGACGGCCACTCCCGCGGCCTTGGGCTCGACGGACAGCTTGCCGAGATCGTGCACCACCGCGATGTGAACACCATCAATAGTCACCACGGTCTCCCCGGGCAGCTCGTCGGCCCAGGGTCCTCGGTCACAGTTGCCTCGGACAGCGGTCACGGGTGCCAGCCGGCGCAAGACCGCCAGTGTTTCGGCATCCTCGATGTCCCCCGCATGAATGATGTGGGCCGCGCCCGCCAGAGTCGCGAGGGCTTCGGGTCGCAGCAAGCCGTGGGTGTCGGAAATCACGCCGACCATGGTAGCGGCCATGAACGCCATCATAGCGCAGGCGTCCAGGCTATCACCACATCGCACTTACCCCCCGGATCTGACAGATTGGCCGGCAGCGCCGCCGTATCATGCCGACACCCGACGACCATAGATCACGCCCCCGCTGGCAAATTGTCTCGCCCAGCCAGCTGCGCCCCACCCTGTTTGCCCGGCGAAAATACTGGGCCCAGCGTTTCGGCGTGGCCCCGGTCCTTCCCATGTCAAAGGCCGAGATGGACCAACTCGGCTGGGAGTGCTGCGACGTCATTTTGGTGACCGGTGACGCCTACGTCGATCACCCCAGCTTTGGCGCTGCGCTGGTCGGTCGCGTGCTCGGGGAACAGGGATTTCGCGTCGGGATCATCGCCCAGCCCGACTGGCGTTCAGCCACCGCGTTCGCCGCTTTGGGCCGTCCAGCCCTGATGTTCGGCGTGACCAGCGGAAACATGGACTCGATGGTGAACATGTTCACCGCCGAAAGACGCCTACGCAGCGACGATGCGTATTCGCCTGACGGCAAGGCTGGTCTGCGGCCCGAACGCGCAGTCACGGTCTACGCGCAACGCTGCCGCGAAGCCTTCCCCGGTGTGCCCGTTGTCATCGGCGGTATCGAAGCCAGCCTGCGCCGGGTCGCCCACTATGACTACTGGTCAGACAAGGTCAGGCGTTCGGTGCTCTTCGATTCCAAGGCTGACCTGCTTGTCTACGGCAACGGCGAGCGGCCGGTCGTCGAAATCACGCACCGCTTGGCCGCTGGCGAAGCCATCGCGACTATCACCGACGTGCGGGGCACGGCCCTCGCCCTGCCAGCCAAATCCGCACACCCAGGTCTCCTTGAGATCGATTGCACCACCACTGGCACCCGGCGTGGGTCGAACGCCAGCGGCAAGGGCGATGTCATCCGTCTGCCCAGCTTTGAATCCGTGGCCGCGGATCCCGTTCTCTACGCCCATGCTTCGCGAATCCTTCACCTCGAATCCAACCCGGGCAATGCCCGCCCCCTGGTGCAGCGGCACGGCAGCCGCGACCTGTGGGTGAACCCGCCGGCCTTGCCGCTCACCACCGTTGAGTTGGACGCCGTTTACGACCTGCCCTTCTCGCGCCGGCCGCATCCGAGCTACGGCGGCTCGCCCATTCCCGCCTACGAGATGATCAAGTGCTCGATCGCGATCATGCGCGGATGTTTCGGCGGCTGCACCTTCTGCTCGCTCACCGAACACGAGGGCCGCATCATTCAAAGCCGCTCGTCCGCGTCGGTGTTGCGCGAAATCACGTCGGTGCGCGAGAAGACGCCAGGGTTCACCGGCGTGATCTCTGATCTTGGCGGACCCACGGCCAACATGTATCGGCTCGCCTGCAAGAAGCCCTTGATCGAAGCTGCGTGCCGGCGGCCTTCCTGCCTTTTCCCGGGAATCTGCCCCAACCTCGACACCAACCACGGGCCGCTCATTGACCTCTATCGCCAGGCACGCCAGGCGGCCGGGGTGAAAAAGATCACCATCGGCTCTGGTGTGCGCTACGACCTGGCGCTGGCCTCGCCCGACTACATCGAGGAGTTGGTCCGACACCACGTCGGCGGCTACTTGAAGATTGCGCCTGAGCACAGCGAGCCCGGGCCGCTGGCCAAGATGTGCAAGCCCGGTATCGCCGCGTTTGACCAGTTCCGCGCGCTGTTTGATCGGATCTCGCGCCAGGCCGGCAAGGAGCAGTACCTCGTCCCCTACTTTCTTGCGGCACACCCGGGCACAACCCTGCGGGACATGGTGGCGCTCGCGCTTTGGTGCAAACGCAACGGCTTCCGCCCTGACCAGGTGCAGGCTTTCCTGCCCACGCCCATGGCCACGGCCACAGCCATGTATCACACGGGAAAGAATCCCTTGCGTCCCCTGCACCGACGCGGCGGCGAAGAGGTTCCCGTGACCCGCGGCGAGAAAGAGCGCCGCCTGCACAAGGCGTTTCTGCGCTACCACGATCCCGCAAACTGGCCCGTGCTTCGCGTCGCCCTGGTCCACCTCGGCCGGGCAGATCTTATCGGTCACGGCCGAGACTGCCTGGTTCCGCCCGAGCGCCCTGCGCAGATGCGCGCAATCCGCCCGGCCCTCACGCGCGCGAGCGCAGGATCTGGGCGGCGGCGCCCGCGGTGATGTCGCCCTGCTCGCCAAACGCTGATTTGCGGCTGGCGAAGCGCTCGCTCACCCTGCGGGCGGCATCCTCGGCGTCGATGCCGAAGTCGCGCAGGCGCGTGGGCATGCCGAGCGAATGAAAGAAAGCCTCGGTCTTGTCGATGGCAGTCTGGGCGTCGCCCACGTTCCAGACACGGCGGCCGTATTGGGCTAGCTTGGCCGACTTGGCGGCGAGCTTGTGGGTCCACAGCCCCGGCATGACCACGGCCAGCGATTCGGCGTGGTCGATGCCATAGAAGGCGGTCAGCTCGTGGCCAATCATGTGGGTGGCCCAGTCGCCGGGCACGCCACAGGAAAGCAAATTGTTGAGCGCGATGGTGGCCGACCACATGAAGTCCCCGCGGCTGGCGTAGTCACGCGGGCTCTCCAGTGTGCGCGGCGCGACCTCGACCAGCGTTTGTAGCACGCTTTCTGCCAGCCGATCCTGCAGGAGTGCGGCCTCTCGAAAAGTCATGTACTGCTCACACACGTGAACAAAGGCATCCACGATGCCGTTGCGCACCTGCTTGGTCGGCAACGAAAAGGTGGTCTCTGGGTCGAGAACCGAAAACACCGGATAGACGTGGCTCGACGCGAAGTGCAGCTTCTCGCTTGAGCTCTTGCGCGAGATCACCGCGTTCCCGTTGGACTCGGAACCCGTGGCGGGCAGGGTCAACACCGCGCCCAGCGGCAAGGCCCCAGTCACGTTGCTGCCGTTTGTGCGCAGGATCTCCCAGGGATCGTTCCCGGGAAAGACCGCTGCGGCCGCGATGTACTTGGCCGCGTCCAACACCGATCCCCCACCCACGGCGAGAATGAATTTGATGCCCCTGTCTTTGACCAAGGTCAAAGCCCGCAGACACGTCTCGTGCAGCGGATTGGGCTCGACGCCACTGAACTCGACAAGCTGGTGTTTGGCCAGCGCGGCCTTCACCTGGTCGTAGACGCCGTTTTTCTTGATGGACCCGCCGCCCCACAAAAACAACACCGGCCGATCCGCCGGCACGCGCGACGCGATCTCGGCAATCATGCCCTTGCCAAACAGGATCTCCGTCGGATTGCGATAGCTGAAGTTCTGCATGATGGATCTCGTGGCAGGCCCGATACACAAAAGGGGGCGCATGGCCCCCTTCTCTGCATTGGATGTCAGTTCTTACTTCTTCTTGCCCTTGACAGCCGGCTTCTCAACCGGGGCGGCGGGCTCGGCAGGCTTGGCAGCGGCTGCCTTGCACTCGTCAAGCGCCTTACGCGCTGCGGCCGTGGCCTGATCCGACGCCGCCAGTCTGGCGCGCAAACCATTGAGCTCCGCAGTCTGCGCGTCCGCCTTCTTCTGCACATCTGCCTTCTCCGCCGTGGCCTTGGCCAGCGCTTCCTTGCAAACGGTGTCCTCGCAGGCCGCGGTGCCGAGAAGCATTCCACCAAGCGCCAGTGTCGAAAGAATCTTAATCGTACGGGTCATGTCGTTCTCCTTGGGTAAAAAGGGGACGGGACCTTTAGGGTCCGAGCGTCAACCTGGCGTCGTTCTACGCATGCCGGCCCCCGCTGTCAAATGGCAGCATGTAGTGACCGAGCGGCGGCGCACGTGTTGACCCGCCGCGTCCACTCGACATCCCGCCCCTCGCTCGCCGGCGCAAGTCACCTGCAGGCAATGGGCAGTCGGATCGTGAAGTTGGTTCCCTTGCCCACCTCGCTGTCGAATGTCAGCGAACCGTGATGCCGGGTCACAATGATGGAACGGGCAATCGCCAGGCCCTGACCGCTGCCCTTGCCGGTCTCCTTGGTGGTGAAGAAGGGCTCAAATACGCGTTGGCGGATTGCCTCTGGAATACCTGTTCCGGTGTCGGCGATATCAATACGAACCGACGTGCCATCGACCGACGTCTTGATTCGGATCTGGCCTTTCGTTCCGGTCTTGCCGACGACATCACCAATGGCGTGGGCGGCGTTGACGATGAGGTTCAGGAAGACCTGGTTCAGATCCCCCACATGGCACAGGACGGGCGGCAGGTCGCCCAGATCGGTCGTCACCTCAGCCACGTACTTGTATTCGTTTTTGGCGATGGTCAACGTGGTTTGCAAAGCCTGGTTGAGGTCGGCAGGGGCCATTTCCCTTTGATCGGGATGGGCGAACGCCTTCATCGCTCGCACAATGGTCGAGATGCGGGAAACTCCATCCAGGCAGCTTTCCAGGCTGCCTGGCACATTGGCGTCGAGGTAGGCAAGGTCAATGTCCTCCGCTGTCTCCTCGATGCTACGTACCAGCGCGGCATGCCCGCCGGCTTTCTCAACGACCTCCGCGGCACGCCGATACTCGCTGATCAAGCGCTGATAGCCTTCAAAGGCGCTCTTCAGAAAGTGTACGCCGTCGCCGACATACTGGGCCGGCGTGTTGATTTCATGGGCGATGCCTGCCGCAAGCTGACCGACGGCCTCAAGCTTGCGCACATGTCCCAGCTCCATTTCGATTCGTCGCTGCTCTGAGACATCTCTGATGGTGCCCTGAAGAAAGGGCTTACCGCCCAGTTCCATGCGGGTCAGCAGGACTGTGGCTGGAAATTCCGGACCGTCGACCCGCTTGTGCATCCACTCAAATGAGACGGAGCCAGTGCGCATCGCGACTTGGCCCATCTCGCGAGCCGCATCGCCGGATGAGCGCCCGTCTGGCTGATTTTCGGGCGACAGATCTGCAGGCCCGCGGGACGTGAGATCTCCAATCGTCTTTGCGCCGAATATGGCCAGCGCGGCAGGGTTTCCATCGAGAAAGGTCACCGACGGTGGGACCATCATCACGATGGCGTCGCGGGAAGAGTCGAAGAGGCAACGGAACTTCGCCTCGCTCTCCCGCAGTCTCTTGTCCGCTTCCCGCCGCTCGGTGACATCGAGAATGGTAGAGAGCAGATGGGCCTCGCCATTGAGCTGGATCAGCTGAGCGGAAATGAGGCCAGCCCGGATGTCACCATTCTTCATCCGGAAACGCATCTCCAAACAGTACGCGAAGCCTTTCTGGCTCACCTCGACGAAGAGTCGTTGGCGGTCGCGGGGATCGTCGAATAGGTCCAGGTCCGCCGATGTGTGACCGATGACTTCGTCCCGACTGAAGCCCGAAGTGCGGAGGAACATGTCATTGGCGTCGACGTAGCAGTTCGTAGTGATGGATGTGATCGCCATGGAAACAGGGCTGCTGCGAAAGGCCGTCGAAAACCGCTCTTCGAGTTCGCGGACAGCCGACTCGGCTCGTTTCTGATCCTCCAAGGCGTCAAGCATCGCCTGCCGCGCGCGATCCGTCTGGGCAAGGGTGGCGCGTAAATCGTTTTCAACCTCTTGGCGCCTGCCAATCTCGGATTGCAGTTGCAGGTTGGTCTGGAGAAGCGCGGCCGCCTGCTGTCCGAGTGACACGCTGGCCTGGCGCAAAGCCAGGTGGGTTTTCACCCGGGTCAGCAGCTCCGCGGCTTGAAACGGTTTGGAAATATAGTCCGCGGCGCCCAGTTGCAGACCTTGCACCCATTGATCAACGTCGGAGCAGCCGCTCACGAGAATGATGGGAATGTCACGCGTGGCCGCGCGGGCTTTGAGTTGCCGACACACCTCAAGGCCGTCCATGCCGGCCATGTACATGTCGAGCAAAATCAAGTCAGGCAGGTTGGAGATTGCGCCCTCCAGTGCCAGCTCGCCATTATCAGCCGCGAAGACCGCATATCCCTGCCGGGTGAGAATCTCCACCAACAGCACCAGACACGATGGGCTGTCGTCGACCGCAAGAATCGTTTGTCTGTCGCTCATCAGAATGCCCTACGGTTCACCACATCGCCCCCTTGGGCCATTCCTCTTTGTCTCGGCAGTGAGAGGAAAATGATGAAGCCACAAATGACCCTCCCAAAGCAGCACTGTCAAGCCTGGAATCATTCTGCCGATGAATGTGCGCATGGCCGGATGTCGAAAGGCGACCCGGGCACAGACCAGCGGAGCGTCGACAAGGGCAGACTAGGGAAGACATGCCGCAGACAGCGAGAACACTGAAGCGCATTATGTTTGTAGACGACGATGCGAATGTCCTCACCGGGCTTCGCAATGTCCTGCGGGCGAAGCGCCGCGAATGGGATATGGTTTTCGCCGTCGGCCCGGAAGAAGCGCTGGCCAAGCTAGCGGAAATGCCCTTTGACGTCGTGGTGAGCGACATGCGCATGCCCCGCATGGATGGCGCGGCCTTGCTCAGCCGGGTCAAGCAGCTCCAGCCGCAGGCCGTCCGCATGATCCTTTCCGGTCAGACAGAACTTGAGAGCGTCATGAAGTCTGTGTTCATTGCGCACATGTTCTTGTCGAAGCCCTGTGATCCGGCCTTGCTCCAGCGTGTGATCGATCGGGCGTGCGAGCTGCAGGCCATCTTGAACAGTGATGAATTGCGTGCGACCGCCGGCAAAGTCGAAATGCTTCCGGCGGCCCCTAAGACCTACGTTGCGCTCAATGCCGCGCTGATGGAATCCAACTGCAGCGTTGCCGCGGTCACCCGAATCATCGAGCGCGACGTCGGCCTGTGCGCGAAATTGCTCCAGTTGGTCAACTCGGCCTTCTTCGGATTGCCGAGAAAGATCTCGTCATTGGGCGAAACCGTCACTTACCTCGGGATCTCGACCATCAAGAATCTCGCCTTGGCCCTCGAGACCTTCTCAACCGCGGCTGAATCCTCCGGCCTCTCGGAGGCGAGGCTTCTGGCCCTGCAGAATCACTCCATTCTGACGGGAGAGATTGCGCGAAAGATTGAGGCACAAGATGTGAAGAAGGCGGAAGAGGCCTTCCTGGCCGGCGTGCTGCATGAGGTGGGTTGGCTGGTCAAGACGCAGCCTGTGCCCGCTGGTGGCGCCGACCCACCCGTCGATCGGACGTTGCTCGGTGCCTATCTATTGGGACTATGGGGATTGCCCCATCCCATCATGGAAGCCGTGGCCTATCACAAGGAGCCGCGCTTGCTGGCGCATGACGCGGTCGATCTGGTGGACATCATCTACATCGCCGACCACCTCGCGTGCGAGTTGGGAGGCAGCAGGACGGTCGAGCATAAGATGGATCTTGCCTATCTCGTGGGCATCGGCCTCGACGAAGGGCGGCTCCTAGAAATGCGGAAGGTGGCGGAAAGCGTAGTGCGAGCAAGCATTGACGATTCGGGGGAGCATCGACATGACTGAAACGATCCATGTATTGTGTGTTGACGACGAGCCGAGAGTCCTGGAAGGGCTGGTTCTAAATCTGCGGCGCAACTACCGGGTTTCGACGGCGCCGAATGGCCAGGCGGGACTGGCGTTGCTCGACGGCGACGATCCCCCTGCTGTGGTCGTTTCCGACATGCGGATGCCGGAGATGGATGGGGCGGCCTTCCTCAGCCACGTCAGAGAGCGCTCGCCGGACACCGTGCGCATCTTGCTCACTGGACAAGCGGACCTCAATTCAGCCATTGCTGCGGTCAATCACGGCCAGGTCTTCCGATTCCTAACCAAACCCTGCAATCCCCAGACTTTCCTTGCTGCCATCCAGGCCGCAGCCGAGCAGCATCGGCTCATCACGGCCGAGCGGGAGTTGCTGGAAAAGACCCTAAAGGGAAGCATCAAGGCCCTCACTGAGATCCTCTCTCTCGCCAACCCGCTCATCTTTGGACGCGCAACGCGTCTCAAGCAGCATGCGGCGGAATTGGTGGCGGGACTGGGCGTGCCGTTTTCTTGGGAAATCGAAGTGGCGGTTATGCTGTCCCAAATCGGCTGCATTGTTCTTTCCGCCGCCAATAATGAGAAGCTGTATTACGGCCGAGCGCTCAGTCCTGAGGAGATTGAGTCAACCCAGTGCGTGCCCACACTTTCGCGACAGCTGCTGGAAAGCATTCCTCGGTTGGATTCCGTGAGGGCGATATTGGACGCCCAGGACTACTCCTTCGATGGTTTGAACTCACCGCGCGGCGCTGCCCGGGGTGAGGCCATTCCTCTGGGCGGCCGGGTTCTTAGGCTGGTAGGCGATTATGATTTTCTTGAAGCGGGCGGAACGGCGCCCGCGGTGGCAATCAGCATCCTGCAGGGCCGCAAAGGCCGCTACGACCCGAAACTGCTCGACACCCTCAGTCGCGTGAAGAACAAGGATGCATCTCCGGGTGTAGGCGAGATTAGCCTGGCGTCGCTTCAGCCCGGAATGCTTCTGGTCCAGGACGTCATGGCCACGGCGGGCCAGCTTCTGGTTCCTCGCGGCCACGAAGTGACGCCAGCTCTGCTGGCTCGGCTTCGCAATCTGGCGTCTGGCAGCGTGCGGGAGCCGATTGTGGTGTTTGTGCCTGGGCAAGCGAAGAATGCGACGCCGGACGAGGGAGGCGTGGCGTGAAAGCCGAGGCCTTTTCCTTCCGCGGCGGGCGCGGTTGGTCCGCTCCGGCGTTCCCGGACCTGGACTCCGAACAAACCTTGGTCTTGGTTTTCGGCGGCGCCAGGAAGGTGGAGAGTCTCCCACTCGATGCTCTGGTGCGCGCCTATCCACGCGCGCATGTGCTCGGTTGCTCCACGGCAGGCGAAATCCTCGACCAGGCGATCTTCGACGATAGCCTGGTCGTCGCCATCTGCCGTTTTGACGGCACACCCCTTCGCTCAATTTTTCACGCCATCGAATCAGCGACGGACTCCTACATGGTCGGCACGACTATCGCAGAGCGGCTTGCGGCGGCCGATCTGCGCGGCGTGTTTGTCCTGTCCGACGGAACCAAGGTCAACGGCAGCGAGCTTGTCAGGGGCCTTAACAGCGTGCTCCCGCCTGAGGTACTCGTGACCGGCGGACTCGCGGGAGACGGCGATCAGTTTTCCGCGACGTGGGTTCTCGACCACGGAAAGCCCGCGGGTGGCTGCGTCTCCGCCATCGGGTTCTATGGCGAGCGCATCTTGCTCGGCCACGGCTCCAAGGGAGGCTGGGATGTCTTCGGCCCCGAGCGGACTGTCACACGCTCTTCGGGAAACGTGCTCTTTCAGATTGACGGCGTTTCAGCCTTGGATCTCTACAAGCGCTATTTGGGCGACCTGGCCAGTGGATTGCCGGCCAATGCGCTGCTCTTCCCTCTCCGGCTGCGGCGCCACAAGACCGACGCGCACGGGCTCGTCCGGACGATCCTGTCGATCGATGAAAAGGCCGGCTCGATGACATTTGCCGGGGACATCCCGGAGGGTAGCCTGGCGCAGTTCATGCGTGCCAACCTCGATCGATTGATCGACGGTGCAGCCGAGGCGGCGCGGCGGACCAGCAGGAGCAAACAGGAAGACGCACAGGAAAGTCTGGCCATTGCTGTGAGTTGCGTCGGCCGCCGATTGGTCCTCGCTGAACGTGCCGAGGAGGAGATCGAGGCGGTGACCGGCATCTTGCCATCGACATGTCGGCTCATCGGTTTCTATTCGTATGGCGAACTATCACCCTGCTGGGATGGGCGCTGCGATCTCCACAACCAGACCATGACCCTGACGACGCTTTCCGAAACCTAGCGATGCTTCATCGCCTCCTCGAACGGCAGTTGCGCCGACTCGATCTTCAGCGGGTCGCGCCGCCAGCACAGGAGGCCTGGCAGGAACTGCTCGAGCGGATCAGCCGCGCCTATGAGGCCATCGATCGTGAAAGGTACCTGGTCGAACACTCGATCCTGGTGGCGTCGCGGGAGATGCAGGAGCTGAATGCGAAGGTCACGAAAGAGCACGAGAAGCTCACCGGCGTGTTTCGCGTGGCGCCGGTCGGGCTAGCCACCGCTGACCAGGAGGGTCGCATTCTAGACTTCAACCAGGCACTCGAAGGGATAGTGGGACACGCTGCGCAGCAGGCGATTGGCCGGTGCCTTTGGGACTTCATGTCCGCTGAGGATGGGGCGGCCACCGAAACGGCCTACCGGGCCGTGATTGCGGGCAAAATGTCGACAAGTCAGAGCCAGCGTCGACTGATCACCAAGGATGGGCGCGTGGTGTCCGTGGATCTGAGGCTGACCGGACTGCCGGACGAAGAAGGGAAGACGCAGTTGGTGATCGCCAGCATGGAAGACGTCACAGGGAAGGACCAACTTGAGGTGGAGTTGCGCCATTCCCAGAAGCTGGAGTCTGTGGGGCGGCTGGCGGCCGGGATCGCACACGAGATCAATACGCCGATCCAATTTGTGGGAGACAACGTCAACTTTCTTTCGGGCGCCTTCGAGCAGCTCATATCGTTGTGCAATAGCTACAGGGCCGCATGCGAAAAGGCGGCCGGGGCTCCCTTGTCTACGGAAGACATCGCGGGCCTGAAGCGCGATGAGGAATTGGCTGACTTCGAGTACGTCCGGGCGAATGTCGCCACTTCGATTGCCTCGACCATTGATGGCGTGGGCCGCGTAGCGAGGATCGTCCAGTCAATGAAGGCCTTCGCCCATCCAGATCAGGGCGAGCGCGCCGCGGCCGATCTCAATGCGGCCCTGCGGGACACCCTGACAGTGGCGACCAACGAGCTAAAGTACGTGGCCAAGGTGGTAACCGACTTTGGCACCATTCCTGCTATACCGTGTTTGGTCAGCGACCTGAACCAGGTCTTCTTGAACCTGCTGGTGAATGCGGCGCACGCCATCGGCGACGTGGTCGGCACGACCGGAAAGCTCGGCGTCATCCGCGTGCGCACATATCAGGAGGGGAGTGTGGTGGTCATCGCCATCAGCGACACGGGCACCGGAATCCCCGAGGCTGTGCGCGGGAGGATCTTCGACCCCTTCTTCACCACGAAGGAAGTCGGCAAGGGTACCGGACAGGGCCTGGCCATGGCGCGAGCCGTTGTGGTTGAGCAGCACGGCGGTGCGCTGACCTTTGAGACCGAGCTGGGCAAGGGGACGACCTTCTTCGTTCGCATCCCGTTCGACCTAATGGAAGTCTGAGCCGCCCGACCGCCACTCTGTCTCCTCGCGCATGCAGTTCGTGGCCTCGCTTTCAGGGTTCCCATATCAAAACTGAACGCCGGTGTCGATGAACCAGGTCTCGCTCAGGGTCTTGTCGGCCGGCGCCCAGTCCTGGACGACGTCTTTGGCCACCACCGCGCGGCCGGATCCGTCGCTCACACGGAGAGTGACCGGCAGGCTGAACGGGCCATAACCCTGGGGAAGCGCCCAGGTGCCGAATCGTTCTTGCGGTCGGGACAAGCTGTAGTTGCCGTCGCGTTTGAGCAGCACCCAATCCCCTGACGGCAACTGCGCCTCGACCTTGGCCGCGGCGCCCAGCCCGGCCATGTTCACAACGGTGAGTGCGAAGTAGTACGGACCCGCGTTGGGGCGCAACCAGATGTGCATGTTGCCAACCACGGGACAGGGCACGCGCTTGTACTTGGTCGGGATCACGCCGTCGGTGATCGTGCCGTTGGGATCGCCGGTTTGCAGGCGCGCCATGGCGATATCCGAAAGATCAAGGTGGATGCTTTCGGTGGCCAGGGGATCGTGATCAACCGGCGGAGGCGGCGACGGCGGAAGCTGGCAGCCGTACTTGAAAACGCCCTCGACCTCGCCGCAGTGATCGCGTCCGGAGCCGCAACACCACTTGGAATTGGCCGCACACGGACACGAGTCGGCCACTTGAAGCACGATGGGCGGCGTGACGCCACCTGCCCCCGACTGCAGTTCGGTGCCGTCGTCCTGTGTGTGGACCAACTGAAAGCACTCGCCGCAGGAGAGGTAGTTGTCGAGATCGCCGGGCAAGCTGGACCAGAACTGCGTGTAGTAGTTGCCCTGCGGGGCCGCGAAGTTTCCGCGCAGGGTCACGTTGCTGGGATCCTTGCACAGATCGGGATACGCCTTGCAGAAGGTGTCGCACCTGGCCTGCATCGCCGTATCTGCGAACTTCATGGACGTGGAGCAGATCCCGTACAGGCCAAAAGCGCACGCGCCATTGGGCGCCGTACCGAAATGGGTCGAGCGCGAGTAGTGCCAGTCTTCGTTGTCGGTGACCGTGTGAACCTCCGGCCATTGCCCCGAAGTGCAGGCCTTGGCGTTGACCACTTCACACTGTGCGGAGCCCGGCCCGCCGCACTTGTCGCAGCTTTCGGACTTGTTGTCATTACTGCAGTACTGGGCGCAACACACGCCGTTGGTCATGGCCCAAGCCCCGCACGAATCCAGGCTGGCGTCTGGGCGCGGTGCTTGCGTGCGCGTTCCTCCCGTAGCGCCGGCGTCGGGCGCGCTTGGGACATTTCCCCCTGTGGCGAGCGGGGCATCGACAACGGCCGCGTCGGGGTTGGGCTTGGTCGAGGATGAGCCGCCGCTTGGCGTGCCCCCCGTCACTGGCGAACCTGCCACCCCCTGCCCGCCCGCCGCATTCTGCGTCGTGCTCCGCGCGCCACCGGAGCCTTGCGAGCCTCCGATTGCCCTCGCGCCGCCGGCGCCTTTCGTTCCTCCTGAACCCTGGCCTCCGCTGCCGCTTCCGTCCAGCGTTCCACCTGGGTCCGAGAGAGGCTCCATGTTCGCGCCACAGCCTGCGGCGATCGGCGCTCCCAGGAAAACCAGCAGCATTGTGCCGGTCCGGGAAACACGTCGGTGAAGGAAGGTACTGCTTCGGTCCATGCGCCCTAGTTTACTCCGCCGCGCGAGGTGTTCGACCTGTTCGTGCGGATCCCCATGGAAGTCTACTTGTCTAGCCCATAACCTGGAAGCCCGGCGCGATCAGATGGGCGATGCGATCGGGATCGTGTACACGCTGGTCGGTCATCCAGCGCCGGGATCGCTCGCTCTGCAACTTGCCTTCGCTGCTGCCGCATATCTCGCCCAGCCAGCGGCGGCCTGACTCGGCCAGCAGCAGGGCGCCGGACGATTCGGCAGTGGCCACGGCACGTTCCAACGCCGCTACGGCTGCGTACAGGTCCAGTGGATAGCGTAGCCGACCCTGCGCGCCGGGACACTTGTTTACTACCGCCGCGCGGCGCGCTGACTACTGACTGGACAGAACGGCCTGGCACGCGGCTGCGCCGCCGCCGCTGCACGCAAGCGACACGGAGGGAGCGGGGCCTGGTTCATGGCTGCAGGAGCGTAGCGTGGACGTCAGGTGGTTTGGGCTGGTGGGCACGGAGCCAGCGGGCGCGACACCAGGGCCGGTTCCCGCCTGCGCATCCGTGACCACGGCGAACAAGCTGGCGTCGGGCTGATAGGCGCCCCCTGCCGGCGATGCGCTTTCGGGAAGATAGCCCGAGAGAGTCCACGAACTTCCCGCCAGGCTTTCCATGCCGTCAGCGTAGCCGAATCGACCTGCCGACGGCAGACCAACGGCGGCTCCACCGGTCACAGCGATGGCGCATTCATCCGCAAGCGAGGTCACCTTGATGTTGCCCGACGGGCCACAGGTGCCAGTCACCCACAATGTCAGGTCAAGGGCTGGGTGAGGACAGCGCTGCACCTCGGAGACATCAGACGTGGCAATGAGAAAATAGCTTGTGCCCGCCAACAGGAAGAGTCGCGCGGCGAGAGCGGCACGGCCGCGAAACCAGGAAGGACTAGTCATGGGAACCTCCGTCCATTGAACCTCCGTCCATTGAACCTCCGTCCATTGAACCTCCGTCCACTGTCGACGGCGAAGTGGGCGGCGCCACTGGCTGCCCGAGATCCAGTGTGCCCACAATAGCCAGGGGCGCGCTGATTTGAATCACACCGACCGTCGCCTCGGTTACCGCCACAACCTGTTCTGGGGGCAATGAAAGGGCGCGCAGAATGGGATCGGCGCTGGTGACCGTGCCCAGCGCTGTCAGCTCGCCGCTGCCAAAGAAGAACACGGCAAGCTGGCCGTCACTGGCACCGGTCGATGAATAGCCGACCGAGGTGCTGTTGTAGGGCACGAGCAGGATGCTCAATTCGTCGATCACCCGCACCACCTTGGCCAGGTTGTCGGCCTGATCGGGCAGGGCAGTGTAGTTGTCCCCGAAAGGCTGGCGGCTGAGTAGTTTCGGGGCGGAGAGCGTGCTCACGTCATAAAGCGAAGCCTGCAGACGCCAGACACCGCCGGGGCTGTCCTGATCGCGGCCGATACCCAGCAAGTGATCGCCGTGCGGGATGATGAAATCGAGCCAACCCGAGGTTTGCAGAGCGCCCCCGACGCGCGGGCTGGCGGGATTGGACAGGTCGATGGTGAAAAGCGGATCAGTCTGTAGGAAGGTCACCACATAGCCACGCATCCCATCGAAACGCACCGCCTTCACCTGGTCGGGGTGGTCCGTCGAAAGTGACAACCACCCCAGGGGATCGATTTCGTCCGCCGATCTGGCCATGAAGGTGCGAACCGCCGCGGTGGCTCTGCCGGTGGAACTCCACCAACCGCCGCGCGAAACCAGCACGCGAAGGACGCCTTCATAGAGATCAAGACTCCAGCGATCGTTGACCATTCCCACCATCGCATAGCTTGCGCCTCGGCGCAGAAGGCCCGCGGGCGAGCTGATGTCCACGGCCATGACCGTGGTGCACCCGTCCTTGTCGTATCCGCTCGATGCGCATTCACCGACGGCCGTCCCCCCCCATGACACCGTCGCTACATAGAAGACGGTCGGGGTGACCAGCACGTGGGCCCCGTATTGCCCGAGCGGCAGGTTCAATCGGTCCACCACCCGCACAGCACGCGGATTGGTGACATCCACCGATTCGATCACCCCCCCCGAATCGGACGCCGTGTAGAGGATGTCGCCGACCAGACGCGAATTGGTCGCCTGCCCATCAATGACCAGGGTTGACAGCAATGAAGGCCGGTCGGGCTGCTTCACGTCCACCACGGAAAGCAACGAATTGGTGACAGTCCCCGTGGAACTCAAGATGTTTTTAGTGATCGCCAGGATGCTGCCGTTGTGCAGATAGAGTTCGACAGGATCTCCTGCGAGCGGCACCCGTCCAATCAGAAGGGGCGCGGCTGGGTTGCCAAGGCCGACAATGGAAAGCCCGTGGGTCTTGCCGAGGACGTAGAGAATCGGATCGTCGAGCCAAACAATGTCGCCCTCCTCGACCAAGCGTTCTGTCGCGGGTCCAGGCGCTGGGGTGGCGCTGGACGAATCGCCCGAACTACCGCTGCACGCCCAGCCAAGGCTGGCGAGAAGAATGGCCGTCGTCGCAAGGTGCTTCGTCATGGCTGTCCCCCGGATGCAGAAATTGGGCCAGTGATAAAGTCCACGCTTTTCAATCCTTCCGAAGCCGAGACCCCGACACGGATGTCATAGAAGAGTTCTCTCGGGTCGAGTTTTCCCGAGACGCTTGCAACCATAGGCGACCGCCAAGGGCACCACAAGGAGGGCCAGCAGGTCGCTCGGGTCGCTCGTGAACACAAAATGACGAAGCCCCAGGGGCGCCCCCACTCTGCGCAGGCCGACAAGAAAGGCTTGCTGGAAGGGTTCCCATATCTCAAGCGCGGCGAAGACAAACGCCGCGATGGCTGCGCCGACTAAAACCCGCGCCCGCGGATGACCTGGCCGCACCACACCGAGCAGGGCCGATGTGAAGAGCGGCAGGAAGAAGCAGATGGCGATGTCGGAAAGCTTGCCGGTCACGGCGTTGTGAAACCGCGGCTTGAGCACGCGATCATTGAGAACCATGAGCCCCACCGCAGCCGCAGGCAGCGGAGCAAAGAACTCCGGCATTGAGAAACGCCCCACGTCCCCTACCCCGCAGCCGCGCGCGCCCGCGAGGGCGCATCCTTCGCTCGCACGATCTCGCCGTGGCAGACAGTGCGGTTGCGGCCGCCGTGCTTGGCGGCGTAGAGCGCCTGGTCGGCGTTGGAGATCAGTTGCTGCTTGGTCTTGCCGTCCTCGGGATAGACCGCCACGCCGAGTGACAGCGTGGACTTGAACGCGCCTTTGGCGGAATCGTGCGTCTGCGCGCCCACCTCTTGTCGGATGCGCTCGGCCAGTTGGCGGGCGCCGGTGCGATCCGTGCCTTCCAAAACCAGCGCGAATTCCTCGCCGCCGTAGCGGGCCACGATGTCGATCTTGCGGGCGCTGGCCTTCAGGATGGCCGCCACCCGCTTCAACACCTGGTCGCCGGTTGGGTGGCCGTGGGTGTCGTTGACCTTCTTGAAATGGTCAATGTCGGTCAGGATGAAAGACACGTGCATCTGGTGACGTTCGGCCCGGCCCAACATGGCGGAGAAGCGTTCCTGAAAGGTGCGGTGATTGACCAGACCGGTGAGCCCGTCCGTGGTCGCCTGCTCTTCTAGCGCCTGGAACATGCGGCCGTTCTGCAGCGAGATGGCCACCTGGTTCGCAATCACGCCCAGCATTTCGCGCCGGTCAGCCGGAAAGGCACCCGGCCGCTGCGCCGCCACGGTGAACGTTCCCATGACCTCGTCTTTGACCAGCAAAGGCAGCACGAAAAGCGATTCAAAGCCCTTGAGTCGCTCGCGCGGATCGAACACGTACGACCCGCCGCGATCATGCCAGTCACCCGCCGAGGGCAAGGCCAGCTTGTTCTTGACCACCATGGACGCAATGGAACCGGCGTCGCAGAAGGCCCGGCCCGCCAGCTCGTCAACGCCCTCGCCCACCACCCGGCTGATCACATGGTGCCCGTCAGAACCATCGTAGGCCGCGATGGCGGCGAAATCGAACTCGCACACGCCGCGCGCGCCTTCGATGGCGGCGTCGTAAACCTCCGCTAAGGTCAACGCCCGGTTGAGCGCCGCCGAGGCCCGGTAGAAGCGTTCGTGCTCGTGCTTCGAGCGCTCGACCGCCTGGAAGACCCGTTCGGACTGCACGATGCGCATCATCTGAGCGGCGGCAGCGGTGAAAAGATCCGCGTCGCCGGCGGAAAAGGCCGCGCCCTGCTTGCGATCCCCGATAAGTACCCCGCGCAGTGATGGGCCTTCAGAGACCGGCACGCCCAAGAAGGCCGAAACGTCGGCTGGCCCCTGGTAATAGGACAGAAGTGACAGCCGCGGCGATTCCAGCAGGTAGGGCCGACGGTCTTTCACTATGGCAGCCAGCACGCCGGTGCGGGCCGACAGTGGCCCTTCGGCAATGTGGGGCGACTCACTCGCCAGCTCTTTGAACTTCAACTTGTCGCCAGTGTTGTCCAGCCAAAGCAAGGCGCAGGTTTGCAACCCCATGGTTCGGCGGAGCAAATCCACCGTGTGCAAGAGCTGCTCATGAATCGTCTCGATCGATCCCTGAGACAGCTTTTCTTCTTCTTCAGCTCGCGTGCGCACGTGATGCTCAGAACTCAAGACCGACGAAATTAGGCGGAAATCGCGGGCTTCTTCGCGCATAGAAGCCACCTCGGCCGTCAGACAACGTCGGCGCTCGCGCCGCTGGCGCGCCACCTCGGCGTGCAGGAAGGCCACGTTCAACACGGCGAACACCCCGATGAATCCCGCGTGTCCGGGGAATGCGGCCGCCGCCCCGGGCATGGCGCCAGGACCAAAGGCCATGACGGCCTCAAAGCCAAGCGCCGCCGCGGCCAGCGGACAGCCCACCGACAGGGGATGGAACGTGACCAGGAAGCTGACCAGGGCGTAGACCAGGGGATACGGCGGCGAGGTGACCCCGCCCACCACGGAGAGAAAAACGTAGGTCGCCGACAGCAAGAGCAGCCCCATTTCGAGATCGGAAACCATCTCGCGGCTGCGGCTACGGCGGCGCTCGCCGTTGGCAATGCGGCCCGCCAGCTTGACCAGCAGGGCGACGGCCAGGGCGGCGGCGGCGAACCCGTGTGACCAGGCGGCGCCCGGCCGCCGCAGGTCGGGGAACCAGCCCAGCCACAGGAGAGTGCCCATGGTCGCCACCAGGCCAAAGCCCCACACCGTCTGCACCGCGCGCCGAATCTCGAACGCCAGACGAACGCGGAGCTTGGACAGCCTCATCGCGCCTCGCCGAAATCGAAAAGGATCTCGCCCGGCCGCACCCAGCCCATGTCCACGCGGGCCACTTGCTCAAGCGCGCGCGGATCCGCGTGCAGGGCTTCGACCTTGCGGGCCAGGGCTTCGTTTTCGGCGCGCATGTGGGCGTTGCGGGTCTTGGCTGCGGCCAGCTCGCGCTGCAATTCCAGATAGCGGCCATACCCGGAGCGCGCGTAGAGGTGGTACGGCACATAGCCGAAGGTGACGGCCAGCAAACCGGCCGCCAACCCACGCAGAATCCAGGTTTTTCCTGACCGGGTATCGCGACGCATGACAGCTCCCTGTGACCAGTATGGGGACGTTGGCCAGGGTCGCAATTTTTTGGACGGTTGGCCTGACAACGCGTGGCGCTGCCAGGTGACATTTGCCAGACGACATCTTGACGCTCCCTCCTTTGAACATCATGATGTCTTCATGCGCACTACGCTCACGCTGGACGCCGATGTTTTTCACCTTCTGCAAGGGGAAGTGCATCGCGCACGCAAAACGCTGAAGCAGGTCGTGAACGAGGCTATTCGCCGCGGTCTCTCTCCCCGGGGAGCGGGCGAAGAGCAGGCCACCTACCGGGTCACGGCGCACCACGCGGCCCTGTTGCCCGGACTGGACCGAGCCGCTCTCAACAAGTACGCCGATGAGCTGGAGGATGAAACCTTCGCCACCCGCGGACGGAAGCGATCGTGATCATTCCGGACGTCAACCTGCTGGTCTACGCACATGTGAGCGGCTTGGCCGAGCATGCGAAGGCAAAGCTCTGGTGGGAGGGATTGATGAACGCCCCCGCACCGGTGGGTCTGGCGGCGCCCGCGCTCTACGGCTTCATTAGGGTGGCGACCCATCCGCGCATTCTCGATCACCCGATGACCGTCGAAAACGCCGTGTCCCAGGTGGAAGGCTGGCTGTCCCGTCGCCAGGTGAACTTCCTGATCCCTGGGCCCCGGCATCTGGAGATAGCATTTCGCTTGCTGCGCGGTGTGGGTGCGGCCGGCAACTTGACGACGGACGCGCAATTGGCTGCCTTGGCAATCGAGCACCAAGCTGAATTGCACTCCAACGATGCCGACTTCGCACGCTTCCCCCAGCTTCGCTGGGTCAATCCACTTCGCTAGCGTGCCAGTTGGAGTTGGGCATCCCGATGAACGAAACATCGCAACTCTTCTGGCAGATTGCGTTTGACTGGTCCTGGCCTCAACGAGGACCGGTTGCCAGCACCGGCAGTTGGCTTGTTCATGCGACGAAGAGACCTCGTCGAAGAAATCCGCGGTCGACTAGCGGCCCACGCTGGCTGGAATGTTGTTGTTACCGAGGAACAAATTCGAGAGAGCAGTCGCAAAGCCGTGGTGGAAGCATGGCGGATAGGACTACGGCAGTGCGTCTTGGGGCGCATGGAAAGGTCAAAGGACGCGGATGCCTAGGGTGACTGCGCCCGTGAGCTGCCAGGGACAGGCCAGTGTCCAGTTGGTTCGTCAGTAGCTGCCCCGGCTGCCCGGCTTCCGAGTGCGCCGAATGGCATTCGCCGGCGTGGTGGACATGCCTGGTGTCGATGTATCCTAGGCCAAACCAACATGACGTCGCCCTTTCTTGGTCCGA
>Ga0265316_10001797_pt1 | contig 22584 bp, 22 predicted proteins | sample 4522metaG_FD_202092 | JGI IMG/M metagenome (GOLD analysis project Ga0265316, IMG submission 202092) | Rhizosphere microbial communities from Carex aquatilis grown in University of Washington, Seatle, WA, United States - 4-5-22 metaG | ecosystem: Host-associated > Plants > Roots > Rhizosphere >... | reverse complement strand
CTCTTTTTTTATACCCCGCATGTTATTCCTGCCCCGGACTACTCCATGCCTTATTACATTTGAATTAATGTGTATTTTTGTTAAATTTGTTAATATCATGCAGGAAATAATAAATAAAATCAAGGAACGATTTTCAGGCGCTAACGGATTTGACGGTGTAAAATATGCCGAAATCCTGAATTACCCTGGATTTGAAATACCAAAAGAAAAGCTGCTTGAAGCGGCTTTGATACTTAGAGATGAGTTCGGCTTCGACCAGCTTAGAGACGTTGTGGGCGTTGACCGCTTTGTTAAACAAAACAGGTTCGAATCGATTTATAATGTTTACTCCTCGGAAAACCTGAACAGGATTTTTCTGAGATCAAGGCTGGATTCAAAAAAGCCCGAAGTGGAATCGATGTGCTCAGTGTGGCCTTCGGCGAACTGGTACGAGCGCGAAGCATACGATATGGTCGGAATAATTTTCCTGAACCATCCGGACCTTCGCAGAATATACATGATGCAGGAATATGAATATTATCCTTTGAGAAAAGATTATCCGCTTATGGGTTTACCCGGGGCAGTGCAACTACCAAAAAAATAAATATGTCAGAACACATCACGCCGGTAGAACCGGAGATCCACCAGGGATTAGATAAATACGCAGGGATATTAAAAGCTCTTGAGTCAGACGATGTAAAAGCTTATTTCGAAGATGCGCTTGAGAACCAGCTGGTTCTGAACATGGGCCCGCAGCATCCTGCAACTCACGGCGTGCTAAGGCTGCTGGTTAGCTTAGACGGCGAGACAGCCGTCAACTGCGTTCCCGAAGTAGGTTACCTTCACAGGGGCTATGAAAAGCTCGCTGAGAACATGACGTTCCATGAGTTCATTCCGCATACTGACAGGCTTGACTACCTCTCCCCTCTTGCTAATAACGTAGCGTATGTAATGGCTGTAGAAAAGCTGCTGAAGCTTGACGTGCCGATCCGCACAAAATACATCAGGACAATTTGCTGCGAACTGGCAAGGATAACTTCGCATTTAGTATTCCTTGGCTGCATGGCTATGGATGTTGGCGCGCTTACCGTTTTTTTGTGGACGTTCAGGGACAGGGAAAAAATTCTTGACATACTTGATATTTTAACAGGCGTGCGTTTCACAACAAGCTACACCAGAATAGGCGGCGTCGCGCTGGATATATCCGATGAAGTTATTGCAAGAATAAAGACATTTCTTGACGATTTTGAAGTGAACCTGAAAGAGAGCCAGGACCTGATTGAACGCAACAGAATATTTATTAACAGGTGTGAAGGCATAGGGCATATTTCAAAAGAGCAGGCGCTGGCAATCGGACTCACCGGGCCAAACCTAAGGGCATCAGGCGTCAGAAGCGATCTGCGCAGAGACGACCCATACCTAATTTACAACGACCTGGATTTTGAGGTACCCGTTCTTACGGAGGGCGACGTGCTTGCAAGATATTACATTAGAGTATTTGAGTTATACCAGAGCGCGAAGATATTAAGACAGTGTCTTGATAAGCTTCCCGCAGGACCGTTCAATTCTCCGGATGCAAAACAGGTGCTGCCGGGCAAAGAGCAGGTCTATACAAAAATGGAAGAGCTTATCCATGATTTCATGATAGTTAATTTCGGCAACGCTCCTGAAGCGGGCGCTGAAGCTTACCAGGCAATTGAATCGGCTAAAGGCGAGCTTGGATTTTACATAATAAGCGATGGCAAGGGATACCCGTTCAGGCTGAAGATACGTTCGCCTTCATTTTCGAATTTGCAGTCGCTGCCGATAATGATGAAGGGCTGCATGATATCTGATATAGTTGCAATCATAGGAAGCCTTGATCCTGTTATGGGCGAGACCGATAAATAAAAATTCAGATCAAGTTAATGGAAATAAAATTTACTGAAGATAATCTAAAGAAGCTTGAAGAGATCAAGTCACGATACCCTGACACACAATCAGCTGTAATGCCGGCGCTGTGGATGGCGCAATACCAGTTTGGCTGGCTTTCATTCGACGTTATGAAATACGTCGGAGAGCTGCTTAATATGCCGGTTGAAAAAGTTCTGGGAGTAGCGGAATTCTATACCATGTATTACAAGAAGCCTGTTGGCAAATACCACCTGCAGGTTTGCACAAATGTTTCGTGCATGCTGTGCGGTGGGTACGACGTAGCAGATTACCTTTCACAAAAACTAAACATAAATATCGGCGAAACAACTTCTGATAATTTATTTACTTTATCCGAAGCGGAGTGTTTGGGAAGCTGCGGCACAGCTCCAATGATGCAGGTAAACGATTACTATGAAGAAAACCTTTCGAAAGAAAAAATAGACAAGATACTGTACTACCTCAAAAAAGAAGCTGATAAGCAAACTTAAAAGACATAAGAGTGGAAGACAATAACAATATAGTTCTGAAGAAACATATCCCGGGTTACCATGAAATAGACGTATATCTTAAGAACGGCGGATATAATGCTTTTAAGAAAGCTCTCAAAATGGAACCCGACGCGGTTATTGACGAAGTAAAGAAATCAAACTTAAGAGGCAGGGGCGGCGCATGTTTTCCGTGCGGACTTAAATGGTCATTCATGCCTAAGCAGACGGATAAACCAAAATATCTTTGCTGCAACGGCGATGAATCTGAACCGGCTAGCTTTAAAGACAGAGAGATTTTTGAATTCAACCCGCACCAGTTTATCGAAGGAACGCTTATAGCCTGTTACACTCTTGGAATAAAGACGGCTTACGTTTACATCCGCGGCGAGTATTACAAATGGCAGCTCTTGCTTCAAAAAGCGATAGATGATGCTTATGCAAAAAAACTTATCGGCAAAAATATTCTTGGCACAGGATTCTCGACCGACATATTCATTCACAGGGGTGCAGGCGCATACATCTGCGGCGAAGAAACAGCCCTGTTAAATTCCATCGAGGGTAAACGCGGTATGCCAAGAGTCAAGCCGCCATTCCCTGCAAACTTCGGCCTATGGGGATGCCCGACTACAATCAACAATATCGAGACGTTGACATGTATCCCGCCGATAATAGATAACGGCGGACAGTGGTTCAGCAAGATCGGCGAACCCAAACATCCCGGCACGCTGCTCTTCGGCGTAAGCGGGCATGTGAACAAGCCCGGCGTTTATGAATTACCTTCAGGAACTTTGTTAACTGATATCATTTATAAATATGCAGGCGGAGTAAAAGAGAATAAAAAAATTAAAATGATAATCCCCGGCGGATCATCAATGCCGCCGCTAACAGGCGATGAAATTGAAGGCCTGAAGATGGATAACGAAAGTCTTAAAGCTATCGGTTCCGCGATAGGCACAGCCGGCATAGTTGTAATGAATGAAGATACAGATGTTGTAAAAGTTTTAAAACGAATTGCAAAATTTTATTACCATGAGTCTTGCGGTCAATGCACCCCATGCCGCGAAGGATGCGGATGGATGCTTAAGATCATTGAAAGAATTGATAACGGTTTAGGGCGGGAAGAAGATCTGTCGCTTTTAACCGATGTAGCTAACAACATCGAAGGAAATACAATTTGTGCATTCGGCGAAGCAGCAGCATGGCCGGTAAAATGGACTGTCAAAAAATTCCTTCCTGAGTTCGAAAAGAAAATTACTTATAACAAACCAATTCCCCCACAAAACAAGGTTCACTCTTTCCGTTTAACTGAAAACGTGTAGACCTTCTAATTCACGTAAATCTATATTTTTCATCTACTTAAGCCCTAACGTATTCACGGTATTGTATATTTTAAATTTAAACTGAATATTGCGTCCAGCAACTTAACAATATCAATTAATCTATTTGTAATAATCATTTTCATTAGTGAAAGCGCGAGAATTTTTAAATTAATACTAATAGAAACAGTTAATTAAACAAACGGAGAAACAAAATGGATCAAAATTCATCTGCTAACCTCAAGACTACAGCTACGGGCGGCGGAACATCCCAACTTTTCGGTAGCAATTTCAAAAAGGACAACATGGAGAAACGTGTCCAGGAACTCACCAAAGAATCTACCGAATATCATGAACTAAAAAAATATGTAATAGATAAAGGCGTAAACAAGATTCACGCTGAAGGTTTTGCCGGACGTTATGCACCCGCAATACCATCGGTTATAGCTCTTGTTCTCTCTTTATTCATCGACGTTTCAAAAGTTCCTTTCCTTGGAAAAGTTGCTGAAAATCTTGCAAACATCGTGTTCCCCAATTCGGTAACATTAAATAAAGGCGTTGAGCCGATCGCAATATGGTGGCTGCCTTTCATAGTGTTTGTGATTTTCGTTTTGCTTGCAGAAATGTCATACAGAAAGCTGATGAAAGAAGTCAGCCAGAAAGGATGTTCGCAGGAAATTATCGAAAGGATCACTACAAGATACGCAAGCATAGTGGATGGCATAGGAACCGCGCTGCCGTTACTCGGAGCAGCTATCCTGCTTATCAGTATAAAAGAAGGTCCAATCATATTCTTAGGATTCTCCGTTCCGTTTGAAATTAAATCTATAACAATACTAGCCATTGCAAAATTATTCGAGTCGGTATTCGATACTCAGGGTTTGAAATTTGCAGAATTACGCGAAGAGCTTAACGACCTTGAAAAAGAATATTACGGCGAGAGAGAAGAAATTCACCAGAGAGCCATTCTCCAGCAATTACATGACGGCTTCACAAGAAGAGGACCGGACGCCGCGGCGGTAACCGGAAAACTCTCAAAAGAAGAAGCTGAAGAAATAATGAACGCTATGAAGAAAGCCGCAGACTATGGCGAGGCGATCTCGAAGCAGGTTGTGATAATGAAAAACGCTATTATGGAAATGAGCAAGACCAACGTACACGATTCCGAATTACTCAAAGAATTACAGAACACCAGCCAGGCGCTTACAACTGCGCTTGCCGCAGCTTCACAGACCGCGGAATACAGCGAAGTCATGAAGAACAATCTTGAAGCTATGAAAAACCTGTTAGGAGAGCTGAACAACGTGAAGTATCCGGATGAATCTTTATTAAAAGAGATCCAGATCACAACGCACATGCTTACTGAAACGGTCAATTCGCTGAAAGATGCAGGAGCAAGCAAGGGCATTGAGAACCTGGCATACATTGCAGGAAAACGATAACTTAAAAAATTCTGAGTGATAAAGGGAAATACTTCTAATGAAAAAAAACAGGGACGTAAAATTTATTATATACCAGGCGCTATACATTTTTGTAATATGCGTAGTGACGATTAAAGGGGCAAATCTGGATCTTACACAGGTTATAGAAGATGACGGTCAACCCAAAGTCTTTATATCGCCAGATTCGCTTGAAAAGCTGATGGAAATTATCAGAAAATCCATTATAGTGGATACAAGCATGTATGTTATCATTAAGAAAAGCGACCTGGAGCACATGGATGAAAAGATAAAGCAGCTCGTTGTAAACCAGCAGCCGCCTCTTGTTCAGACAACTCCGGTCAATATGAATACAACTATTGAAAAACCGAAAGAGGAAAAGCCGAAAGATGAACCTACCCAGATTCAGGATATAAGGATAGGAAACATTTCGCTTACCCAGTTCACGGTAAACTCGCTGAACAATCCGTATGATGTTCCGATGGAGCTTGTTGGCCTTACTACAATACCTCCAAAGAGCACGAAACAGTTCACAACCGGGGGCGAGAACTCGGTGGTAATTAAGGTGGGAAGCAGCACAAAAACAATTGAATTAAAGCCGAACCAAAAACCAAAGATATCGTTCCAGCGTGTGGCGTCAATGGGCGAAGATACAAGGGTAACGCAGCTGCAGAGCAGCGTCTGTTACAGGGTGACCATCGAAGATGATTTCCCCGGGCAGCTTGATATCAAATTCTCAGGGCCATGCACCGTTAAGGAAAAAGGAAACTATACTTATGACGTTACGATGAACGGATTTTCATCCAAAGCGGCATTCGATAACTTTACCGACGGAAAAAACTCTCCCTATTCGCTTGGCTTCACGGTCAATGTTACAGATAAAATTGCCGGGCATAAAATATCGGGACAACAGAGCTTCATTTTCGGCGAATGGTAACAGTTATTTTATAAATGAATTAGGAAAAGGTAACCATAAACTAATTATACATCACAATGAAAAAGAAATCACAATTAACAATTTTTGCGTTTTTCCTCGCTGTAATCTGTTCATTGTTCATTAGTACGAATACTTCGTACTCACAGCAGGAAGACCCAAACAACCCCAGAACCTGGAACTACTTCAAGATATATGCCAGGGCGGAAGATGATAGTATTTATATCATCGCCCAGGATGATATGGGCATTGACCCCAAACTTGAAAGTTATTCTCTGGTCATTAACATTACAGATCCGAACCCGCAGAACCAATACGTGGTGCTTGGCGATGAATTAGACCCGTCATCACAGCGTTTTGCATGGTCTCAGTTATCCAAACGCGTTCAGGATGGTTTGAAGAACTGGTCGGGTACAAACAAAGAGAATCTTAACCAGAGAAAACTTGATTATGCCAGCGTATTCTTAGACGTTATCAGGCAGATCAAGATCAAAGAATTTGTAGCTCCTCCCAAAAAAGAAAGAGCTATCAGAAATACGACGGCTTATATCAACCCGTATTTCACTTTGTTCGGTTGGGAAAGGCTTGGAATTCCATTAAAGAGATCGATCGGATTTTCATTCGGCATGGGCAACAAATATGCGGGCCCGATGGAAAGCGATGAAGTCTCGCTTGCTTATAACATGCTCGGCGTTTCAATTGCATATGTAACAAGAGTAAGAGAATTGAACACACATGACCTTGGCACAGACAGCGTTGAAAATAAACCATGGAAACAGTATAATAATATTTTTATGCCGCCAAGAGGTATTGAGCTTACCTACACTATTCCGTTAGGTAACTTCCTCGAGGTAGGCGTTTACAGTGAGATTAAAGAAACCGGTGTAGTCCCGGGAGGCGGTCCCCCGCTTTACACTTTCTATAACCACCTTGATTCGACCGCGATGCCGAATAATATAGTTACAGGAACCAGGCTTCTGGCCGAATTCAGGTACCCGTTCAGAATGTTCGGATCGACGCGCACGCAGTTCTATGTAGGATATTACATGAACGAAACAAACATCGGTCTGTTCTCACGTGAAAGCAGGCTTGTTGGATCGGTATTCGATTTCAGAATTAACGCGACGCTGAAACATATCAGGAATTTCCAGCTGCTGTTTGAGATCATGGTTTCAAACATTGCAGAAGGTTTTGCGCTTAACTCATTCGCTATCGGACCTTCTATCAGGCTCTCAAAGCTTGACACGGGCCATTTCGGACTGCTTTCAGCGTTCGTAAATATACGATTCAAGCTTGGCGATTACTTTGACGAACGTGAGAAGAAATAATCAGGCAGTTATATCATAATTCTGAATTAATAGTAAATAATAAAAAAATTGGAAAATCAAATAAAAATATTCTGCATGTTTCGCAAGAACTGCAGAATATTTTTTTGATCAGCCGAAAACAAAATATTAAAAAACATTTGATTATATCTTATTGAACAGTATACTCGAAAATATTAACGACGGGATCATAACGGCAGGAGCTGACGGGTTAGTGAATTACATTAATCAATATGCAAGCAACCTGATCGGGGTAGACGCAAAAGATGTTTTGGGTAAACACCTGAACGATGCTGTGAAGATTGTTGATATAAAGACAGGAAAAAATGTTAAAATCCCGTTTGAGCTTGCGCTGAAGAACCAGGAACCGTTACTGAACTGGAACCATTCAATTTTAGTTTCCGCAGGCAATAAAGAAACGCATGTGAGTTTTGATGTTACGCCTTTTAACGACGGCAAAGCGAAAAAACCGGGTATTTTATTTGTAATAAGAGATAATTCAAAAACATCAAAGAAACAGGAAGAAACTGAACTTAAGTTTAAGAAGACGCAGGAAGAACTGGACCAGTTTATATATATCGCTTCCCACGACTTGCAGGAACCTCTAAGAATGGTATCAAGCTATGTACAGCTTCTTGAAAAAAGATACAGAGGCAAGCTTGATTCTGACGCGGATGAATTTATTACGTATGCCGTTAACGGCGTAAGTAAAATGAAGAATATCTTAGCCGATCTGCTTGTTTACTCAAGACTGAATACAAAAAAAGAAGAATTCACTGAAACCGACTGCGGCGAACTGGTTAAAGGTATTACGCATAATTTCAGCGTTAAGGCAGATACAAAAGCGCTTTTTGAGATCGGCGAGCTTCCTGTAATAAAGTGCGATGCGAACCAGATAATCCAGTTATTTTACCAACTGATAGATAACGCCGTGAAGTTCAACGAATCAGCTGACCGGGTTGTAAAGATCTCATGCTCGCGCGGTGAAAACTCATGGCGCTTCAGCGTTGAAGATAACGGTATCGGTATAGATATGAAGTACAGCGAAAAGATATTTTCAATGTTCCAAAGGCTCCACAATAACGAATATCCCGGCACAGGCACAGGGCTTGCGCTAAGCAGGAAGATAGTTGAGAACCATGGCGGTGAAATCAGGCTTGAATCTGAAATAGGAAAAGGCTCTATATTTCACTTCACAATTGCCGCCGCTAAAGATTCAGAAATATAGAAGTTTAAATTGCATTAAATGGCAGAAATCCTTTTGATTGAAGATAATCCCGGAGACGTGCTTCTGACGAGAGAAGCATTTAAAGAGTGCGGACATGAGCACAACATATTTGCGGTAAAAGACGGGATCGAAGGATTAAAGTACTTAAAAAAGGAAGGGGTTTATTCTAATGCGGCAACCCCGGACCTGGTTCTTCTGGATCTGAACCTTCCGAGAAAAGACGGAAGAGAACTGCTGAAAGACATTAAAGAAAACGAAGAATTAAAGACAATACCGGTGATAATATTGTCAACATCAAAGAATGAAGTGGATATAGAAAAATGCTACGAACTTAACGTGAATTGTTACATTACAAAACCTGTTGAGCTGGATAATTTTATAGAAGTGATAAGATCGATAGAAAAATACTGGATGCAATCAGCTAAATTGCCAAGAACTATTAAACAGTTAATATAAATTGGAAACCAAAGTCTCCACATCGGAAAGTAAGATGGAAAAGCGGGTTCTGAACAAAATGATAAGAATACTCCTCATCGAAGATAATCCCGGCGATGCCAGGCTGATAAAAGAATATCTTTCCGACGTTAAAAATACATCGTTTGATTTCAAGAGCGCGGAAAGGCTCCATGACGGCATAGAAATTCTTGAAAATGAATTTATTGACATCGTTCTTCTTGACCTTAAATTGCCCGACAGCGAAGGTCTCGGAAGTTTTGACCAGATATTTGCGGTCGCTCCTACAGTTCCTATAATAGTGCTGACGGGACTTAACGACGAAACAACCGCCATTAAAGCCGTTAAGATGGGCGCGCAGGACTACCTTATGAAAGACAAGGTTGAAAGCGACCTCCTTATAAGATCTATAAGATATGCAATTGAAAGAAAAAGAGCCGAAGAAGAGCACCAAAAGCTTCTGGAGCAAAGGATTAGATCGCTGGCTATAATTGAGGCGCAGGAAAACGAAAGAAGAAGAATTTCGAGAGAACTGCATGACGGGCTTGGGCAGCTTTTAAGCGCGGCAAAGCTCAACATAGGAATGATAGAGTTCATGCAGGGGCAGAGCAAAGAAAAAGCGGCAGATATCATTAAACAGATCGAAAGCATCATAAGCAAAGCGATAGTTGAAGCGCGAAGAATTGCGCATGACCTAAGGCCGACGACTCTTGATGACTTCGGGCTCCTCCCCGCTCTCAGGATCCTCTGCCAGGAATTTTCGAAACTGACGGGCATCAAAGTAAAATTCCAGGTATCGCAGGTGCTGGAAAGAATTGAGCCCAAAGTGGAAATTGCAATTTACAGAATAATCCAGGAATCATTTAACAATATAAGCAAATATGCCGAGGCAACGGAGGTTTCACTTGACCTCTACAGGCAGGATAATATTGTATATGTCAGGGTGAAGGATAACGGAAAAGGATTCGACCTTGAAAACGTGGCGAAGAACAGGAAACTTGGTTCGGGTTTTGGGCTGCTGAATATGCGCGAAAGGGCGGAGCTTGTCGGCGGAAAAGTAGATATCATAACAAAGCCGGGTGAAGGCACTGAGATGTTGATGGAAGTGAACCTGGATTTTTTTCATAATCAATAGAGATTTAATAACAACATTTTAATTATCTATGAAAAATATTAAAATACTTATTGCAGATGACCATGAAGTTGTCAGGGATGGTCTGAAGAATATCCTCCACAGCCTGGGAAATATTACTATAGCGGGAGAAGTTGCCAATGGAGAAGAGGCGGTTAAAATGTATGCGGCGCTTAAGCCGGACCTGGTGATTATGGATATTTCTATGCCCGGTATGAATGGTATTGAAGCTACCCGGATCATTAAAGAGAACGACCCGGCGGCAAAGATACTGATATTGACCATGCATGATAACCAGGAATACCTGAACCAGATAATAAGATCAGGCGCAAAAGGATTCGTGCTGAAAAATACGGATAAAGAAGAGCTCCTGGAGGCCGTAAGAACGGTAGCTTCAGGCGAGAATTTCTTCAGCAAAGATATTTCGAAGCTCATTATTGATAATTACATCAGAAGCGCAAAAGAAACCGAAAAGAACGACGGGTTCAAGGAAGTGCCCCTCACTAAGAGGGAGATCGAGATCCTGAAACTGATCGCTTCGGGCTATTCAAACCAGGAGATAGCTAACATTCTTTACATCAGCTATAACACTGTGGATACTCACAGAAAGAACATCATGCACAAGCTTTCTATCAAGAATACGGCGGGGCTTGTAAGATACGCCATTGAAAAAGGATTAATTTCTTTAAACTAGAAACAGCAAAAAATAATCATATTATTCTAATTACAACATTGAAAGAAAGGTGTTAAAATGAGTGGTACAATGCATCCAGTTAGAATTCTTATTGCGGATAACAACCCGGATTTTCTTGGAGCTTTAGCTCAATACATACGTTCTATACCCGGCGTTGAACTTGTTGGCGAGGCCGTTGACGGCGAAGATGCAATCAAAAAAGCGGAAGCAACTTATCCAGACCTGATAATTTTAGACATAATCATGCCGAAAAAGTCAGGAATAGAGGCTTTGAGCGCTATCAAGGACCGTTTCCCTGATATTACAGTTGTCATGATCTCAATTAACGAAGGTCAGTCATACAGGAAACTGGCGGAGGTTTACCGGGTTGATAAATATATCGGGAAAAACTCTGACGATATCCACAAAGAACTTTTAGAAGTTATAACTGCAACGCAGTCAAAGCTCGCGGCTAAGAGCAAATAACTTCAATTAAAAAGTTGAGATAGTACAATATAATTAATCTTTTAATTATATTTGTACACGCCATAATTTACTGATTTCAATTGAAATTGCACAACTATACCGGAATAAATGTCTGAAACTAAAAATACAATCAGGATTCTGCTCTGCGATGATAACGATAATTTCAGGCAGCTTCTAACCCAGTATGTGCAAACACTGCCGGGAGTCGAAATTGTCGGCGAAGCTATCGACGGAGTCGATGTTATAGAAAAGACTGAGTCTTTAAATCCCGACCTTGTTCTAATGGATCTGAGCATGCCGAACCAGTCCGGTTTGGATGCAACAAGAACCATAAAAGAAAGATGGCCTGAGAAGTCGGTGATAATATTAACATTGTACGAGGATACTGTTTATAAGGAGCTTGCTGATGAATTTAACGCGGATGGTTTCATTGCCAAGAGTTCAATAAAGACACAATTACCCAACGTTATACACGAAAAACTTCAGAATTTCTTAAACTAATCAGAATCGTTTTGATGTAATAACTCTCGAAACCGAATTTAAATTGTCTTTGAGTTCGGTTTTTTTTGTTTCTTATTTTATAAATCTAAATAACCAGTCAGATGAGAAATTACAAATTATACCAAACAGATTTCGGAGCTCCCCCTCCTCCTCCGCCTCCTATGGGGACCCCTCCCCCGCCGCCTCCGCCGTCAGGTTCAGGTTTCCCGGGGAACACGCAGCAAGGCAGTGCAAGCACGAATGCGATCATCGCTCTTGTTGCTGGGATATTATCATTTGTGATGTGTCCCTTCATACTTGGAATTGTTGCATGGTTTATGGGCAAGTCTGAGGTTGGGAAGATAGACAGGAATGAATCTCCAATGGCAGGCAGAAGCATGGCGACTATTGGCATGTGGCTTGGAATTGCGAATGTAATACTGAGTTTGCTTGCAATAATTGCATACGTGTTTATTATTGTAATAGCGCTTGTAACTTCATCGCATTAAGATAACTTTTTAACAGATCCTCGGCGATATCAGAATTTTGATACCGGTAATTTATATTGAATATTATTACCGGTTTTTTTCATCACATCATGTATTGTTTGGACTAAAAGGATTTACCTGCATTAAACCGGATTCCTATTCATATTGATAATAAAAATACAAATCATAGATAAAGGTATCAAAATCCCGCTACCGGTATACTCAACCGAGCATGCGTCCGGTATGGATATTGCAAGCGCATCGGTAGAGCCTATAATCCTTGAGCCAATGCAGACAAAGCTGATACCTACAAATCTGAAGATAGAAATTCCGCCCGGTTATGAGGGCCAGGTGCGGCCGAGAAGCGGTTTGGCGATCAGGCATAATATCGGCATAATAAATTCGCCGGGGACTATAGACGCCGATTACCGCGGTGAGCTTAAAATTCTCCTTACAAATTTCGGAAAGAATAATTATACTGTCTCATTCGGAGATAGAATAGCCCAGCTGGTAATCTGCAGGGTTGAGAAAGTTCAGATAATAACAGAAGAATCGTTATCCCAAACTAAAAGGGACGAAGGCGGCTTCGGACATACAGGAACTTAATGATAAGCAGCGAAAATAATGTAAAAGTACATGAAGTAATAATATCGCTAACAGCGCTGGCTCTGTTTGGCGTTCTGTTTACTGTGACAGAGCTTTTTAAGAGCCCGTTCATTGTATTTGCCGTTATAATTTTTGTTCTGTATCCTTTCAGGCACAGTAAACTGATAATGACTATCCTGTATTTATCGATCCTTATCTTTGCGCTCTGGATATTAAACTCGATCGCGCAGGTGCTGATACCCTTCATCGCGGCTTTCCTTATATCGTATGCGCTTAACCCGCTTGTAGAAAAACTTTCCAAAAAAGGAATATCACGCACAGTTTCATCGCTGCTGATAATCCTGTCATTTGTAATAGTTATAACGCTTCTTATCATATTTTTGGCGCCACAGATCGTTGCCCAGTTTGCCGAGCTTTTAAAAGTACTTCCGGGCGCTGTTAATAATCTAGGCGGCTGGCTGCAGGACACACTGCTTCCAAAACTCTCAGCGATGGGAATCCCCACCCAAGATATTCAGAATAAAGTACTGGGGGCGCTGCCATCTAAGCTGGAAGAAATACTTAATAAACTGTTAAGCAGCTTATCAGCTATATTCATGGGACTTTCGATAGTATTAACGCAACTGGTGAATTTGATACTGATACCATTTTTGACTTTCTATATTCTGAAAGATTATGACAGTCTAAAAGAGACAGTTAAAACCATGCTTCCAAGAAAGAACAAGGAAAGATTTCTCGAGTATTATCATAAGATCGACGATCTAACCGGAAGTTTTATCAGGGGTTCCATTATTGCCGCTGTAATTCACGGCGTAGGGATTTTCATTGTCTTAACGATACTTGGAATTAAGTATTCGATATTTCTTGCATCGTTGGGTATTTTGCTGAACTTAATTCCCTATTTTGGATTGCTGGTCGAAATTTTACTTTCAATTATAGCCGCGTTATTCAGCGGAAATCCGGGATTGCAGATCCCGCTGCTCGGCGCTCTTTACTTATTACAGAATCTCGCCGAAACATCCTATATTGTGCCGAAGATCGTGGGCCAAAGGATCGGCCTGCATCCAGCGTTATTAATTTTATCTTTACTTGTATTTTCATATTTCTTCGGGTTTATTGGATTGCTTATTGCACTACCGGTTACGTCGATTATTTTAATGTTCTTTAAGGAGTGGCTGAAGCGGCGTGAAGAATCTGAAGTGGTGGAATTCGAAGAATAACGTTTACTGCAGTATTTTTGCAGCCATCTCATTCATAGCTTTATATAAATAACCGTTCGGTTCAGTCTGCGCCAGTCTTGTGAGTTCCTGCTTAGCTTTATCGGGATTCGCTCTCACTCTTTTTTCAAAATCACTTTTGCTCATCAGCGCCACAAACGGGCTGAAAACCTGGTACTCACTCTTGTTTATCACATCGGCAAACTTTGGGATATTCTTTACAAACAAAATTGATTTATCATCCCAGAAAACTATCTTCCAGTTCGGGTCCTTATAAAAATATGCCGTAACAAGTTTGTTAAGATCTGCCGGCCGCCTGATAAGATCGGGGTCAAGATATATCACATAGTCAACTCCATACTGTTCCAGCTTCTTTTCAAAACCGGGCTTCATTGTCATGATCGCATCATATTCATTGAACAGCCTGTCGTTAAGGTTGCGGCTGTCAATAAAGTTTTTCTGGCCGGGGAAGTTCCAGACCAAATATCCGCCTGTGCCAAACTGATTATATACCGTTCCGGAAATATTGTTTGCTTTCATAAAGTCAAAGAGCTGTACGGGAATAAAATCGTCGTTTATCCCCCATCCTGAGATTCTGTAGTATTTAATAGATTCATAGATCTGGTTGTTTGGAACAAGCGAAATAACGTATATCAACGCCAGTCCCACAATAACTTTTGTCGCGTTGCTCCAAAATACTAAGTTCAAAATCCCTTTGGGCGATGTACCCCTGAATCTATCCAGGTAATAATTCAGGCTTACGGCAAGGAAGAAAAATATCAGGATTTCGTAATCGACTGTAAAGCGAATTGCGCGGACTGAATAAACAGCAAACCCAATATAGACCAAAGCAAAGAACAGGTCTTTCTTTGCATAAGCATAAAGAAGAATAATAATACCTGAAAACAGGAACACTTTGTATAATGTACCGACAAAACCAAAATCCATTGAATCGCTGAAAGGACTGCGCCATTCATTAACCGTTTCCAGCATCTTCATTTTTGTGTGAGAGTATGCATAAATATAGGTTTGCAGTCCATGCGGATTAATAAGCAGAACAAGCAGGCAAGCGAACGAAATAAGCGCCAATCTTACAATCTGGGGTTTTGTCGGAGGCTTTAGTTCAGATGGTGAGTATGCCTTTGGCCTAAGATAAACCAACATCTCCGAGACTGTGAAAATAAACAGGAACAAGCCGCCTGCAAGAACGCCCATGTGAGTGTTACCCCAGATGAGAAATATTAACGGCAGAAAATAAAGCCATTTTGTGTTTTTATCCCTGTCGAAATACTTGTAGTTTAAAAGTATGAATGAGATAGTTACAAAAAATAAATATGTAATTATGTGCGGCCTTGGAGAAAGCCTGTCCATAATACCTACAAGCAGCATAAAGAAGAACAGAATTATGACGACTGAATTTATCTTAAATTTTCTCAGCAGTATGTACAGGAGGAAAAATATGAAAGTAAATGCCAGCGAACGGAATGCAAGGATAGCGTTATATCCTCCAAGATTGTAGAGGCCATATGTGAGAACATCCCAGCCCCATTCGAACGGCATCCACTCGTCGTTGGCCGATGTGTAGCCGAATATGTCTTTATCCGGCACAATGTGATTCTGTACGACATATCTGCCTGTGGCAAGATGCCAGAAGAAATCGTCATCGCCTGAAATTTTGTAAGAGCTTGCAAAGAATACCAGAGCCAGAAACACAGCCAGTAAGCCATAAGAAAAATATTTATTCTCCGGAGCTTGTTTCTGTAGTTGTTTCCCGGACTTCTTTTGCGGCTTAGCCAAAACTTTAGTTCCCTTTAAAAACGGGCTTTCTTTTTTCGATAAATGAGTTTACGCCTTCTTTGTAGTCGTTTGAATTACCAAGTATGTCCTGCATTACAGCTTCATCAGCCAAAGCCTTTTCGGCAGTCTTCTCAAACGAGCCGTTTAGCAGGCTCTTGATCATGCCCAGCGCTTTTGTTGGCGCATTGGCAAATTTCTTAGCATACTTAGCCATCGCAACTCTCAATACATCGCCATTTTGAACCAGCACGTTAACCAGCCCTAAGCGTTTTGCTTCCGCGCCGCTGAGTCTTTCAGCGGTTGAGCACATCTGGAACGCTTTGGCAAGCCCTACAATCCTTGGAAGCGTAAATGTTGACGCTGAATCGGGTACAAGTCCGACATTGACAAACACCTCGATAAGCTGAGCTGATTCAACTGCAATACGGAAATCACATGCCAGCGCCAGCGATAGCCCGGCTCCGGCCGCAACGCCGTTGATCCCGCAGATTATAGGTTTCGGCAGGTTCAGCATAAGTTTTATCAGAGGATTGTATTTTGTTTCGAGCGCCTCTTTGAAAGTTTTCTTCTCTTTTTCAAAATCTTTAAGATCCTGGCCCGAGCAAAACCCCTTGCCTGCCCCGGTCAATACAACGCACCTTACGGAATTATCCGCAGCTTCTTTGAATGCAGCATGCAGCTCCATAAGCATTTCAGAATTGAACGCGTTAAGTGAATCGGGACGATTCAGCGTTATGTACAGAACATTCTCTTTTAATTCTTTAAGTACTGTAGGCATATAAACTCGTGGTTATAATTCTAATAAAACTCGTAATAATATTTTTTTGAAAACATCAGTTCACCGTTAGGGTTAAAATTCTGGTCCTCGGTTAAATTTCCCTTGTTATCATAAATAAATTTTTCCGCATATAAAGTAGTGAAACCGCCAATGACTTCTTTCCTGTCACCCTTCAGCTTTGTATTTGTTTTAGGATCGTAAGTATATAAAGCTTCGCTGTATTCATTCTTGCTGTTGCTTTCATAGTACTCGGTCAAGTTGCCTTTGGGGTCGTATTTGAATTGCTCGGTATTATATCCGCCGGATGGATACGTCGATTGCTTTTCTATAATGTTAGATTTTTTATCATATTTGTATGCATACTTATATTCATTTGCCTTACCATCAATATCTTTGCAGTCATTTTTAACATTACGCTTAGCCATATTGTTATAGCTGTCGTAAGCATATTTCTCTACTATCTTGCAGCTTTGATAATAATTGACTTCGTCTGATTCGATAAGCCTACCCAGCTCGTCATAATCATATGTCATATCCATAGCAAGTTTTGTTCTGAAGTAAAGCTCCTCTTTTGAGATGTTGCCAAGGTCGTCATAATACAGAATTGTTTTCCAAATATCTCCGTTAATTGTATCAATTCTTTGTATCAGCCTGCCGTCTTTATAAATATAATTATAATTCTCGTAGAAAGTTTTATTTTCTTTTCTTAGCGTATCTGTATTTTCAATTAATCGTTTTATAAGGATGCCATTAGTATCATATTGGTAAATGTTTAAAGTGTCATCTTTGCCGCTAACCGACATAATTTCCGCGTAAAGTTTTATCTTTGCGGCCTTGATCTTCTTTGCATTATCATTGATCTTAATAAAATTGCTGTATAGATCGGGCATTTCCGCCTGTGAGAAAGCGTAATGGTTAATAAAGGATGATGTAACGAAAACCATTAATATTACCAGTCCTTTACTCAAATTTTATTTGTTTGCTTTCTTAAATTCTTTGTTGAGAAACGCCATAAGTTCATCGGTTTTTTCAGCAAGGCGTTTAAGCTTGCGGGGTTTGTGTTTATTAAGGGCATATGCTGTGAGGATCGGCATAGCAATGGTTGTATCCGTGTAACAGACAATTGTTCCCGGCAGTTTGTCAGGGTCCACTTTGCCCCAGCTAACAGCCTCGCTGGGCGTAGCGCCGGAGAGTCCGCCTGTATCAGGCCTGGCATCTGTAAATTGCAGAAAGAAGTCATGTCCTTTTTCCTGAATTCCCAACACTTCCTGAATTTGCGGCTCGGTCTGCAGCATAAAATTTTTTGGCGAGCCGCCGCCAAAGATCAAAACGCCGCTTCTTCCGGGCTTGCCGTTCTTTCCGCGCTTCTTACCGTTTAAGACTATCGCGGCCGTTTCGTTAACGTCTCGGTTCACATCAAACTCAAGCTTGCCTTTGCCTTCAAGCTCGACAGCAGCAACGTTCATTCCAATCGAACTATCGCCGGGAGACGAAGTATAAATAGGCACGCCGCACTTATATGCCGTAGCAAGCACGGAGTGTTCTTTCATGCCAAAATTCTTTTCAAGTTTGTAGAGATACTTCCCTACTCTATAATAAAACTCGCTTGTCGGCATTTTTTTCTGAAATTCAGGGAGCAATATCAGCTTACGGTAAAACGCGTCTGTTGAATATAGCACATCGGCATCAAACAGCACGTCATAAATTCTTATTACCCACTGGTCGCGGAGCTTTATGTCATCTAAAAACGGACTGCCTTTATGCAGAGTGTGCCCCAAAGCAAAATGCGTGTCATGGTACATGTTTGCGCCTGTTGAAACGATCCAATCAACAAAACCCGCTTCCATAAGCGGCTTTACGCAGGAACCAAGTCCTGCAGGCGTAAGCGCGCCTGTGAGGCTCATACCAACTGTCACGTCGCTATCCAGCATCTCACCTGCAAACACGCGGCAGGCCTCGGATAGCCTGGCTGCATTGTATGCCTGGAAATAGTTATCTACCATCCCCGTAATGGTCGTATCCTTACTTATGTTTTTAGGGACGATTTTGTTGGCTTTTAGATAAGAACTGCGGTTTTTGAGCTTCGGCCTTTTGAATTGTTTAATATCAACAATCTCTTCTTCGTACTTTTTCTTAATGACAGAATGTGTCCTATATGGCATAAATCAGCGTTTTTTAATTGATTGGATACGCAATCTAAAAATAAAAAAGCAAAAAATATATAGACATCTTTTAGACGGAATACGTTCTGAAATATAGGGAAATATTCACTTTCCGGTTAGGAAAATAGCAAAATATCTATGCGCTTTGCTTCAGTTTATGCCTGCGTTCAGCTTCTTCTACAGAATGAGATTCCTTAATATCTCTTTCACGCTTAGCCATTAATGCCAGTTTTTTATAAAAATTATGGAGTATATCAAGGTCCTTTTCAGACAGGTCTTCAATATCAATCAGCCTATTGCTGGCGCCTTTTGTAGCCGCAACCTGTTCGTTAAGCTTAAGCTGAATTGCCATTGCATCCTTGTTCTGGCTTCGCTGAATGAGGAAGACAATGAAGAATGTTATTACATTAGTCAGCGTATTAATAACCAGCTGCCACGTATCAGAGAAACCAAAAAGCGGACCGGTAACCACCCACAACAATACAAAAACTATAGCAAGTATGAATGCCATAGTTGAGCCTGTAAAATTAGTAATTTTTTCAGAGACGCTTTCAAATACGTTTTTTTTCATAGATTATTTAGATTAAGATTCATAATTATTCTAATGCAATAAATTAAGAGTAAATCATTATATATAAAAATTCAATAATTATGCATAAATTACCTTATAATACAAATAAATGAAGAACTTTCTCAAGAGACGTTCCAAAAAACAGGGATTACCGCCGGGAACGATGGTTCATGTTGGCGATAAGAAATCTGAAAAGGTAAAGATCACACTGCTGGATTATGACGACAATGGCCATGTAACGGAAAAAAAGATTGACGACGTTAATATATGTAAGGAGTTCAGAGACCAGACGTCTATGACATGGATAGATCTGGAAGGACTCAATGATCTTGACGCTCTCAGCGCGCTCGGTAAACAATTTGACCTTCATCCCCTGGTCATGGAAGACATTGTAAATACTGACCAGCGCCCAAAGATGGAGGATTTCGGAGAATATGTTTACGTCGTGCTCAAAATGTTTCATTTGAATGAATCAACAAACGAGATTACGCCGGAACAGGTAAGCATAGTTTTCGGCAGCCATTTTGTATTAACGTTCCAGGAAGGGATAGAAGGAGATTGTTTTGATAATATAAGGGAACGTATCAGAAGCGGAAAGGGAAAGCTTGTTAAAATGAGTTCTGATTATCTTGTCTATTCTTTGATCGATTCTATTATTGACACATACTTTACAATCCTGGAAAAATTCGGAGATAAGATTGAATCGCTTGAAATTGAGCTGATAAATAACCCAAATAAGGAAACGCTTACAACGATATATGAACTGAAAAGAGAAATTATTTTTTTGAGGAAATCTGTCTGGCCTTTAAGAGAAGTTGTAGGCAGGATGGAACGAGGTGAAACCGAACTAATAAGCGAAACGACGCATGTATATTTAAGAGACATTTACGACCACACAATTAATACGCTGGATACAATTGAAACCTACCGCGATATGCTTTCAGGAATGCTGGATATTTATCTATCGAGTATCAGCAACCGGTTAAACGAGGTGATGAAAGTATTGACCATAATAACGACAATTTTCATTCCTCTTTCATTCATAGCAGGAGTATACGGAATGAATTTTAAGGACATGCCTGAGCTGGATATGAATTACGGTTACCCTGCTGTAATTGCGATTATGTTAGTTATTGCAATCATAATGGTTATAATGTTTAAAAAGAAAAAATGGATTTGAGAACTTTATATTTCTTAATAAAATGAAATATCTAATATTAATTATTTTCTTATCAGGGATAGTGTACTCGCAGGACTATTCAGACGGACGGATTAAGAATTCGGATGTTCTCCCGAATATGGATGTAAAAGGCAGCGGATCAATTGAGCAGGTAAATCTGCAGGATCTTATCAACCAAAGACATTACAAATTACAGGCGCCGCAGGGAGATAATGCGTTAACCGTGAATTATTCTCAGTATTGGTCTTCGCCTTCTGGAGCATTTGGAAACTGCTGGGATGGCGCGGTCGGTTATTTTGATAACGATACGCTTCTTGATATCGCCGGATATACATTCAGCCCGAATGCATTTTACATTTGGGAACAAAGCCCAACCAGTCCCGATAGCTTTGCTTTGGTTTATACATATACTAAAGTTGAGTTTGGCGGATTCGGACCGCTGGCAGTTGGCGACGTTGACGGCGACGGCAAAGTTGATTTTGTCCTTTCGGATTTTTCAACGCTATCAAGAATTTACGTAATTTCAAATACGGGAAACAATACATATGTAAGCAGGGAAACGCAAAACACACTAACTTTTCCGGCCGATAATATGTCGGTTCAGGCGCTATTAATCGGCGACCTGAACAAGAACGGACAGAAAGAAATCATTTGTATGAGAGGGACGTCGAGTCCGACTACAGCCGGAATGATCAGAATTTACGAGCACACAGGCTCGCCGGGCAGCTTCTCATTTACAAACTTGTTTACATATAATACAGTTACTTATTTGTTCGGCAAAAGCGGTATCGGCGATAGCGACGGAAACGGCTGGGATGAAGTATTTTTAACTTATGGCGGTTATGATGTGTTTACAACGAACATTCGAAAGATACAGTTTGATTCGGCCTCGGGAACATTTCAACATCAGCAATTTGCAGCGTCAACGCTGGGATTTCCGGCATCATATAATGTACTGGATGTAAATAACGACGGGGTGAAAGAATTAATTTCAACCAACAGCTCTAACAACAGAGCAGCCTGCTATATTTACAGGAGCACGGGAGTAGATCAATATACTGCAATTGACTCAATATTCGAACCGCAGGACCCGAATACAATGATGACTGCCGATATTAAAATATTAACCGGCGATGTATACCCGACAATAGTCGCCGCGAGCTTTGGGGGAAAAGTTTATATGTACCAGTACGATGGAGCGCATTACCCTAAGATATTTGAGAATGATAATTACCCCGGTTCCGCAATCCGCAGAATTTACTGGCTCCCATGGAGCGGATATAACGGTTATTTTAATACGTGGAGCAGTTCTAGCTCAAACGGCACGTTTTATTTATTCAAAAAAGATGCGCCCAATGGTATCGTTAACAATCAAACGCCTGTGAGGTTTGCGCTAAATCAAAATTATCCGAATCCGTTTAATCCGTCAACAATTATCAGCTATCAATTGGCAACAAGCAGCTTTGTAAAACTGACTATATACAGTATAGAAGGACAAATTATTAGCGATCCGGTTAACCGGATCGAGGAAGCAGGAACTCATAGCGTTAGTTTTTCAGGAGAGAATCTATCAAGCGGAATTTATTTTTACAGGTTTGAAACTGACGGGATTGTAGAAATAAAGAAGATGGTTTTAGTGAAGTGATTACATTGCAGCTATTCGGGCTTTTACTCAAAGAGAAGAGATGCAAATAGGTGAGGTTTTCGCACCTCCCCCGCGCACCTGCCTGCAGCAGGCAGGCCAATGGTGCGCGACCCCTCCTGTCAGGAGGGGACAATATATTCACAATTGTCTGGGATAAATTCCGTCTCCCCTTAACAGAGGGAGATACAGAGGGGGTGGCTCATTAATTTGAACAAATTCTTCATAGATCCTGATATTAAAAAAGCTGAAACGCTGCCTGCTGAGTTCTACAGAAGCGGTGAGATATTTGAGCA
>Ga0265316_10001794_pt1 | contig 22617 bp, 16 predicted proteins | sample 4522metaG_FD_202092 | JGI IMG/M metagenome (GOLD analysis project Ga0265316, IMG submission 202092) | Rhizosphere microbial communities from Carex aquatilis grown in University of Washington, Seatle, WA, United States - 4-5-22 metaG | ecosystem: Host-associated > Plants > Roots > Rhizosphere >... | reverse complement strand
AGTGCATCGCGCAAGGCACCCGTGCCGTGGCCGTGGAGTAGAAATACCACGTGTCGTCGGTCGCTCAGTGCGCGGTCCAGAAAGCTCGTCGCCATGGCGATCGCGTCGTCGACACGCAGGCCGCGGAGGTCGCACGTGGCGTCGCGCGTCGGCAGCGGGGCATGGTCGGCGGCCGGGGCCGCGTGCGAAGACGAGCGCGTCGCCGGCGGGACCGACTCCGGGGGCGGCGCCGCTACGCGTAGCTCGCCGGCGGGCACGGTCAGTTTCAACGGGCCGGCCGCAACGCGAACCTGGTCGCCGGCCATCACTTCGATGACCTCGGCCGCGGCCCGTAGTCGTGGCACCCAAACCGAGGAGCCTTTGCGCAGATCCGTCCTCCTCACCGGCTCGCGCGGTCCTTCCACCAAGTCTTTGCCGGGCTCCAGCGCTCCGCCGATGGCCACCTCACCCGCCACACGCTCGATTGCGCGCTCCGACTCCCGCAGCGCCTCCGGGTCGATCTTCTTGGCACGGAGCCGCGCCTGCGCCTCGCGAAGCTCCTCACGCGCTCGGCGCAGCCGGTCCACGAGCTCGCGGGCCTCGTCGGAGAGCATGCGCTTTTCGCGGTTCTTCGCCGCCGCCAGCTCCGCGTCGAGCCTCGCCGCGGTCGCCTCCGCCTCGCGTTCGCGCCGCTCGGCAGCGGCTCGCGCCAACTCGAGCGCGGCACGCTCGTCGTGGAGCTTTCTCACGACGGCCTCGAAGCTGTGATCTTCTCGCCTCAGGAAGCGCTCTGCGCGTTCGATGACAGTCGCCGGCATGCCGAAACGACGCGCGACCGAGAGCGCGCTCGAGCTTCCAGGAATGCCCATGACGAGCTGAAAAGTCGGCGCCATCGTCCTCAAGTCGAACCCGACGCTGGCGTTGACGAAACGTTCGTCCGCGAGCGCCAGCACCTTCAACCCCTCGTAGTGCGTCGTCGCCGCAACCGCCCCACCACGCGCGCAGAGGCTGTCGAGGACGCCGGCGGCGAGGGCCTCGCCTTCGCGCGGGTCGGTGCCGCCCGCGAGCTCGTCGAGGAGAACGAGGACGCCGGGGGTCGTTTCTTGCAGGATGGCTGCGAGATTGGAAACGTGGGCGCTGAACGTGGACAGGTTCTTCTGGAGGCTCTGATCGTCTCCGACGTCCGTCAGCACCACATCGAAGAGGCCGACGATGCTCTCCTCGCCGCACGGGACGGGGATTCCGGCGCGCACCATCAGCGCCGCCAGTCCCATCGTCTTCAGCGCGACGGTCTTCCCACCTGCGTTGGGACCGCTGACGATCATCGCGCGTCCGGCTTGCAGGGCGAGGTCGCTCGGCACGACCTGGGGCAGGTCGAGGGCCAGTAAGAGGTGGCGCGCGCTCCTCAGGTCCAGACGCGGCTCGTCCGCAATGGCGGGGAAAACGAGGCTCGCATCGCGCGTGAGTTTCGCGGTAGCGGCGCGTACGTCGGCCAGCGCGAGAGCCCGTACGGCCGCGTCCACGCTCGGAAGAGCATCGGCGACCATCGCGCTGAGGCGGGCGTAGAGGGCCTCTTCCTCGCGCTTCACCTCCGCCTCGAGCACCTTGAGCCTGTTGCCCATGGGCACGACCGCGCGCGGCTCGACGAACAGCGTCGCGCCGCTCGAGCTCGTTGCGTGGACGATTCCAGGAAACCGTTCGTGGGCGTCGCTCCGGACGGGCAGCACCCATCGGCCCTCGCGCTCGGTGATGAAACCGTCTTGCACCACCCCGGCGTATCGGGAAAGCAATTCCTCCATGCGGGCCAGCATCCGCTGCCGCGCGGCGTGCCACTCGCCTCGGAGCTCGCGCAGCCTGGGGCTGGCGCGGTCGGCCAAGGTGCCGTCCGCGTCGAAGCTGCGGTCGATCTCGTCGCTCAGCGAGTCCAGCGTCGGATCGGTCGAGCAGGCCTCGAAGAGCGCGGGCAGCTCGACGCGGCTTCCGGCGAGAAACCGCCTGAGGACCCGGGCGGCACCGAGCATGCGCCCGATTGCCCGCAGCTCGCCTGGCGCCAGGACCGCTCCGATCCGCGCTCGTTCGACCGCGTCGACTACGTCGTCGACCTGGCCGACCGGGAGCGGGCGCGCTTGCTCGAGCAATGCAGCCGCCTCCGCTGCCTGCCGAAGATTGGCGCGAGCCTCTTCGCGCGAGGCGGCAAACGGGAGGTCGAGTGCGAGCCGGCGGCCGAGCGGCCCGGCGCACCGGTCCGCCAGGGACGAAAGGACGGCGTCCCATTGGAGGTCGGAGCGGGTCTTCGGCGGGCAGGGGTCAGGCCTGAGGGGATGCACGCAGCGCCCGACAATACTTGCACGGGGACGCTGCCCGCGTTGATGATTGCTGGGAATGGCCGTCACCGCCTCAGCCCAGGCACGCGAAGCCGCCTCTCGAGTCGCCAAGTTGCTGCTCGACAAGGGCCGGCGCGACGACGCGGTCGCTCTGCTCGCGGCCTGGGCGGCCAACGGGGCGAACGACGCCGAGGGCCAGAACCTGCTGGCAGAAGCGCTCCGAGTCGACCCGGCTTCGCGTCTCGCAAAGCTCGCGTTCGAGCGGATGGAGGGCGTTTCCGGAGACCACGCCCTGCTCGAAGAGGCCATCACGCGCTGGTCGCTGGAGGAGCTCCGCAAGCTCGAGCGAGAGATCGGTCGTCCCTCATTTTTGCGCGCTCAAGTCGGCTTCAACAACAACGTGAAATACAAGGAGCAGACGTTTCACATCCAGACGGAGGACAGCGGCTTGGACAAGCCGCACGTCATCACACACCTTTTTGCCGATGGCGGCCGCGTCATCAAGAGCCACAAGCGGTCGTACGCGGAGCACGTTCGTCGTCCCGACGTCGCGCAATTCGTTCGCCAGCTCATGAAGGGCCAGCAGCTCGAGATGGCAGTTTCGCTTCGCGACGGCAAGTTCGACGAGGTGATCGCCGGGCGCGCGGTCGGGGGCATGCAGCTACTCGACTACCCCCCGAAAGTCGACGTTCAGAAGCTCGCCACCCAGAAGAAATCTCGCGTGCAAGCCGACGGCGAGAACGCTCCGACACTCGAGGTCGTATCTCCCGCGGCGCCGGAAAAGCGGGCTCACTTTCGCTTGACCGTTGCGCCGACTCCAAGCACGGGGCCGATCGTTTTCGAGCCCGTCGGCCACGAGGCGATCATCGGGAGGCAGGGAGCCATCGCTCTCCCGAACGAGCGGTTTTGCCACCCGCGCGAGGCGACCATTCGCTTCCGTGCGGGGCGGTTGTGGCTTCACGATTTCGAGGCTGGAAATGGCGTGTTCCTGCGCGTTCGGGCCCGCGTCGAGCTGGGCCCCGGCGACGAATTCGTCGTCGGTGATCAGCTGCTGCGCATCGAGCGGAACCCGATTCCGAAAGACGGGCCGGGCCAGGGACCGACGTACTTCTATTCATCGCCCAAATGGCTCTCGTCGTTCCGAGTCGTGCAGATCTTCGAAGGCGGAGCGCTCGGCGCATGCGTCCTCGCCCGCGGGACGACGCTCCAGATCGGCTCGACGTACGGCGACTTCGTGTTCCCCGCCGATCCGCTCGTCGGCGACCAACACTGCCTCGTCGAAGAGCAGGCGGGGGCTATCTTGCTCAGCGACTTGGGTTCGCAGACGGGGGTCTTCGTGCGCATCAAGGGCGAACAAGAGCTCATCGCCGGCGACGAGCTTCTGGTCGGACGAACGAAACTCCTCGTCGAGATTCTCGTCTAACGGCGCTGGTTCGAAAGCTGCGCTATAGGGTCGGACACATGCGTGCTCGAGCCGACGTGCTGGCCGTCTCCATCCTCTGCGCCTCCCTCGCGCTCGCGTGCGGGAAAAACTCCGACCCGACCGGTGAAGCGTCGAATTCGGGGGGTTCGCACGTCTCGGTGGGAGAGCACGGCTTCGTTCCAACCTCGCTCAGTCTGCCCAAGGGCACGGCGGGGTCGACGGCGCCCGTCACCTTCGTACGAACCACCGACGAGACATGCGCGAAGGAAGTCGTTTTCCCCGACCTGGGAATCAAGAAAGATCTTCCGCTGAACAAGCCCGTAATCGTCGACGTCCCGACCGAGTCCCCGCGCACCCTGACATTTCAGTGCGGCATGGCGATGTACAAAGGGGCTCTCGTCGTCAAATAGACGCGCCCCACGCTTTCTCGGTCCAGAGTGGCCACTCAGCGCGCGACGCCAATCCGGCCGGCCGCGTTGGGGGGCGCTTTCGGAAAGCGACCGCGCAAGCGAATGGGCTCGTTCGGAGAGCCGGTCGGCAGAAACACCGTGACCGTCGTTCCCTCGCCCGATTGGCTGTCGATGGCCAGGTAACCGCCGTGGGCGTCGACAATGCGATCGACGATTGCGAGCCCCAGCCCGGTGCCGCTCGGGCGCGTGGTGAAAAATGGGTCGCGTGCACGGGTCCGCACCTGGGTATCCATTCCTTCTCCGGTGTCGATGATGTCGACGGCGACCCCGTCGACTCCGTCCACGCTGACCGATCGAATCCGCACCGTGAGCGTCCCGCCTGTGCCCATCGCCTGGACGGCATTGACCACGAGGTTGTCGAATACCTGCCGCAGGAGATTGGGGTCCCCCCAAATGCGGCCATCGTGACCGTCCGCTTTGAGGTCCGTTTGGATGCCCTTGCGGTCCTGACTCACGAGACCGAGTGCGCGCTCGAGCACGTCGGACAGGGAAAAGTCCGAGCCCTGGATATTGACGGGACGCGCGTAGCGCAGGAGATCGGTAACCAAGCGGTTGAGGCGGCTCGTTTCCTCTTCGAGGATCGCGAGGAGGGTCGCGTGATCCTGTCGGGAGATGGCCTGTTTTCGTAGACCGGCGACCGCATTCGCGATGATTGCGAGCGGGTTGCGCACTTCGTGAGCGATCACCGCAGCGAGCTCGCCCACGACTGCGAGCTGCTCCTTCTTGACGAGCTCCTCCTGCGCCGCCCTGAGGTCTTCGTAAGATCGGCGGAGCTCGCTCGTGCGAGTATTCAGTTCACTCGTTCGCCCCTCCAGTTCACCGGCGACCGACGCGAAGCGGGCGCTGCGCGTGCTCATGACCGTACCGACGAATGCGGCCAGGCCGACATCGATGAGAAGACCGCTCGAAAGCGCACCGCTCGCCACCCCGAGATCGTTCACGGCGGTCGCCAAAAGGACCGTGGCGCCCACCACCAGCGCAAGCGCCTCGCGGCGCCCCGCGAGATACGCCCTGGCGAGGATCACGAGCGTAACGACCGAAGCGACCACCGACGCGCAGTACGAGGGCAGGCTCGCCGATCGGAGCGCCGGCGCCAAATGCGCTCCCTCCGGCGAGCCGCCGAAGAACCGACCAGAATGCGGCGCGAGTGCGTCGAACAGGGCCCAACCAAGGCCGATACCGTACAGCGCGATGAGAGCCCTCCGAGGTGGCCCCAGGCCCGCGTACTGCATCGCGAAATGAACCGCCATCGGCAGAGCCGCGGCCAGTCCAAACCACGCCCCGCGGTCGATCGCCGATGCGGCTCCGTGACCGGACGACTGCGACAAGAGCGCCAGCCCCCCCGCGTGGGTCGCCGCGGCAAAGCAAAGGAGCGCCCCGACTCCGTTCTCGGCGTCCCTCGGCCGGCGTAGGAAGGCAATGGAGAGAAGTACACCCGTGAAGAGCTCGATCGCGGCAGCCGCGTGGGTCAGCGCGTCCACGACTTTTAGTTGACCCAATGACGGGTGCGGCCGACGTCCGCGTGTACGAACCAGTCGTCCTTGGTCGGGTACACGCCAACACCCCCGTCCCAACCGAGCGTTCGCACCTCCCGCTCGACCACGCGGGGGTCCAGCGCTTCCGACTCCCCGGCGGGGAAGATTCGGAAGTCGCAGGCCTGCCCGAGGGAGTGCTGGCTGTGGGAAGAGACGTGGTGGCCCTTCTTGCGCAACATTTCGTTGAGTTTTGGACTGCGATAGCCGCTCACGAGTTCGATGCGTCCCCCGGGATGCCTGCTCGCCAGACTGCGCAGCAGGGTAAGCAGGCGCTCGTCTACCGCGTGCTTCGCACCCGTGACGCGATCCGCGAGGAGGGTGCTGAATTGTTCGAGCGTCGGCAATCGAGCGTCGAGCGCGACGTGCTCGCCGGTGTGCACCTGATCGAGCGTCGACAGAAGCGGCGGTTCGCTCTCCGCGTCCACTGGTTGTCCCTTCTTTTGGGCGAGCCCGGCGCCGTGCGGCACGCGGGCTTCGGGAAGCGCGGATGGGGCGGCGAAGGTCGAGGCCGATGCCGAGGCGACGACGAGCAGAACGGCTCTTGCGCGCTGACCCATCCCGGAAAAGTAGCCTGACTGTCGCCACAGGCCAGCATCGATTCGCGCCCATGCGACCCGGCCGTTTGCGTTAGGCTGCGAGACCAACCGATGACCACGCGAGATCGGGGACCGCTATCGCGAGTGAAAACGCCTGGACCCGCGCTTTACGCCTACACGGCAGCGCCGGACGGCCAGCCCATCGCCGTCGTCGGCCTCGTGCACGGATACGGAGAGTATGGCGGCCGTTACGCGCGGGTCATGGACGCTTGGGCCGAGCGCGGAATCGCCTCGGTCGCCATCGACCTGCGCGGGCACGGGCGCGCCGAGGGCACGCGCGGATACTGCGAACGCTTCGACGAATTCCTGGACGATGTGCGCGAGCTCGAGCATGTCACACTGGAAAAACGCCTCCCCGCCTTCCTCTTCGGTCACAGCTTGGGCGGGCTCATCGCGGCGTCCTCGGTCTTGGCGCGGCCAGCGCCATGGCGCGCGCTGGCGCTCAGCGCCCCGTTCATGGGCCTCGCGATGAAGGTCCCTCCCCTTAAGCTCGTCGCCGGCCGAATCGCCTCGCGCGTCTGGCCGACGTTCGCGCAGCCGAGCGGCCTCCGCGGCGCATCGGTGACGCACGACACGGCGCTCGCGCGCGAGTACGACGCGGATCCACTCGTCTTTCACATCGCCACCGCGCGATTTTTCACCGAGTCGCAAGCTGCGCAAGCTCGCGCATTCGAGCGCGCCGCCTTGCTCGTCATGCCGACCTACGTCGTCATGGGCACCGCCGACCGAATCTCGAAGTACGAAAGAGCTCGAGCGTTCTTCGACGCCCTGGGCGCTCGCGACAAGACCTGGGACGCCCGCGAGGGACTCTTTCACGAAGTCCTGAGCGAGCCGGAGTGGCGGAGCGCCGCGGATGCGATCGCGGACTGGGTCTTGCGACACGTTTAGACTGGCTCCGCAGCGCGCACTCTCAGTCGACCCCCGCCGCGCCGAACGATTGCCTGGCACGCCAGCCGGCACCGTGCCGGATCGTCGCCAAAGAGGTCGAGCACTTCCAGCTCGTCGTCGCGAGGCGGCTCGAGCAGTTCGGTTCCTTCGAGGATCTCCATTCGGCACGTGCCACAGCTCGCGCTCCGGCACGAGAAAGGGATCGGGGCGCGGAGCTCGTCGCAAAAATCGACCAAGCGGCCGCCCTCGGGGGCGTTCGCCTCGACCACTGCGCCTCCGGCAGATTCGAACGAGATGGAAGGCATGCTCGGCACCTTCAGGCCTTCTCCAGCGCAATCGCGTGCTCGGCCCTCGGTGCATCGCGGAAGGCGCGCGCCGTCGGTCCGTGAAAATGTGGGCGCGCCTGGGACGCGCGGGCGAGCACGGTCAAGCCCGCTCCGGGTGCGACCGCGGCGACGATTGCGTCGGCGCGAAGAGCCTGGTCACCCGCCGCGGAGTCGGCCAGGACGACCGCGACCCGCGCCCCTTTCCTGCAGACGCGAGACATCGCGCGAAGGATCGTCGCGAGATCGCGAGTCCAAAGCGCGCGAGCCGCGCTGGGATCGAGCCGGGCGTACTGCCTGCGTGCGCCCATTTCGCCGGCGAGAAGACCGCTCGCGTCGAGGCCGAGCCAGCGCATGCGAAGGGCGTGATGGGCGAGATAGTCGTACGTAGACGCGTAGGGCGGCGAGGTGACGATCGCGTCGACGCTGCCCGCGGCGATCGTATGCAGACGTGTCGCGTCGTCGACCGCCACGTTGGCGGGAGACATCTCCGGGGGCAAGAGCGCTGAAAACGCGGCGAGGCGCCGTGCGAGCTCCGCGGCTTTGCGCTTGAACAAGCGCGCCGGGTAGCCCGCCGCGATCCGACGCGACGCTTCGCGCGCGGACGTATCGGAGGCTTGACGGCTGAGCTTGAGGAGCATCGAACTGAGGACGAGCTCCAGCGCTTCCCTGACGTACACGTCGTCGGCGCATCGCTGTGCAATCCCGGCGCGCAGCGAGTCGAGTTCGAGAAGCGTGTGCGGCTCGAACGAGGCGACATCTTCGGGCGGGTAGCGGCGTGTCGCCCCCGCGCGACGCTCGCGGCGCTCGTCCGCGAATGCAGCGACGTCCCGGGCGGCCGCCACGATTGCTTCGCGTGCGGACGGATCGCCCGGGTTCGTCTTGACGCGCGCCAGGCGTACGGCGAGCGGGTTCAGGTCGACCCCGACGGCCCGGCGTCCTGCGATCATCGCCTCGACCAGCACGGTGCCAGAACCGCAAAACGGGTCGAGCAGCGTCGCGCCCCCGTCCGAGACCACCCGCACCAGGCGCGCGGCCGTCGTCGGGTGCATGCGTGCGGGGTAGGTGTGAAATCCGTGGACGTGCTCGCGGTCGGGATCGTCGAAGGCTGCGTCCCCCCTGCCGGATGGCTCTGGCGCCGCGAGCACTTCGAGCGCCTTCGCCAGGGAGGCCGCGACCTCGGCGAGCCCCTCCGTCTCCACGGCACCGCCGACGTGGGTGAGCGATCGGCGGCGCTTCATCGGTGGGGTCTCGACGTCCACGGAAGCTCCGTGCGCAAGGGGTGCCAAACGTCGGGCTCCTCCCTGGCGCGCGACCCTGGGGAAGCGGTCACGGACACGCCTATGGCCGTACGACCGAGGTACCAGGAGGCGGCGTGAAGGTGAATTGCCCAAGGGGAACCGGTTCGTTGATCTTTGGGTTTTCGAAATCGAAGCGGTTGCGATTCCCTTGCCCGTCGATGATCATGACGCGCCGTACCTGCGACGTCCCCGCGTCCACGTAGAAGAGGACTTTGGCGTACGCGGCCGAGGCTTGTTTCGGCGTACCGACCAGGACGAAGCCGCCCGGGAATTTCAGTTCTTGCCCGGAAACGAGCTCGAAGTCGAAAGCGTCGGCCAGCTTGCCCGTCCCCGTGAGAAACGAGAGCGCGGCGGGATATTGCGATTTGGCCACGGGCTGCTCGTACATTTGCTTGTTCGCGGCTTCGTATACTTTGATGACGCTCCCGTCGGAGACGACTCGGTTGTCTTTCGGGTCCAGGTAAACCCAGTCCATCTTGCCGGGTTTGGCGAACGTCACGTGACCGCGCGACGCCTTTTCCTGGCTGTAGGCCTTCACCCAGAACTTTTGCTCGAAGTCGCTCTTGAACGTTTGCGACTTGTCGTAAAAAGCCTGCACGGCGGCGACGGCTGGGGCGACGCTCGCCGCGGGCGAAGCCGCGGCTGGCGGTGCGGGCGATTGCGCCTCGCTCGCCCCGGTGTACACGGCGGAGGCGGCGGCGATGGCAACGGCGGCAAGAACGGCGGCTGGGAGTTTAGGCATGTTCTCTCGAATCCGGCAGCGAAACACGTGCCCTTCGGGCCCTGCGAAGCACACCCGTCATAACACCTCAACCGCTCGGGCCACGCTTTATGCCCGAAAGTGGGCTCGGCAAGCCACGTTCCCGAGCCGCCTGATGCGCGATCAGGGCTTGCGGGCGTTGCAAGTGGGTCACTGCGAGCGCGAGTGCATCCGCGGCATCCGAGGCCGGAGCGCTCGGAAGTCCCAGCACGACACGGATCATCTGGGCCACCTGAGACTTTTCCGCGCGACCGCTCCCCGCCACGGCCCGCTTGACGAGCGCAGGCGCATACTCGTGCACTTCCAGCCCGGCTCGCGCGCACACGAGCAGCACCACCCCCCGCGCGTGGCCGAGCTTCGCGGCCGCTTGGGCATCCTTTGCGTAAAAGAGCGCCTCGACGCTCGCGACGATGGGCGAGTACGCACGCACGACCTCGACCAGCTCGCACTCGATGGTGACGAGGCGCCCTGCAATCGCCTGGCGTTCGTCGGTTTGAATGACGCCGTGCCCGCGATGCACGAGCCGCGCACCCCGCCGCTCCACGACGCCCCAACCGAGGCGTCGCGTGCCCGGGTCGATGCCGAGGACCATCATGAAATTTGCCGGGGCGAGCCCTCGCTCACGAGCCCTGGATACGCAGCAGCTCTTCCTCGGAGATATCGAAATCGGCGTAGACGTTCTGGACGTCGTCGTGGTCGTCCAGAACCTCGACGAGATTGAGTGCAACTTCCGCGTCGCGCCCGGCAAGCGGCTTCTTCACTTTCGGCAAGTAGGCGAGCGCGCTCGATTTCGGCTTCACGCTGGCCTTTTCGAGCGCTTCCACGACTGTGTTGAGCGCATCGGGCGGCGTCGTGAGCTGCCATTCGTCACCGGCGTTTTGATAGTCCTCCGCGCCGGCGCCCACGGCGACCTCCATCAGTTGGTCCTCCGTCGCCTCTTTGCCCACCGTGATCAGCCCACGCCGGTCGAACGCCCAGCCAGCCGTCCCTGCGCTGCCGAGTAGCCCGTTGTGCTTTTCGAACATCTTGCGAATCTCGGCGACCGTACGATTTCGGTTGTCGGTCATCGCTTCGACGAGGAAAAGCGTCCCGCAGGGGCCCGTCCCCTCGTACGTCACCTCTTCGTAGGCGACCCCCTCGAGCTCCCCGGTACCTCGCTTGACGGCGCGCTGAATCGTGTCGCCGGGCATCGACTGGGCCTTGGCGTCGGCGACGGCTTTGCGCAGCCGCGCGTTGCCCCCCATGTCTCCGCCGCCGATGCGCGCCGCGACGGTGATCTCTTTGATGAGCTTCGTGAAGAGCTTGCCGCGCTTGGCATCGAGGGCGCCCTTCTTGTGCTTGATTGTGGCCCACTTGGAATGGCCGCTCATGATTTGCGCCTGCTCATAATTGGATGCGCCTCGTGTGGTTGTCTCGCGCGCGCACTCGAAGCGGCCACGGTAGTGAAAAGGGCTCGATGCTTCAAGTTTGGGCTTCCGCGGCCTACGGCAGACCGACCCGTGTGCTCGCGAGAAAGCCGTCGTCCGCCACCCTCGTGACCGCGACGAAGGCGTCGTAGTCCGCGGGCGCGATGGTGCCTGTCGCGACCCCGAGCACGAAGTCGTCCTCGATGACCCGGGCGCCGCGGTCGACGCCGATGGCGCGAGACGCCTCGACCAACTTCGCTCGTACGTCGATCGGCCCCGGCAAGCGGCTGACGCTCGCCCCCTTCGGAAGTTCGACGCGCCGATGCAGATGGTACTGGACCGCGCGATTGAGCGCGAGCGCGCTCTCGCGGCCCGCGCGGGTCGCAAACGTCGCCCCCAGAGTCGACGCTCGCGAACGCGGCCAAGACGTGTGCAACGTGTCGAGCCCGGGCAAGAGCCACGTCTTTCCGGACTCGAGCTGCGCATATCCGCTCACGCTCACGTCCGCCCGAAGGCTGACCTCCCAGCTTCCCTCTCTCGAATCGAGCGCCACTTCGTCGACGTTGGCCCACGGCAGCCACGCGAGGACCACGTCACGCAGGGCACGTTGTCGTTCGGCCCCGACGGCGCGCAAGAACGCCTCGGACAGCTCTTGCGCTTCGCGGCCCCGAAGGACGACGGCGAGGGTGCCGCGCGCGTTCCCTTGGGCATCGAGGACCAGCCGTAGGTCGACCTCGTCGCGCTCGTCGCCGCCGCCGAGAGCGGGCAGCGGCGCGATCGTGCCGTCGGTTCGGAGGGCGAGGCGACCGCGCAGCTCCGGGGAGACGCGACCCGCCGGCAAAGGGGGGCCCTGCACGTCCGCGTCGATCCAAACATCGACCGGCCGCACTTCTTGCCGCGTGCCGACATCGCCAGCCGCGGCGGCGGGGAGGTGTGCAACGACGAGGGGATGGGAGAAACGCCCGAAGTGAGGTGGAAAGGATGGGTCGGCGCTGTACGGCTCGTTTTCGGCGACCACGACGTCGCAGGGCACGCCGAGTTCGTCGAGCGCACGAACGACGAGCCACGAGCGGCTGCCGTCGTGCGACGTGAGAAACGTCCGCGCCGTCCGCGATTGAACCGGGGCGAGGCCAGCACCGTAGTCGCTGAGCGTTCCCGGGTCGGCCTCCCGCACGGCCTTCCCCGCCGCGACGACGACGGCCGCGACGGTCGCCCGCGTGGGTCCTCCGCCCGCGGAAGCCGCTGCCTCCCGCGCCCAAGCGGCTATCTCGGGATCATGCTCGCGAAGACCCGCGATCGTCTCGCGGAGGGCGCGGGCGACACCTTGCCACTGGGTCGTGGAGAAGCTGACCGAGGCACTTCGGTCCATCTTCGGGACGCCATCTTCGATGCGCCGAACCGGCTGGTCGACGATGTGCCAAGAAAGGACGCGCGTGCCGCCCTCCGAGTGCTCGGTCGCTCGGCCGAGAAGCGGGTGACTCCAAAGCGAACCGCGGAGTCCTTGGGGCAGGCGGAGCTCTACGGTGGCGTCGTGGACGGCCGTACGCTCGGGCAAGAGGTCCGTCGTGTCGATCCCGATGTCCCCCGTGTCACCCGGCAAGAGCCAGCCCTCGTAGACGGCCTCGACGACGTCCCCCTGTTCCAGTTGTGTCAGGTCGGCATGAGCCTGCGAAGCTCGTGGCGTGCGTTCGGGCTCGAGGACACGGCCGTCCTGTTTGAAGATGCGCCTCCTCAACGCGCGCATCGCGCTGCGACCCCAGAGCTCGGGTGCCGCCGCCTGTGCGTTCTCCTCGACGTCCGTCGTGCCGCTCACCCGGCGAACGTCGAACAGCGTCCAGCGCACGAGCCCCGACGCGCCAACGTTGTATCGCTCGAGGTGGCTGAGGACGGCCGTCGCCGCACCCGGCATCACGGAGCCCGCACGATCCTGGGCGGCCAGTCGCTCCGCGACACCGTCGAACTCGCGCGTCGGGTCGTCGCCTGCGGCGCGCAGCAGCGGGGCGATTGAAGCCGGGGCATCCCGCATCCATGGGGCCAACCCCAAGAGGCGCTGGCGAACATCGCCCGAGACTTCCCCTCCGAGCAGCGCGGGTGCCATCAAGCCCAGCGTTCGCTCTCCTGGCAGCAGATGGCCCAACGCGACCGCAATCGCGCTCGGATCGCCGGTCGCGATTGCTTCGCGTAGCTCGAGTGCTCCGAAGCGCGTCGGCGCACCGAGCAATTGACGCAAGCGTGCGAGCTCGCGGTTCGCCGCCGCGTGGTCCCCGCCCTCGCGGAGCGCGTCGAAGCACGCGAGCGTGTCGTGCCCGGTCACGCGGTCCGGGCGACAGACCTCCGCGCGGAGCTCGGAACCGGATCTGGGGCGAACGGCGAATTCGACGTCTTCGAGCAAAGCGGTACCCGAGAGGGCGGCTTGCGCGCGTTCGAGAGCGTCGTCGGCCCGATCGAAGAGTCGCTCGCGCCCGCTCGTGAGGGCCTCGAACGCGTCGAGCATGGGGGCCTTGGCGTCACCCTTCTTGGCGCGCAGCGCCTCCAGATCTCGAAGCGTCTCCAATCCCGCCTCTTCTCGGCCTCGCCGCACCCCGGCGAGGACCGCATGCGCAATCGCCGCCTCCCAGCTCGCGGGCCAGACTTCGAGGGTTCGCTCATAGGCGCCGCGAGCACGCTCGGCGCGGGTCGCCGGCGAAAGGTCTTGCGCCGTTTCGACGGCCCGCGCGTAGACGAGCGCAAGCCCCGGAGGGGCAGCGGAGCGAACGGCCCCCGGCCAGAGCATCCGTTCTGCGGCGCGAGCATCCCCGGACGCGAGCGCGCCGGCGGCGGCCAAAAGCAGCTCTTCGTCCCGCCGCGGCAGCGGGGCTCCGACCAACTCGACGCCGGTCGGACGCACCGCCGCTGTCGAGCCCAACGCGGGCGCACGGGATTCGAGCGGAAGGCCGTTCTCCCCCCAGACGTCGAGCTCGACCGAGTCGTCCTCTCGCACGGTGCCGACGCGGGCCACCAGCCGCAGCTCGCCCCCCGGTACCGAGACCCGCGCGAATCGCGCGGCCTCGCCGCCGCCGAGTTCGAAGGGCCTGCCCAGCGCGGCCGTGTCGCCGACCCGAAGAGCCGCCTCGTCGTGCGCTCGCAACGCGACGCCGATCGTCTGCGCACGGGGCACGTTCACTTCGACCACCACCTCGCGCACACCGGGTCGCGCCCGCGCCGCCGACAGGTCGATCGCGCAACCACGATCGCGCACGAGAACGGGAGCGATGGTGGTTCCGAATGCGTCACCGACCGCGTACGAGCTACGTACGGGCGCTTCGGAGCGATCGAGCGACCCGGGCTCGTCGACGCCCGTCACGGGCGCCCACGTCGTCGGCCCGACGACGAGCGCCTCTTGAACGCAGCCGGACGCCGTTCGCCATTTCTTTGCTTCGTCCGTGTCGCCTCGCCGCTCCGCCATCCGCGTGAGCGCCCGCGCGATCAGGCCTCGGGCGAACGGCCCCGACGACTGGCTCGCAATGCGCACGAGCTCCGCTGCGATGCGGCCTTGTTGGCCTGTTCGATTGGCGAGCGACGCGTCGAGCGATGCGTCGCCCAAGGAGGGCATGCCGCGCGTCGCCAACGCGTCGAGCGAGGCCTCCATCGCGGCCACCTGCCACGGATCTCCGCCGGCGCGGGCCGCGGCGTCGACCACCGCGAGGTGCCCGCGAATCGCATCGTTCGCGTCGCCCATGGCGTCCGCGCGAAACGCCGCCTCGAACGCGCGCGGGAGGTCGGGTGCAGCCGTTGGAGACTGCGCGGGCGGTGCTCCGCAAGACAGCGACCAAACGAAGGGCACGAAGGCCAGCCGGAAGCCCTTGACGAGTCCTCTCCAGCCCGACGGCCACGGAGCCCACGAGGTCGCGGGTTTCATCGGTCCGCTCCCGTCGGAACGAGGCGCACGGCTTTGTGCATCAAGGCATCCACTCGCTGGACCCAGGCGCGCCATTTCGGATACTCGGCGACCGAGATCGCGCTCTCGTCGAACACGACCGTACGCTTGGCGACGATCGCATTCGGATCGTTGGGGTCGCGCGCGAGATCGAGGTGCGCTCGACCGAACGGCCCGCCGTTTTCATCGCCACCGTGCGGCAGTGTCTCGAACGACCAACCTTTGGGAGCGACCACGCGGATCGTGCGCGACTCCTTTCGGGGTGCGAGGTGCGGCGGAAGCCAGACCGGCAGCGTGCGGTGAACCAGTGGCGCCAACTGCGAGGCGAGCGGCTGCGCGGGAGAGAGCGGCAAAACGAGCTCCGTGCCCTCGTGTCGCGCCAGGCTGTTGGAGTGCGCCCGCCAGTGCGCGGTCGCACCCCCGTGAGGCAGATCCCCCCGAAAGTCGACGGTCTTTTCCACTTCCACGGTGGAAAACCACGATCCCACCAGGCGGTCTTCGACCCACTGCGCGCGGGCGCCGGGCTCGGTCAGGTAGGTCCGCATCCAGAACGCATCGTCGCCGGAGGCACGCTCCTCTCCTTCGAGCGCGGCGCTCCCGTCCCCGGCAAGCTTGATCGACCACGCCGCGTCGACGCCGTGGTCCTCCGGAGAGCTCGCCGGGAGATTGACGACCTCGGCCGCTCCGTCCAGGCGGAGGCCCACGGCTCGGGCGTCCATCGAAGGAAGAGGGCCGAGGCGCGATTGGGGGCTCGTCGCGTCCAGGTACGTTCCTCCGCCCGGTCCCGGAAGAAAGGCGATCCCGTGGTCGAACAGCGGAATCGCGGCGCCTGGAGCGCGCACGATCGACGGTTCGCCCGTCAGGCGCGTCTGCACCATCACTTCTTGGGCGTCGATCCCGACCGCCTTGAGAAGGGTGATGAGCAAGAGCGCCTTGTCGTCGCAATCCCCTTCTCGTCGCGCGAGCAATTGCTGCGGCCGATTCGGCAGCCACCATTCGCCGCTGACGTAGTTGACGTAACGAATGTCGTCTGCGACGAAATCGAAGAGAGCCCGCAGTTTGTCGTCACGCGTCGCCTTGCCCTTGGTCAGGCTCGCCGCGAGCTCGCGCACCTGCGCGTCCGGCTCGGTGAACCCGCGCACCGCGTCGCCGTACCAGGCGCGAAAGGCGCTCCAGTCTTTGAACGTGGACAGAACGACCGTGGGGATCACTTCGCTCAGCGGTGGGGCCAGCGGCTCGTCGGGAACGTTGTTCGGCTTTTCCCATACGAGCCGCGACACGTGCCGGTCGTCGGTGTCTCGCTCTTCGCGTCGATCGGCCTTTCCGTTGACGACGTCGACGTAGATGGGCCGATCGTGCGGCGATTCGACGACGACTTCGTTGTAAAGCACAGGGTGCGTCGACAGTGCGCCGGCGTAATCGAGTCGATAAAAGGGAGGATCGCCGCGCCCGCCGACGGGTCCGGCCGTCCACGAGCGAAAGGCCACTTCAACCACGTCGCCGCCCGCGAGTTCGGGCCAGCGGATGCGCGGACGTGCGTTCTCGTTCGACTCCTCGACTGGGAATGCCGTGGACCCGTCTTTGCGGTGCACGCGCGCGCGCAGGATCTCGGTCAGGTCTCCTTCCGCCGGAATGTCTTCGTAAAGCTCGTCTTCCGTGCGGGGCGGGATCACGATCTCGCGCGCATAGTGGACCATTTCGGAGATTCGTCGGTCCGGGTGCATCACGACGGCGCGAAGCCAATGCAGCTCTCGGTCGGCGACGTCGCGAACGTCGCTCGAGGCGCCCGAGGTCGGGGGTAGATTCTGGCGGCGCGCAAGGATCGCCTGCGACGACACGAGGTACTTCTCGTCATCGCGCGACTCGCCGCCGAGCATCGGAGCGCGGGCGCGCAGTGCCAGCTCCGCGCGATAGCGCGCCTCACCCGGCTCGAGCTCTCGGGCACGACGAAGCGCCGTACCGATGATCCCCTCGCGGTCCGCATCCGCGCTCGCGCCCACTTCTCGCGCCATCCCGGCCCAAACCGCCGCTCGATTGGGCGCCCAGCTCGCGAGCCGGCGGTAGAGCCCCAGCGCGTCGCCGTGGGCTCCGGTACGGCCGACCGCCTCCGCTGCGGCGAGCGCCTCGTCCGCATCGTCGAAGCTCCCAGAGGCGAAGGACTGCAGCGCAGCGCTCACCGCCTCCGCGCGGCCCTTGGTCGACGCGACGACGCGCACATAGTCGGCGCCCCTCCTTCCGCGGGCAGCGAGTCGCTCCCTCGTCGACAGCGCGAGGCGCGGGTCGATCGCTTCCGAGAGCTGAGCGAGGAGCGTGAGGGAATCGGTGGACGCGCTCTCGGCAGAACTCCGCGTCTCAGCTTCCAGAACACGCATGGCGCGAACGCGAAGCGCGTCCGTGCCGAGGCCGACATCGGCCCGCGCCTCGAGCAGCCGCATGTCGAAGTCGCGGTCGCCTTCGACCTCGATTCCGCGCAGAGTGGCAATCGCCCAGTCGGCGAGCTGCGCCTCGAGGTGCCTCTCGACGAGACGCCGATCGATGAACGCTCGTGTGACGGCGTCGGCGTGTTCGCGCGCGCGGCTGAGCCATGCACCGCGGTTCGCGCCACTCGGCGCAATCCAAGCGACCATCGCGAGACGGTCCGGATCGAGCCCGCCCTCGGCAAGCGCTGCGAGGAGGCCGGGAGCGCGGGGACTGCGAAGGTCGTCGGCTCCGCCGAGCGTCCGCAAGATCGCTGCATCGATGCGCGCATCGACGTCCAGACCCATGTTTCCAATCGTTCGACCGAGCGGCGTCGTAGCTGCGGTGATCGCACTGCGCTTCGGGAGAGCGCGCCCCCTCTGCCAGAGGCCCGCGCTGGCCTGAACACCCGAAGGCCATCGGCCGGCGTCGTCGGTGACACGCAGCCGCACCCGGCCATCGTCGTCGAGCGCGCCCGAGCAGACCTTCGCCGCCAGCAGGTGTTCTCCGGCGGCGGCCTCCACCCTCGCCGCGGCTCGGTCGAACCGGGCCGCCGCGTTCACGGCCTCGTCGCGGGCGACGAGGGCTCCGTCGAACACGAGGCGCACCTGTCCGGCGGCGGCAACGCGCACCGTCAGCGTCTGCGGGGCGGCGACGGTCAGCCGCGTGGCCAACCAAGTGCAGCTCTCCTTGCGCGGAAAGACGAAAAGATCGAGGGGGACACCCCGAGCATCGGCGAAAGGTCGGGGAACTTCCCGCCACGCCACCTCGTAACTACCCCAGGAATACTCCGCGGAACCGTCGAACGCGTCGCCGGATTCGGGTCCGTCCCGGGCGTCCAGGCCTCCCCCCGTGTCCCGAAATGGCCCGAGAATGGCGAGGGCATCGACCACGCCCAGCGCGTGATCGGCCTGCGTGCCGGACTCCGACCCTTCGTCGCTGGCGAGTCCGCGCGCGACAAGTGCGGCGTCCCCCCGCAGGTCGACACCGGCGTTCGCGGCCGCGCCTATGCGCTCGAGCGCGCGCTTCGCCGCATCGCCGCCCGCGCGCCCGGCGAGAGCGGAGATCGTCGCAACGGCAGCCATCCGGGCGCCTTCGGAGCTTCCCAGCGCGAGCGCGCGGCTGGCCGCGTCTTCCACCATCGCGTCCGGGGTCCGGTCGGTCCAGCGCTGCGCCGCAGACTCGGGGGCAGAGCGGGCTGGCGCGCCCGCCAAGAGAGACGCGACGAGCGCGACGGGCAGCGGAAGCAAGCGGGTTGGGCGCACGGTCGACGGACTCTACTAAGGGGAGTGCGCCGACGCGAACCCCTGGACAAGGCTGGGTCGCGCTACATTGTCGAGCTCGTGAGCATCTCGGACCGGCCACTCGTGATCGTGAATCCCATTTCGGGCGGCGGCCGGGCGGGCCGCACCGCATCCCAAGTGCGAAGCGTCCTCGAGCGACGCCTCGGACCGGTAGACTTGGCGATGACCGAAGGTCGTGCCCACGCGATCGACATCGCACGCGAAGCGGTAGCCCGAGGGCGGGCGCTCCTCATCGCCGTGGGCGGCGACGGCACGCTCCACGAAGTGGCCAATGGCGTACTCGACGCGGGCGGGGGCGCGGCGGTGGGTTATGTCGGCCAGGGAACTGGCGGCGATTTTCGCCGTTCGCTCGGCGTCGACCACCGCCTCGACGCCTACACGGAGGCCATCGCGAGCGGGCGCGAGCGACGCGTCGACGCGGGTCGGATCCGCTACCTTGCCCCCGATGGGACCGAGAGAACTCGCTGGTTCGTGAACATTGCCTCCGTCGGCATGGGGGGACTCGTCGATGCCTACGTGTCGGACACCACCAAGGCGCTCGGCGGCAAGGCGGCGTACTTCTGGGCGAGCGCGCGCGCCCTGGTTCATTGCCGACGAGGTCGACTCCGATGTGGCGTGACCCTCGGCGGCGACCGACAGGAGAGGCGCGTCGATTCGCTCATGCTCGCCGTTTGCAACGGCCGCTACTTCGGAAGCGGTATGCACGTGGCCCCGATGGCACAGCTCGACGACGGACGTTTCGAAGTCGTCTCGATGGACGCACCGAACAAGATCGCGTTCGCGATAGCCGCGAGAAGAATCTATCGAGGAGCCCACTTGACCGCCCCGGGCACCGAACACTTCGCGTGCGACCGCATCTCCATCGACCTCGAAAACGAGGAGGCGCGCGATCGATTCCTGCTCGACGTCGACGGAGAGCCCTTGGGGGGTCTACCGCTGGAGGTTCAGCTCGTCCCGGGAGCGCTCAGATTACGGATTTGATTCGGGACTCATCTCCGGGGTCCGCCCCCGGGACTTCCGCTGACGAAACGCCGGGGCTCGGCCTCGTTGACGCGTACCGGGCGTCCGTCGATCGCCACACCGTTCATTTTCGCGGCCGCCCGCGTCGCTTGCTCGGGCGTAGCCATCGTAACGAAGGCAAAGCCTCGCGGGCGACCGCTGTATCGATCGATGACCAGCTGCACGTTCGCCACCTCACCGAACTCCGCAAAGACAGCGCGCAGTGTTTCGGCAGTCGTGTCGTGGGGGAGATTGCCCACGTACAAACGAGAGGTCATTGCATAAGAACCGTAGCCGGCCGCGACCGCCCTGCAAGGGGCTACCCCCGAAAGACGAGCTCTTGCGGCGCTGCCATTCGAGGGGCCGGCCCGAGCGCGTTCGGCCACCGCGGCCCGCGGGCCGGGGGGAACCTGGCATATCAGGCGGGAGCTGCCTGCGCCGTTCCGAGCAACCTCTCGAGCTCGGGTTTCTCGAGCGTCTCGTGCTCGAGGAGAGCCGCGATGAGCCGCTCGAGGGTGGCGCGCTTGCTTGCAACGACGCTCTTGGCAGCTTCCACCGCCTCCGAGAGCTTGCGCCTGGCCTCCTGTTCGATCTCGTGCGCGGTCTCATCGCTGAGCCCCGTCTCGGTTGCCAGTCGCTGACCCAAGAACGGGTGCTCGACCCGCTGCTCGTGGAACATCGGTCCGACTCGCTCGCTCATACCGTAGTGGGCGACCATGCGGAACGCGAAGTCGGTCGCCTGCCGCAAATCCTGCTCGGAACCGCTCGACAGGTTTCCGTAAATCGTCGTCTCGGCCGCGTATCCGCCCATCAGGACGCGCAGCTTCGCTTCGAGCTCGGGCTCGGTCACGATGTGCCGGTCACCGTTCGCCCACTGCTGCGTCGCGCCGAGCGACAGGCCTCGCGGTAAGATCGACACCCGGCGCAGCGGCTCGGAGTGCTGGCTGAAATGCGCGACGATGGCGTGCCCCGCCTCGTGGGTCGCCACGCGCCGGCGCTCGTCCGGGTCGAGGAGCGTCTCGCGCGGGTCGCCGAGCAGGATCTTGTCCATCGATGCGGAGAAATCGCGCTGCGCGAGAGCGTCCACGCCGCGCCGGACCGCGGTCAGCGCCGCCTCGTTGCAGAGGTTCGCGAGGTCGGCACCGCACAGGCCAGGGGTCGCGCGCGCCAGATCCGGCAGGGAAACGTCGGGCGAGAGCGGCTTGTGGCGCGTGTGCACGCGAAGGATGGCAAGCCTGGCCTCGCACTCGGGGCGGTCGACGATGACGCGCCGGTCGAAGCGACCTGGACGCAAGAGCGCCGGGTCGAGCACGTCCGGGCGGTTGGTCGCTGCGATCACGACCGTGTGGTCGTTCGGGGTAAAACCGTCCATCTCCGACAGAAGCTGGTTCAACGTCTGCTCGCGCTCGTCGTTTCCGCCGCCGAGGCCGGCGCCGCGCGACCTCCCCACGGCATCGACTTCGTCGATGAAGACGATGGCTGGCGCCGCCGTCTTTGCTTCGTCGAAGAGCTCGCGTACCCGCGCGGCGCCCACGCCGACGAACAACTGGATGAACTCCGAGCCGTTCACGTAGAAGAAGGGAACCTCCGCCTCACCTGCGACGGCTCGCGCCAAGAGTGTCTTGCCGGTACCTGGCGGCCCCACGAGCAGGATCCCGCGCGGCAGCTTGCCACCGAGGCGCTGGAATCGTTCCGGAGTGCGCAAGAACTCGACGACTTCCTGCAAATCACGCTTTGCGCTGGCGAGCCCGGCGACATCGTCGAAACGAACGCGGACGTGGTCCTGACGCTCGAAACGGTGGGGGCGCCCTTTTAGAATGCTCTGGAGCGGCGGAGCCACGCCGCCAATCGCGCTCCGGGCGCGGCGCGCGAGCCAGGTCCATGCGGCGAGCACGAGCACCCAGGGAAGAAGCGTGACGAGGAGCGGCGCCCAGAACGAGGCTTGCTCGGATTCGGCCCGGACTTCCACGCGCTGCCGCCGGAGAAGCGGAAGGAGGTCTTGGTCTTCTTCGACGGGCAGAACCGTCGAGAACTCGCGGACGGACTTTCCATCGACTGCTTCCGTCTCCTTGAGCGTTCCAGCCACGCCGTGCCCGCGGATGGTCACCCGGGCTAGGTGGCCCTGCTCCGCCAACGCGTAGAAGCTCGAGTAATCGATGCTGGGGGCAGCCGGCCTGTGATCGGCGAGCACCTCAGATGCGAGAACGAACGCCAGAAGGAGGAGAGGAATCGCCCACCTCAGCCAAACGAGCCCGTCCGATCGCTTCTTTTCGCGGCTAGGATCCGGCATCCGGTGCGCTGCGGAAGCGCGAAGCGTGCCGGCGCGACTCCTCCTCGATTCTCACTTTCGTATCTCGCCCATCTCTGTGGTTCTCGTTGGCTCTGCCCGACCGCGGCAGGGGATTTGCTGATTCGAAACCCGAGGTGCGCCGCCATGAAAAGGCTTTCGGTCGCGATTGCAGTTGCGCTGTGCTGGGCTGTGGCGCCGCGAGCCGCCGCCCAACCGCGCGCGATGGCTGCCACGGTCGCATTCCGCAACGATCTGCCTTCTACCTACGAGCTCCGCCGCGTGCGGCTGTGGGTGGACGGTATGCTCGTTCGCGAAGACCGACGCCCGTTCGACGCCCCACTCGCCCCTGGCCCACACGTCGTCTCGATTGCGGCTGAATACCAGATGCGAGACCCGCTATTGCCGTACGTCCGAGGATACGTCATCCAGTTGCGATCGGCCGAGCACCTCCGATCGGAAGCGTCACACGTAAACGTCGCTCGAGCTCAAGAGTCGGGCGGAGTGACGACGCCGATCGGGCGACGCGCGCGCATCGCGTGGCGCTAGCGGCGCGCGCGCATCGCGTGGCGCTAGCGGCGCACTCGCATCGCGTGGCGCTAGCGACGACACGCACCAAGACTCCGGTGTCGCAGGCGGTGGCAGCGAT
>Ga0265316_10001793_pt1 | contig 22620 bp, 14 predicted proteins | sample 4522metaG_FD_202092 | JGI IMG/M metagenome (GOLD analysis project Ga0265316, IMG submission 202092) | Rhizosphere microbial communities from Carex aquatilis grown in University of Washington, Seatle, WA, United States - 4-5-22 metaG | ecosystem: Host-associated > Plants > Roots > Rhizosphere >... | reverse complement strand
GAATTGTTGTCATTGATCTCGTTAAGAGGGAAATTCACGATACATGGAAGCCAGGAAATGGCTCTGAAGATGAAAAGGTATGGGATATTGCATTCGGAAAAGGTAAAATCTATGCTGCAACGGATGTGGGAGTGTTCTCTGCCGACCTTTCAAACCAGGGATTAGCTTACTTTGGAAACTGGAATCTGGTCAACCTTCTTCCCAATCCCATTGCAAAATACACTTTATTGGTATTCTCCGGGGATAAACTATATGCAAACCTGTCAGATCCTCTTCTGGCAGGTGATCAGGTATATGTTGTTGGTGATATCGGGTCACTGTTCTCATTTACTGGCGGTATTTTTAACAAATCATTCGATAATGCACCGGCAGGATTTACATTTTCTTCCGGTGCTTCCTTGAAATATTATGATGTGAATGGTGCTCTTATTAAAACAATCTCTTCATATGGTTGGGCAGTACCAGACATTTCCCAGGCAGTAACTGATAATCCGGATATCTGGATTGCAGACATTAATTCAGGACTTGTCAAAGGTCAAAACATGGAGGAGTTTACCGCATTAACGCTTCCCGGACCAGTCTCCAATAATGCTTTCAGTATTACATCCATCAATGGAAAAACTATAATTTGCGGGGGAGCCACCGATGATTCATGGAATAACCTGGGAAGACCGCTTCAGATTTCCATTAATGAAAATAATAACTGGACATCCCTCCCCTCCGGTACCATTATTGATCCTATGAGAGCCCTTATCGATCCCGATAACATAAATCATATATTTGTATCAACCTGGGGTGGAGGATTGCTGGAATACGAAAATAATAACCTGATTAAACAGTACACAGAATCAAATTCACCATTACAGACAATTATCTCCGGACGGCCCTATGTAAGAATATGCGGTCTGGCTATGGATAAATCCAAAAACCTCTGGCTTACTCAGACTGGGGTACCCGGAAATATAAAAGTGCTTAAATCAGATGGAACATGGATTGTAAATCCGCTGACTATTAATGCTCCGACAATCGGAGATATCATTAATACCGCTATAGGACAAAAATGGATAATATTGCCCCGGGGGTACGGACTGTTTATTTATGATGATAACAAAACACCTGAAAATTTTGATGATGACAAATCCAGGAAGATACTTGTCCAGGATTCAGAGAATCAGGTAATCTCATTTGTGTATTCAATTGCCGAGGATCTTGATGGCAACATATGGGTCGGAACAGATCAGGGACCTGTTATCTATTTCAATCCTGAAAAAGTGTTCGATAGTGATCTAAAAGCGAACCGGATTAAAATTCCCAGGAATGATGGGACAAACCTTGCCGACTATATGCTTAAAACTGAAACAATTACATCCATAGCTATAGACGGCGCCAACAGGAAATGGCTGGGAACAGCAAGTTCGGGTGCTTACCTTCTTTCTCCCGATGGAACAACCCAGATAAAAAACTTTAATGAACAGAATAGCCCTCTCCTTTCTAATTCAATTGTGACCCTCGCTGTTGATAATAAAACAGGAGAGGTCTGGTTTGGAACCTCAAAAGGGGTCCAGTCGTTCAGAGGTGACGCCACTACAGGGGAAGAAAAATTTAAAAAAGTTTATACTTTTCCGAATCCGGTAAGAGAGGATTTCAAGGGAAATGTTACAATTACAGGGCTGATCAGGGATACACAGATCAGGATTACGGATATCAGTGGTAATCTTGTGTACGAAACGGTATCTGACGGGGGACAGGCAACCTGGGATCTGAAAACTTATAATGGACGCCGTGTCGATACCGGAGTCTATCTTGTTTTTTGTGCAAGCAAAGATGGCTCACAATCGTATGTAACAAAAATGCTGGTAATAAAATAATAATAAAGACGCCCAGGTTGGACGTATATCGATTAATTTCTACTCAGTTATAAGGCTTTGTATTCTCTCGATCTGTAGTTTCTTATTTATTTCCCTCAAACTTCTGGCAGTCTTGGTAAAATACTGATGACCTGAAATGAATTTAACCTGTATCTTATTCCAGTCATTAAGGGAACCCATTTTATTCTGAGCCTTTAACTCCTCATAAAGAGTGTTTGAAACAGGAATAAAATCGCTCCGTCCCAGGTAATCGAGATCAGAATCACAAATTATATTTTCCAGAAGGTTTGTTGGTTTTGGAGGCAATTTGGTTGACATTATTATTGAACATATCCGTTCAATCTGGTCAGGAGTGTAATTGAATCCGGGAAGCATCTCCATAGCAATCTGTGTACCATAGAACTCATGGTTATCATAGGCGACTATATGCCCTGCATCGTGAAACAAAGCAGCTGTCTTTAACAATAATATTTCCTCGTCAGAACAACCCTCTGCCCAGCCTATAAGCTCCACTTCCGTTACAACATCTACTGTATGTTTTACGTTGTGATAAAACAGATAACCAGGCAAATCCATTTCGAGCTTATCTAAAATAATCTCCTGGATATCCGTAAACTGGATAAGTCCGAATTTAATCCTGAATGATTCATTAGGTACGACTCCTTCTCCATTAACCGAGAATTCGGGTTTTAACCCCTTCACTTTATACATCTGTAGATCATCCGTATATTTTACCGGGAGTTTCCCAAAATACTCACAATTAAAAAACTCTTTTACAAGTTCATAAGTCATTACTGAAATCAGAATCATCCCGCTGTCAGAAACAGCCTCAATACGGCTTGCAGTATTTACAGTATCTCCTTTAATATCATAGTTTATTTTCTTCCTCCCGGAAATTGCTGCAGTCACCGGTCCTGAATGGATACCAATCTTCAAATCCCATATCCGGTTATTTATTCCTCTCTTTTTTATTTCATATTTTTCAAGGAAATTCCTCATCTCTATTGCAGCCATAACCACATCGACCGGGTTTGTTATATTTTTAACCGGTATTCCTCCTGCACACATATATGTATCGCCTATGGTTTTTATTTTTTCAATTTTAAATCTGGTGACTATGGCTTCAAATTCCACATTTATCTCATCAAGTTCATCCATGACTGATGATGAATTCATCCCTTCAACAAGCCGGGAAAATCCATGGATATCTGCGAACAGAACTGTCGCCATATTGAATTTAAGCGACCTCTCTCTCTTTTCCCCTTCACCAAATTCCTTAAGACCTTCCGGGGATATCCTTTCATAAAGAACTTTAATCTTATCATTGTCCCTTATCAGCTTTTCATTCATCTTTTCCAGTTTCTTAATATGCTCTTCAAGCTCCTGGTTCTGTTTGGCAAGCCGGGCAATTCTCTTTACAAGCTCTTCATTATTAGCTACTGACATAATAGAGTTGATTGATCAGTAAATATAATAATTTTGTAATGAATAAGTGACTAAAGAAACAGAAGTTTGGAGTACTTATAGTTGAAAGAGTTTAATGGGTTGAATTGGTTGAAGTAAAGTATATTTATAGAAACTCGAAGTACTCTAGGCACTTTAGGCACTCTAGGCACTTATCATTAATTTACTGAATAACTCATTTAAACATGCTGGAGAAAACCAGGGGGATAATACTTCATCAGATTAAATACACCGACTCAGGTATTGTTACCCAGATATATACTCGAAAATTCGGAAGACAATCCTTCCTGATAAAAGGAATGAGAAACAGGAAAACAGGAAAACACAATATCCTGTTTCAACCAATGTTCATCCTTGAACTGGAGTTGTACTATAAGGCGAGACGGGAAATGCAGATGATTAAAGAGTTTTCTGTTTCTTTTACTCCGTATGATATCTATTCAAATATAAAGAAAAGTTGTGTGGCAATTTTCCTTGGAGAAGTATTAACATCTGTTCTTAGAGAAGAAAGTCCTCATGATGAGCTTTTTGACTATATTGAAGAATCAATTATATACTTCGAAAAATGCAAAGAGGGATTTGCAAATTTCCATATAGCATTTCTGGCGGGACTTAGCAGTTTCCTCGGATTTGAACCAGATCCAAGGTTAGATAAAGAGAATGCATACTTTGATATGGTGAATGGCATTTTTGTTCCGATACCACCGGTTCATGGTAATTATGCTAACGAGGAAATTACAAATATTCTGGCTGATTTTTTTGTGGCATCTTATGACTCAATCAGAAATATATCACTCACCGGGAAAATGCGGAATGACGTTCTTGAAACACTGGTCAGATTCTATTCACTTCATCTTCCGGGTCTTAAAAAAATAAAATCACTTGATGTACTTAAAGAGGTTTTCGGTTGAATTTCAGATCATAACCCATAAGTTTTTTATCTATCTTTAAGCGTCAAACTGATTCTATAATGGCGATTATTCCTTCAATAATAAACTGGCTGAATGTCAAGCGCATAAATCAGATAGAAATATTTAAAAAATACCCGTTCGAAACTCAACAGGAGACGCTTTATAAGCTCCTTGCAAAAGCTGCTAAAACGGAATGGGGAAAAAAGTTCAATTACTCATCAATTGTTTCCATAAAAGATTATCAATCCAGGTTTCCCATCCAGACATACGAGGATATAATTCCTTATGTTGAAAGACTCAGGAAAGGAGAGCCAAATCTTTTATGGCCGGGAGAAATTAAGTGGTTCGCAAAGTCATCAGGCACCACCTCCACAAAAAGTAAATTTATTCCGATGAGTCGCGAAGCCCTTGAAGATTGTCATTACAGGGCGGCAAAGGATATTCTCGTTATTTATGCAATGCAAAGACCCGATACACGGATATTCTCTGGTAAGAGTCTTACTCTTGGAGGGAGTCATCGGATGAATCAGTTCAGTAATGACTCCTTATATGGAGATCTTTCTGCCATTCTTATAGAAAATGCTCCATTCTGGGTTGACATCATCAGAACGCCAAAACAGAAGATTGCACTTCTTGAAGATTTTGAAGAAAAACTTGACCTTATCACAAAATCTACTGTAAATGAGAATGTCACAAGTATTTCGGGAGTTCCGTCATGGTATCTTGTATTAATAAAACAGATCCTCGCTTTTACCGGGAAAAATAACCTGCTCGAAGTCTGGCCAAATCTTGAGGTCTTTTTTCATGGAGGAATAAGTTTTACTCCTTATCGTGAACAGTATAAAAAACTTATTATTGGTGATCAGATGAATTATATGGAGACATATAATGCTTCGGAAGGATTTTTCGGTATCCAGGATGATCCACTTAGAAGCGATATGCTCCTTATGCTCGATTACGGAATTTTCTATGAATTCATCCCTGCTGATAAGATTGAAACAGATAATCCGCCGGTCTATACTATCGCGGAAGTGAAAACAGGGACCAATTATGCAATTATAATCTCAACTAACGGTGGACTTTGGAGGTACATGATGGGTGATACACTTATTTTCACCTGCCTTGACCCTTATCGTTTCAGGATATCGGGCCGCACAAAACATTTTATTAATGTATTCGGCGAAGAGGTGATAATTGAGAATGCCGATAAAGCTCTTGATTCGGCCTGTAAAGCAACAAATGCAGTAATAGCAGAATATACTGCCGGTCCTGTGTTCATGAATACTTTATCCAAGGGCTCACATGAATGGATTATTGAATTTGAAAAAGAACCGTCAGATCTCACTTTATTTATTAATACACTTGATTCCACACTTAAATCTTTAAATTCAGATTATGAGGCTAAACGATTTAAAGACCTGAATCTGGTCTTACCCGTAATAAACCAGGTTCCAAGGGGTACCTTTAACAGATGGCTGAAGGCAAAAAATAAATTAGGAGGACAAAACAAAGTACCTCGCCTTTCCAATTCACGCGAATATATTGAGGACCTATACATAATAGCAGGTATTAAAAGTAAATAAAGGTTGGATTGCCTGGAGTTTGGAGTGCCTAAAGTTGTAAAGAAAAGTTTTGATCGAGTTAGAGTTCGGAATACTTATATTTAAAAAGATGAGATCCAATATAAAAGTTAAAACTCTAAATACTTTAGGTACTCTAGCTCACTACAGGCACTTATTTCTCAACAACAGTTAAAGCTTTCTCATTTTTTACTAATTTTAAAGATGTAAAACAAAATATTCAGATCAATGCATATAGCTATTGCAGGAAATATAGGATCAGGCAAGACAACACTGGCGGGGCTGCTTGCAAAACAATACGGATGGACTGCTCATTATGAAGATGTTGATGACAATCCATATCTTAATGACTTTTATGAAGATATGCAGCGCTGGTCATTCAACCTGCAAATCTACTTTCTTAATTCGCGCTTCAGTCAGATTCTCGAAATCAGGAAATCGGATAAAACCATTATTCAGGACAGGACTATTTATGAAGATGCATACATTTTCGCACCGAATCTTCATTCAATGGGACTGATGTCGACACGCGACTTTGATAATTATTCTTCACTTTTTAAAATGATGAGCTCCCTCGTGAAGCCACCGGATCTGCTTCTTTATCTCAGAGCATCAGTTCCTACACTCGTAAATCAGATCCAGAAACGAGGCAGGGAATATGAAAGTTCAATACGTATCGATTACCTGAAAAGGCTGAATGAGAGATACGAGGCCTGGATGGAAACTTACAATCTTGGAAAAGTTCTTATAATAGAAGCGGATCACTATAATTTCCCAAATAACAGTGATCACCTTAGTGAGGTTATTGATAAGATCAACGCCGAGCTTCACGGACTTTTTTAAAAAGAACTTGACTTTTAGTCCTTTATTCATTAGCTTTACATTTCATCAACCTGCAATTCTGATGAAAGTGCTAAATTCTTTATTGATTTAAAAAATTAATCCATCACAATGAAAACATTCAAGTCATTACCAATCCTTGTTACTTTACTATTTTTATCTGTTAACATTCTGGCCCAGGCTGATCTGACTAAATTCGCGCCCATGGATTCCGGTATAAGAACCGGAAAACTCAATAACGGGTTGACTTATTTTATACGGAATAACAAAGAACCCGAAAAAAGAGCAAGTTTTTATATTATACAAAATGTGGGAGCTATTCTGGAAAACGACGACCAGAATGGCCTGGCACATTTTCTCGAACACATGGCATTTAATGGAACCGAACATTTCCCCGGCAAAGGGATTATAAGCAGTCTTGAAAAACACGGTGTGGGATTTGGAAGCAATATCAATGCCTATACCGGCTTTGATGAGACAGTTTATAACCTGAGTGATGTCCCGGTGGAAGCGCCCGGACTGGTCGACTCATGTCTGCTAATTTTGAACGACTGGTCACACTATCTTACCCTTTCCGATAAAGAGATAGATCTTGAACGGGGAGTTATCAGCGAGGAATGGAGAACAAGTAAGAATGCAAGCAGGCGAATGATCTTTGAGGTCATCCCGGTAATTTTGAAAGGATCAAAATATGCCGAAAGAGATATCATAGGTAACATTGACATAATAAAAAACTTTTCATATAACACTTTAAGAGACTATTATCACAAATGGTATCGCCCCGATCTCCAGACTATAGCAATAGTGGGGGATATTAATGTGGATGATGTGGAAGCAAAAATCAAGGCACTTTTCTCATCTATTCCGGCTGCCGTCAATCCTGCTCCAAGAACCTATACTGATGTACCTTTTCATAAGGAGACAAATTATGTTCTTGCACAAGACAAAGAAGCCCCGCAAACTTCAGTTTCAGTAGTTGTACTGCATAAAGCTGTTCCTGCTGAAAACAAAAACCTGAATTATATTCGCGACAGTCATATAATTTCGTTGATGAATTCGATGATTAACACAAGGATAAATGAGCTTTTACAGAAAGAAAATCCTCCCTTTGTCAGCGGTTATGTAACCTTTGACGGCTATTATGCACGCGGTTATGATGCATTTTCAATAAATGCCACTGCACGTAAAAATGAAGAAGCCGGTGCTCTTGAAGCCATATATACGGAAGCAGAAAGAGCGAGAAAATTCGGATTCACAAAAGGAGAACTCGATAGAGCCAAAGCTAAAATGATCTCAGATTTTGAGAACCGGTTTAAACAAAAAGATAAAATAGACAATGATACTTATATAAGAAATATTCAGAGTTATTTTCTTACAGGGGAACCACTTACCTCAATGGACTTCGACTTTGAATTCCTCAAACAGGTGATAGGCAGTATTACACCGGAAGAAACTTCGGCCAGGTTTAAAGAGGTGATGCTTGATGAGAACAGGACGATTGTTATCCAGGGACTTGAAGGAAGCGATATTAAACATCTTACTGAACAGGAGGCTCTGGATATTCTGACCAAGGTAAAAAATTCTACTTTGAAACCGTATGAGGATAAAGCTTTAGGAGAATCACTGATAAAAGAAGATCTGAAAGGATCTAAAATAGTCAAAACAGTTCCTCTTCCACAATTTGATGCAGTTGAATGGACACTTGAAAACAATTCAAAAGTTATATACCGAAGAGCAAATTATGAAAAAGACAATGTTATGCTCAGTGCTTTCAGCTTCGGTGGTATTTCCAAATTAGATAATAATCTGGTACTTCCTGCAGAACTCATTTCAGTTATAGTTCCAATGTATGGGGCCGGTGATTATGATAACATAACTTTACAAAAAATGCTTGCCGGAAAGAAAGCCACCGTATCATTCGGACTGAGTGAAACGGCGGAATCAATAAACGGATCCTCAACACCAAAGGATTTTGAAACTATGATGCAATTGTTATATCTGCGATTTGCCCACCCAAGGTTTGATCAGGTGGCCCATCAGGCTATTATAGGAAGATTTGCCGGAATGCTTGGCAATATGGAAAAGGATCCGAATAAAATAAAGAGCGATAGCATTTCATTGATCACAACCGGATATAATCCCAGAACCCCTCTTATAAATAAAGAAACCATTAACAAAATAACTCTTGAAGATATCCGGAAAATCTATACTGACCGTTTCAATGCTGCTGACGAATTTACGTTTTTTATTGTTGGTAATATTGGCAAAGATACTGTAATGCCTATGGTTGAAAAATATATTGGATCTCTGCCGTCAGCAGGACGTAAAGAGACCTGGATCGACAGAAAAGTTGAACAGCCTAAAGGGAAGATAACAAGGGAGATCAGTTTACCGCTTACTATACCCAAATCGACTATTTTCATATCCTTTGCCGAGGGGATGAAGTATAATCCTTACAACTACCTTGGACTCGAAGTCATTAAAGGTATTCTTGATCTGGTTTATACTGAAAAGGTGAGAGAAGATAAAGGAGGAACATATGGTGTCAATGTCTCACTTTCGGAACAAAAAAGACCCACAGAGCTTGGAGAAGGAATGATAACATTTGATTGCGATCCTGCCCGGGCCAATGAACTTAAAAAGATCATTTACGACCAGCTGGATACTATTATGATTAAGGGACCCTCTCAGATAAATCTCGATAAAGCGGTCAGTAATATTCTGAAGACCAGAGAAGAAAATAAATTGCATAACTCTTATTGGAGCAGTATTTTAACAAGATATTATAGCTACGGGATCAACTCCAACGATCCGGCAAATTATGAGAAGATCCTTAAATCTTACAAGATTAAGGATATCCGCAAGCTGACCGGACAAATGTTTAAAAAAGCTGATGTTGTTGATCTGATTTTCAAACCGGCAAAATAAAGGCTGAGGTTGAGGCTAAGGTTGAGGCACATCCATTGCCCTTCTAAACCTCAACCTTAACCTTAACTTTAACCTTAACCCTAACCTTACTTTCGCATTCTTAGCGTTTTAAGTTTTTTTAGTAATCGGCTGATTGATCATTTTGAATTAAATATTACCTTGCCTTTTATTAAAAATTAATTCTATATGAGTTCCACACGGAGAGATTTCATCAAAACAGCCTCTGTTCTGGCCGCAGGAAGCGTTATCCCATTCAACACCTTGTCAAAATCCGGCCTCGGTATTTCTCCAAGTGACAAGATCAGGGTAGGTCTCATCGGCGCAAATGGCCAGGGATTCAGTGATCTGATATCCTTCCTGAAGAATCCGGAAATTGAATGTGTTGCCATGTGCGACATCGATAGGAACGTTCTCAATAGCAGGACAGACATCCTTGTAAAGCGTGGGTTTCCAAAACCGAAACTATACGTTGATTATCGCAAAATGCTTGAGAACAAGGATATAGATGTAATAATAAACGGTACACCGGATCACTGGCATTGTCTTATTCTGGTTGATGCTCTCGAAGCTGGCAAACATGCATATACTGAAAAACCTATCGGTAATTCTATCGCTGAAATCAACATCATGCAGAAAGCTGTCAAAAAACACGGGAAGATAGTACAGGTGGGACAATGGCAAAGAAGCCAGCCACATTTTGTTGATGCTATAAATTATCTTAAATCCGGGAAACTTGGCCGTATCCGTACGTGCAAAGCATGGTCATATGTAGATTGGAAAGGTGCTGTTCCTAAAGTCCCCGATTCAGCAGTTCCCGATGGAGTGGATTACAATATGTGGCTCGGACCGGCCCCAAAACGCCCATTTAATAAAAACCGTTTCCATTTCACCTTCAGGTGGTATTGGGACTATGCTGGCGGACTGATGACTGACTGGGGCGTTCATCTCATTGATTATATTTTATATGGAATGGGAAAAAGTGTACCGGCATCAGTAATGGCGATTGGAGGTAAATATGCATTCCCCGATGATGCAATGGAAACCCCGGATACTATGACGGCTGTTTATGACTTCAAAGATTTTACAATGATCTGGGAACACACAATAGGAATAGGTCTCGGAAATTGGAGAAGACCACACGGAATGTCATATATTGGTGAAAACGGCACATTGGTTCTCGACCGAAACGGGTGGGAGGTAATTCCTGAAAAACAGAGAATTGAAGGCCTTCCTGTCCAGAAAAATATTGGTGATGGCCTCGATCTTCATATAAAAAATTTCCTCGATTGTCTTAAAAATAATACTCCTGAGAAACTGCATGCCGGCATTGATATTGGGAGGGATGTAGCCCTGGTTGCCCAGATGGGAAATATAGCATTCCGTACAGGTGAAAAAGTCAGCTGGGATGATACCAAACAATCGTTTCAGACAAGTACGGCTAGCAAGTTGATTGTTCCTGAATACCATAATGGCTGGACTTTACCCAAATATTAAAGGTACTGAATGATATTCAAATTTCTTAAATTTATAATCGTTGGCTTTTCAGGAATGATTGTTGATTTTTCAATAACCATCCTGCTTAAAGAAAAACTCAGGGTAAACAGATACATTGCAAACTCTGCCGGGTTCACAATAGCTGCAAGTTCAAATTATCTGTTTAACAGGTTTTGGACTTTTCATAGCAATAATCCAAAAATTCTTGTTGAATACAGTACCTTCATAATAATTTCATTGATTGGTCTTCTTATTAATAACCTGATTATCTTTCTGTTTGAAAAGAAGCTTAAGTTTTATTTTGCTAAATTCCTTGCTATAATGGTAACGTCATTATGGAATTTCACAGCGAACTATTATCTCAATTTTACTCATTGATTTTTGCTTCTTTAATTTTACTGTTGTAGGTGTCATAAAGTATTCCGGTCTCCGAACAAATTGCAAGTTTATATTTCCCAGGCAGTAATTCTTCGATAGTGAACTTACAATCCACTGAAATTGTATCCCCGACATTCAATTTTGAAATATTACCTGGAAGTTCGAGGTTCTTTTTAACCTGCATATTACCGTTCTTTATAAAAGCGATCTGAAAAACCACCGGCAATTCTTTATGCCTGAAGTCGATCATAAAGGAATATGGATTGAATATCTTTAAATGAATTGTATTTATACCGGTTTTATTGAATGTATATTGATCATCTTTAAGTATCACGCACTCCCGTTGCAGGGACTGAAAATTTTTATAAACCTTTACAAAAACGGAGTCACCGTCAGACAATATCTTTTTGGTCAGATTCGCCTTATAATAATCCGTAAAAAAATGTGGAACATACAGAACTTCTTTCCCGTGAACCCTTTCTTCATAATCCCATAAATCGAACTGCGTTTTACGATATGAGAGATTATCAAGTGTGTGAGCAAATTTACCAGTATAAAATGTATATACCGACGCACGCTGATATGAGTTGGTGAAGACAACGAGCCTGTTGCCGGCAAGTAAACTTATATCCCTGGCCCACTGTTTCTTTTTATGAAACTCATTCTTAAAAAAGGAAATCGGCAAATAATCAATCATACATGCTGATCTGGCGAATAGAAAAAGAGGAAACATAAAAATTGCGATCCATTTTACATAACCTCTGATCCAGGATTTATATTCAATATTATTAAACAAGATTATTATCATTGGAATGCTTATCAGGGCAGTCCATTGTGGCTCAACACGATATCGGAAACTTGAAATGAAGAAGAATACAAAAAACCCTGCGATGATATAGTATAGTGCCTTGTCAAACAAATTCTTAGGCCTTATTTTAATCATAATAAATATTAATACACAGAGGAGAAATGGATTATGGAAGAAAAACTGGCTTGCAAGGTAATCAGGAACATGCTTTGGATTAAAGGCGGAGACTCTCTCAATCAGATGATATTTTACGGAAGGAAAATCGTTTGAATATTGCCAGAAAAGATGTGGGAAGAACAATAATAAAGAGAGAAATGCTGCAACGTAGAATTTGAATTTTTTCAGTAATCCGGGATTTGAAAGAATGATAAGAATAATTAAAAGTCCACCATGATATTTACTATACATCAGGGCTGCAATTGAAATACCGAGGTAAAGTGTGTTCTGCCATGATTCATCCTCTAAAAACCTTTTATATACCAGGAGTAAAATTGCCGAGAATAGTATCAGCGGAGCATCAGGAGTCGAAATAAATCCATATATATTGCAAACAGGGAGAACCACGGCTATCATGAAAAACAGCAAAATGTTCTCTTTTTTCTTACGTAATTCTTTATCAGTAATTAACCAGATTACCGCTAAGGTTACCAACTGACTCAAAACGACAATGATCCTCACTCCAAGTTCATTATGAAAGAAAAAATATCCAATCCTGATCATAAGTGCGATCATTGGAGGATGATCAAAAAACCCCCAGGCAAGATGTTTTGAATACATCCAGTAATATGCTTCATCATTATTCAGCGGAGTTAGCCGTGCCTGCAGAAGGTTTAAAATTCCCCAAAGGACGAGGAGGAAGGTGAAAGGATTTAATAAATACTTTTTTAATTTAATGTTCATTTTTCATTCAGAATAATATCAATTTCCTTAAACTCTTCCCCGCTGAAATTAAGATTATTAAGTGTTTTCAGATTATCATCCAGTTGATCCACACTACTTACACCAATAAGTACTGACGTTACCCTCTTATCTTTTAATAACCAGGCTATAGCCATCTGGGCAAGAGATTGACTACGTTCAGCAGCTATCTTATTAAGTCGTTTTGCCTTTGAAATTCTCTGTACTGTTACATCTTCAATTTTAAGAAATCCATGGGGTTTATATGCTCTTGAGTCAACAGGTATACCATTAAGATATTTGTCGGTCAACAATCCCTGTTCAAGCGGGGAGAAAGGAATACAGCCTATTCCGGTTTCCTCAAGCACGTCAAGCAGCCCGTTTTCAACCCATCTGTTAAACATTGAATATTTGGGTTGATGAATAAGACAATTTACATGCATTTCTTTAAGTATCTCTGCTGCCTTTTTTGTCAGATCAGCGGGGTAACTTGAAATGCCCGCATACAACGCTTTTCCCTGATGAACTGCCTGAGCCAGAGCGCCCATCGTCTCCTCGAGAGGAGTTTCCGGATCGGGACGATGAGAATAGAATATATCGACATACTCCAGATTCATTCGCTTAAGACTCTGATCGAGACTTGAAAGAAGATATTTTCTTGAACCGAAATCGCCATAAGGTCCTGGCCACATCTCCCACCCTGCTTTTGTCGATATTATCATTTCATCGCGCAGGTTGTTGAAATCCTTTTTCAGAATTATTCCGAAGTTTTCCTCTGCTGATCCGGGAAGCGGACCATAATTATTTGCCAGGTCGAAATGAGTTATTCCTTTATCAAAAGCTCTCCAAAGGATCTTCCTGAAATTTTCGAAAACGTCAACGGATCCAAAATTATGCCATAATCCCAGTGAAATTTCAGGTAATCTTATTCCACTTTTTCCGCAGCGCCGGTAATTCATATTATCGTAACGCTCTTTTGAAGGGCTATAAATCATTTTGCTTATTTATTTTGATTATATTATTGATAATGAGTCTTTAATACGCAATCAATTATATCCCCAAAGTTCCTACATCACCCCTATATGATCCAAAGTTAAATATATTTCCACTTGAAAGGGTTTTGCCCCCATTTATTAAATATATGTCTTAACCTCTAATGGATAGTCAATCCTGTCAGCCTTACTAGTTCTTGTCCACACTGAAGATCTCACTGATAACATCACAATATTTAAGGTACAACACTTTTCTTTTTAATTTAAGGGTAGGTGATAATTCACCCGTCTGTGCGGTCCATTCATCAGGAATAAGCCGGAATCGCTTAATTTTTTCATGATCGCTCAGGTTTAAATTCATTTCGCTTACTTCCTTTTGATAACGCGCAAAAATCAATGGATTACTAATCAGTTCTTCATTATCCCTGAATAAAATATTTTCGTCGGAAGCCCATTTATGGAGAAATTGAAAATCGGGGGTGATCAGGGCAGAAGCAAACTTTTGATTTTCACCAATCACCATGACCTGATCAATAAAAATCGACTCTTTAAGTTTGTTCTCAATTACCTGCGGAGCAATGTATTTTCCACTTGATATTTTAAATATCTCTTTCTTACGATCGGTAATTTTCAAATATTTATCATTAACAAAAGTCCCGATATCTCCTGTGTGAAACCATCCATCTGAATCGATTGCTTCTTCAGTAAGTTTGGGTTCCTTATAATAACCAACCATCAGATTGGGTCCTTTTGTAAGGATTTCCCCATCTTCTGCAATTTTCAACAGAACATCCTTCAATACAGGACCAACTGTCCCAAACATGACTTCCCTGGAAGTCAGATTATTTATAGTTACGACCGGAGAAGTTTCGGTTAGTCCATAGCCTTCCAGAATCTGAATTCTGGCAGCCCAGAAAATGCGTATAAGTCGGGACTGTAAGGGGGCACCGGCAGATGAAATAATCTTAAGTTTTCCTCCGAGAGCTTCTCTCCATTTTTTAAAGATGAGTCTGTTAGCCAGGCGTAACTTCATCTCATATAACCAGCCATTTTCACTGTTTAACTCATAACGGAGTCCAAGATTCACAGCCCAGAAGAATATTATTTTTTTAAGCCCCCTGAGTTCTTTGCCCTTGCTCATAATTCTGTCGAATATCCGTTCAAGCAAACGGGGTACAACGGCAATTACATCAGGTTTAATTTCTTTCAGATTATCCATGATTGTACCCACATTTTCGGCATAATAAATGCTCACTCCCTTATATTGAAAATGGTAAGTCAGGGAACGTTCATAAATATGGCTGAGAGGAAGAAAGGATAATACTACTGCTTCAGGTCCCAATGGATGAATAAAACTTTGTTCAATAAAATTGGATACCAGATTTGAATGCATAAGCATCACACCTTTAGGGAATCCGGTAGTTCCGGAAGTATAAATAATTGTGACCAGATCTGAAGGTTTGACTGCCGCTTTAGCTTTCACCAATTCTTCCTTCAGACCGGAAGCCATTTCTTTACCCAGTTTTATTAATTCGGTAAATTGTTTCGCTTTTGAAATATTGTCGAAGGTGTAAATATCCGATATTCCCGGATTTTGATCAGCAATCGGTTTTATTTTTTCATACAGGTTTTTGTCTGAAATAAAAACAAGTTTAGGTTCAACATGTCCAAGAATATACGCATATTCCTCGCTGCTTATAGTTGGATAAATAGGTACACTTACTGCACCAATCTGACTTATGCCAAAGTCGGTAAAATTCCACTCGGGCCTGTTGTTTGAAATGATGGCGATCTTATCCCCTTTTTTTATTCCGGTTGAAAGCAGAGCGTAACTGACCCAGTCGCAATAATCAATATACTCCTGAACAGAATATCGTTTCCATTTACCTTCTTCCTTCCCTGCTAATACATCAGTTTTATCAGGAAATTGAATCTGCATTCTTGTAAGAATGTCAAAAGTTCTTGTTGTTTCCATCTGTCATTTGCGCTGGTGAGGGAAAAGTACGAATTGTTTTTAAATTAACATACTTCCAAATAACAGGACTACTACCAGTAGAACAAGTAAACCCATGACTTTCCCCAAAACTGAAACTATTTTTAACATCAGAATCAGTAGAATTATAAATAAAATGGTCAGCAAAATTTTTTTTACTCTCCTCATAGAAATTAATAATCCCCGAATCTAATACTGGAAAACATGTTTATTCTGAGCCCTTTATATCTGAGTAAACTGGCTCTGTGTCTTTAAATATTTCAAAATGGCTGAAGCCGGGATAAGACAGGAAGAGAGATAAAAATCACCCGATCTTACACATAAAATAAAATCCCGTATTGAATAATACAGGATATTTTACTATCAGAGGACCAGCTGTTATTTATTCTCTGAGACCTTAATCTCAGACTCTTTTACACCAGTCTCTTTTTTTTCAGGTTCATCATTAAGACGTGACGCCTTTTTGAATTCTTTCATCCCTTCACCTACTCCTTTCATCAATTCAGGAATCTTTTTTCCGCCAAATAATAACACTACTACAAGAAGTATTAATATAAGGTGCATTGGGCTACTGAAATCTAACATAATAATTTAATTTTATTGGTACATTAATTATAATAACTCTTATCTGGTTACTAATCTACACGGGATACCTTTCCAGGCTCCATCATTTTCATCCCACTCCCCATTAATAAACTCAGTGATTTTTTGTCAGCCAAACAATCAGCTTATACTGATCTATCAATGTAAGTGCTAAAAGAAACGTCAAAATTATAAGTAAATTTCAATTGCAATACAATATTTCAAAATATAAATTCAATTACCACATTTTCTTAGATGCTTTCTTTATTGAAAAACCTGAACATGTATAAGTAAAGTCTCAGTTGTTACAAACAAAAAAACCTCAATATTGTAGAATATGAAGGCTTTTTGTGCTTCCTAAACTCCCAGGACTATTGAAAGTTGCAACCCAATGAAAGACCTTTTGATGATAAAAAGAGGCTATTAAAACTCGAATTATAATCAGACGGAATTATAGGGAAGCCGACAGTTTCTGTTTTTTACCTGGTTAATTGTCTTTTATGCAACGTACAGACCAGCCATCTTGCTTACGTAAAGCAGATCTATGTACAGAGCTGTAATCGTAACCCATGTTACGGTACCAGGAGTACACCGAATAGCCCCCCGCTGCTGACCACCAGCCACCATAGCTGCCCATACCGAGAAATGTACCATGGGAGACGCGGCAGCCACTTGGAAGAGCCGTAAAACCGCTTTCGTTAGTTGCTTCTGTATTTGGACTTCTCCAATGTGTTGTACCCTCTTCTTTCAGTTTGCCACCAGCAATATTTTCACCACCTAAATAGGTAGTCAGGGTGGTCCAATCGGTATCTGTAGGTACGTGCCAATCCATTGGGCATAGTTTGCCCGTGTTTACTGAATACCAGTTATAAAGGTTTCCATAGGTCGCTATATAGGTATCTACATCATTTTTGTACGAACAGTATGCAGGTGTGATTAAGGCTTCCCATTTCTTATCATCTGTAACCAATGGTATGGCTTTACCATCATTGAATTTAGTGGTTTTTAAATTTTCTGCCATCCATACCTGATTGCCAATTTTAACGGTTTTATATCGTTCTTTATCACGGGAATCAATAATATAATCATTTAAGGTAATTGAGGTCGTTTCATTTGCCGGAGTTACCAGGATTTTCTCCTGAATTTCGGGTTGGACAATTTTTCCAGTGCTAAAATAAAAATTACCGGTCAATGATGTTGATTCCCATGGCGTTTGTTGATTATTAGATTTTTGAGTAACAATATTCCTGACATTTTGAAACATCTCCAGAATAGTAATATCAGGAATCTTAATGCTTTCCAGTATTGCCGAGGTATATAATCCATTGTTACCACTACCATCTGAGGCGGTGCTTCCCGGGGAAGTTGCATAAGCAATTAACGAACCACGCGGAGCATTCATAAAAGCCAAACCACTACCATTCGCCGAACGTGTCCAACTTCTTTCAAATGGGTTATTCCTACAGGCATCAAGAATTACTATATTGACTTTTGTGCCACTGGCTTCCATCAGGGCCAAGACTCTATCAGCCTGTACGCAATCATACTCTACCTGCTGATCAGACTTAAGTTGTGCATCAACAGGTATTAAATAATTATACCCCTTTGACTGAATTCCATGACCCGCATAGAAGAACAATCCAACCTCATTGCCTTTTAGTTTCATACCAAAATCATCTATGGCTTTCTTCATCTGGTTTTGGTTCAGGTCTTCATACTCCATAACTGTGAAGCCAACACTTTGAAGTACAACCTTCATTGATCTTGCATCATTTTCAGGATTTGAAAGAGTACTGGAGATATAGTTACCATTACCGATTACCAATGCAACTTTTTTCTGTGGTTGGAAGGAAGTCTGTGTAGTTGATTGAGGTGATGAGGATAATGGCATTAAGAAGAGAACCATTACAGTTAAAATGAACCATTTGTTCAATGGTAAAAAACTTAACCTAATCTCCATAACATATAATATTTTAAAAGTTTGAATTTATTATTCCTTGTTTAAACCAATACCTATGCATTCAAATTTATGAAAATAATTCAGTTATTATATTGTCGGCTTCCCTATAATTCGGACCAATCAAAATTAGAGTTTTTATTAATAATTGATTTGTTATAAGTTTCTTTTGGTGTTTGATAATTAAGGGCTTTATGAGGCCTCATTTCGTTGTAATCATTAACCCATTCCTTCACTTTAGTTCTAACCTCAGAATGTGATTGAAAGACATATGCACTCAATAATTCTTTTCGGATGCTATCATTACACCTTTCTATAAAAATATTACGTGTGGGTTTACCAGGCTGGATAAATACAAGAGCAACATTATGTTGTCTGCAATAATGATCGAGTTTAAATGATATAAATTCCGGTCCATTATCGCATCCATAGCTTTTACGACAGAAACTTTTCAGTACAGTTTCAGTAGTTACAAACAAAAAAACCTCGATATTATAGAATATCAAGGCTTTTCGTGTTTTTTCAGCTCCCCAGGTAAGACTCGAACTTACGACCCATGGATTAACAGTCCATTGCTCTAACCAACTGAGCTACTGAGGAATTTTTTTATTCTCCTATAATCAAATCGAACTTCAGATATATTCCGGAATTCCGGCACCTCTTTGTTTAACCTGGTTATGAGGAACATTTTCTAAATACGTATTGTATTTAGAGTCGCAAAAATAAGGGCTTTTGCTGAATTAAGCAATATCTTTGCAGAAATTTTTTAAAATGAAGCGGATACTTGGAATAGGGAATGCCCTGGTAGATGTTATGACATTGATTGACAATGATAATATACTTGAATTTTTTTCACTGCCAAAAGGAAGCATGCAGCTTGTTGATGGTGAAAAATCGGCACTTATCAAAGCAGGAACCACTAATTTTAAAAGGAATCTTGTTTCAGGAGGTTCAGCTGCCAATACAATCCACGGACTTGCTATGCTGGGTGTAAACACCGGGTTTATAGGATCTGTCGGAAAGGATGATACTGGTGATTTTTTTGAAAGCGACATGAAAAAGGCGGGTGTGAAGACTTTTTTATCGCGCCGGAATTCTGTTACAGGCACTGCGGTAGCTCTTATTTCTCCGGGTTCAGAAAGAACTTTTGCAACTCATCTTGGCGCAGCTGTTGAACTTGAATCAGGCGACCTTAATCCGGCAGACTTCAAAAATTATGATATACTCTATCTTGAAGGTTATCTGATTATAAATAAAGCTCTTGTCGAAAGAACCTGCAGGATTGCCAAAAATAACAACATGAAAATTGCACTTGATCTTTCAAGCTTCAATGTTGTAGACGCAAAACTCGATGATTTCAAAGAAATAATTGAAAAATATGTTGATATAGTTTTTGCCAATGAAGAGGAAGCAAAATCATTTACAGGTATGGCCCCAATTGATGCCCTCAGCAGCATTTCTACCCTCTGTGATATTGCTGTCATAAAAGTTGGAAAAGAAGGATCACTGATAAAACGCGAAGATGATGTAATCAAAATCGGAACAATTGCTGTTCAGTGTATCGATACCACCGGCGCAGGCGATCTGTATGCCTCAGGATTTCTGTACGGATATGCAAGCGGATTATCACTTGAAAAGTGCGGTCTGTTTGGTTCTGTTCTTGCAGGCCATGTTATCGAAATCGTCGGTGCGAGGATGGATGAAAACCGATGGAAAAAGATCATGGAAATTCTCAAAAAAGAAATACAATAGTCACACATCGAGGCTTCGCTCGGGGCCAGGACACAAAGAATTTATTTGCCCCCCAAGGGGTTCCGTTAAATTGAAATACCATGCCATCGCGTGGCCCTACAAGTACATGACAATATGTAGGGACATGCCATGGCATGTCCCTTATTCTCTACCAGATAACCGGTCGCTGTTCGACTGGTCTGAATAATTTGTCTCCCGGCTTAACATCAGGAAAAGCAGCATAAAATTCAGGCATATTATAAACAACACAGTTTATCCTGACTTTTGCAGGCGAATGTTCGTCGGTTTTAACTCTTTTCTTTAATTCCTTATCGCGCATATTTGTCCTCCAAACCTGGGCATATGCCAGAAAGAAACGCTGATAATTAGTGAACCCATCAATGGGTTTGGGTATTTCCTTCCCTTCCAGGGACAATTTGTATGCATTAAAAGCTACCGTACCGCCTCCCAGATCTGCAATATTTTCACCAAGGGTCAGCTTCCCATTAACAAACACTGAATCAAGTACCTCATAATGGTTATATTGGTCAATAAGCATAGCTGCATGAGCTTCAAAGGCTTTTGAATCGTCCTTTGTCCACCAATCACGCAGGTTCCCGTCTTTATCATATTGTCTTCCCATATTATCGAATCCGTGGGTCATTTCATGACCTATTACAAAGCCAATAGCACCATAATTGACGGCATCATCTGCATCCAGGTTAAAGAAAGGTGGCTGAAGTATCCCTGCAGGGAATACTATTTCATTCCTGTTGGGATTATAGTAGGCATTTACTGTCTGAGGTGTCATTCCCCATTCGGTCGGATCAACCGGTTTGCCAACTTTATCCATCGAATATCTCAATTCGAATGCCTGTGAATTAAGAACGTTTAATACATAGGATTCGGAGGAAATAGATAAGCCTGAATAATCTCTCCACTTATCAGGATAACCTACTTTAACTCCCATCTTTTCCAATTTGGCCAGAGCTTCCTGTTTTGTTTGCGGGCCCATCCAGGTAAGATTTTCAATCCGCTGCTTAAGGGATTTCTTAAGGTTCATTACAAGATCAGTCATTTTCTGCTTGGCGACAGGCGGAAAATATTTTTTTACATACAACTGGCCGATTGATTCACCAAGTGAGCCGCTTGTTACATCGAGAACAAATTTCCAGCGAGGTTCCATTTTCTCCTGTCCCGTTAATGTTCTGTTATAAAAGTCGAAATTCTGGTCCACAAATTCCTTACCCAGATAAGCTGCAGTGCTTTTAATCAGCTGCCACCTCAAAAAGGTTTTCCAATCATCCACAGGCACAGTTTTCATCATATTGCTTAGTTCTATCATGAAGCTTGGCTGATAAATATTTACATCTGCTAATCCGGGATATCCAACTTGTTTGAAATAAGAATGCCAGTTGATTTCAGGTGCAAGTTTATCCAACCCGTCAATTGTTAATTTGTTATAAGTCTTCTGTGGATCCTGATTTTCAACATTTGTGAAGGAAGCTTTGGCTAGTTGGGTTTCCATCTTCATTACCGTTTCAGCATTCTTTCCTGCTACTTTGGATTCATCTTTTAACAATTCAAACATTTTTGTTAAATGAATGAGATATTTCTCCCTGATTTTTTTTGTAGACTGATCGGTGTTGAAATAATAATCTCTCTCAGGAAGACCTATCCCGGCCTGGAAACACTGAGCAATCACACTTGTGCTGTTCTTAGAATCCTGATTTGAAAATAAGAAGAAAAAGGGATTGATCTGGTAAGTCTGGAAAAAAGCTCCAACAGATTGTACATCAGCTATACTCCTGATAGATTCAATCTTATCGAAAAACATCTTCAAGGGGCTTAAGCCAAGTTTCTCAATTGAAATTGTATCCATACCGGAGTTATAGAATGTTCCGATTTTTTCAGAATTACTCCCCGGCTGAACATCTTTCGAGGCTGCAGCTTCCTCAATAATCTCCCTGATATCGTGCCTGTTCCTTTCAAACAGTTCTTCAAAAGTGGAACGCGAGTTTTTGTCAGCCGGTATAGGATTATTCTTAAGCCACGTACCATTTACATAGGTGAAGAAATCATCACCAGGTTTAATTGTTGTATCCATATTCTGAACATCAAAAGGAGGGTACTTTTTCACTTTTTCGACTGTATTTTTTACATTAGTGGTACAACCTTGCAATAAGGTGAGAGTGAG
>Ga0265316_10001792_pt1 | contig 22633 bp, 20 predicted proteins | sample 4522metaG_FD_202092 | JGI IMG/M metagenome (GOLD analysis project Ga0265316, IMG submission 202092) | Rhizosphere microbial communities from Carex aquatilis grown in University of Washington, Seatle, WA, United States - 4-5-22 metaG | ecosystem: Host-associated > Plants > Roots > Rhizosphere >... | reverse complement strand
ATCTCCTGCATCAGGGCAGCCTGGGCTTGCTGGGTGGGATCGGGCGAAGAAAGGTCAACGGCGCTCATGCACGGCTTTCGTCAGGTCGGGACACAGGGTGGAAGCGTTCGGAAGGATACCAATACACCCGGTCGCCCTCCTCTTTCAGTTCAATGCGGTGCAGGCGCGCGCCCACACAGGGGCCACCCACGCACTGGCCACTGGGCGGATCGTAAAGCGCGCCATGCACCGAGCAGATGATGTGGCGCTTGCCGAGGTCCCAGAATTTGCCGGGCTGCCAGTCCATTTCGGCAGGCACGTGGGCACAGCGGTTGAGGTAGGCCACGGCGACCTTGTCAAAGCGCAGTGCGAAGGCTTGCACGGTGCGGCCGAACTCGGTCACGTCAAACGTGACGGCATCGCCGCCCTCTTGCAGGTCGGACGAGGCGCACAGGGCCTGGGCTTGTCGCGTCGGCTCAGGCATGGCGTGACAACCAATCGTGCAACTCGGGCGTCGAGTGCGCCACGAACCGCGTGGGGAATGCACCAAAGGCGTCAGGCTCGTGGGCGCCATAGCTGACCGCCACGCTGTGCGTGCCGGCATTGACGGCCAACTGCAGGTCGTGGGTGGTGTCGCCGATCATCAGCGTGCGCTCCGGGTCGGCACCGAACTCGCGCATCAGCTCCAGCAGCATCCGCGGGTGGGGTTTGGAGATGGTTTCGTCGGCCGTGCGGGTGCCGTCGAACACGCCGTGGAGGTCCATGTGCGACAAAGCCTCGTTCAGGCCAGCGCGCGACTTGCCGGTGGCCACGGCCAGCCAGTGGTGGCGGGACTTCAAGGTCTGCAGCATCGGCAGCACGCCGTCGAAAAGGCTGAGCTCGTGCTGGCGGTGCAGGTAATGGTGCCGGTAGCGCAGGCCCAGTTCGGGCACGCGCTCAGGGGGCAGCGTCGGCGCCACGTGCGCCAGAGCGTCGTGCAAGCCCAGACCGATCACGTAAGCCGCCGCCTCACGGGCCGGCACGGGCAACCCCAAATCAGCGCAGGCAGCCTGGATGCTGCGCACGATCAGCGCGGTCGAGTCATAGAGCGTGCCGTCCCAATCGAAGACGATGAGGTCGTAAGCGCGGGGGCGCAGGCCGGTGTCGGTCATGGTGCGGTGCGGGTGAGGTGTGTCGGGAACGGTGCCGCGGCAAGGCGGTTCACAGGCGCCACTCTAAACGGTGGGCCGTGACAGCGTGCACACAGGGCTTGTCAGGCCACAGGCACCAGCGCCGCCAGCAGGCCCTGACATTCGGCCGGCAGGGGCGCCTCGAAGGTCAGCTCAGCCGCGCTGACCGGGTGCGGGATGCGCAGGTAGCGCGCGTGCAGGAACATGCGCTCGAAACGGCCGTCAGGCAGACGGTGGCGGTCCAGGCCCGGCACCGCGCCCTCCCCCGAGGGCCGGGACAGCGCCTTGTTGAGGGCGAAATCACCGTACTTGTCGTCGCCCACGATGCCATGCCCCTCGTGCGAAAGGTGCACCCGGATCTGGTGGGTGCGCCCCGTCTTGATGGTCACGTCCAGCAGGCTGAAGGCCGCGTAGTGCTGCACCACGTGCACCAGGGAAATGGAGCGCCGCCCCTCGTCGTCGTCCCCGCGCACGGCCTTGACGCGCCGCTCACCTTCCGCGGTCAGGAATTTGTGCAGGGCCACGTCGATGACTTTCTTGCGATCGGGCCAGGCCCCGCTGACCAGGGCCGCGTAGGTTTTGTGCGCCTGGCGGTGGCGGAAGACATCCTGCAAGGCCGTGAGCGCGCTGCGCTTCTTGGCGATCACCAGCACGCCGGAGGTTTCCTTGTCCAGCCGGTGCACCAACTCCAGGAAGCGCGCCTCGGGTCGGGCGCGACGCAATTGTTCGATGACGCCAAAGCTCACACCGCTGCCGCCGTGCACGGCCACGCCGGCAGGCTTGTTGATGACGAGCATGACCTCGTCTTCGAAAATCACGGGGAACTCGCGCGCCGGCACGGCGGCCTCGCTCTCGGGCGATTTTTCCGCCAGGCGCAACGGCGGCACGCGCACCTCGTCGCCCAGGGCCAGGCGGGTGTCGGCCGACGCCCTGCCCTTGTTCACCCGCACTTCACCGCTGCGGATGATGCGGTAAACCAGGGTTTTGGGCGCGCCCTTGAGCACCTTGATGAGGAAATTGTCCAGGCGCTGGTCGACGCTGCCCTCGTCGATGACCAGGCGTTGCACGGCGGGCGGTGTCAAGGCAGACGAAGGTGCTTTCGCGGAAGACGGCACCGAAGTACCGGCCTTTTTCGCGGGCAAGCCCGATCGGCGGGATGCGGTTTTCGCACCTATAATGGGTTGAGCCACGTTGTGTGTATTTTTGTGTGGTTGTGTGCGGAAGTGCTCTGAGCGTTCAGAGAGAAGCCTGAGCAAGTCGCCCGCAACCCCATTCCGCACCAGTGCACATTTTAACGATGCACTGCCTGTGAGAGGGCACACGATGTGGTCAGGCGGGGAGCCCCGCCAAAATTGATGGCAATGCAGCAGTCGTCTGCGTCCGGAGAAAGTCGCCCAAGGCGTGACTTTGCTGGATACCGCGCCTGTCAGAGCCAACGTCGATCGAACCACGATTCAAGGTTGATGGGTTTCAGCGTTTTGTGTGATCTGCCTTTTGTTTTTCTGCAGATGGCGCATCGGCTGAAACCTGTGTCGAGTGAAGCACACGTGTCCCGGCCTGTTCCGCATTTCGTCCACACCGCCTGCACACAGGCCGACACGCCCATGATGGCGATCGGTGACCTGTCTGCATCGCTGTCGGCGACGTCATGCGACCGGCCCGCCAATTCCCTGACCCTGCCCTGCACGCGCGCCCATCGGGCACCGCGGCGCGGGCATGCGTCCGCCTGGCGAAACACACGTGTTCCGATCCCGCCACGCGCGCCCCTGACCTCAGTCCGCCTCTCGCGGGCCTGACGTCCCAGGCAATTCCTTCTCGGTTCAGCGTCGTTGCTCGTGCATGAAGGCAGTCACCCGCCGCAAGGCAGGTGGCCACTGGAGGTCATTCCGGCGCCATCCCGGAGTGCCTCTGATTGCACCGAGGAGACACCATGAAGCGCATGCTGATCAATGCCACGCAGCCGGAAGAACGGCGCCTGGCCATCGTTGACGGGCAGAAACTGCTCGACTTCGAAACCGAAATCGAAGGCCGCGAACAACGCAAGGGCAACATCTACAAGGCCGTCGTCACCCGCGTCGAGCCTTCCCTGGAAGCCTGTTTCGTCGATTACGGCGAAGAACGCCACGGCTTCCTGCCGTTCAAGGAAATTTCGCGCCAGTACTTCAAGGACGGCGTCGAAGTCCGCTCCGCCCGCATCCAGGACGTGATCAAGGAAGGGCAGGAGCTGCTCGTCCAGGTCGAAAAGGAAGAGCGCGGCAACAAGGGCGCAGCCCTGACGACCTTCGTGTCGCTGGCCGGCCGCTACCTGGTCCTGATGCCCAACAACCCGCGCGGCGGTGGCGTGAGCCGTCGCATCGAGGGCGATGAGCGCGAAGAGCTCAAGGAGGCGATGGACCAGCTGGAGTACCCGAAGGGCATGAGCCTGATCGCCCGCACCGCTGGCATCGGCCGCACCGCTGCGGAGCTGCAGTGGGACCTGAACTACATGCTCAAGCTGTGGACGGCCATCGACGAGGCCTCCGGCGCTGGCAAGGGTGCTTACCTGATCTACCAGGAGTCGTCGCTGGTCATCCGCGCGATCCGCGACTATTTCACCAACGACATTGGCGAAATCCTGATCGACACGGACGACATCTACGAGCAGGCCAAGCAGTTCATGCTGCACGTGATGCCGGATCAGGCCAACCGCGTGAAGCGCTACCGCGATGACGCGGCCCTGTTCGCCCGCTTCCAGATCGAGCACCAGATCGAGACGGCCTTCAGCCGCACGGTGAACCTGCCCTCCGGCGGCGCCATCGTGATCGACCACACCGAAGCCCTGGTGTCGGTGGACGTCAACTCGGCGCGCGCCACCCGTGGCAGCGACATCGAGGAAACCGCCTTCCGCACCAACCTGGAAGCGGCCGACGAAATCGCCCGCCAGATGCGCCTGCGCGATCTGGGTGGCCTGATCGTCATGGACTTCATCGACATGGAGGACAACAAGAACCGCCGCGAGGTCGAGCAGCGTCTGCGTGACGCCCTGCGCTTCGACCGCGCCCGCGTGCAGTTCAGCTCCATCTCGAAGTTCGGCCTGCTGGAGATGTCGCGCCAACGCCTGCGCCCTGCGCTGAGCGAAGGCAGCCACATCACCTGCCCGCGTTGCAACGGCACCGGCCACATCCGCGACACCGAATCGTCGGCGCTGCAGATCCTGCGCATCATCCAGGAAGAGTCCATGAAGGACAACACCTCGGCCGTGCACGTGCAAGTGCCTGTCGAAGTGACGTCCTTCCTGCTGAACGAGAAGCGCACCGAGATCACGAAGATCGAGCTCAAGCAGCGCGTGACCGTGCTGCTGGTGCCTAACAAGCACCTCGAAACCCCGAACTACAAGCTGGAGCGTCTGCGCCACGACGACCCGCGTCTGGAAAACATCCAGGCCAGCTACACGATGATCGAGGAGCCGGACGACGAGGTCGGCATCACCCGCCGCGAAAAGAGCGCCAAGCCCAAGCAGGAGCCGATCATCAAGGGCGTGCTGCCCGATCAGCCCGCGCCCGTGGCGCCTCCCAAGGACGAGCCGGTCATCACCGCCGCGCCCGCAGCCAGCCTGCCGGCCCCCGTGCAAGCGGGTGCCACGGCCACAGCCCCTGCGAAGTCGGGTGGCTTCTTCGGCTTCATCAAGCGCCTGTTCGGCGTGGGCGACAGCGCCTTTGCACCCGCACCGGTGGTGGCCGAGCCGGCCGTGATCGCACCGGCCGAGCCCGCCAAGGACGACAAGGGCCGTGGCCGCCGCGATGGCCAGCGCCGCGGTGGTCGTGGTGACCGCAACGAACGTTCGGAGCGCGGTGAGCGAGGCGAACGCGGTGACCGTGCGGAGAAGTCGGACCGCGCAGACAAGGGTGCCGACAAAGACCGTGGCGAAGCCCGGGGCCGCCGTCAGGGCCCGCGCGAAGACCGTCCGGAAGGCGATGCCGCACAGGCGGGACGCGAAGGTGGTCGCGACAGTGGCCGTGACAACGGACGTGAAGGCGGCCGCGGTGGCCGTGGCCGTGGTGGCCGCGGTGCCGATCAGGGCGAGCGCCCGGTGATCAACCGCGAAGCCATCGCTGCAGAAGCCCAGGCCCTGGGTCTGGCCGCTGCAGCAGAAGGCGGTGCGCCGGAACTGTCCGCCGCAGCGGAAGGCGAGCGCGAAGGTGGCCGCCGCCGCCGTCGCGGTGGCCGTGGTCGCGGTGAGCGCGAAGAAGGCACGGGCCAACAGTTGCTGGTGGATGCCGCCGAGGCCGATGGCCAGGTGGAGCGCCAGGAAGGCACCGACGCCGCCACGGGCAACGATGCCCAAGACGGCCAAGGCGAAGGCCAGGACGGCCGCCGCCGCGGTGGCCGTGGCCGCAACCGCCGTGGCGAACGCCGCGACGAGCAGCCGGCAGACGACACCGCTGCCAGTGCGGACGTGGGCACCGACGCCACGGCGCCGCAAGCCCCGGCCTTCGCCGAGACGCAGCCTTCCCCGCTGTCCGAGGCCGAAGCGCACGTGCTGTCTGATGTGCTGACAGGCGCTTCTTCGGATGCGGCCACCGACGTGGTGATTGCAGCGCCTGCTGACGTGCCGTCGGCACCGACCGAGGACGTCGCAGTGGCCGTTGCAGCTGCGACTCCTGTCGCACCAGCCCCGACCGAGCCCGCGCCGGTCGCCGCTGCGAAGGCTGCGCCGTTCGTGCTGCCCATGGACGAACTGACGGCCATTGCCCAATCAGCTGGTCTGCAGTGGGTGAATTCCGATGTCGAGCGCATCCGCCAGGTGCAGGAAGCCATCGCGCAGGAACCCAAGCCCGTGCACGTGCCCCGCGAGCGCAAGCCCGTGGTGGTGCTGGACGAAGGCCCGTTGGTGCTGGTCGAGACCCGCAAGGACCTCACCCAAGTCACCCTGCCTTTCGAGCACAAGGCCTGATGACCTGCTGATGCTGGGCTGATGCCCATCGGCCCTGACGCGCCCATGGTGGCGCGTTACCCCCACACAGCCCGGCTTTGGCCGGGCTTTTTCATGGCCGCGCCATGGTGCAACGCACCCAAGGGTTTAACCCAAGCGGCCACCAATTGACGTTAACGTCATAAAGGTCTGTAATCCTGACAACTTCAGGAGCGACCTTGGCCACTGCGCACGCCCATGCCTTGCCCGCGGCACCCACCACCGCCGAGCCATCTCTCGCGGCCTACGCTGGCTTTGTGCCGCCACCGCGGCTCTTGCTGGACACCGCACAGCGCCTGGGGCCTCACCCAGCCTACTGCGTGCGCACAGACTCGGGTTGGCAGGCCACCTCCTGGGCAGACCACGGGCGCCAGGTGCGAGACGCAGCCAAAGCGCTCATCGGCCTGGGTGTGAAGCGCGGGGATGCCGTCGCCATCCTGAGCTTCAACACCCCTGAGTGGGTCACGATGGCATTTGCGGCGATGGCCATTGGCGCCACGCCGGTGGGCATCTACTGGACGAGCTCGTCGCAAGACATCGCCTATATCCTCAACCACTGCAAGGCATCGGTGCTGATGGTCGACGGGTCATCGCGCCTGCAGGCTGTGCAAGCCTGCGAAGACGAACTGCCCCACCTGCATCACATCGTGATGCTGCGTGACAGGGAATCGGCCCAGGCGCGCAAGCCCATCATGTCCTGGGCGGCGTTCATGAAGCTGGGCGGCGCGGCGCAAGAGCCGGAGTTGGAGCTGCGCCTGCAGTCTCTGAGCACCCATGACATCGGCACCCTGATCTACACCTCGGGCACGACCGGCCCCGCCAAGGCAGTAGCTCTCAGCCAGGGCAACCTCTGGTGGGTGGGCCACACGATGCACCAGCTCTTCGATGTGGACGAGCACGACCGTGTCATCTCCTACCTGCCGCTGGCCCACATTGCCGAGCAAATGAGCTCGATGCACAACCAGGTTCACTCGGGCTTCACCGTGTACTACGCGCGCAGCATGGAAGAACTGGGCGAGCACCTCAAGGAAGTTCGCCCGACCATTTTCTTCGGCGTGCCGCGGGTGTGGGAGAAGATGCAGTCTGCCATCGAGGCCAAGCTGGCGCAGGCCACCGGCGTGAAGGCGGCAATGGCGCGTTGGGCCATGTCGGTCGGGCAGCGCTGGCACGCGCTGGACCACGGCGGTCAGCCAGCGGGCCCCTGGTTGACGCTGCAAAAGCACCTGGCGCATCGGCTCATCCACCGCAAGGTCAAGGAGGCGCTGGGCCTGGACCAGGCCCGCCTGCTGAGCTCAGGTGCCGCACCCATCGCGCCAGAAAAGCTGCGCTTTTTCGCCGGACTGGACGTGGTGGTGCGCGAGCTGTACGGTCAGTCCGAGGTGACGGGCCCCTCCACGCTGTCGCTGCCGGGCAGCACGCGCGTGGGCTCGGTCGGCAAGCCCCTGCCGGGCACGGAAATCACCGTGGCAGATGACGGCGAATTGCGGGTGCGCGGTCCACACACCTTCCAGTGCTACATGGGCTCACCGCAGGCCACGGCCGAGAGTTTCTCCGGCGAGTGGTTGCTCACAGGTGACCTGGGCCACATCGACGAAGACGGCTACGTCTACATCACCGGACGCAAGAAGGACCTCATCATCACCTCGGGCGGCAAGAACATCTCGCCGGCCAACATCGAGACCGCGTTGATGGACGCCCACCTCGTCGAGCACGCCGTGGTGTGTGGCGATGGCCGCAACTACCTGACGGCGTTGTTGACGCTGGACCCGGTCGCATTGGCCGCATTTGCCAGCCAGCATGGTCTGCTCGACGAGCCGCACCTGCACGAGCACCCGCTGGTGCTGCAGGCCCTGCAGGCCGACGTGGACCACGTCAACGCCTCGCAGGCGCGCGTGGCCCAGATGCGCAAGTTCGCGGTGCTGCCGCAATCGCTGAGCGTGGCGTCGGGGGAGCTGACGCCGACCCTGAAGGTCAAGCGCAAGGTCGTGCTGGAGCGCAACCAGGCGCTGATCGAGCTGCTCTACCGCAACGGCACGCACTGAGCAGCGCCGCCGGGTGCGCCCCGTGGCTCAACCTGGCAGGCGCGACAAGGCCTGCTGGTACTGGGGCTGGTGCATCAGCTCGTCCCAGGTGAGCGGCGCGGTTTGCGGCAGCAGGTCCAGGCGACGCGCCTCGCTGTCCGGGCTGGCCTGCCATGCGCCGTGCTGCAAGGCCTGTTGCAAGCCGTCCAGCAGCGCGTCCACCGCGGCACCATCCCCCAGAGACTGGTTGCACAGCAGCACCATGTCGCAACCGGCGTTCAAGGCCGCAACCGCACCCTGGGTGTGGCTGCCGGCCACGCTGGCGCCTTCCATGCTGAGGTCGTCGCTGAAGATGGCGCCGGTGAAGCCGAGCTGTCCGCGCAGGATGTCCTGCAGCCAGCGCGCCGAGAAGCCCGCAGGCGCCGCATCCACCTTCGGGTAGATGACGTGGGCCGGCATCACGCTGGTCAGCGAGGTGCTCAGCCACTCGTAGGGCTTGGCGTCGTCGGCCAGGATGGCCTTGAGGCTGCGCTTGTCCACGGGGATGTCCACGTGCGAATCCGCCTTGACGAAACCGTGGCCGGGAAAGTGCTTGCCGCAGTTGGCCATGCCGGCCAGCAGCAGGCCGTGCATCACGCTCTTGGCCAGCACCGTGGCCACACGGGCATCGCTGTGGAAGGCGCGGTCACCGATGACGCCGCTCTCACCCCAGTCCAGATCGAGCACGGGCGTGAAGGTCAGGTCCACACCACAGGCACGCAGCTCGCTGGCCAGCACGTAGCCGCAGGCCGTGGCGGCATCGGTGGCCGACATGGCCCCGGCGCCCTCACCGCCCTCGCCGTCTTTGAGCCACATCTCGCCCAGGCGGCGCATGGGCGGCACATGGGTGAAGCCATCGGTCTTGAACCGCTGCACACGGCCGCCTTCGTGGTCCACGCAAATGAGCACGTCCGGGCGGATGGCCTTGATCTCGGTGCACAAGGTCGTGAGCTGGGCACGGTCCTGCCAGTTACGCGCGAACAGGATCAGGCCGCCGGTGAGCGGATGGGCCAGGCGGCGGCGGTCGTCGTCGCTGAGCGTCAGACCGGCGATGTCGAGCACCACGGGTGCGTGCTGGATGGGCTCGGCGGCGTGGCCGATGGGGCTGGCAGTGCGCTTGGATGGCATGGCGTCGAAAGGGGCAGGTTGGGGGAGGCTGGCGTTTCAAGGCCGGCCGGCAGCGGCAGGCCAAGGCGATCGCGCAGGGTCGGTTTCGACAACGACAAAGGCCTGGGCCAGATCGCCTTCGTCGGTGACGGTGACATGGGCCTTCCAGCCGCGGGCGGCAAACCAGTCAGCCAGGTCTCCGTTGAGCACGATCTGCGGCTGGCCGCTGTCGGCGTTGAGGATTTCGCAGCGCCGCCAGGCCATGGGCATGTGGATGCCCAGGCCGATGGCCTTGGAGAAGGCTTCCTTGGCCGCAAAGCGCGTGGCCAGGTAGCGCAGGCCGCGCACGGGTGAGCGGGCTGTGCGGGCACGCCAGACGGCCATCTCGCGCTCACCCAGCACCTTCTCGGCGAAGCGGTCGCCGCGGCGGTCCAGCGCCTCGCGGATGCGGCGCACGTCGCACAGGTCGGTGCCGATGCCGACGATCATGCGCGGGCCCCCTGGCGGGCGCGGACGGCTTCGGCCTGGAAGTCGGCAATCGCCTGGCGCAGGCCCACGAAGATGGCATGACCGATCAGGGCGTGGCCGATGTGGAGCTCTTGCACCTCGGGCAAGGCCGCCACCAGGGCCGTGCTGCTGGGCGCATCGCGGCCTTGTGCCTCGGGCTGGCTCAGGGCCAGGCCGTGGCCCGCGTGGGTGCGCAAGCCCAGGCTACCGGCGTGGCGCAGGCCGGCTCTCAGGCGCGCCAGCTCGGTCTGCAAGGCTGCGGCATCGCCGTCCCACCAGGCATTGGCCAGGGCGCCGGTGTGCAGTTCCACGCAAGGTGCGCCAGCCCGGGCCGCGGCGTCAATCTGCGCGAAATCCGCGCCAATGAACAGCGACACGCGCGAGCCCGCTGCGGCCAGCCGATCACAGGCCTCTTTGACGCGCCCGAACTGCCCGACCACGTCCAGGCCGCCCTCGGTCGTGACCTCCTGGCGCCGCTCGGGCACCAGGCAAACATGGGCCGGGGCCGTGCGCTCAATGATGTCCAGCATCTCGTCGGTCACGGCGGCCTCGAAGTTCAGCGGCGCGTGCACCAGCGCCCTCAGGCGGGCGACATCGTCATCGCGGATGTGACGGCGGTCCTCGCGCAGGTGGAAGGTGACGATGTCGGCGCCCGCCTCCACGGCCAGCAGCGCCGCGGCCACCGGGTCGGGGAAGCGCCCGCCGCGCGCATTGCGCACCGTGGCGACGTGGTCGATGTTGATGCCCAGCAGCGGGGCATCGTGGGCGGTGAGGTGCAGGCCGGAGAAGGTCATGGTTGCTGGAGTTCGATCATGAGCTGACGCGTTCGCAAGGTGTGCGACCCCAGATGATAGTGAAGGAGCGCACGCGTGATCGCCTTGAGGTCAGACATCGCATGGGCACCCGCGGTGACGCAGGCGGCCATCACCCCAGGCACGACCGACTGGCCCGCCGCCACCGGCCGCACCAGGGCGGCCTCCAGGGCCAGCAGCACGGCGCCGTCCAGCTGCGCAGGGCCATCGCCACGCACGCCTGGCTCACTGACGTCCACCTGCCAGGGCGTGGCCCGCACCCCCAGCTCGGGGTGCAAGGTGTGGCCCTGCCCTGCCTGCACGGGCGCGGCGCCCACGGTCTCGACCGAGAGCTCCGGCAACAGACCCAGCTGGCGCAGCAGCACCAACTCAAACGCCCGCAAGGCCGCCGTCAGCAGCGTGGGCTGGGTCAGGCCCTGCAAGGCATCGGCATAGGCATCGAACAACTCGGGGTGCGGGTCGTGACGCGCCAGCAGGCGCATCAGCAGTTCGTTGAGGTAGAAGCCCGGCAGCAAGGCCGCACCGCCCGGCCAAGCCGGCCCGCCCGCCCACTCGGCCTGGCGCAACAACCAGACCTCGGCCTCGTCGGCCCGCTTGGCGCCAAAGCCCACGTGAACGCGCTGGAAAGGCATCAGCACCGGCCGCAGCTGCGAGTACGGTCGCTTGGCGCCCTTGGCCACGGCCATCACCTTGCCCTGCTCACGGCAGAACAACTCCAGGATCAGGCTGGACTCGCTCCAATCGTGGCTGTGCAGCACATAGGCCAGCGAGCTCGCGCGCGCCGCAGGCACACGTGCAGGCTTGGCCCGCGCAGGGGCCCCCGTGGTGGACCGCGAAGCCAACTTGGCCACCTGCCCTCAGCGGCTCACTCGTAGCCGTAAGTGCGCAGGCGAGCGTCGTCGTCGGCCCAGCCCGAACGCACCTTCACCCAGATCTCGATGAAGACCTTGCGGCCCATCAGGCGCTCCAGCTCGGTGCGGGCCTCGGTGCCGATGCGCTTGAGGCGCTCGCCCTTGTCGCCGATGACCATGCCCTTGTGCTGATCCCGCTCCACGATGATGGTGGCCGCGATGCGCACCATGCCGGTCGACTTGGCGTTGCCCGGCTGGGGCGGCTCATCGGTGTACTGGTCGATGACCACGGTCGAGGTGTAGGGCAGCTCGTCGCCAGTGAGGCGGAAGAGCTTTTCCCGGACGATTTCACTCGCCAGGAAACGGTCGGAACGGTCGGTCAGTGCATCGGCGTCGTACCACCAGGCCTGCTCGGGCAGGTAGGGGCGCACGATGTCGAGCAGGCGGCGCGTGTCGTCTTCCTTCTTGGCAGACAAGGGCACGAACTGCGCGAACGGGTGGCGCTCCTGCATGGCCTGCAACCAGGGGAAGAGGTCCTCGCGGCGGTGGATCAGGTCCAGCTTGTTGGCCACCAGCAGCACCGGGCGGTCGGTGGGCAACAGCGCCAGCACCTGGGCGTCGTCCGGACCAAATCGGCCGGCCTCGACCAGGAACAGCACCACCGCCACGTCGGACAGCGTGGCCTGCACGGTCTTGTTCAGGTTGCGGTTGAGCGCTGCCGTGCCGCGCACCGTGTGCCGCGTCTGGAAGCCCGGCGTGTCCACGAACACGAACTGTGTGTCGCCGTGGCTGCAGATGCCCGTGATGCGGTGGCGCGTGGTCTGGGCCTTGCGCGAGGTGATGGACACCTTCTGGCCCACCAGGGCATTGAGCAGCGTGGACTTGCCCACGTTCGGGCGCCCGACGATGGCGATCAGGCCGCAGCGCTGCTGCGCAGCAGGCCCTGCCGCGTCCCCAGCGGCGTCGCCATGGCGGGCCATGGTCAACTTGGCCAGCATCTGGTCCAGCGAGGGGTTCACATCATCGGCGGGGGACTTGGGCATGGCTCAGCGGGGCAAACGGACAGCAAAAACAAACAACAACATCAACGCACATCGGGCACGCCCGGCTCACGGCCCGGCATCGTCCAGCTTGCGCTTGGGCGCTTTGCGCAGCACCACAGGCGGTGCCACGGCAGCCGCCTTGGCGACCTTCAACTCGTCAGGCGTCAGCGCCATCACGCGCTCCAGGGCCACCTGAGCCGCGGCCTGTTCGGCGGCGCGGCGCGACAGGCCTTCGCCACTGGCAGACAACTTGAGCTCGGGCATTTCGCACACCACCACGAACACCTGCTCGTGGGCCTTGCCACGGGTGGCGTCGATGCGGTAATGGGGCACAGGCATCTTGCGCGCCTGCAGCCATTCCTGCAAGGCCGTCTTGGCGTCCTTGCTCCAGCGTTCTTCCTGCGTTTCGGCCAGCACCGGCTCGAACAAACGCACCACCAGCGCACGGGCCGCATCGAAGCCAGCGTCGATGTAAACCGCGCCGATGATGGCCTCCAACGCATCGGCGAGGATGGACGGCCGCTGCGCACCACCGCCCTTGGCCTCGCCCTCGCTCAGGCGCAGCACGCTGGGCAAGCCCAGTTGCACGGCCAGGTGATGCAGCATGTCCTGGCGCACCAGGTGGGCACGCACCCGCGTCAGGTCACCCTCGGCGCTGCGGTCAAAGCGTGTGTAGAGCAGGTCGGAAATGCCCAGGTCCAGCACGGCGTCACCCAGGAACTCCAGGCGCTCGTAGTGGTCCTGCCCAAAACTCTTGTGGGTCACGGCACGCTGCAGCAGAACCGGCTGGGCAAAGCTGTGGCCCAGGCGCTGCTGCAGGGTTGTCAGATCCATGGCCGGCGTGCCCAGCGCCGAAGCCACCGCCTCGGCGGGGGGCTGCTTCACTTCGATTGACCCTTGAACTTGATGACCAGGTACACCGGGTCCACCAGCGCGATTTCCTTGTCGTACGCAAAGCGGATGACGATCTTGTCGTCTTCCTTGGCGACGTCCAGGTCACGGCCCGAACGGATGGCTTCCACGCCGTACTCGATCTGCAGGTAGCGGTCATAGGCCGCGCGGATCTCGGGCACCGTGCTGCCGCCCTCACGAGCGGCCTTGTTGACCATGCCCTGGATGGTGCGGTACTCCGACAGTGCCGGCGCCACCTTCATCACCAGCAGCGCCAGCATGGAGATGACGACCGCCCAGAAAATCAGGCCGATGAGGGTGAAGCCCTGCTGAGCGCGTGCGCGCCCAGTGGCATGACGTGGCATCAGGTTCATCGTGTCGGTCCTTGCTCAGTGGAAGGTGCCAAAGCGCTTGATGTCGCCGAAATTCATCCAGATGACGAAAGCCTTGCCGACCAGGTTGCGGTCAGGCACGAAACCCCAGAAGCGCGAGTCCTGCGAATTGTCGCGGTTGTCGCCCATCACGAAGTAGTGGCCTGGCGGCACCTTGCAGACCACACCTTCGCCACTGTATTGGCAGTTTTCCTTGAAAGGATAGTCTTCCACGGCCTGCGGCGGCACGAAGGGCGGACGGTCCTTGTCCACCAGGATGCGGTGCTCGCGGCCCATCAGCTGCTCGCTGAACTGGAAGGAGTAGCGCAGGCTGTCGGCGTCGTAGTACTCGGCCAGCGGCGTCTGCTCGATCGGCGTGCCGTTGATGGTCAGGCGCTTGTTGAGGTAGGCCACCGTGTCGCCCGGCAAACCGACCACGCGCTTGATGTAGTCCAGATCGGTGTTGACCGGGTAGCGGAACACCACCACGTCGCCTCGCTGCGGGTCGTTGTTGTCGATGATCTTCTTGTTGATCACCGGCAAGCGGATGCCGTAGTGGAATTTGTTGACCAGGATGAGGTCGCCCACCAGCAGCGTCGGGATCATCGAACCCGAAGGGATCTTGAAAGGCTCGAACAAAAACGAGCGCATCAGGAAGACGGCGCAAATCACCGGGAACAGGCCCGCGGTCCAATCCAGCCACCAAGGCTGCATCAGCAGCTTGTCGCGCGCGGCGGCCACGTTGCCGTCCACCTCGTTGATGCCTTGCATGGCCAGCGTCGCACGGCGCGCCTGGTCCTGCTGCACCAGCTGCGCCGCAGCGGCTTCACGCGCCGGGCGGAACTTGTAGCGCTCGGCCAGCCAGTAAGCCAGCGTGACCACCGACATGACGAAGAGCAACAGCGAGAAGTTGCCATGCCAGCGACCGGTGTACCAGCCCCCCAGGTACACGGCCAGGACCGCGTAGAACAAACCAGTGATCAGACTCATCTATCTTCCAGGTGTCAGTCGTCAACTTGCAGGATGGCCAGGAATGCTTCTTGAGGCACCTCGACCGAGCCCACCTGCTTCATGCGTTTCTTGCCGGCTTTCTGCTTTTCGAGCAGCTTCTTCTTGCGGGTGATGTCGCCGCCATAGCATTTTGCCAGCACGTTCTTGCGCAGCGCCTTGATGTTCTCGCGGGCGATGATGTTGCCGCCGATGGCCGCCTGGATGGCCACGTCGTACATCTGGCGCGGGATGTGCTCGCGCATCTTCGCCGCCACACCACGACCGCGGTAGGCGCTCTGTGCGCGGTGCACGATCAGGGACAAGGCATCCACCCGGTCACCGTTGATCAGGATGTCCACCTTCACCACGTCGGAGGCGCGGTACTCCTTGAACTCATAGTCCATGGAGGCATAGCCACGCGACACCGACTTCAGCTTGTCGAAGAAGTCCAGCACGATCTCGGCCAGCGGCATCTCGTAGGTCAGCATGACCTGGCGGCCGTGGTAGGCCATGTTCATCTGCACGCCGCGCTTGAGGTTGGCCAGCGTCATCACCGGGCCGACGTAGTCTTGCGGCATGAACAGGTGCACCGTGACGATGGGCTCGCGGATTTCGTGGATGCGCGCCACTTCCGGCATCTTCGAGGGGTTCTCCACCTCGATGACTTCCCCGCCGTTCAGCTCCACCTCGTAGACCACGCTGGGCGCGGTGGTGATGAGGTCCTGGTCGAACTCGCGCTCCAGGCGCTCCTGCACGATCTCCATGTGCAGCAGGCCCAGGAAGCCGCAGCGGAAGCCGAAGCCCAGCGCCTGCGACACCTCAGGCTCGTAGCGCAGCGAGCTGTCGTTGAGCTTGAGCTTTTCCAGCGCGTCACGCAGCTGTTCGTACTCGCTGGCCTCGGTCGGGTACAGGCCCGCGAACACCTGCGGCTGGATTTCCTTGAAACCCGGCAGCGCCTCGGTGGCAGGCCCCGCGTTGTTGGGCAGCTTCTTTTCCAGCGTGACCGTGTCACCGACCTTGGCCGCCGCCAGTTCCTTGATGCCCGCGATGATGAACCCCACCTCGCCGGCACGCAGTTCTTCGCGCGGCGTGGATTTGGGCGTGAACACGCCCAGGTGCTCGGCCGGGTACACCGTGTTGGTGGCCATCATGCGGATGCGCTCGCCGCGCTTGAGCACGCCGTCCACCACGCGCACCAGCATCACCACGCCGACATAGTTATCGAACCAGGCGTCGATGATCATGGCGCGCAGCGGACCATCCTCGTCGCCCTTGGGCGGCGGCATGCGGGCGACCACGGCTTCGAGGATGTCGTCGATGCCCATGCCGGTTTTGGCCGAGCAAGGGATGCCGTTGGAGGCGTCAATGCCGATGACGTCTTCGATCTCTTCCTTGGCGCGCTCGGGATCGGCCTGCGGCAGGTCCATCTTGTTGAGCACGGCCACCACCTCGACCCCCAGGTCGAGCGCGGTGTAGCAGTTGGCCACGGTCTGGGCCTCGACGCCCTGCGAGGCGTCCACCACCAGCAGCGCACCCTCACAAGCCGACAGCGAGCGGCTGACTTCGTAAGAGAAGTCCACGTGGCCGGGCGTGTCGATCAAGTTGAGGTTGTAGACCTGGCCGTCCTTGGCCTTGTAGCTGAGTGCTGCGGTCTGCGCCTTGATGGTGATGCCGCGCTCTTTCTCGATGTCCATCGAGTCCAGCACCTGGGCTTCCATCTCACGGTCGCTCAGGCCACCACAACGCTGAATGATGCGATCGGCCAGCGTGGACTTGCCATGGTCGATGTGCGCAATGATCGAGAAATTACGGATGTGGTTCATAAAAAAAAGGCACGTCAAAAGGAGTGACGCGCCTTCCAACAAAAACGTATGGCAACTGCTTGTTGGACCTCCATTGTACAGAAGGAGCCCTCAAGACAGGCTGATCACGGGCGATCAAAGGGGTCGTTGCGCTGCTCTCACGCAGGTTATCCACAGGATTTCAACAGGCACTTGTGGGCAACTTGGGGCCCATCCGGGCCACCGGAAAGGCCACCGCGTGAGGCGACGAGAGCCGCGATTGTAGCCGTGTTCCCGGGTGCTTTCGGGGCCAGATCGGAGTTATCAACAGCGCAAAGCCTCGGCGAACGGGGGTCGAACGCGCCCAATAACCCTGCAAATTTCTCAGAATTGCCTCGAACCACGCCTTGGGCCAGGCGCCAGTGCGCGGCCCAAGGCGCCCGGACTCACTTGCCCGGGCGGATCACGGCGTACTGCGCCCACTCGCCGCGGCGCACCAGCACATTGACCGCGCGCCCCTTTTCCAGCTTGGAGAGCACGGCTTCGAACTCCTTGGCGGATCCGATCTGCACGTTCGCCACCGACAAGATGATGTCGCCAGCGCGCAGCCCCGCACGCGCGGCCGGGCCCTGAGCCTCGTCCACCAGCACGCCACCGGTCTGGCGCAACTCGCGCTTCTGGGCAGCACTCAGGTCAGACACGCCCAAGCCCAGCGCAGCGGCCGATGCCAAGCGTGGCGCCGCCTCGTCCTTGTCCGCTTCGGCCTTGGTCTTCGGGGTGTCCATCTCACCGACAGTCACGCTCAGCTCCTTGTAAGCACCGCGCCGGAAAACCTGCAGCGTGCTCTTGGTGCCAGGCTTGGTGGCGGCCACCAGGCGAGGCAGGTCGGGCGCCTTGTCGATGGCCTGGCCATTGAACTTGGTGATGATGTCGCCCACTTCGACGCCCGCCTTGTCTGCCGGCGTGCCAGGCTCGACGGCCTGCACCAGCGCGCCTTGCGCTTTGCCCAGGCCGATGGACTCGGCCACGTCTTTCGACACCGGCGCGATCGAGACGCCGATGCGGCCGCGCACCACCTTGCCACCCGAGCGCAACTGGTCGGCCACCTTCATCGCATCGTCAATGGGGATGGACAGCGAAATGCCCATGAACCCACCCGAGCGGCTGAGGATCTGGGAGTTGATGCCCACGACCTCGCCGCGCATGTTGATCAACGGCCCGCCCGAGTTGCCGGGGTTGACGGCCACATCGGTCTGGATGAAACGGATTTCCTCGCCCGTATCGCGCGCCTTGGCGCTCACGATGCCGGCGGTCACGGTGTTTTCGAGGCCGAAAGGCGTGCCGATGGCCATGACCCACTCGCCCACCTTCACGCGGCTCACCTCGCCCACGGCCACCGCGGGCAGCTGCTTGGCGTCGATCTTGAGCACGGCCACGTCGGTGCGCTTGTCCGCGCCCACGACCTTGGCCTTGAACTCGCGCTTGTCGGTCAGGTTGACGTAGACCTCATCGGCGCCCTCGACCACGTGGGCGTTGGTCATCACGTAGCCGTCCGGACTGAGGATGAAGCCGGAGCCCACGCCGCGCGGGCGCTCTTCGCCTTGCTCGCCGCCCCGCTTGGGGGTGTTCGGTGTGCTGGGCGCGCCGGGCGTTCCGCGACGCTGATCGGGCATGGGCACACCGAAGAAGCGCTTGAAGAACTCGCGCATCTGGGCATCGGCCTCGTCGCCATCGCCCCCCTCCTCGGCCACGCGCTGCGTGGTGCGGATGCTGACCACGGACGGGCCGACCTTCTCGACCAGCTCGGTGAAATCAGGCAGGCCCTTGACGATGACCGGTGCCGTCGCACTCGCTGGGGGAGGCGACACCGGGGATGTCGCCATCACGGCGGGCTGCTGGGCTTGCGAGGCATGGGGGAACAGGCTGGAACTGAGCACCAGCCCGACGGCAGACACCACGGCGCCCACCACCAGGGTGCGACGGATGACAGACGGCGTGGAAGTGGCAGTCACGGAAGACGACATGTGCATGAACCTCTTTGGCGAAGTGACAAGGTCAAAACGGGAATATTGAAGCAAGTGCCATGAAAACACGACGACAGCATCGTCATATGCTTGTGCTTTTGGCGACCTGGAGTCTGAGCCGCATCTTCCGGCGACAGTTCAATCGCCCGACGCACTGCACCGGTAAAACTCGGTAAACCCACCGAGCCACTGTCGCCGTCAGCTCAAACAGCGACGCCGCGGCAGGCCAACAGCCCCACCGCGGCGAAGATGGGCGCCAGGCACCCGAATTTCAAGGACGCCTGACGTTGCGCCGTGTCAGCGCGTGGTGTAGCTGACGGTTTGCGACAGGCCTGGCTCGGCGAATGTCGCTGCCGGCGGGTCAATCACCATGGGGCGCTGCAGGCTGAGCAGCGGTTCGACGCGGGGGTCTCGGATCAGGACGCCTTCGGTCTGATCGGTGCTGTCAAACGAGGCACCCATGGATTGAGCAGCCTGCAAGCGGGTGCCGCTGGGCGCATTGAAAGACGATGCCACCAGCCCCAGACTGCCGCCGACGCGGGCATCCTGAGCAGCCCAAGCGGGGCCCGGCGCAGCAGCCATCGTGTCTGTGCGCCCGGAGCTGCCCTGCCCCACGCCCGACAGGTTCGACGCCATCAAGCCCATCAGCAGCACAAAACTGGCAGCCACGGCGGCAGGCCCTGCCCAGGGGCGGCGCTTGAGTTGCGGCGTGTGCGAGGCTGGCGCCAGGCTGTGGTGCTCGGTGCGCGCAGCGTGTGCGGCTTGCGGCGCCAGGACCACCGGCTCTTGCGCCAGGCGGGCACGGAAACCCTGCAGGAAGGCAGAACCTTCGCTGGCTTGCAACAGTTCGGGCGAACGCAGCGCGTCGCCGATGAGTTGGTAGCGGTGCCAGGAGGCACGCGCCTGAGGATCGTCGCGCCAGGCAGCGCTGGCCCGGGCGGCTTCTTCCGGGGTGGCCTGGCCGTCGGTCAGGGCCGAAAGGATCTCAGACATGCGTCGACACTCCTGTCACTGAAGTTGGCCACGGGCAGCGCCATGACATCGCCCTTCATGGACCTGGACCACGCGCGAAAGTTCCGCCGATGTGTGTGGCCCGCGAAAAATCACCAGCGCTCCCCCTCGCGGGTGTCCAGCAAGGGGCGCAAGCGCGTCGCGATGGCCTCCCGGGCGCGGTAAATGCGCGAACGCACCGTGCCAATCGGGCAGTTCATCATCTCGGCGATTTCTTCGTAGCTCAGGCCCTCGATTTCACGCAAGGTGATGGCTTGGCGCAGGTCCTCCGACAGCGCGGCCACCGCGGCATTGACGGTCTCGGCGACCTGGCGACTGGCCAGCGTCGATTCCGGCGTTTCACCGTCGGTGAGGTCGCGGTCCACGGCAGGGTTGTCGTCATCGTCGTCACCGCCGCCGCCCATCGCCGCTTCCGTGAGCAGAGGATCGCGCTTGAGCCCGATCATTGCCTTCTTGGCCGTGTTGACCGCGATGCGGTAGAGCCAGGTGTAAAAGGCGCTGTCGCCGCGGAAACCCGGCAGGGCACGGTAGGCGCGGATGAACGTTTCCTGAGCGATGTCCTCGACCAGATCCACATCGCGGATCATGCGCGCGATCAGACGCTCAATGCGGCGCTGGTACTTGACCACCAGCATCTCGAAAGCACGCTGGTCACCGCGCTGCACGCGGGCCACCAATTCGGCGTCCACGTCCAACAGGGGCTCGCCCAGGCCAGGCGCTCGCGCATCCGGCACACCACCGGGCGCGCCCTGCCCCGTCAGCGCCACCCCCACGCCGGGCGCGGGAGACAACGCGGGCCGCTGCGCGCCAGGGTCATCGCCCTGATCCTGCGGCATCACGACGGCTCCTGGCAGAGGCGGAAAAACGGTGGCATTGGCTGCGGCCCTGTGCGATTTTTGGCAGTTCAGGCCAGATCATGCCACGGGCGGCTCCAGCAAGGCTGGCGGCACACCCAGCAAGGTGCGCAAACGGTGGATGTCGCGACCACCATCGTCCCGGACCCACAACCAAGCCTGCCGGGTGCCATCGGCCAGCCGCAGGTGCAGGAGGAAGGCCGCTTGGGCATCCCACAGCATGCGCACGTGAACCGCACCCTCACCCCACCCGGCCACCTGCCAGGCGCCCATGGCTTGCGATTGCCAGGACAGCAGCAACGATGGCGATGGCCTGCGCCACGCGCGCCACAGGCGCACAACGTGCCAACTCCAAGCCAGGGCGAGAGCCACGGGCCAGATGGACGCCATCGAAGCCAGCGCCCAAACCCAGGCCATCAAGGCACTCAGGCCCATCAGCGCTTGGGCGCCATGGCGCACAAGCGGCACAGCGATCGCCCCCATCGGCAGTGGCCACTGTGCCGTCCGCGTTGCCGGCGCAAGGAAAGCTGCACGCAAGGCCTGTTGTGTGGGCTTTTGCGGGGGCCGTGGTGACGGGCCTTGCTCGGACAGGCGCGCCGAGGTGCGGGACATGTGTCGCGTTCCTCGGCCGCCTGTCCAGCTCAAGTCGCTCAGAAGCGCTCAGAAGCGCTTGAACACCAGCGAGCCGTTGGTCCCGCCGAAGCCGAAGTTGTTCTTCAGCGCAGCGTCGATCTTCATCTCACGCGCTGTGTTGGCGCAGTAGTCCAGGTCGCAAGCCGGGTCCTGGTTGAAGATGTTGACCGTGGGTGGCGAGATCTGGTTGTGGATGGCCAGCACCGTGAAGACCGACTCGATGCCGCCCGCGCCGCCCAGCAAGTGGCCGGTCATGGACTTGGTCGAGTTGACCACCAGCTTCTTGGCATCGTCGCCGAAGGCCAGCTTGATCGCATTGGTCTCGTTGGCGTCGCCCAGCGGGGTGGAGGTGCCGTGCGCGTTGAGGTACTGGACCTCGTCGGTGTTCAGGCCCGCATTGCGCAGGGCGTTGAGCATCGAGCGCTTGGGACCGTCCACGTCTGGCGCAGTCATGTGGTGGGCGTCGCCACTCATGCCGAAGCCGACCAACTCGGCGTAGATCTTGGCGCCGCGGGCCTGGGCGCTTTCCAGCGACTCCAGCACCATGACGCCAGCACCTTCGCCCAGCACGAAGCCGTCGCGGTCCTTGTCGAACGGACGCGAGGCCGTGGCCGGGTCGTCGTTGCGGGTGGACAGCGCGCGGGATGCCGCAAAACCACCCACACCCAGCGGCGACACGGTGGCTTCGGCGCCGCCGGCCACCATGATGTCGGCGTCACCGCACTCGATCAGGCGCGCGGCCAGACCGATGGCGTGCAAGCCGGTGGTGCAGGCCGTGACAACGCCCAGGTTGGGGCCGCGGAAGCCGTGGTAGATCGAGACGTGGCCCGAGATCATGTTGATGATCGAGGCCGGCACGAAGAAAGGCGAGATGCGACGGGGGCCGCGCTCGGTGTAGTCCTTGTGGGTCTGCTCGATCATCGGCAGACCACCGATGCCGGAGCCCACCAGCACGCCGATGCGGTCGGCCAACTCGGGTGCCAGGGCCTCGCCCGTGGGCAGGCCCGCATCACGGATGGCCTGCATGCTCGCAGCCAGTCCGTAATGAATGAAAGTGTCCATGTGCCGGGCTTCTTTGGCGGGGATGTAATCCTCGATGTTGAAGCCCTTGACCTCGCCTGCGAACTGGCAGGCGAACGACGAGGCGTCGAATTTCGTGATGGTCTGGATGCCAGTGCGGCCTGCGACGAGGTTGTCCCAGGAGTCCTGAACGTGGTTGCCCAGAGGCGTGACCAGCCCCAGGCCTGTGATGACGACGCGACGACGGGTCATGCTTGCCTATGCAAAAAATTGAAGTTCCATGCAAACAAGGCCCCGAAGGGCCTTGAGCATTGCGCAGTGGGATCAGGCCTTGGTGTGGGCCTTGGCGTAGTCGATCGCCAGCTGCACCGTGGTGATCTTTTCAGCCTCTTCGTCGGGGATCTCGATGCCGAACTCGTCTTCGAGGGCCATCACCAGCTCAACGGTGTCCAGGGAGTCGGCACCCAGGTCGGCCACAAATGCCTTTTCGGGGCTGACTTCAGACTCGGCAACACCGAGTTGCTCTGCAATGATCTTCTTGACGCGTGCTTCGATATCGCTCATGACTCCTCCAGGAGG
>Ga0265316_10001791_pt1 | contig 22635 bp, 18 predicted proteins | sample 4522metaG_FD_202092 | JGI IMG/M metagenome (GOLD analysis project Ga0265316, IMG submission 202092) | Rhizosphere microbial communities from Carex aquatilis grown in University of Washington, Seatle, WA, United States - 4-5-22 metaG | ecosystem: Host-associated > Plants > Roots > Rhizosphere >... | reverse complement strand
GCCGGCGTTCGCCCGTCGCTAGACCGACACTTCAGCCGAGCGTCAAGCGTCGCTTCCATTCCGATTTTCAAACGAAAGGGAGCGGGAACTCTATCTTTTTTCGAGGCAGGCTTCGTTTCGTGGCGGGACGCGACGCTCCTCCTGTTAGGTTGCGCCGGCTTCGCGCCGCGGCACTCCTTCGCACGGCGCGAGAGCCACGAGGTGAGTACAGGTTCGCGGACAGGCACGGAGCGATGGACCAGACTCGAAACCACATTGGAACGACTGCCGGCGTCCTCCTCGCGGCAATCGCTTGGAGCACCTATCCATGTCACGGCGCCCGGGCCCAAGCGGCGGATTCGGGGAATTCGTCGCCTACCACGATCGTGTGGAGCGGGATGGAGTGGAACGTCAAATCGGGAACGGGCGAAGGTCCCGGGCCCAACGTGTGGAGCGCCGCCAACACGTTCGTCGACGCCGACGGAGATCTTCATCTCACGATCGCCAACGTCGGCGGAGTCTGGTACTGCGCCGAAATCTCGAGCACCCTAACTTTCGGCTTCGGAACGTTCCAGTGGCAAGTGCAGAGCGCCGTCGATCAACTCGACCCAAACGTCGTACTAGGCCTATTCGTCTATGGGCCCACGGCGCTGGGACCGGACGGTACCCACGAGTTCGACATCGAATACTCGCGCTTCGGTTCGACGACCGGCGACAACGGCTGGTGGACGGTCTTTCCGAACGTGCAAGTCACGCCGCCGCTGCTCGGTCAGTCCCACTATCCGCTTGTCCTCGGGGTCGACCCCACGACCACCGCACGTTTTGCATGGGCTTCGACGAACGTCGCCTTCGAGACGATGGCCGGATTCCAGCCGGCCGGGTCGAACGCGAGCGCGATCCACTCCTGGACCTATCGGCCCGCCGACCCGAGCACGACCATTTGTCAGTCACCGATGCCGGTGCACATGAACCTATGGCTCTACCACGGCAGCCCACCGACCAACGGCGAGGGAGCAGAAGTCGTCATTCACAACTTCAGCTTCACCCCGAGCAGCACCGGTCCGCCGCCGGTCACCGCTCCCGCGCTCGCCGGCGATGGTCGCTATATCTTGGCCGCCTGTTTGATGGGGCTCGGCATCATCTGGTCGGCGCGCGCTCTCGCGACGTCGAGGGTGACTCGTTTCATTGCACCACGACGACCTCCATCGGAAGGGCCTTGAGCTCACCCGCTCTCCGTATCTTCACGTTCACTTTGTCGCCCGCGCGGTGCTGGTCGAGGAGGTGGTACAGATCATCGAAATCTTGGACCTTGTCGTCGTCGATGCCGACAATCACGTCGCCGAGAGCGAGGCCCTCCGCGGTTTGGGTTATGCCTCGCATCCCGACCCGTTCTGCCTCGCCGCCACGCGGCACCGAAAGGACCACCACCCCCCGGATACCAAAGCGGCGTTCGAGCCTCCCGAGCGGATCGATCTTGATCTGAAAGCCGAGCTGCTCCGCGTGCCCTTTCGCGATGATCTGAGGCACGACTCGGGCGATCGTCGTCGACGGCACCGCAAACCCGATGCCCGCGTACGCGCCGCTCTTGCTGTAGATCATCGTGTTCATCCCGATGAGCTGCCCCGACGAATCGAGCAGCGGGCCCCCACTGTTTCCTGGATTGATGGCGGCGTCGGTCTGAACCATGTCTCGGATTGTGACGCCGCCGGCGCCTTGCACTTGCCGTCCCAACGCGCTGACCACTCCCGTCGTCAAGGTGTGATCGAGGCCGAAGGGGTTGCCGATCGCGATCGCCTTCTGTCCGACCTCGAGCGAGGCGTGCTGCGGGACCGACACGGGCTTGAGCAAGTCGCGCGGAACGTTCACTTTGAGCACCGCGATGTCCTTGCGGGGCTCGATGCCGACAACGCTCGCGTCGAACGTCTTCTGGTTCTGAAGAGTGACCGTCACCGAGCGGGCGCCCTCGACCACGTGGAAATTGGTGACGACGTGGCCCTCATCGTCCCAAACGAATCCCGAGCCGCTTCCGGCTGGGACCTCCTGCGCATCGCCGAGAAAGTCCACGACGAGCCGCGTCTGGGTCACGAAGACCGTGCTCGGCGCGAGCGCTCGGAAGACGGCAATCGTGTTGCGCTCGTCCTCCGTTCTCGCGCCCGGCCCGAGGGCGAGGGAGGCGGCGGCCGGAGGTGCCGATCCGAGCGGCTCCTCCGTGCTCGATCGCTTGGCTTGCACGGGCTGGGCTCGGCAACCAAAGAGGATGAGGGCGAGGCTCGCGGTGAAGAAGGTGCGCATGACGGCCCGGCATCTTAAACGAATCGGGCTTCCCTCCGCTCCTAATCTCCGCCTTGTTTCCGGGCGATCACGTCGAGAAGACCGTCGAAGCCGTCTCGAAGAGACCACGCCTGGGCACCGGCATCGCCGAGAGCGGCCGCGCGCTTCTGTGCGTCGGCGAGCGCCTTGGCGGGCCCCCTGCATGCGGCCGGGAGCCTCCGGGCGAGGTCCGCCGCCGCGCCGTCGTAGAGGTGATAGCAGGCCACGGGGCTACCGCGATTGTAGAGGGGAGCGCCCGCCTCGATGGCTTCGCCGAGCGTATGCACGATGAGCCGCTGCGTGTGGGTCGAGCACCCGTCGAGGATCGAGAGCGGATGACGCGGAACGTGGCGATCCTGGTTGCCCGCCTCGGGGTGAAACTGGGCCATCAGCGCGGCGAACTCCGACAAGGGGATTGGCGCCGGCTGCCTCATCATCGGAGTCAGATAGCGAATGGGAACCCCGAAATTGAGGTTCTGCCCTCCCTGGAGGAGGGCCGTGGCGACTCCCACCACCTCGCCGCGTTCGTTGAACAGCGGCCCACCTGACGACCCCGGCGCAATGGGCGCCGAGACCTGCAGGACTTCGAAAGCACCAATCTTGCGTCGAGCGCTCACGAGCCCGTTCGAGACCGTGTCCTCCAGGCCGAGCGGATTGCCGATGGCCACCACGGGGTCGCCGGGCCGCATCGCATCGCTGTCTCCAATCGCCAGCGCCGGCAAACCGCGCGCGTCGACCCGGACGAGCGCGAGGTCGTAGTCGGGACTGGCCGCCAGGATCTCGACGACGTCGAGGACGCGCTGGTCGCGAAGCGTGACCCTGACGCGCGCGCCGCCCAAGAGAACGTGCAGGTTGGTGGCTATCCAGCCGTCCGACCGCACGATGAAGCCCGTCCCGAGCGACTGGGTCGTACGGATCGTCACGATCGCGGGGGTTGCGGATGCGGCGATATCGGCGACAGTCAGCACGCGATGGGCGGCGACCGGACGGGGAGCGACCGCCGCAGGGCCCACAGACTTTGCCGGCCCGCCGCAGGCGACGAGCAAAAGAGCTACTGGGAGACCGCGCAGCGCCACCATACTGCTGGCAGTGTGACAGCGAAGGATGCGCTTGGCGACCGAGGTCGCGGCGACGTCGGCGACACCTCGAACGCCTTGACTACGGAAGAAACATCGGCGATGGCCTTGGTCCTGCCGTCGGGGCGGTGTGAACGCCATCCTGGGCAACGGCTACGGGCGGTGTCTCCTGGGCCTGCATCCCGGGTAATCCCGGTACCTGCCTATCGGACACGTTCGGTCCCGGGCTCGGGACGGGGGGCGCCTCAGACTTGCAACTGAGTGCGCTCGGGCTCTCACTGAATCGCTACCGTGTGGACTTCGGGCGGCAATGGCTCGCTGTCGGAGGTGACGCAAATGGCCCCGGCATTGCCCCGGGCAAAGGCGACGCACTCCGCGGACGAATGAAGCACGGTGGGCCGCCGCAGCTCGCCTTTGAAGACGGCCTCCTGAATTCGCGAAAGGAGCTCCCTCGTCGACAGGTCGAGTAGCGACCCCAGGTACTGGGTATCCGGCGCGTCGCCGGGGATAATCCCCAACTGGACGACGGCGCCGTTGGGCCACTGCTTGAGCCCGCCGGTGACCGCGCGTTTCAACTGGGAGCGCGTAAGGGTGGGCTGGGCGTTGTCGCGATTGACCACGACCACGAACCCGCCGGCGCCGGCGGGCGCCGTCACGCCGTTCGCCAGAGCGAGAACGGCCCCGATGAAGAAAACGCGCGTTTTCATCAAAATCCGAACGCGGCCTTGGCGGTCGCGATCTCCTGGTTTTGAGAGTCCCGCGAAATTCGTTCGACCTCCAGCTTGATTGCAAGCTGCGCCATGGGGAGCCACTTCACTCCGGCACGAACGTCGAAGAAGTCTTGGATTCCGTAGTAAATCGAAGGAAATCCAATCAGCAAACCCTGGGCATCTCCCCCCGCGTACTGGTAGATGATGTCGCCCGCTGCCGGAAAACGCATGTACTCGGGCCGCAGGTACGGCGTGAACGCTCCGATCGTGTAGCCCAGCTCCGCGAAGCCGCCGTAGATGCTGGTCGAGCTGAGACCATCGGGGTTGTGGCGCAAAGCAAAGCCCTCGACGTCGATGAGGAAGTGGTGCTCCGTGTAGACGACGTGAGCCCCGGCGACGAGTTCCTCGGTCTGGGGTCGTGTCGGCACGGCCGCCTGAGCGCCCGCGGCCCCTTGTCCTGCGAGTGACGGGATCACACCGCGCATCGCGTTGACGCCGAGAATCAAACCGTCGATCGGCATCCATCGCAGGCGAACGTTGAAAGTCCTCGGGACCGCCTCGGCGTATTCCATCGCGACCCCGGTGATGTCGGCCGGGCGTCCGTTGCCGACTTCAGCGTCGTACCGAAACGACCCCCCTGACCCGAAGTCGAACGTTCCGTCGATCCCAAGACCGACGTTGTGAGAGAGAATAATCCCGGCGGAGTCTTCGAAGTTGACGCTGTACGGACGGCTCGTGGTGAGCTCGAAGATGTTCCCGTGATGATAAGAGTCGTTGTAATAGCCCCAGGCCATGTGCGAGCGACCCGCCGTCACTCGAAGCCAGTTCGCAAAAAGGTAATTGATTTGGAGGCGCTCGATGTCCGTGGTGAAATTGTTCGGATTTGCCTCGAACATGACTTCGGTCAGAAAGCTGAGATTGCCCACGTCGGCCGAGCCGAAGATGTCGAGGCGGGGCGCAAAAAACGAAAACCCGACACCGGGCGCGTAGACGTTCGCGTTCGACGTGGCCGTGGGCCACGATTGGTCGGCATTGTTACGAATGGCAACCCCGGTGTCGCCGTACATCTTCAGGGAGAGGTCGGTCGCGCTCGCGATGCTCCCAATCGGGTCACTCGCAAACGACGCGGCGAACGTCGGCGGGGGCGCAGAAGCGCTACCGGCGGGTAGCGCAGTCGCGGGCGCGACTGATGGCGCGGGGGGAAGCGAAGACGGAGCCGCTGGTTCGGTGGAGGCGGGAGACGCCACTGGCGGCGAAACCGGAGTCGACTGCGGGGTTGCCGAAGCCGGCGCTCCAGGCGGGGAGGCCGGCTCGGCAGCGAGGCCCTGCCTGGTTTGGAGCAGAATCCCGAGGAGCAGTGAAGCGCTCCCGAGACACAGTGAACGCGCAGCGCACCTCATGAAACGGTCTACGGGCCCGCCACATGCAAACTTAATCCGTCGCCGCGAGGATGTCGTCTTCGCCGAAGTTCCACCCGCTGAAGGTGCGAACGAGGGTTCCCGCGGCGTCGAGGACTGCCACCTTCACGTCGTGATCGATATGGTTGGAGTCGCGCGCGACGTTCAGCCCCAGAACACTCCCGAATGCCCTGGTGTCCTCGCGACTTCCGCGGAGAAGGTGCCATCTGGAGGGGAGATGCCGGCTTTCCTTCAGCCGGCGCAAGCGCTCGACGGTGTCGTGGTCGGGGTCGATCGTCACCAGTACGAACTCCGCGAAGCGCCCGTGCGAACGCAGGATGTCGTCCATCTCGCGTAGCTTGTCGATCGTCATGGGGCAGCGCAGCGTGCAAGCGCCGAAGAATCCCGTGGTAACGATCGTCGAGCCGCGCCAGCGGGCGAACGTCGACGAAATGCCTTGATCGTCCGTCCAGCTCCACGACGACTCGACGATACTTCGGGCCGCGTCGGCGCGACCGCCGGCGAGTGGGCCCGCGGCCGCGCAGGCGGAGAGCGTACCCGCCAGCCCGATCGCCGCCAAAAGCGGGCTGGCGCGGCTCAAAACATCTCCACGACACCGGAGTTCATTTTCATATCCGACGAGTTCAGCTCACTCTCGGAGCTGATTCGCACGACGGCGGTGCCGGCCCGTTCCCGCGCCCGCTCCAGCACCGCGCTGACTTCGATATCGGGCGAAATTGCCAAGAGCTCGCCGGTGATCGCTCGGGTTCGCGATACGACGGCCTCCACCTCGTGGAGTGTTTGGGCCATGCGATCTTGGAATTGCAAATGGGTGAGTATGCCATTCGAAAGCGCCACGAGATTGTTTGCCCGTTCCGTGCCGGTCGCCACCGCGTGGGCGGTCGAGCGCCGGGTGATTTCGTAGGCGCTGCGCAGCTCGGCCATGCGCTGAGAGACCTGGTCGGTCAATTGTTGACCGAGCTCCTGCATGGTCCGTTCGTTGGCAACGATTCGCGTCACGAGCGACGAAAGGGTCGCGGCAAGCGCCCCGATCTGTTCGTTTACGCGCTGCACCTCGGTCGTGAGCTCACGCATGCCCCCGGCGACCGTCGCGAACGCGGCGCCTCGAGCTCCCCAACGCGCGGCTTCGAGCTTCACATTGAGCGTGAGCATTCGAAGGTCGAGCGCGACGACCTCGATTCCAGCCACGAATTCGCGAATCTTTCGCGCTACATCGACGATTCCCGCGGTCGCGTCCCGCTGGCGCGAGAGCCCGTCGTTCAACCCGGACAGGAACGTGTCGAGCGCGCTCGCCTGGCCTCGCACCGCGGCCTCCAGCGAAGCGCGCCCGCCGACCTCCCCCGTCTGAAACTCGCCGGAGAGACCTTCGAGCGCGTCGAGATTGCCCATCGCCTCGCGGTTCATCTCCGAAATCCGCGTTCCGATGGCTACGACTTCCCGCTCGCTCAGCGTGGTAGCCGACTGAATGAGGGCGCGAACCCGCTCTTCGCACGCGCCGAGCTCGGCGGCGACGGCCGCGCGGAGGTCGTCTCCTTGCGACACGTCAGCCCCCCGTAATCTGCTTGACCGCGGCGACGAGAAGGTCGGGCACGAACGGCTTGATGATCCAGCCGCGAGCCCCGAGGGACTTCGCCCGCTTTTTCAGATCGTTCTGTCCCTCGGTGGTGAGCATGACGACAGGGACCGAATTGCCCAATTTTTCGAGGAACTCGATGCCCGTCATCCTCGGCATGTTGACGTCGCAGATCACCATCGCGATGCCACCGACTTTTGCAAACTTCTCGACGCCGTCCTGACCGTCGAATGCCTCGACCACTTCGTACCCCGCCTGGGTCAGCGCCAGACCCACCTGCTGGCGCACGGGAGCCGAATCATCGACGACTAGCACTTTCTTGGACGGCATCGCATTCTCCTCTTATTCGGCAGTGGTCGTCGAAGCGAGCGACGGGCCGATGCTCTCGAGGGGCCGCAGGCTTTGGCCCCGTTCGGGGATGGGCATGTGGAAACGGAACGTCGTGCCTACGTTCTTGACGCTCTCGACGGCGATGTAGCCGCCGAGCCGCTCGCAGGCCTGCTTTGCGGCTCCGAGCCCCACGCCGCGGCCGCTGATGTCAGAGACCGTTTCCTTGGTCGAAAATCCGTCGGCAAAGAGCGCGGCGACGAGATCGTCGCTTCTCGCAGCAGGAAGGCCGGCCGCGCGCGCTCGCTTGGCGACTTTGTCCCAGTCGATTCCGCGGCCGTCGTCCGACATCGTGATTTGGACGGTTCGTCCGACGCGCTCGGCCGTGAGCCGAATCCGGCCGTTCGTGTCCTTGCCGGCCTTCCTTCGCTCCTCGGGAGACTCCAGCCCGTGGTCGACCGCATTTCGCACGACGTGCGTGAACGAAGACCAGAAGGCCGACCATTCTTCGCGCGGGAGACGGAGCCCCGCGGAGTCGACCTCCACTTTGATGTCGCCCTTCTGAAGGCGCTTGGCGAGATCGCGCGCTTGGGCGGCGAAGCGCTCCAGTCGCTCGCTGGCGCGCTCCATCTTCCACTCGCGCACCATGCGAACGACGTCGGTCCGCGGCGTGCCGTCGAGGAGCGCGCGAAGAACGAAGGCATACTCGCCGTCGTCGATGCTAACGACGGGGTTTCGGTCTCCGAGAAGGCTCGACAGCCTCTCGGCGGTCTGGCCCCAGGCGCGTGCCAAGGCGCTTCGATCCGCCTCCGAGACGTCACCTTGCGTCTCTCCCATTCGGTTCTCGATTTCGTGGCACAGGTTCGCGATTCCGAGCATTCCGTACACGCCGGCGTTGCCCTTGAGCGTGTGGAGTTGGCGCTTGGTCTCGACGAGTGAAGGCCGCGGAAGGGCGGTGAGCTCTTTGACGAGCGTGTCCGCGTCCATCAGGAAGTCGATGACGCCCGACTTGTCCCGCATGATGCGCTCGAACATCGTCGCCGTCTCGCGCTGTTCGGCCTCCGCGCGCTCCGCCGCCAGTCGAGCCGTGATGTCGCTGACGACCACCAAGAGCTTGGTCATCCGGTCATCGGCTTCCGTAATGGGAATGTAGGAGAGCGAGAACGTCTTTGCGCCGGAATGAAGGCGCTTGGGGAGCTGGTGCAAGAGGAGCGCGCGCGGCAGCGACTCCTCGAGCAGTTCTTCCCATTGGATCTCGAACGCCTCGGCGGCGTGGGCGTCGACACCCTTGAGATAGTCGACGAGTTTCTCCGATGCGGGAGAGGACCCGAACCATTTCGAGACGACCGCCGAGCGCTCCGCTGACATGGCTCCGTCTCGGTCGATGGTCAAGAGTCCCTGGTCTACGTTGTCGAGGACCAGACGCATGTCGCGATTGCGCCCGTTTAGCTGAGCGATGGTGTTTCGAAGGCTCGCGGTCATGTCGTTGAACGCGCGAGCGAGCTCTCCGATCTCGTCGCTCGTCGAGACCTCGATGACATGTTGGAAATCCCCGGCCCCGACGCGTCGGGCTCCACGCGACAGGGCGCGGATCGGCCGTACCAGTGCGGAGGCGGAGAGCAAGCCCAAGATTGCGGCGAAGAGGAGGGCCACGCCCGATCCGGTCACCATCCGCTTGCGAACTGCGCTCAATTGGGCGCCAAGCTCGCTCATGGGCACGGAGCTGCGGGCGTAGCCCAGCGTGCCCCCGTCCCGTACGATCGCAGCCGCGACGAACAATCGCCCGTCGCGCTCAGCGGTCCCCTTCCCGGTGGCCCGCGCGGCAACGAGCTCCGGGAAGTCGATCTGCGACCCCATCGCGCGGGCGTCGTCGGTTTCCGAGTCGGCCACGATCGTGCCGTCTTTCGCGATCACCGCCAGCTGCGTGTGGACCGCCGCGCCAAGGGTATGAACGGACTCCTTCAGGCTCGTGTCGTTGGGATCGATTTCGCCGAAGAGCGCATTGGCCGTCATCTGGCCCAGCATGGTCGTCTCGTACGACAGCCGGTCCTCGAATCCCGCCCGAGTCGTACGGCTGACGTTTCGATCCACGAGCAATGCGGCGATGAGGGTTCCGCTCACCGTGACGGCGACGAAGCCCGCCGAGAGCTTCGTTTTGAGTGAAAGGACCATGTCTACCCCCTAGGCCCGAGCGCCCCGGCCTGTTTGGACCCGCGGCAAGCGCAAGCGCAACACTCAGCTCGGGACGGCTCGGGGCCGACTTTTGATAAGCCCGTTTCCGAGCGCGAGGTCACGCTCGCAGATGGGGCCGCGATGGGAGAATGTGCGCGAAGCGCGGGGCCGGTGTCTCCGCCGGGGATACGACGCGCGCAGCTATCCGCCGCCGATTGGACGGAACGAGGCGCGCGGTGGAGCGCTGGGGCCGGCTCGCAGATTGCCGTTCACGAACGGCGCATCGCCCCTCCGGGCGATGACGACGCCGCAAGGACACTGGCGCGCCTCGATCGCCACCTCGTCGGGCCAGCGAGTAGCGAACTCACGAACCCGTTCGCTCCCGATGCGCTCGACGAGCTCGAGGGCGCGCCAAGCACGCGCATCGAACACGGCGCCGCACGAACCGCATCGCGTAGATGGGCTCACGATGGCCTCCTCCGTATGCCCGACGAGCGAGTGTGCTGGGGCATCTCGTCACTCTCGCTTGTCCGGACCAAGGATCGTCTCGATCTTGTCGATGGCCTCATCGAGGACGACGCGGAGCTTCTTCATCGTGGACGGGGTCAATCGCCCGCGACGAGCCGAACGCCCAATGGATCGGAACATGCGACCGACGCGTCGGGTCAGATCGCGAAGTTCGTCGGCAAAGTCCTCCCACGAGCCCTCTTCCGCGTTCTGGTAGAAGTCTTCGACTTCGTCGGCGTGCTCTGCGAGTTCGCGCTTTCCTTCCGCGGTGATTGCGTAGATCTTGCGCGCCTCTCGGTCCTCGATACGCGCGTGACCGAGCTCCTCGAGCATTTGGAGCGTGGGGTAGATGACGCCGGCGCTCGGACGATACGTCCCCGAGCTGCGCTCCTCGATGGTCTGAATGATTTCGTACCCATGCCTTGGCTGCCGGCCGATGGCGTCGAGAATCAGATAGCGGACGATCCCCCGGTCGGCCCGCGGCGGTGGGCCGCCGAACATATCCGAAAAATCCGGGCGTCCGAACGGACGCCCGTGCGGACCCCCGCGGTGGGCGAAGTGTGCGGACCAGAGCGCTCGGTGCATGGACCCTCCGTATGGTCCGGGCCGATCGGCACTCGTGTGCGACGCATCGGCCCGATGTGTCGTTTCGATATATCTATATCCAGGTCGCGGGGCCGTCAAGGCGACGCCCGCCTGCTGAACGCGGACGGATGTCCTACCGGCCGCGCGGGTCCGATTTCCGGCTCTCGCGCTCGCCGCACCGGCCGAAAATCAGAAGGCGGCCTCCAATAACCGGGCACCCCGGCGAGGAGCGTGGTGTTGAAGAATGGCCAGATAAACGGCAAAAACGCGCGCCTTAGAGCTCTTCGAAGAACCGGTGCGCTTCTTGCGCTAGCCGCGGAAAACGACCGCTGCTTCCACGGGAGACACGACAATGCTCTTGCTGAGAAAATCCATCGCTCGACGGGCCTCGCTCGCGGTCGCCGCGGGTCTGGCCACCGCGTTCGCGGCCCAGCAGTTCGGCTGCTCCAGCACATCGCAGTCACAGGGAACAGGAACACCGGCACGCTCGGCCGCCAACCAACCCCTCCCCGCGGACCAGACCGGCTCGCTCGGCATGGCGCTGACGCTCCCCGGCGGCGAGACGCTGAGCACCATCAACTGGGTCATCACGGGCCCGAACGGCGCGACGACGGTCGTTCAGCAGGGCTCGGACAACGTCCAGAACAGCGCGGCGATTAGCTTCCTCGTCGGCGGCATTCCCGCAGGCTCGGGATACACGATTGCGCTGTCGGGCACGACCACGGACGGCATATCCACGTGCGCGGGAAGCGCCGCGTTCTCCGTCACGGCGAGAACGACCACCAGCGTCACGGCAAACGTCACCTGCATCGCTCAGGCGCAAGACGCGGGCTCCGTCGCCGTCGGCGGCCAGATCTACACGTGCGCCACCGTCAACAGCATCTCGGCGATGCCATCGCAGACGAACGTCGGCAGCTCTATCAACCTCACGTCGACGGCGGTCGCTCCCAACGGAGGGACGGTCACGTATGCGTGGTCGGCCCCGAGCGGCGCGTTCTCCGCGCCCACCGCTCAGAACACGGGCTTTACCTGCACCATTCCGGGCCCGGTCACCGTCACGTTGACCGTCGGCGACGGCTTGGTGCCAGACGGCGGATCGTGCAACCCGGCCTTGTCGACGTTCACGGCCCAGGTGCAGTGCAACGCCGCGGGCCAGACCGCCTGCGCCCTCGGCCCTGGCGGTGCGATTCAGCACGTCATCTACGTGCAGTTCGACAATACGCACCTGTCGCAAGACGTGCCGAACGTCGCCTCGGACCTTCAGCAGATGCCGCACCTTCTGAACTTCATTCGCGGCAACGGGACGATGATGGCGAACGACCACACCATCCTCATCTCGCACACCGGCGGAGGCATTCTTTCGTCGCTCACCGGCGTATATCCGGATCGCCACGGGCAGACGGTGAGCAACAGCTACGTTCGGACGAGCGCGTCGGGCTCCTTCAGCTTCCCGAGCTCGTTCACGTACTGGACCGACACGGTTGCGACCAACGTCTACAACCTCACCCAGCCGGATGGCACGAACGTGCCGGCGCCGTGGGTCCCGTACACACGCGGCGGCTGCAACTTCGGCGCGATCGCCGTTGCAGACATGGAGCTCGAGAGCGTCAGCACGAGCGCGTTCGGCGACGTCGCGACCGTGTTCGGCACGAGCTCGCCGCAGTACGCGGAGGCCAGAGCGAACTCCTCGAAGGCCGCAACCGACCTCGAAGGCATCGCCGTTCACTGTGCCGCGGGCTCGCCGCTCTGCGCGTCGGGCCAGCCGGACAATCTTCCGGCGTCGCAGAACTACAGCGGCTTCATGGGACTCTTCGGAACGCAGCAGATCGATCCGCTCCTCACCGGAGGCGACGCCGGCGTAGCGCTGACCGACCTGCTCGGCAACCCGATCACGGACGTGAACGGAAACCCGGGCTTCCCCGGCTTCAACGGAATGACTGCGGCCGTGTCGCTCGCGTACGTGGCCGCGATGCAGGAGCACGGGATTCCCGTGACTTTCGCTTACATCTCCGACGCGCACGACAATCACGGTACCAACGGCAGCGGTCAAGCCGCGTACGGGCCAGGCCAGCAGGGCTACGAGCAGCAGCTCGCCAACTACGACCAGGCGTTCGCGAACTTCTTCACGCGTCTGGCGGCCGACGGCATCAACCAGTCGAACACGCTCTTCGTCTTCACGGTGGACGAGGGCGACCACTTCGTCGGGGTCGCGCCCTCGCCGTCCACGTGCGACGGCGGCGCCGGTAACTATTGTAGCTACCCCGCCCCGGGCGACGCAGGCACCGGTCTTGGTGAGATCAACCTCAACATCGACCTCCTCTTGTCGAGTCAGCAGCCCGCCTTGGCGTCGAACTTCGTGATGGGCAATAGGACCAATCCGGGCGCGCCCTACGACTTCACCGTCCACGGCGACGACGCACCGACCTTCTACCTGTCGCGCGTGGCAGCGGGAGACGCGGGGCAGACGACCGGCGCGCTCGCGCAGACCGATCCGATGACGCGCCAGTTCGAACGCGCCGCGGCGACCTTCACCGGCTTCAACCCGTACACCGGCAATACGGACAGTTTGCTCTACAGGATGGTCGACCAGGCGGGCATGCAGGCCCTCCATATGATGGTCGCCTCCGATCCGGCGCGGAACCCGACGTTCGTCTACTTCGCGGACAACGATTACTTCATCACGGATTTTCCGACGAGCACCTGCGCCGACTGCACCCAAGCCGCATTCGCGTGGAACCACGGCGATGACCAGACGGTCATCGGCCAAACGTGGCTCGGCTTCGTCGGTCCCGGCGTCGTGAACGGGCCCGACCAGACCATCTGGACGGACCACACCGACGTGCGCCCGACGATGCTCTCGGTCCTCGGGTTGCAGGACAGCTACATCTCCGACGGGCGCGTCATCACGCAGGCGCTTCTGCCGGCCGGCTATTCGGCCAATCTCGCTGCGAACCTGACGACGATCCAGACGCTCGGCGACAACTACAAGCAGATCAACTCGCCGTTCGACGTGTTCGGGCAGTGCATCCTCAGCGTGTCGACCTATGCGCTCCGGGCCAACGACGCTTCGTACGCTTCGTTCGAGGCGTCGATCACGACCCTGACCAGCCAACGCGATGCCCTCGCGACCACGATCAAGAACGCCCTTGCGGGCGCGGAGTTCGGAAGCACACCAATTGCGGCATCCGACGCCTCCAACTGGATCACGCAGGCGCAGAACCTCATCACGAGCTGCTCCGCCCTCCTGGCGACGGTCCCGGCGACCGACGGCGGCATTTCCGACGCCGGCGGCGGCGGCTGACAGCGACGAACCCCGCGGTTCTCGCTACGCTGCGGGAGTGCTCATCTGCAGGTACCTGCTTCCGACAGCTCTTCTGTGGGTTGCGGTTTCCGCGTGCGAGGGCTCGCGCGCCGTCGCTCCGGTGCAGGACCCGGCGGGTGCACTGCACCGACAGGCGATCGTCATCGATACGCACAACGACGTGACGCAGCGGCTCGTCGTCGAGGGGGTAGACCTCGGCGCGCGCCTACCCGACGGCCAGACCGATCTGCCGCGCATGCGCGAGGGGGGCCTGGACGGCGAGTTCCTCTCGGTCTTCGTGCCGCCGAAGCTCTATCCGGGAGAACAAGCGTACGCTCGCTCTCTCGCCGAGTTCGACGCCATCGACGCGATGGTGGCGTCGAATCGCGGGGCCGCCGTCCTTGCGCGAACGGCGGACGAGGTGCGCGCGTCGGCCGCGGGCGGACGAGTCGCATTTCTCATCGGCGTCGAAGGCGGCCATTCCCTCGGAGAAGGCACCGACGCCGAGCTCCTCGAGCGCCTGAAGGTCTTCTATGACCGGGGCGCTCGCTATCTGACGCTCACCTGGTCGAACTCCAACCGACTCGGCGGGAGCTCCGGCGACGACGGGCGCGCTCGGGGCCTCACATCATTTGGTCTACGCGTCGTGCAGGCGATGAACGACTTGGGGATGATGGTCGACGTCTCCCATGTGTCCGACGCCACGTTCTTCGACGCGGTCCGTGCGTCGAGGCTCCCGGTCCTCGCGTCGCACTCGTCGGCGCGCGCGCTCGCGGACCGGCCTCGGAACATGACCGACGACATGCTCCGCGCCGTGCGCGACAACGACGGAGCGGTCTGCGTGAACTTCGGACCCATGTTCCTCGACGCGGCGTGGGCGAAGAAGCTCGACGAGGTCGAGAAGTCGGTCGACATGGGCGCGATCGTGAAGCAGCACGCGTCCGATCCAAAGGCTCTGCAGTTGGCGCTCGTGAACAAATACCGCGAGCTGGCGGCTTCCCTTCCGCCGGTCCCGGCCACACGGGTGGTCGATCACATCGAGCACATCGCTCGAGTCGCGGGCGTCGATCACGTCTGCCTGGGCAGCGACTTCGACGGTGTGGCCGCGGAGCCGGCGGGTCTCGAGGACGTGTCGAAGCTCCCGTTCGTCACCCGCGAACTCCTGCGGCGCGGCTTCTCGCCCGACGACGTGCGCAAGATCCTGGGCGAGAACGTCCTTCGCGTGATGAGGGCGAACGAGCTCGGGCGAGCGGCTCCCTGATCGCCGGCGTTCGCGAACGATCGCAGGGTGTTCCGAGGCCGCGTTCAGACCGCTCGTCGCGCGAGGGCCCGCAGCAAGGCGCAGCCGGTCGCGACGAACGCGACGGCCGCCAGCGCGAGCGACACGTGCACGCTGAAGAGGCTCCCCGCGAGTCCGACGGTCACCCCGCTGAACGCGCGAAGGCCGGCCGCCGCCATGTTGTAGAGCCCGAGGACGCGCCCGCGGGTCAGCTCCGGAGCGTTCATCTGCACGAGCGTCTGCGTCATGCTGCTGAAAGACAGCTCGAAAAAGCCGGCGGCGAAGAGAAGCACGAGCGCGAGCGGATACGATCGCATGAGCGCGAACCCGAACAGCGCCGTGGCCCAACCCATCGCGAGCACGACGGCCGACGCCGGTCGCATCGCGAATAGGCCTCCCCGGCTCTCGAGGAGGATCCCGGCGAGGAGCGCGCCGGCCGCGTCGGCGGCGAGCAGCATCGAGTACGCCGTTCCGGGATCGCCGTGGCCGAGATCTTGCGCGAAGCCGGGCATCTGGGCTTGGTAGCTGTTGCCGATCCAGAACGACGCACCGCCGGCGAGGACGATCATCGCGCCCAGCACGGGAATGCCTCGCACTTCGAGGGCTGTCTGCACGATGTCCGCGAGGCCGCGAACCGCGCGCTTGGGCCCAGAGGAACCTTGGCGAAAATGTCGACCGTACGGTGCGGCCACGAGCCAGAGGATGAGAGGCAGATAAAAGAGCGTATTCAGAAAGATGCCTCGGGTCGGTCCGAGCGTGAGCATGATGATGCTTCCGACGCCGGGCCCGACCAGGACACCGAGATAGCGCGCCGTCGCCGCGAGACGAACGGCGCTCGGGAGCATCGCGGGGCCTGCCACGTCGTAAAGAAGCACCTGGCTCGAAGTCATCCAGAGGACACCGGCGCACCCGTGGACGACGAGAAGGATCATTGCGTGCCACATCTGGAGGGTACCGGTCACGAAGAAGTAGCCCCACCCCGCCGACGCGAAGACGAAGAGCACCGCACCCACCTGAATGATGCGGCGCGAGTCGAACCGGTCGTTGAGCGCGCCCACGCTGACCGAGAAGAGAAGGTAGGGCAGCCAGTGTGAAACGACGGCGAAGCCACCGAGTGCCGGCGAGTGGAACTTTTGAAACACGACCCAGTAGCTGACGACGTGCTCGACGTTGTCCGCCATCATCGTGAGCATGAACGTGAGGAGGTAAGCGCGGTAGCCGCGAATCGAGAGGGCGCCGAAGGCCCTCGGGCCGGTAGCCAGCGCATGGGAAGCCGGGGTCACGCTCGTCCTTTCGCGAAAAGCCGACTGGGTTCGATGCCGCCCTCGACTCCGGCGTTTTTCCGTGGTTCCCTCTCGTCGGGGGGCATCGGTCGAGGCTCCCACATAGGAGGGAATCGCCATGGCTTCATTCGTCACCGGACCCGTCGTCGAGCCGGACAGCTTGCTCGCCCAGCTTCGCAACCCGACGGAGGTCGAAGGAGTCCCCGAGAACACGTTACCGCTGGCGGTTGCGGCCGGATGGGCCTACGCCGAACCATCCGTGTTCTCCACGGTCATGCAGCGGCGCGGCCTGGTCGAACCGCCTTGGCCGAAGTTCATCGAGATGACCAACGACGCGATGTTCGTTTGCGCGAAGTGCTATCTCCTGCGCGTCGGCGACGTCGTCATCCTCTCGTTTCGAGGGACCGAGCCCACGAACATCATCAACTGGCTCGCCGACGCCAGCGTCCAGATGGTCAAGTTCCACTCGGGCAGCTCGCGGGTCCACGGGGGTTTCTACCGCAACATCCGTGCGCTGTGGCCGGCGGTGGCCACGGAGTTGCTCGCGGCGAAGCCGGCCCACCTTTACGTGACCGGTCACAGCTTCGGCGCGGCTCTGGCCGTTCTTGCGGCGGCCCTTCTCGCGGACTACGCGACCGACAAGCACGCCGACGATTTCGCGCCGGTCTGGGGCGCCCTGCGGGGCGTGTACACGTTCGGCCAGCCGATGGTGGGGGACGCGGACTTCGCCAAGAAATACAGCGGCTCCTTCGGCGATCGGCTCTTTCGCTACGTGTACGCCAACGACATCGTCCCGCACATGCCGCCCAAGAGACGCTCGCTGCCGCTCGTCCACTTCGGCAAAGCGTTTCACGCCGCCGCGGACGAGACGTGGAAGCCCGAATCGAAAGTGACGCAGGCCGTGAAGTCGCTCATCGAAAGCAATCTGGTCGGTGCTCTGGCTTGGATCAACGACCAGCTCTCGGTCGTCCCGCGAGCGGCGCTCCAAGTGTCTTGGGCGGACCACGCGCCGCAGAACTACGTCCGCGCGTCGCTTCCGGCGGGCGCCGAATCGGGTTCGGAATTCGACTGAGGCGCCCTCGATCTTACTTGATGACCGTCCCGTGGCTCACGAGGCCGCTGATGGCGGGGAGCGATTTGACCGGGGTCCACGTCATGAAGTCGTCCGTGCTGTCGCTGTAGCTCTCGCCGCCCTGCGAGCCGCCGTCCATGAAGATGCGCCAGGTTCCGTTGGGGAGCTGGAATACCGCGGGCGCCTCTTTGTGCGCCCCCCACCCCGCCCAGTCGGCCTTGCCGACGAAGGTCCACGGGCCGAGGAGAGCCGAGGCAGTGGCGTGCTCGATCTCGTTCTCGGCCGAGTTCTTCGTGAACGCGTGATAGACGCCGCCGACGATGAGAACGAACGTATCGATATAGCCCCCCGTAATGCCAATCGGGGTAGGGCCGGTGAATGACTTGAGGGTCGAGTCGGTCGCTTTGAAGTCGTAGGTTTGAAACGCGCTCGCCGTCGTGTCGATATTGACGAGAATATGGATACTCCCGTCGGCATCCTTGAACCACTCGGGCGCCCAGGTGTTGGTCGTGCCCGTGAGGCCCGATTGGATCGTCGTCAGCGTCGTCCACGTGACCAAGTCCGGACTCGAGGCGATGCTGAAGCTCGCTTCGGGTCCGCAGCAACCCGCGTCGGGCGGCGTGGTGAACGTGATGTAATAGCGGCCGTCGGTGAACTTCATGATGCTCGGGTCGCGCAGGGTGCCGGTCGGACCCGCATAGCCTCCGGTGGCCGAGAAGAGTGTGAAGTTCAGTCCGTCGGTAGACGTGTAGATGAGGAGCTTCGAAGCGTTGGCCGTGTTCGATCTCGTTCCGAAGGTCGAGAAGACGTACCGGGCCGGCCCGCCGTCGCCGAAGTCCGCGCCAGACGAGGAGGACCCGACGAGCGTGCCCGCGTCGCCCGCGGGCGCCGCAGCGTCGTTTTTGCCCGCGACCGACCCCGACCCGCCTCCATCGAGCCCGCCGGCTCCGGATCCGCTGCCGCTGCTCGAGGCCGATGAAGTGCCGGCGCCGCTACTTCCGGAGCTCGGAGCGCCACCCGATCCGCTGCTTGCCGAGCTCGGGGCCGCGACCGACCCGCCGCTCCCGGAGCCCGCAGGGCCGCTGCTCGAGGAGCCCGTGGGAGCGCTGCTCGAGGAGCCGGCGGGGGCGCTGCTGCTGGAGCTTCCACTGCCGCTGCCCGCCGGTCCTTGGTCGCTGCTCGAGCTACTGCCGCCCGGGACCTGCGCGGTCGAACCCCCGGCGGCCTCCTTCGAAGTCCCGTTTTGGGATCCGCAGGCGGGCTGCACGGCCACGAGAACGTACAGCAGAGCGGCTATTTGCCAATCTAATTTCATTTCGTGCTCGCGCAAACGGGGTTTCAAATGAGGAAAGGGATGGGAGTCTTGCCCTGCGCGGGATGCGGCGCAACCCCAAACGATTCGCGGACCTCGGAAAGTAACGGACGGGGGTCCCGTGCGGGACGGCCCCTCCCACGACAAACGCCACGTGCGCGACCGAGTCGTCGTCGTGGAACCGCATTGCGTTTTGTCGCGAAGGGCGCCGCATGCGCCGCTCGCAGAACCCCGGCGTGCACGCTCCCGGTCCGCCGCGTCGAAAGGCGGCGCTTGATCCATTCGCGCGCGCTGACAGTCATAGACTATCAGTGTAGTCGAAACATCGTCTTGGACCGACAATCGCCTCGGGCGCACTGTGAGCGTCGTGGGCGCCCGACAGATCGCCGGGTGTCACGAAGGAGATGACCGAGATGGTGACGGTGAGAGAGAAGACAAACCCCCACGAGCCGGTCCGCATGAGCGCACGCGCCTTGCGGAGCGCGTTGATCGCGTCCGATACTCCGCGCTCCCTGCGTGGCTCGGGCGTCCAAACCGAAAGGCGAGCGTCATGACAACCGAAGCGAAGTGCCCGTTCCCTCGCGCCGTCGGCAGCGGCACGTCGAACCGTGACTGGTGGCCGAAGCAGCTGCGGCTCGACCTTCTTCACCAGCACTCCTCCAAGTCCAACCCGATGGGGGAGGACTTCGACTACGCCGAGGAGTTCCGGAGCCTCGACTTCGTCGCGCTGAAGAAGGATCTCGCGGCGCTGATGACCGCTTCGCAGGATTGGTGGCCGGCGGACTTCGGTCACTACGGACCGCTCTTCATCCGCATGGCGTGGCACAGCGCCGGAACCTACCGCGTCGGCGACGGCCGCGGCGGTGGCGCTCGGGGGCAGCAGCGCTTCGCGCCACTCAACAGCTGGCCGGACAATGTGAGCCTGGACAAGGCGCGCCGGCTGCTCTGGCCGATTAAGAAGAAGTACGGCCGCAAGCTCTCGTGGGCCGATCTCATCATCCTCACGGGGAACGTCGCGCTCGAAACGATGGGCTTCAAGACCTTCGGTTTCGGCGGCGGTCGCGAGGACGTCTGGGAGCCCGATCAAGACGTCTACTGGGGTAGCGAGAAGACGTGGCTCGGCGACGACATCCGATACGGCAAGGGCAAGGCCGGCGACAACGCAGGCGTAGTCGTCGCCGACGAAGAGCTGCACGGCAACGAGCACGACCGCACCGAGGGCGGGCGCAATCTGGAGAACCCGCTGGCCGCGGTGCAGATGGGCCTGATCTACGTCAACCCGGAAGGCCCGGAGGGCAAGCCGGACCCGGTCGCGGCGGCGAAGGATATCCGCGAGACCTTTGCACGTATGGCGATGAACGACGAAGAGACCGTCGCGTTGATCGCGGGCGGCCATACCTTCGGCAAGACGCACGGCGCCGCGCTTGCGTCGAACGTCGGCTCGGCTCCGGAGGCAGCGGACATCGAGGCTCAGGGCTTCGGATGGAAGAACGCATTCGGCACCGGCAAGGGCGGCGACGCGATCACGAGCGGCCTCGAGGTCACGTGGACCACGACGCCGGCGCAGTGGAGCACCGACTTTTTCAAGCACCTCTTCGGCTACGAATGGGAGCTGACGAAGAGCCCGGCCGGCGCGCATCAGTGGAAGCCAAAAGAGAACGCGGGTGCGGGCACGGTTCCGCATGCACACGACCCTTCGAAGCGCATCGCGCCTTCCATGCTGACCACCGACCTCTCGCTTCGCTTCGATCCAGCGTACGAGAAGATCTCGCGACGCTTCATGGAGCATCCGGAAGAGTTCGCGCATGCGTTCGCTCGGGCTTGGTTCAAGCTCACGCACCGCGACATGGGTCCGCGCGCGCGCTACCTCGGTCCGGAGGTCCCGGCCGAAGAGCTCATCTGGCAAGACCCGCTCCCCAAGGTCGATCACGCGCTTGTCGACGACAACGACCTCGCGTCGCTTAAGATCAAGCTTCTCGCCGCCGGGTTGTCCGTGTCGCAGCTGGTTTCGACCGCGTGGGCGTCAGCGTCGACGTTCCGCGGCTCCGACAAGCGCGGCGGCGCGAACGGCGCGCGCATTCGTCTCGCGCCGCAGAAGGACTGGGCTGTCAACCAGCCTGCGGAGCTGGCGAAGGTGCTTTCAACTCTCGAAGGTATCCAGCGCGAGTTCAATGTCTCAGCGACTGGCGGCAAGAAGGTCTCCCTCGCCGATCTGATCGTGCTCGGCGGTGGGGTGGGCGTCGAGCAGGCGGCGAAGAGCGCCGGGCATGCGCTGACGGTTCCTTTCACGCCGGGCCGCGCGGACGCTTCGCAAGCGCAGACCGACGTCGCGTCCTTCGCACCGCTCGAGCCGATCGCCGACGGGTTCCGAAACTATCAGAAGGCGAAGTACAGCGTGCCCGCGGAAGCGCTCCTCATCGACAAGGCACAGCTCCTGACGCTGACCGCTCCCGAGATGACAGTGCTCGTCGGCGGCCTGCGCGTGCTCGGCGCCAACACGGGAGCCTCGAAGCACGGGGTCTTCACGAAGAAGCCCGGCGTGCTGACGAACGACTTCTTCGAGAACCTCCTCGACATGGGCACTGAGTGGAAGGCCGTCTCGGAGGCGAAGGACGTGTTCGAAGGGCGCGACCGGAAGACCGGTGAGGTAAAGTGGACCGCCACGCGCGTCGATCTCGTCTTCGGCTCGAATGCACAGCTCCGCGCACTGGCGGAGGTCTACGGAAGCTCGGACGCGCAAGAGAAGTTCGTCCGAGACTTCGTGGCCGCGTGGACTAAAGTCATGAATCTCGATCGCTTCGACGTCGTTGCGTAATCGCTATTTCTCTCAGCGAAATGCAGAAGTGAGGCTCACCATGGAGACGAAGATCGACATCGGCCTCGACGCAACAAAGCTCACCATGGAGACGAAGATCGACATCGGCCTCGACGCAACAAAGCGCGCTACGCCCGCAAGGACAGCGAGCGGGCTACCGGTCATTTGAACGAGGCGTGGGCGTGCGCGGTTGGCCGCTCCGCGGATCATGCCTCTCGACCCCCTCGGGAACGCCGCCTGCGACATCCACCGTTGCGATCATGCCGCGCGCCCAGAGGGAGCGCTCCACCATCGCCCGAAAGACCCACTCGATCGGCCCGCGCACATGCGGGCCTTCGAGGATCTCGAGCGCGCGCACGATCGCTTCGATCGTCGCGAGGCCGTGCGCGTGAGCCGCGGTCCGCAGCCGATACGTCGACGGCTCCCCACCGGGCAACGTGACGCACGGTAGGTCCTCGAGGCCCGGGAGACGCCGCCGCACTTTGGACGCCTGTCGCCACGTGCCGTCAGGCACGATGAGCGTGACGGGCCGCGGCGACTCCGCGAACCGCGAGAGAGGGATCGCGTCCTCGTGCGGGAAGAGCAGGACCGGCTGCTCGTCGAGCGCCGGAACGAAGGGAGCGCCGGGCTGCGCCTTTTCGCCTAGCACGAGGACCTCGCTGTTGGGGAGGCATTCGATTGCCAAACGGCCCGTGTTGGTGGGCTTGCGGTATTCGAGTCGGTGAATGACGAGCCAGGACGCGTGTGCGCGTCTCCACGCGCGGGATGAGCGCGCAGACGCACAGGCTGTCGTGCATCTGGCAACGTTTGCAGCGGACGCGCGCGTTGTCGCGGCGGGTCAAGGCGGCTCCCAGGGTAGCCCGAGCCGGTCGAACGCCGATGCGAGTTCCGGCGGAAGGGGCGCTCGCACGACGAG
>Ga0265316_10001789_pt1 | contig 22659 bp, 20 predicted proteins | sample 4522metaG_FD_202092 | JGI IMG/M metagenome (GOLD analysis project Ga0265316, IMG submission 202092) | Rhizosphere microbial communities from Carex aquatilis grown in University of Washington, Seatle, WA, United States - 4-5-22 metaG | ecosystem: Host-associated > Plants > Roots > Rhizosphere >... | reverse complement strand
ACTGGGGAGTCCTTGCGGTTTCAGGCGCGGTGAACGAGTGGTATCCGCGCAACATGTACCAGGAGTCGGATCCGGCGTTTCAGGAGCATCGCAAACTTTACGGGCCGCAGGATCAGTTTGGATACAAGGATCTGGTTCCGCTGTTTAAGGCAGAGAAGTGGGATCCGGCCGACTGGGCGCGGCTTTTCAAGGCGGCGGGAGCACGTTATGTCATCCCAGTCGCGGAGCATCACGACGGTTTCGCGCTATACGACTCAGGCCTGTCGGATTGGACTGCGGTAAAGATGGGGCCGAAGCGCGACGTGATTGGCGATCTGGCGCACGCGGTACGGGCAGAAGGTCTGCACTTCGGGACGTCTTTCCATCGCGCTGAGCATAGTTTCTTTTTTGACGGCGGGCGCAAGGTCCGCTCGGACGTGAATGATCCGAAGTATGCCTCGCTCTACGGGCCGGCGCATGCCTGGCTGTCGGATCCCAACCAGGTGTTGATGAATGACTGGACGTATGTGAGTCCGGAGTATGCGAACGACTGGCTGGCGCGTGCGACCGAGATTGTGCAGAAGTATCAGCCGGAGGTGATGTACTTCGACTGGTGGATCGGGCAGCCGAATTTCCGTCCGAATGTTACGAAGTTCGCGGCGTTCTATTACAACTACGCGGCGAAGCACGGCATCGCAGGCGTAATCAACATCAAGGATTACGCCCTCGACTGGCATGCCGGGGCGCGCGACTTTGAGCGCGGCCTGAAAGCGGGCATTGAGGCCGAGCACTGGCAGACCGACACTTCGATCAGCAATCTTTCCTGGGGATACCTGGAGCACGATCAATTCAAGACGCCCGAGTTCCTCGTGCATCAGCTGATCGACATCGTCAGCAAGAACGGGAATCTGTTGCTGAATATCGGGCCGCGGCCGGATGGGACTATCCCCGACGAAGTGCGCAACACGTTGCTCGAGATTGGCGGCTGGCTGAAGCAGAATGGCGAGGCGATCTACGATACGGTGCCGTGGACGATTTATGGCGAGGGGCCGACGAAGATTCAGCCTGGGTTTGGGCACGATCAGGACACCAAAACCTACACGGCTGAGGATTTCCGCTTCACGCGCAAGGGGAACGTGCTTTATGCCATTGAAATGGCCTGGCCGTCGAACGGGCGGGCGGTCATTCATGCACTAGGGGCGGACGCGAAAGGCTTGCAGATCAGAAACGTTGAATTGATCGGCAGCCGCGAGCAGGTCGAGTGGCACCAGAGCGACGATGAACTGGGGGTGAAGTTGCCGGCGTCGGCTCCGGGGAAGTATGCGTATGTGTTGAAAGTCACGCTAGCGCTCTAAGGCGTCGAGGTACTTCAGGAGCTAAAGCCTTTGAGTAGTGTCCGTAACATCTTTCCAGAGACTGGATCGAACCCGGGTCCACCGTTTTCTTCTGGCCGGCGCACCGGGGGATGGGTCAATGAGCGTGTAAACGCGATATTTCAACAGTCGTGTCTTGTTGGCGATTGCTGCACACCAGATGTGACTCACGTCACTGACGGGACTCGTTCTTCCGCATAGTATTTCGCATCGAATGGCGCTTCGCCTCTCCGTAGAGCCACTCCCCCGTTCAGAAAGCACACCCCCTGAGGCGAAATCACTAGATTCCCGGCCCATGCACCTTACTTGTGTTGAGGAGATTATCCCATGCACCGCATGACCCTCTATTTTTTCGCCGCTCTTCTCCTATTCGTGCTCCTTTCGCCGAACAGTGTGGCCCAAGCTCCGCCAAGCGCTGACACGTATGTCAGCAGCGTAACTCCAAAAACCAACTATGGAGCCAGCCCCATCCTGGTCGTGCAAAATGGCACGACTGCATTTATTCAGTTCAATCTCTCTGGTCTGCCCACCGGAGCCAGCGTTAACAAGGCGACGTTGCGCCTGTACGTGGATGGCGTGCTCGCGAGCGGCAGCTTCGACGTCTTTCCGGTAAACGGAGCATGGTCGGAGAGCACGCTCACTTACAACACTCCGCCGCCCACGCTTGGCGCTTCAGCCACGGGAAACAAGTCCATCGCAATCGCCAGCTCGAGCTTCAACAAGTTCGTTCTCGTTGACATCACGTCTCTGGTGCAAGGGTGGGTCAACGGAACGACCGTCAACAACGGAGTGGCGCTGGCGCTTACCACGACCAGCGGAATCTTCTCCTTCGATGGGAAGGAGAGTCTGCTTACAGGCAATGGCCCCGAGCTTGAGATTGTGCTGGGCGGGCTCGTCGGACCTCCTGGTCAGCAAGGAATCCAGGGAATTCAGGGTGCAAAAGGAGACAAGGGAGATGTGGGGCCAGTCGGCGCGACTGGGGCGCAGGGACAGACAGGACCACAAGGAGCGACGGGAGCCCAGGGTCCGCAGGGGCCGAACGGACTGACCGGTGCGACCGGGCCTCAAGGCACGACGGGGCCTCAGGGTCCGATAGGCCTGACCGGTCTCCAGGGGCCGCAAGGTCCCGCTGGTCCGGTGTTGCCAAATCTGGTTTACGTCGATCGAAGCAATACCTTCGCCGCCGCCCAGACCATTGGCGGGAACCTAGCCTTAACGGGATCGGGTAGCGGGATTCAATTTCCGGACGGTACCCTCCAAACTACCGCGGCGACGGGAGGCGCGGGAATTCCCTCGGGATTTATGATTCTGAGTAGCTCGCCCGTTGCTCCTGCAGGATATACCCTGTCCGGAGCACTGGTCAGCCAGAGCGATGCTTGGCTTACCAGGGCGCCCATGCCCACAGCGCGGGACGCCTTGGCCGCCGTTGGCCTAAACGGGAAAATCTACGCCATCGGTGGGTATGGGAACGGCTTCCTGAACACCGTAGAAGTCTACGATCCCAGCTCCAACTCTTGGGGCGCGGCAGCCAGCATGCCCACAGCGCGGAACTCCTTGGCGGCCGTTGCCCTGAACGGGAAGATCTACGCCATCGGTGGGTATGGGAACGGCTTCCTGAACACCGTAGAAGTCTACGATCCCAGCTCCAACTCTTGGACCGGGGTAGCCAGCATGCCCACAGCGCGGAACGCCCTGGCCGCCGTTGTCCTCAACGGGATGATTTATGCCATCGGTGGGTATGGCACCGGCTACCTGAACACCGTAGAGGTCTACAATCCCAGTTCCGACTCTTGGAGCGCGGCAGCCAGCATGCCCACGGCGCGGAACTCCTTGGCCGCCGTTGCCCTCAACGGGAAGATTTATGCCATCGGTGGCTATGACAACGACTACCTGAGCACCGTAGAAGTCTTCGATCCCATCTCCAAATCTTGGAGCGCGGCAGCCAGCATGCCCGCAGCGCGGAGCGGTCTCGCCGCCGATGCCCCCAACGGGAAGATTTACGCCATCGGTGGGTCGAGTTACGGCGTCAAACTGAACACGATAGGAGTCTACGATCCCAGCTCCAACTCTTGGGGCGCTGCAGCCAGCATGCCTACAGCGCGGGCTTCTTTGGGGGCGGCGGACGTCAATGGTTCCATCTTCGCAGTTGGAGGTAGCGACAGCACCAATAGTTATTTGACTGCGACCGAACAGTACGCGCCGGGGGGCGGGACACTCTACACCTTTACCAAGAATTGAGGAGCGCACAAGGGCGCCCCGCAAAACCGCTGCGTGGGCGAGCTTTTTTACCGCGGTTATCGGAGCGTATCTTCCGGCGTGAGGTGTTGTCTTACGCACGGTGCGAAGGAAGCTCGTGATTTCCTGCGCCGCTGGGTTTTCGGGCACCTCACTCTTGCATCACGCGAAAGGTGCAGGCGTCGGATATTTGTTGCAACCGGCCTTAACGCTCATTGACCGTTCTAGCGACACTTCTCAGGGAGTAAGCCCGCGGCCTTGTTGATCCTGAGCGGTGCAGTTGTGCAAGCAGCGCCTTCCCATCTCAGCTACAGGCTGCGGAAGCGGTCTTTGACTTCGCGGACGAACTCCATAAACTTCGGCTGGGTGATGATCTGGGGATGCCAGCAGAGGTCGCGTTCGACCAGGTCGTAGGTCTCCACGATATGCGAACCGGGCAGAGGATTGCCCTTGGCGTCGTGATCGCGTCCCATCAACCAGATATGGTCGGCGACGGCCGAGGCGGCGGTAATGTCGTGCGTGACCACGATGATGGTGTTGAGTTCATCCATGTTCGCGACTTTCTGGATCAACTCGCTGGTCTTTTCCAGCATGAGCAGGTCGAGGCCGCTGAAGGGTTCGTCCATCAGCAGGAAGTGGTCGGAGCAGAGAATTTGCTGGATGATGGCGCAGCGCTGGCGTTGCCCGCCGGAGAGTTGCACCGGGTAGAGGCGCGCCTTGTCGACCAGGTCGAAGTCGGTCAGGTACTGGATGACTTTGTCGCGCGCGGTCTTGTCGTCTTTTTCCTTTTGATTGGCCGCCAGCAGCAGGTTCGACATCACGGTGCGATGCTCGAACAAAGGATAGTCTTGGGCGACAACGCCGACTTCGCCGGGTAGCACCGGGCGGTCGAGGCCGTTAATGCTCACGCGGCCGGAGGTCGGCCTGTTTAGCCCGGCAATGATCCGGAATAGCTGCGTCTTGCCGATGCCGCTGGGGCCGAGGAATCCCACGACCTGCCCCTGCACGTGATCGGAACAGACGATGTCTCTGATCTCCGCGCTGACATGCTTGAGGATGGGACGGCCGTCATATTCGAGCGAGACGTCCTCAACTTTCAGCAGCGTTTTTCCGTAGGTGTACGTGGCCATGATGTCGTTTACTTCCGCTCCAAAGTCAGATCCGCGTACGGACAGAAAACCTCGCGCAGCAGGCCGATGGCATAATCCTGTCCGAGGCCCAGCAGCAAAATGGTCAACTGAATGGCGAACACCGCGGGCAGATGAAAATGCTTGTTCTGATTGAGCAGCATGGCCCCCACTCCGCCTTCGGAGCGGGAGATGCCTTCGACCATGGTCAGCATCATCCATCCCATGGCAGCGTTCTGACGCAGAACTTCGAAGGCCTTGTCCGCCTGCCCGATTACGACGACTTCGTAGACGACGCGCCATTCGCCCATGCGCAGCGTTCGCGCCAGATCAAACCTCTCTTTGGGAATGCTGGCGACCACTTCGGCCATGCCTGTGAGAAAGAATACTGACACAGAAAAGACCAGCAGATAAAGTTTCTCCTCGTGTCCCGTGGTGGCCATCAGAGCGAAGAAAAACGTCAGGCCCACCATGGAAAGGAAACGCAACTTGCTGAGCAGGGTGACGATGGGACGAAAGAAAGGGATGACCGTGAGGTAGGCCATCAGAAGCGACAGGATGGTCGCAACGGCGATCGCTTCCAGGTTCAGGACGAAGCTGGTGATCAGTTCGCTGCCCAGCCCCTGCATCCACATTTCGCCGAGAGCCTGCCAGACTTCTTTCGGCTTGGGCAGGAAGACAGTTGGCGAAAAAGCCCAGATGAAAAACAGCAGCAGCAACTGGAATCCCACCAGCCACCGGACGGTTTGTTTGGAGATCACCCGATTGGGTGATAAGACCTCAATCGCCTGGTTCATCAGTATTTGTCTTCGTCATCGTGCAATTTCGTACGCCGACACAACTCTGTCATTTCGAGCACAGCGAGAAATCTGCTTTTCCCTTGCTGCCGGCAGACAGCAGATTCCTCGTCGCTGCGCTCCTCGGAATGACAAGCTGCAACGTGTGCGTTTAGCTGCCGGACAGTGTGATCTCTACGCGGCGGTTTGCGGCCTTGCCTGCGGCCGTCTCATTGGTCGCCACCGGATTTTGCGAGCCATGCCCGACAATCTTGAAGCGGTTGTCAGGGAAGTTGCGCGGCGCGTGCTTCTGCAGCCAGTCTTTCACGGCGGCGGCGCGCGCATCGGAGAGCGCCTGATTGATTGCCTCGCTGCCGGTATTGTCGGTGTAGCCGTCAACCTGAATAAACAGGCCGGTGATGGCGAGAGAGTCCTTCAGTTCCGACATGGTTCGCACGCCTTCGGTGGTAAACGTTGCCTTACCGGTGTCGAAGTTGATGGAGTACGAGCGCTTCGAAACCACCGGGCCGGACTGATTGGCGGCATACTGCGGGGCTTCGCCCTCGGCGCCGCCACTGCTCATGCGCGCCTGCGCTCCAGTGATGAAAGACTTGTCTTCAATGTCTTTCACGTCAGGGATCGGCGTGTCTTTGAACAGTGCGGGATACTGCTGGGTCGCGATGTTGGCGAAAACGGTGTAGGTGGAGCGGAAGTTGTCGTTAGTGCCAGGCTCCAGGCCGAAGAGAATGAGGTTGTCGGCGAGGTTGTTGACCGTCGAGCCGCCGAGGTCCACCTTCAGGCCCTGCGCGTCGGTCTCAGTCACGCCTTTGTAGTACTTGTACCAGTAGGCTTCATCTTGATCGGAATAAACCTTGGCGCTGATGGCGGACGCCTTGTGCAGCACCTGATCGAACGCCTTGACCTGGTCGCCGGCCTCGAACGTGGCGGCGAGCATGCCTTCGATCTCGGCGCGATTGCGCTCGAAGAAGTTCTTGGGACCGAGAATGACGGCGGGCATCTGCGAACGATACTGCTTGGAGCTGACAACTTTGATCAGGCCGCCCTTGCCCTTGGCGATGGTGACGTCGCCGGGGGTCCAGGTCACGACTGCATTCACGCAGACGCGCTTGGTTTCGCCGGTGAGATGTCCATCTTTCACGACTTTGCGGTCTTCGCATTTTCCGGCAACATAGTCGGCGGCGGCCACGTTGTAGTCGGACGCGTTGAGCCAGTTGACTGCGTCTGGATCCCAAGTCTTCTCGTCGGGATTGTTCTTGATACTGTTGTCGCCCTCCCACTTCTGGGCGATGTTCCAGTCGCCGTCACGCAGGACGCCTTCGACCAGCAGGCCTTTCGCGGCCTGAGGATTGCTCTTTACTTCGGGCGGAGCCATGAGCGAATCTTCGCCGCGGCTGTAGCCGGTCGCGCCAATCACTTTGGCCTGGAATTCGTTGCCGAGTTTCTTGAGTTGGGGGTTGATGGCCGCGAGAAATTGTCCTGAACCATCGCCCATGATGACGACAAAGTTCGCGCCGTTGGAGCACTGCGACGACCCGCTGGAGATCTCGCGGGCGCAGGCGATCAGGTCTTCCTGCATTTTGCCGGTGTCATCCTGGCGGACGAGCATCAGGTTGACGCCGTGCTTTTCCATCAGCGAGCCTTTGGTCGTGCTCGCGCCGCCGTTGGCGTAGATCATGTTGATCTGCGCGTTCCATTCCCAGATTTCGCCGCGGATCAAAGTTGCGGGCACGCTGGCGGCAGTCGAAGCCGGAAGTGCTACCGGCTCCACATTCTGCACCAGCGCTTCTTTCACGTCCGGCAACGCAGCCTTTTCGGGGACCAGCGCCTTCATGACGCCGGGAGTGGGAATCCAGCCAAGTTCCGCGGCTTTGCGCAGTCCGAACACAAAACCTACGACGAGTAGAGCGATCAGGACGATTTTCGGGCCAGTCTTCAGATGTGCCATGCCTTGCGTTTCCTCCCCGGATACAACTCGTGTTTCGAATCTCGTTACTTAAACATGTCTCCGTAGTCGCCTGCGCTCTTGGCTGCCGGTGGAGCGTCCCCGCCGCTCTTTCCAACTGGAACCGGCACCGGTGCTGCGGTTGCGCCCGGCAGTAGGAATGCGGTGTCGGTGGCGCCTGAAGTCAGCAACTTCTGCTCGTAAGCGTCGAGCTTTTCGAGAGCTTCGGTCTCGACCGCGCCGTTTTCCAGGTCGATCGTGTCCATGAAGTTCTGCGCCAGGCGCTGGAAGTCTTCCATCTCGCCCAGTTTGCGTCCCGCCTCTTCGGCGAGGTGCTCCATGGTCTGGTTGTAGAGTTCTTTTTCGTCGCCCGTGCCCTTGATGACCGCAAGGGCAGTGCGGTAGGCGCGATAGGCAGTGTTGATGGTCTTGTACTCGATCTCCGCCTGCCTGACTTCGTTGTCGGTGTCTTCGATGTAGAAGTCGATATGGACCGCCCACTTGCTGAGCAGATCGTAGATGTTTTGCAGTTTGCTCAGCAGTTGCTGGTAGCTGAGATTCGACTTCTGCAGACGCCCCGCCTGATTCGCCTTGGCTTTCATCTGCAGCGCCATGCGAAGCTGCTCGTTCTGGTCCGCGGTGCTGGTCGCGAGTTTTTTGGCGTGGGCCGCCAGGCGCATGTTTTCGTTCGCCATGGCCTGGTTCTTGTCGATGACGTTCTTCAGGTACTGGATCTGCCCGCTGACGTTCGAAATTTGCTGCGACATCACGTCGCGGCGCTTGCGCATCTGTGACAGGTGATCTTTTAGAATGCCGATGGGATCGATGTTGATGATCATCCCCGTAATCCACCGCATGAGCAGTCGGAACAGGAGATGGGTGCGGCTGCTGAAAACGACGAACAGCACCGCCGCCAGAATTCCTGCCAGATAGATCATGTGCAGCGTGTCGGCCAGCATGGAGACGATGAAGGGCACGATCTGGGCCCAGCCATAGACTGCGGCTGCCGCTGCCAGCGCGATGAAGATCATTCCGGTCTTGCCTTCCGGCCGCGACCAGAAAGACTTCAGATCATCGCCAAGACTCGTAGGGGTGGAAGGCGTTATGCTCATTGTTCTTCATCCTTGGAGAAGGCTGACGTACTTGGCCTTTTCCTGATCGATCTCAAGGGCGCGTCGCTGCACTGCGATGGCAAACTGCGATTCGGCGCGCTGAATCTTGCCCTGCGCTCCCACCAGTTCGGTAGTGACGTCTGACAAGCGCTGCTGGAGTTGGGCAATTTCTTTCTGCTTCTGCGCGATCGCGTCGGTGACGTCCTGCACCTTCTTCTGGCGGTCGTCGATTTCTCTCTGTTTGGTGGCGGCCGCCGAGGCAGCAAAGGATTCCTGCTCGTTCTGCAATGCGACCTTCAGGCCGTCGAAGGTGGCGAGAATCTTTTCCTGTGAGAGCCCTTCTTGCGCCTTGGCCTGAATCACCGCGGTCTTGAACTTGGTGCGCTCATCCAGCGAGGGGATCGCCGACAGGGGATCGAGATACTTGTGAATAGTTGCGGAGACCTGCGTTGCTGCGAAGTTCGTTTTCGCCAGGATCCTCTGGTAGACGTGCTCGGTCTCTTCGCTCATCGGCTGGCCACTCATCGTCTGATACGCGGAGCTGTCAGAGGAAGCCGCGACTGGAGCGGAGACGGCGGGCGCTGCATCGGTGTGGGGCTGGGGACGCGCCGGCGCCTGCTTTTGCGCTTCGGGCTTGGGATCGTCGTCTTCGATAATGACGTGCTTAATACCGTCGATGAATTTGTTGCTCATAACGAGTACTCCCTGTCTTCTGTTACGTACACTCCCGCCAGACAGTTCCCCGGCGACACGGCTCCTAATCTGTGTTTGCTCGTATGTTACTGAAAATGATCGTCTCGTTATAGCGTCGCGTGGGGATGGGTACCTGCTCTACCAACGGCAACCATTCCGCGGGTCTGGTCCCGCGACGGTTTCACAGAGGATGCTATGGCTTGAGAGGGGTGATGTCAACGTGACCATCGGCGCGGAATATTGCACTTCGCAATGCAATTTTGCAGAATCTGCGGAGCCGCGATCTATTGGCTGGCTTTCGGGTGATGTGGCCGCAGGGAACGAGCCACCAACGCGAGCCCGCCCACCAGCAGTATCAGCATCACCATGGTGTTGAAAAGGCTGGCTCCGCGAAAGTAGATCTGCATGTTGGCGAGGATGCCCGCGAAGATGAACAGGGCTCCGGCAACAGTCAGAATCCATCCGATGGTGCTTTTGCCGTTCCAGAAGAGTATCCCCACGCCGAACAGCATGGGCAGAAGCGTGACGCCGAAAGTGCTGCCTCCCCAGAAATTCCAGTAGGAACTCACCACAGTGACTTGGTTGGTGATGAGGAAGCCGCCGATGCACGTCATGGCGAAACCGAGCAGAAATTGGCCGAGGCCGCCGGAAGTTCCACCGACATCGCTGACGGGATGGTTGTCCATGCGCGACAGCATAGCACTTCGGGGCTCGGTCGGAAATGAGGAAGACCCTGAACAATATCGCTATTTGCGAAGTGCGCTGCGGCCGAGGGCGACCAGGAAGATCGCGCTCTTGCCCCGAGCGTGCGGCGAGAAGAAGTTGACCACGTCATCATCGTAAAAGGTTAGGCCGCTGGCGCCGAGGCGCTGCGCATAAGCGGCAAGATAAAGTCTGCCACCCAGAATGCCGGCTTCCAGTTGGGCGGCGCGGTATCCGCGGTTCCCGTAGCGCTCCAGAATCTTCTTTAGGTCGGCGAGGAAGAACACATCGACGGCGGCATCGGCAGGGAGTTGTTGTTCGAGGCCCAGAAAGCCAGCCTTGTCGCGGAAGTCTCCGGGCTTCAGCAGTTCGAGGGACCTTGTCTTCCAGTGATAGAAGTAGGCTCCGGCGGCCAGGCCGTCCACGTTGTTCACGATCAAGTAGAGATCGTTGAGATGGCTCCCGAAGGAATCGAGAAAGTCGGCGGGAATGCCTCGCATGGCTCGATCCAGCATGAGGGAGAGTTGCAGCAGGGTGATAGATTCGCGCGAGAACTGGCGAGTCGAACCGCGGCGCGAGATCACTTTCTCAATGGAGTCTTCCGGAATGGAATCGTCGGGCAACTGCAGCGATGTGACAACCCCTTTGGGCGGGGGAACGACGCTCGACGGCGTCTTGCCGCGCACGGCGGCGACCTCGCTGACTGAGTCCAGCGAAGAGGCCTCGTGCATTTTGCGCATGGCAGGATAGTCAACCTCCTCTTTTGAATAGGGGACGATCGGAAGGTTGAGAGGCGGAATCGCCGGCGGGCTGGGCGGAGTCGCGTGTTGATGCCCAATCGAAACCAGCGAGAACGCCACTTCTCGTTTGGTGTCGAGGCTTAGCAACTCGTTGACCTGAGAATCGCCGAACCCGGTCACAATCCTGGCAGGAAGTTTCGAGGCTTCGGACATCGCCAGGAGATTAGCGAGGATGGTGCCGTTGTCCCAGCCGAAGTGGCGATACGTCCGGGAGCGATATTTCCAGGCGTTGCGCCAATAGGTCCCGGTACAGATGATGGTTACGGGAGCGTGCGCAATCGAAGGATCGCCGCTCGTGGCTTCGACGAGTATCTGCCGGAAGTCGCCGGCCCGCAGCAGGCGCAGGCCGAACTCGGCAACGCCGAAATGGTAGACACCGGCCGCAAGGCCGGCAGAATCCTTTGTGTCCGGCAGATCGGTGCAGACGACGTAGAGTTCGATTTCGTATAGAGCGCCGGTGCAGGCGGCGGCACGAAAAAAAGTTTCTCCTTGCTCGTGCTTCTTGCTCCGAACAACGCCGGCGGAAAAGAACAGGAGTTGCGCCAGCGTTTCGAGATTGGGAATGGCCTCGGCCGACGCTGGTCTCCCGGCAGCTGCGATGGCGTCGAGCGCGGCGTGGCCGGTTTCCCGGAAATCTCTAGGCAGGCGCATGACTTCGAGCGTGGGGTAAATCTTGAACAAGAGCGGCTTGTTCTCCCAATCCAGAAAATGGGGGCTCATCCGCACGCTGACTTGAGAATGCTTGGTGCCGCTGTGATATTGCCAAGCGGCGTCGAGGTGGCTGTTCTGGCTCAGGAGGGCTCCTTGGAGTTAGCGGTAAGCGCCCGGGGGCAGGCCGGTGATGCGGATTCCCGCGTGGCCTTTGTGGCGGATGTTCAGGCCGATGAGCAAGGCCGTGATCTGCTCGACGATGCGGGCATTTTCGAGCTTGCCGCCGTCGATGGCGCGGACGCCGGGAATCTTTGCAGCCAGTTCGCGGGTCAGTTGCGACGCGTCTGGATCGTCGCTGCAGACAATAACGTCGCAATCGAGCGCATTGTTTTCATCGAGCAGAGAGGCAGAGAGGTTGTGGAACGCTGCGACCACGCTCACTTCCGGGGGCACGAGTTCGGCGGCCTGCTGCGCGGCGGAGCCCTGCCAGACACCCAAGGTACGGGATGCGCGTCCCCCAATGCTGGCAGCTAAGGGGACGGTGGCGTCGATCAGGATGCTGCCCTCTGCGATGGAGGGCTTGAGCTGCTTCAGCAGCGCGGCTTGAGCCTCGAATGGGACGGTCAGAACCAGGACGTCGGCGGCAGCGCAGGCGGCGCTGTTTTCCATGCCGGTCACGTTAGCGGTGGGGCCGACCCTGTATGCGACGGCAGTGGCAGTTTCTTGAGCGCGCTTTTGGTCACGTGAGCCGATGATGATCGTTTCTCCAGCGCGCGCCCAGCGCAGGGCAAACCCCTTGCCGGCGGGGCCGGTACCGCCGATGATCGCGATGGGGCGGCTGGCTGAAGGCACGAAGTTCATGCGAATTCGGCCTCGAGCGACTGCTCGGTGACGCATTCGCCTTCGTTCAGCGGGAGCTTGATGTGGATGCGGGAGTAGGTAGTGTTGCGCTCAGCGGGAATGCGACCCATCTCCAGAATTAGAGACTGGAAATTTTCCGGGCTGGTGTACTGGCCTGCGGTCGCCCCAGCCTCGCGAGAAATGTTTTCTTCCATCAGCGTGCCGCCGTAGTCGTTGGCGCCGGCGTGAAGGCAAAGTTGCGAGAGATGGCGGTTCAGCTTTACCCACGAAACCTGAATGTTGTTGATGGATCCGGCGAGCAGAAGGCGCGCCAAGGCGTGAACCTTGAGATGCTCAGCCAGCGTTGGCCCGGTGCGCGCTAGGCCTTGATGAAAGAGGAGCGTGTTTTGGTGCACGAAGCCGAGCGGAACGAATTCGGTGAAGCCTCCAGTCTCCGATTGAATGTCGCGCAACAGCCGCATCTGGCGCACCCAGTGCGCGGGAGTTTCAGCGTGTCCATACATCAGCGTCGAAGTCGAGCGAACGCCGCAGCGGTGTGCCGTCCGGATGACTTCGATCCATTGTGCGGTGGAAAGTTTGTTAGCCGACAGGATGTGGCGGATCTCATCGTCGAGGATTTCGGCGGCGGTGCCGGGGAGCGTGCCCAGGCCGTTGTCCCGTAGCATGGAAAGATAGTCGGCCAGCGGCATGCCGGTGAGTTCGACGCCGTAGACAATTTCCATCGGCGAGAAAGCATGGATGTGCATGCGCGGGACGGCGTTCTTCACCGCGCGGAGAATGTCGCGGTAGTAGAACTTGGGGAGATCGCGTGGCAATCCGCCCTGGATGCAGACTTCGGTCGAGCCAAGCTCCCAGGCTTCCACCGCCTTCCGAGCCATATCGTCGAGAGAGTGAAAGTATGTATCGGACTCGCGCGGGCCGCGGCTGAAGGCGCAGAACTTGCATCCTACGAAACAGATGTTGGTGAAGTTGATGTTGCGGTTGACCACGTAGGTAACGATGTTGCCGGCGAGTTCCGCGCGCAGCATGTTCGCCGCGACCAGCAGGCCCAGGAGATCGTCGCCTTCGGAGTTGGCGAGCGCGTAGGATTCTTCCAGCGAAAGGTCGGCGCCGTTTTGGGTTTCGAGCACCTTCTCGATAGAAGAGCGTACAGAAGGGGTCAGGCGCTGGGCGATATCGGACCATTCGAGCGAAGAGAAGGATTCCAGTTCTGCGGGAGCGAGTTCGCGGAGCATGCGTTCCTCCGTAGAGACGTAGCTTGCTACGTCTCTTCTCGCCACAAGTCAGTGTGTGGTGGCGGCAAGACGTTGCAAGCAACGTCTCTACAGTGTAGCGGAAGTTCTACCGGAATAGATCAGTGGCTGCAGGGCGAAGCAGTTCTTGGACCCCGCCCGGGCCCGAGTCGTAGCGGAACCCGCGGACGATGCAGGCGGGGGCGCGGTTGAGTTTGCCGCATACGAGTCCGGCGGCGCAGGCCAGTTCGTCGGCGACGGCTTCGACGCTGGCTTTTAGCGTGTAGCCGTGGGAATCGAGGCGGCCGCGGTCGTCGCGCAGGGGCTTCATGCCGGCGATGCCGATGGCGAACTCCGTCAGGCCTTCGCGCCAGGGGCGCCCGAAGCTGTCGGTGATGATGACCGGAACGGACACGCCGGTGCGTTTCTTGAGAGCGCGTCGAAGGTCGGTCGCAGAGCGGTCGGAGTCTTCCGGAAGCAATAGCGCGTGACTGCCTCCGTTGACGTTGGACACATCGACGCCGCTGTTGGCGCAGAGGAAGCCGTGATGCGTCTCGGTGATCAGGACGCCGTTCCTGCGGCGGATGACGGTGCGGCTTTCGCGCAGGGCCAGTTCGACGACGCGGGCATCGAGCGAATATCGTTTCGCCCAAGCAACGGATTCTGGCGATGGCTCGATCGTTGTCAGATCGACCACGCGGCCTTCGGCTTTGGAGACGATTTTGTGTTTTACCACGAGGATGTCGCCGGATCGAAAGCCGAGGCGGCGTTGGTGGAGGGCCGCGAGCAGTTTGTCGGCGAGGGAATCGCCGGGGTGGATTTCGTCTTCGAGAGTTACGGGGATCAGATGAAGTTCGGCGGACAGAACAGGCTTGCGCTTCTTGCGCCGCTTTGCGGCTGATTTTTTCCTGGGGCCACTAGCCTTCTTCATAAAGCAATCCTACGCGACAGGCTCTGCCGCCTCATTCCGTGCCGGTTCGCGGTTCGTTGGGAGGGAAAGCCTGTACCCGAGCGTATTCGCGGGCTAGTTGCTGGGCGCGGGTTTCGCCGGGGGCGGCGATCAGTTGCTGCAGGTCTTCAGGGTTGTCCACGTCAAGCGCAATCCCTGCGAAGTTCAGCACGACGCACGGCTTGCCCGTAGCTTGCGCGGCGGCGTGGTGCGGCTTGAAGCTGTCGTTGCCGAAGCGGAGCGGGAACAGATTTGCGGGACGGCGGAAGGCCGCATTGGTGCCGCGTCCGTCGGCGGCGGGAACCAGCACACTGCCCTCGGCCGGCGCGTGCTTCAGAATCTCTTCGAGCTCCCACGCCTCGATCAGAGGGATGTCGGCGGGGATTACCAGCGTGCTCTCGATGCCGTGCTCGACGCAGATGCGGGTGGCCATCTCGATGGCGCCGGTTTCTCCAGGATTGTCGGAGTCGGGGATGACTTCGAAGGCATACTCCTTCGCCAGTGTCACCGCATAAAGATCGCTCGTGACGACTGCAACCGGCGGGTGGGTATTCCAATTGTGCAGGGCGGTGAGCACATCGTAGATCATGGCCTGAGCGAGCGCGGTGCGGGACGGTTGGTCGAGAACCGCTGCCAGGCGCTGTTTTGCCGAAGAGGTGTTCTTGATGGGAACGAGAATCACGGCTGCGGGTCCAGATGGCGCGCCGCAACACCGTGATGGATTGGCTCGCGGCCTGCACGCGGAGCCGGCGCAACGCACGAGAGCACTTCTCGCGCCAAGGCCGCCTTGTCTTCGGCGCTGCGCATAATGGTCTGCGTACACTGCACACGCAGGCCGTTCTTGCGGAGCGTCTCGGCGGCGCGGGCGTCGCGCGTGTCGCAGATCAGCACGTCGAGAAAATCTTCATACGCCTGGGCGACGCCGGCGATCGAGCAGGGCAGCCCTTGCGCGGCCATCAAAATTCCGGCCGGACCTGCCACTGGAGCATTCCCGACGATGGGGCTGACGGCTGCGATTTTCCCGTGAGCGCGCTGCAGAGCATCACGAATGCCCGGCACCGCGAGGATCGGACCTATGCTCGTGATCGGGTTGCTCGGCGCGATCAGGACGGCGTCGGCCGAGACGATGGCGTCGATCACGCCCGGCGCGGGCTCCGCGTCGGACGCACCGGCGAAGCGCACGGAGTTGACCGGGTCCTGATACCAGCGCTGTACGAAGTACTCTTCAAAGCTCAACTCGCCTGCGGGCGTATCCACGCGGGTCTCGACCCGCGAGTCACTCATGGGGAGAACGCGCGCTCTCACTCCGAGTTTTTCAGAGATGACTGCAGTGGCGTCGGAAAGCGTCTTGCCTTCGGCCAGCAGGCGCGACCGCAGCAGGTGCATGGCGAGGTCGCGGTCGCCGGTGTGGAACCAGGTCGGCTCGCCGAGTTGTCCCATGGCCTGCAGGCAGAGGAAGGTATCGCCTTTTACGCCCCATCCACGCTCGCGGCTGAGCATGCCGGAGAGCACGTACGTGATCGAGTCTATGTCGGGCGAGACGTAGAGGCCCCACCAGAGCAAGTCGTCGCCGGTGTTCACGACCAGGGTGATGTCTTCGGCGGGCATGATCTGGCGCAGGCCATCGACGAACTTCGCGCCACCGGTGCCGCCGCTGAGCACGCAGATCATCTTTTCGGCTCCATCAAGCAGCCCTCTTCAATCGTGCCAGGCCGTGACCATCGGCTGCGGCTTGCAATTTCTCGGACAGCAATCCAGGTTTGGCGGCCACGGCAGGAATAAATTCAGGATAAACGGGCAGACGCTGGCGCAGAGCGAATCCCTTGGCCTCAGTGCGCAGCCGCAGTTGCTCCAGGTGCGGCCAGGGCTTTTCCGGATTGATGAAGTCAGGCGTCAGTGGCGACACTCCTCCCCAATCGTTGATGCCGGCGTCCACCAAATCATCATAGTAAGGCGCGGAGAGGTTGGGCGGAGCCTGAATATTGACGTTGGGGAGTAACAAGCGAGCTACCGCCACGGCGCGGAGCATCTCCCCTCGAGTGGATTCGGGCCAGTTCGCCATGGGGATGGCGGGCTTGACGCGGAAGTTTTGCACGATGACTTCCTGAATGTGGCCGTAGCGTTCGTGCAGATCGCGGATCGCGAGTAGCGTGTCGACTCGGTCTTCGAGGGACTCACCGATCCCGATGAGCAGGCCTGTAGTAAAAGGGACGTTCTGCTTGCCCGCGTCTTCGATGGTGCGCAGGCGCTTGGCCGGGACCTTGTCGGGAGCATTGTCGTGCGCCGCGCCGGGGGCGAGCAGAGCGGCGTTGGTGGTCTCGAGCATGAGGCCCATGCTGGGGGAGACGGCGGCAAGGCGGTCGATCCACTCGGCGCTGAGCAGGCCGGGGTTCGGGTGAGGCAGCAGGCTGGTCTCGCGCAGCACGAGATCGCACATGGCTTCGAGATAGTGCAGCGTCGATTTGTAGCCGAGGCGGCGGAGCGTCTCGCGCATCTCGGGGAAAAGCAACTCGGGCTTGTCGCCGAGGCTGAATAGGGCTTCGGTGCATCCGAGTTTTTCGCCAGCGCGGGCAACTGAGAGGACTTCGTCCGGGGTCATGGTATGCGCGCCGGGATCGCCGGGATCGCGGCGGAAGGTGCAGTATCCGCAGTAGTCGCGGCAAAGATTGGTCAGCGGCAGGAAGACTTTGCGTGAATAGGTGATGGCGCCGGGCTTGAAGCGTTCTTTGGCGGCGCGGGCGGCGGCGAGCAGCTCTGGGAGATCGTCGTCGGAGCAGCCGATCAGGTGCAGGGCAGCTTCCCGGGAAATCGGAGCCGCAGGCGCGATGGAGGTGACGGACACTTCCATCGAATGATACAACGTGTCGTGGTAATGTAGCGTTTCGCGTGGGACCGGGCCCAAGACCCGGCTCCACACAGGACGATTAGCGTGAATTCTCTGGAATTTCGCAAAGCGATGGGGTGCTTCGCCACCGGGGTGACGATCATTACGGTCGACCTCGAGGGCGAGGTGCACGGGATGACCGCCAACGCGTTCGCCTCGGTCTCGCTCGATCCGCCGCTGGTGCTGGTTTGCGTCGATCACGACACGCGGACCCACACACATCTCCACACCAAGAAACGATTCGGGATCAACGTGCTCTGCGAGGATCAGCGGGCGATTTCGGAGTACTACGCACGCGCCGAGCGCACGCACGAGAAAGCAGCGGCCGAGGCGGGCGCCCGTTTTGATCGCACCCAACAAGGGACTCCGATGCTGCATGGGGCGCTGGCGTACCTTGAGTGCAAACTCGACTCGGCGCAAGTGGCCGGGGATCATACCATCTTTATTGCGCAAGTGGAGGACGTGGTGGTGCGGCAGGGCGAGCCGCTGCTGTTCTTCCGGGGAAAATATCGAGGGGTGGGTGAGGAAGTTGGGAAGTAGGGAGCCGTGAGATGGGAACGATGGAAGCGATCATCCGGCCTTTGGCGCCGGCGGAAAGGCGGTTGCTTCGCTGCTGTGCCGCGCATCGGCGAAATAGACTGAGGGCCCTTGGGAAGAGAGTCTTTTTGACGGGCCTGGTTGTGTTCGGCACCCTTTGGCTCTTAACGCTGTTCGCGACCCAATTCGGAGCCAACGCCCGCGCCCGCCCGATCCGCTGGTATATTCCAACCCTTCTTTGGCTGGTCTTCGGCAGCGCCATCTCGTTGCAGTCCTACCGGGCAGGCAAAAGGAAGTTCGCATCTTCGGTGCGTGCGTTCGAGAGCGCGTTGCAGGCCAATTCCGCTCGCGAAGTGAGAATTCGTTCGCACGAGATGGTCGAATTCGAAGAGATCGAAGACGAAGGCGCATGCTACGCATTTCAGCTCGAGGGCCGACGAGTCGTCTTCATCACCGGCCAATGGTTCTACAGCTCGCCGATATTTCCCACCAGCGATTTCTCGATCGTGACGGTTCGCGGCCAAGACGGTACAGTTGCCGAGCAGTTCTTGAAGAAACGGGAGACCAAGCTCAAACCCATTCGCAAGATTCCAGCGCGCATCAAAGAAGGGTTGAAAATCCCGGAACACTTGCAGGTGATTCCTGGTGAATTGGGGGAATTGGAGCGACTGCTGGCCAGCGGAGTGGGAAGGCCTTGAGGGATTGATTGCTGCTTCTACCGATCAGTAGCTCCTAGCGGCGCGGCAGTGAGCCTACGTCGCAGGTTCCGGCGACAGTCCAGGGTGCGGCGCGGTTCTCTCGGGGCGCTGTTTCTTCTCTCGCGCCATGTGCGCACGAATCTCGTCCATCGTCTTCCAGTAGTCCGTCAGCTCCGAGATTCCGCGTTTCGAGAGACTCACGGTCGTGCGCATCTTCTTATCAACGATCTCCTTGCGAATGACGACTAGTCCGGCCTGCTCCAGGTTGGTGAGCTGAACAGATAGGTTCCCCTTGGTCAGCCGCGTTATCTTTTGCAGAAATACGAAGTCCGCAGATGCGCAGGAAGAGAGCACAGTCAGGATCGCCAGCCGCGCCGGTTCGTGAATCAGCCGATTCGGTGAAGGGAGTACGCTGGTTTCGTTACTCATCCTCGCCCTCGGCAACTCTCTTCGGCAGCGCGCGGACCAGAACAATGTGATCGTACAAACCGATCGCTATCAGGCTGAGACCAAACCCGCCAGCGTTCAATATCTTCCAGATCTCGAGTCTCTCCGCGCCCGGATGCCATATGGGAAACAGGGAAACTGAGAGGGACGCGAGCAGGCCAATAAAGCAAAACCACTGGCCATCTACTCTTCGGCGCAATAGCAAGCTGCCACAGAGCGATGCCATCCAAAAAGACGAAGCCCACAGATTGATCTGATGAGAAGGATCCGAGATCAGGACATGTACGTGGCCCAGAAAGCTAGAAGCTAGGGGTTCAAGACGACGAGTGACTGGTTGTCCGAAGAGAATAAGTGCAATAAGGACCAATAACAGGATTCCAAATCCCTTGGCGCTGATCTCCTGCGGCTCCACGCGGCCGAATCGTTCCCGGTAGTACGTCGGAATCCAACGCCGCCAGGCAGCGAAGAAAATTAGCATTCCTGCCAACCACGCCAAATCGATCGCCCATCCGCGCGGCCATTTCAAGGGCGCTTCCATTAAGAAGAGGAATGTTCCAAATAGCACCGTGTTGAGCCCTTGCTGCTGAGCGCCCAGGAGTCCGGTGACATACTTAAGGCGCTTGTGGTCGAGGGACAGTTCACCATTGGTTGACAGCGCCGCAGTGTCCTGCATGAACTGGTTTATACCATAAACTGCATGCGAAAGGCCAGCCCATGCGGCCGGCGCCGGATTGTGACACTATTGGGAGCCTTGTGCATCTAATTCCTGTCAAAAGAAATCATTGAAAACGGAGTTGATACATGGCCGAAAAGACGGCAGAAAAAGTAGTGAAGACGGAAGCCGACTGGAAGACGCAGTTGACCGACGAGCAGTATCACGTGACGCGTGAGGCGGGAACCGAGTGTGCCTTCACCGGGAAATACTGGAACACGAAAGAGCCCGGGATGTATCACTGCGTGTGCTGCGGGTCGCCGCTGTTCGATTCGCAGACGAAGTTTAATTCAGGCACCGGTTGGCCGAGTTTCACCAAGCCTGCGGACGGCGGAGGAGTAGTCGAGCATCGAGATACACAGTATGGGATGGTGCGGACCGAAGTTCGCTGCGCCAAGTGCGATGCGCATCTGGGACATGTGTTCGAGGATGGTCCTGCGCCTACGGGGCTGCGCTATTGCATGAATTCGGCGGCGCTCGATTTGCGGCCGGCGGAGAAGAAGTAAGAAGCCGTCCGGTTTTGCGTTTTTGATCTGACGATTTCCGTAAGTTGTTGCGTCTTCGTGTAAGTGATTGAAAAGTCGTAGAACGGCCCTGGCAAGCTCCAGGGTCTTTCTTTTTGTCGCTTCTGATGCCTTTCCTCGTCCGACGAGTCGATCGTCGCAGCAAGGGCCGTTATTGGCACCGCAAAGGGCATCCTGCGAAGTGAGCGGATGCACTTTCGCGCGCTGCCAAGAATCGTGGGAACTCAAGCGCGCTTGACAGTTATACGTACCATTATGTACGTACAATTGACGTAAGCCCAATGCGATGAAGGGTTTGAACGGAAAACAAGAGGGGCACGCGTGAGCGTGCCCCTTGTTTTACCCCAGACGTTCGGCCTGCCAAATTACGCGCTGGCGGTTGCGGCCATGGCCTTGGGAGCCTCGGCTGCTTTCGGCTGCGCGTTCTGCTTGCCTTCGTTGCGAACCTGAATTCCACCCTTGAGCGAAGCGCCGTCTTCGACGCTGATGCGCACGGTGGAGATGTCGCCGGCGACCGAACCCTCGGCGCGGATGTCGACGCGATCGCTGCACTCGATGTTGCCGGTTACCTTGCCCATGACCACAACTTCGCGGGCCTGGATGCTGGCATCAACTTTGCCGTTGCGGCCGATGGTGACGCGGCTCTCGGGCATAGTGATTTTGCCTTCGATGCGGCCGTCGATGTAGAGAGCTTCCGAGCCGCTGATTTCGCCCTTGATGACCAAAGTGCGGCCGATGGTGGCCTGATCCACGGGAGCGGTGACGGTTTTGACTGGGTTGTAAGAGTTGGGGTTGGGGACCGGCGAGCCGGCCTTCTGGTTAAACGAGTTCTCCGACGACTGAAGCATGCGACCTTCCTTGGGTTCCCGCGCGGCGCCTTGCCCTTCGGTCCCTGGCACCTATTCCTGCGGTTGGTCTTGAAATTTGTGGCCTGCGGCAGTTGCTGGCCACTTGGCCACCCTGACTATCGCACAGGGGTAAGTCGAGGCGAGAGATTACGGAAGGTGGTGTACGGGTGCGGAGGCGGGATTTGCGCTAATCGGAGCCTTGCAGGGCTTCGGCCATGCTTTCCCATTCTTTGATAAGCGCAGCATGGTTTGCTTTGTGCTGCTCGAGTTCCTGCGACTGGCGCTGGCTGTCTTCGGCGCTGACGAAATTCTGCAGAGCGGTTTCCAGGCGCGCGATCGCGTCTTCGGTCTGGCTGATTTCCTCTTCCAGATCGTGAACACGATCTTCCATCTGCTTGCGCTTGATGGGATTCAGGCGCTTCTTCGCTTCGGCCGGATCGCCGGATCCATTTCCATTTGCAGGCGTGGCCACTGCGGCAGGCTTCGGCGTGGGCTCGTGTCGAGGAGCCTTCGCTCCCGGGACATCGTCGAGCGTGGGCGCGACGTGCTGGCCGCCCTGCTTGCGCCACAGATAGTCTTCGTAGTTGCCGGGGAAGACTTCGACTTTGCCGCCGCCGACTTCGAAGACGCGCGTGGCGAGCTTGTCGATGAAATAGCGGTCGTGCGAGACGAAAACGACGGTGCCGGTGTATTTCACTAGCGCATCGAGCAGCACATCTTTGGCGCGCAGGTCGAGGTGGTTCGTGGGTTCGTCGAGCAGCAGGAAGTTCGCAGGATGCAGCAGCAGGCGCAGCAGGGCGTAGCGTCCGCGCTCGCCGCCGGAGAGTACGCCGATCTTTTTGAACACGTCCTCGTCGGAGAACAGGAAGCATCCCAGCAGGCTGCGCAGTTCGGTCTCGCCGCGGCCGGGCGATGCATCTCCAAGATCGTCGAGGATGCGGGCGTCGGGATCGAGCTCTTTGTACTGGTCCTGCGCGAAGTAGTCGGCTTCCACATTGTGGCCGAGGCGGTATTCCCCCTGCGTGACCTTTTCCGTCCCGGCGAGCAGTTTGATCAGCGTAGACTTGCCCGCACCGTTGACGCCGACCAGGGCGATGCGGTCTCCGCGCTCGATCATGAAGTCGACGTTGCGGAAGACCTCTTTGTCGGCGCCGCCATTTTTGCCCGGATAGCTCTTGGCCACGCCTTCGAACTCGGCCACGATGCGCCCGCTGGGCTTGGGCTGCGGGAATGAGAAGTGGATGGTCTTCTCTTCCGGCGGAATCTCGATGCGCTCGATCTTTTCCAGTTCCTTGATGCGGCTTTGCACTTGCTTCGCTTTCGTCGCCTGGTAGCGGAAGCGGTTGATGAAGACTTCGAGTTGCTCGATGCGGTCGCGCTGGTTGCGGTAGGCGGCGGTCAGTTGCTCGTTGCGCTGCGTTTTCTGGGACAGGAACTTGTCGTAGTTGCCGGTGTAGAACCAGAAGCGCTTGTTCCAGATTTCGGCGATCTTGTTGACGGTGACGTCGAGGAAGTAGCGGTCGTGCGAGATCAGCACGAAGGAATGCGGATAGTTC
>Ga0265316_10001788_pt1 | contig 22663 bp, 17 predicted proteins | sample 4522metaG_FD_202092 | JGI IMG/M metagenome (GOLD analysis project Ga0265316, IMG submission 202092) | Rhizosphere microbial communities from Carex aquatilis grown in University of Washington, Seatle, WA, United States - 4-5-22 metaG | ecosystem: Host-associated > Plants > Roots > Rhizosphere >... | reverse complement strand
CCAATGACAAGATCGGCCCCGGCAAGCAGATCGAGGTTGACCTTGCCAAACAGCGTCTTTACGCATGGGAGGACGGGTTGCTTGTCGAAACCTACTTGGTTTCGACCGGAATTAAAATATTCCCCACCCCGCCCGGACAATATTCGATCTTAAAAAAGATCCCTTTGATGGATTATAAATGGAACTACGGCCCGGGCAGTCCCTATAATTACGATATAAAAAACGTAAGTTGGAACTCGCAATTTGCCCCGCACATGTACCTTCATGAAGCATATTGGCACAAAAAATTCGGCCAGCCGATGAGCCACGGTTGCGTCAATATGCGCAAAGCCGACGCCAAGTTCATTTACGACTGGGCGCCGGTCGGCACGCCGGTCACGATACATACTTGAAATGAACAACTCCGTCGGATTTGCAACTGAAGTTGGGGTTACCATCGCCATTCTCATGGTCGGCGGCGTTTTCTTCGGCCTGTGGCTGGATGCAAAATTCAACATGACGCCGTGGGGGCTCCTGATCGGCATGATGGGCGGCATAGTTTTGGCCACCGCTATTCTAATTATCCGCACAAGAGCTATAATGAAGTGACGGACAGCGAATGGAGGCGACTCCGCTGCGCGGAGCGGCCGACGCGATGCCAATATACGAATACATGCGAATCTACGAATATCGATGACCAAGTTGCGTCGCGGCTTGAGGGATTAGGAGATTTGCATGCATTAGCAGATTAGCATCGCGACGCTGGCGTTCAGCCAGCCAAGAAACTTCCTTATTTAATTTGTAATATGCCCAACAAATCAGTAACCGTTTATTCAACCGTCGTTTGCCCGTACTGCAAAATGGAAAAGCAGTGGCTGGAAAAGAACGACATTAAGTACAAAAACTTCTTCGTCGATGAAGATGAGGCGGCGGCGGCAATAATGATCAAGAAAAGCAAACAAATGGGCGTGCCCGTCACCGTCATTGTGCCGGAAAAGGGCAAGGAAAAGATTATCGTCGGGTTTGATAAGCCGGAATTATCGAAGATTTTAGCGATAAAAGAATAGCAGAAAAACGCCGAGCTCAGCTCGGCGTTTTTTAAATGTCTAAATGTCTAATCCGACGCCGACCTCACCCTACCCTCTCCTTGATTAAGGAGAGGGATCATAAACGGATTAGATATTAGTTGTTAGATATTTTAGATATTCAAACCAGTTTTCCCTGTTCCATCTTCTTCCTTTCTTTTTCTGAAAAAATTTTCACCGTGCCGTACTCGCCGTCATAGCCGGGCTCGACCGTAAGACGTCCTTCGCGCACGCGGCGGATCGCTTCGACGATATCAAGCGGCGCAAACGATGACAATTCGTCGTATGGGGCGTTCAATAAAATTTTAAACTCCGGCATCCTAGAAACCATTTGTTCATAGACTGTTTGCACGCCTTTTGTGCCGGCGCCCCTGTCAAGCGCTTCGGCGATGATCTCATCAAGCGGCACAATGCTCTTGAACGGAACAACTTGCGGCGGACGCGTGCCCTCGGGTCGATCGGCGAGTTTGGCAACGCGCGAATAGACGCCGACCGTTACCGGCTTTTTGCAAACCGGGCACAAACCGTGATGGCGCGCCGTTTCGTCGGGATGCATTCGCTTTTTACACGCGCGATGTCCGTCAAAATGGTACATCCCTTCTTCAGGATAAAATTCGATCGTATAAAGAAACTTCGAACGATCCTTTTCGCGCAAAATACGAACGATCTCGCCATAAGATAGCTGGTCAAGCGCGATATCAAACACATTGGCTTCGCGTCCCAAATTGCCAAGCGAGTGCGCGTCGGAATTTGAAACCAATAAAACATTGTCGAGGCCGGATAGACGCCAGTTCATGGGCGGGTCCGATGACAGGCCTGTTTCGATCGCGTGAATATGTTTTGTATTTTCGCCGAAACATTCTTCAAGCGAATCAAAGCCGGACATCGAACCAAAAATAGCGAACCATGGCGTCCACGCGTGTGCAGGAATTAGCATGCAATCGGACGAAGCATTTAGGACGATCTTTAAAAGCTCTTCAGAATCCAACCCGATGATCGGACGGCCGTCGGCTTTTAAATTGCAGTTGCGAGTTGTGAGATGTGAGATGATCGAATCAACCGCGGCAAACGACGGAGCCAGCAAGCAGTTATGAACACGGCGGGTTTTCCCGCCGCGCTTGTAAATGCACGATATCTCGGTGGTGAGCATGAAACGCGCTTTATTATTTCCATTCTTTAATTTAAAAAGTCCCGGCTGGTCTTCGACCAATTCCGACTTAAGCGATGCAAGCCATACCGGGTGTGTAAAGTCGCCGGTACCCAATACTTGAATCCCTTTTTTATCCGCCCACAGCGCCAAATTGGCCGGCGTCAAAAGAGGCGAGCAGGCGCGCGAATATTTCGAGTGTATATGCAGGTCGGCGATGATTTCCATATGAAACGCATTGTACACCCATTAACCAAAATAAAAAGACGCCCCGCGCAAGAGACGTCTTTTTATTTGTTATTTTTGGGTCGTATAGGCGCCGGTAACGCCGGCGGCCGGGGTATTGGTGATCGTGCCGGCGGCCGGCGACGCGGCCGGTGTAAAGTCCGAGGTTGTAAAGTCGCCGGTCGCGCTGTCGGTGACAATGGGATTGCCGGCGGATGCGGTTGAATCGGCGTTCGCGGTGACTTTCCATATATAAGCCGTGCTCGGCTTCAGCTTGGCGGTCCAATCGTTCGGCTTCACATAAACCGTTGATGCAAGCACTATGCCGCTTCCGATCGAATTGGAATAAAAGATGATTCCGGTGCTTTTTTCAACGATCGTGAGCCGCGCGCCGATCGGCGTCCGGCTGAAAACAATACCGAAGCTGCGAACATCCTCGGCCGGTTTTCCTTGCGCGTCAACCTTATCGATGCTTACTGAGACGATATTGAACGGGAGGCTGAGGTTCGCGGTTGGTTCGCCAGCGGCCGGGGAATTGGTGTTGATGTTTGCGGCCGGCGGCGGCGTGTTGACGTTGGTATTGGCAGGCGGAACGACGGAGGCGGTCACGGTCGTGAACTCCCCCGATGAGGTCGCGGTCTCTGCGGCGGTCGCATTAGGCGCCGCATATGCGATCACTTTCCATGAATAGGTTGTGTTCATTTTTAATTTTGCAGTGGCGTTTCCGATGAGGATATGGGCTGTTGACGCCGTCGTTGTTCCCCTGATGATCGGTTCGTTATAAAAGACTGCGCCTGATATTTTTTCCGTAACCGTCAAACGGGAGCCGGATGGCGGCTGGCTGAAAGCGATATCAAAACCCCACACCTGCGCGGCCGGGTCGGTCGTCGCGTCGACGCTTTGAAGAGCGGCTGAAACGGATATGATCTTGAAAACGTTGGCGGTCGTGCCGGAAGCAGGCGCGTTAGTATTGTTGTTCGCGTTTTCATTCTGATCCGCTGTCGGAGGGACGTTGGCGTTGTTGGCGCCGGCGGAAGGATTCTGGTCCCCGCTTGTGGCATTATAATCGCTTGCACTCACAATGGGGTTTCCGATCTGAAGGTTTGTAAAATCGGCATTAGGCACATTCTCAACCCGCTTGGCCCAATCGGCGCCGAAAAGCTGCTGCGCCAGCGCTTCGGTGGAAACCCATTGAAGGGAGCCGTCGGATGATACGACATAAACCTTGGTATCGCTCGAACTTTTTACCAAACGAACTCCGGCACGGACGACGACATCGCCGCCCACGGGAATATCCGCGAGTTCTTCGTCGGTGACGGTTTTAACGGTTGAAAAATCAGCGTACCAGCTGAAAAAAACCGTTTCATTGGGGAATATATACCGTTTATTGTCGGATCCGACGAAATAGACGGCCGATGAGCTGCCCTTAACCAAGTTACCGCTCATGTCGGTGGTGACCGTAACCGCTTTTGCGGTCATCGCTTGCCCGGAAACAAAAAACAGCACGGTCAGCACCGCTCCGAAAAATACGAGCAGCGACCGTGCCTCAAGCTTCTTGGACATATTGTTATTTTTTATGTTTATTTTTACTTTATTATAGTATATCATTTTTTCGCTTAATTTGCAAGTTGGAGGCGCATCCCAAAAAAGTGCGATCGCGTTTTTTTGGGATATTAAAAAGCGGCCCGATGGACATCAGACCGCCCGTATGAGCGAAGTGCGCTCCGGTATCAGTGTTTGTCAATGACTTTGTTGATCAATCCAATCGTCGCGCCTGGTCGCTCGCTTTTGATCGAGAGCTCGATCGACTGGCAGAAGATATTGGGGGAAACGTGCATGAGCATTTTTTCTATCCGTCCCGGGTCGGTGACGCCGGTGGCGAGCATCATGGCCGTGCGCGCCAATTGAACCTGGTTCGCGGGAAGATCAAAGGGCGCGGCATGGTCGCTGTTGAGCGAAACAAGCGCGATCTTTGTCTCGGCCAAAAGCGCGTCAATCATGCTTTCGGTCATCTCCATCGCGAATATCTTCTTGTACCCCCAAAGCGCGCCGCACTCCTTGATGACCGCGACGATCACCACGATGTCTCTGGGCAAGCCGATGAAGTCGATCTTTTCGACCGTACCGTCGGTGTGAGGACGGGCTATGGCGACACGGTGCTCGCAGACCATGATCGGCTTAAAGCCGTTGAAGATCTTTTTCATGACGGCGAAGACGGCATTCGCGAGCTTCAGCGAGCCATTTTCGTACTCGTCGCCGCGCCGCCGTTCGAACATGACAGAATTGTCAATCGGATTTGTGGTTTTTCCCCTTAAATTCATGGCTTCTCCTTTTTTATGCTCCAATGTTTTTGTCTGTACGCCAGACAATTGCGAGCCTTGCGGCGGATGTCGGATAAACGAAGATGTTGTTAGTTTTGAAAGACCTTTTCAGGGATTGCTTGCTAGGTCGTCACTCCCCCGACCTTATCGGAGACCGTGCTCTTGAGCAAGGCTCATCATTGCAACGAACTGTGCGGACTTCCCGCAGAGCCCGCCCCGCTTCGCATAATCGAGCACAGCTCGACTTCGGCTTCGCGGGGTGAACTCTGTAAGGAAGGCGAGGGGTTTGAAGGCCCCTCGCCCGTTATTCTGTTTTCGAACGAACTATTGCGACAACTTCTGACTGGCGGTCGGCAGATTCTTAACCTGATAACCGTTCCACCAGTCGGCGCTCGTGAGCGAATGAACGCCCGCCGAGTTGTCCGACCAAAGGAAGTTCTGACCATTCTCGTTGTCGTCGCCCAGCAAGCTGGTAACGATGGACGCACCCTTGGATGCATTGTAGACACTGGCCGAAACCTCGAAGATCTTGGTGGTTCCGGCCGAAACGACGACCTCTTTTTGAAGATCAAAGGTTATCCCGTCGTAAGTGCCTGTGACCCCCGCGTAGGAAACCATACCGCCGACATGCAACTCGTAAAATAGCGCTCCGACGTTATTGACCGAACTCCTGACGGCAAGATGCTTGATCGAGACGTCGGCATTGTTGTCAGCCGTGATGGCGAACCGCAATACCGTCTGCCTTATCCCTAGCATGCTGGCGTTCGTGATCTTCGTCTCGTCGCTCGAGAGGGCAACTGCTGCCACCGTCGGCTGGGTCTTGCGGATGGTCATCCTGTCGCCGTCGAGACCGGAATAGAGGTCGCGGTTCGGCGTTGGATCATCAATCCCCAAACTATATGACCGCCCGGACTTCATGCCGATCGCCTTAAAGGAACGGTCGGCGATGGGTACGGTCGGCTCGATCACGATGCCGGCGCTGAACTTGTCGCCGGACGCCGCCATCTTATCTTCGATCGGATGAACTTGACCCAAGTCCACTCGAAGCGACATAACGGTCGGCCCGTCGACGATGAACAGCCCTTTATCATTCCGACAGGTCATCCGGCCGGCCGAATCAAGACTGCCGGAACAGAACAATGCATCGGCGCCATCAAACGCGGACAACTTGACGATATCGGCCGCCACATTATCCCCGAGTACCTGCAGCTGCGAACCAACTACCCTGACCGCCTCGTTGGCTCCATACAACTTGAGCCGGGTGACGAGATTGGCGCTGGTGTTGGCCGTGAGGATGCCTTCTTGGGGCTGGTCATCGGCTTGGAGAACATAGAGCGGCAGCGGATCGGCCGAAGTCACATCATCCTTCCCCACCAAGAGGACATAGACTTGCGGCGGATCGCCGTTCGTCGGACCGACGCTGACAAGGCCAAAGCCGGTCATTTGAGGAATTTGGTTCGTAACTTCAACCGCTACCTTCGTTGTTTGCTTGGGCTGTTTGTCGGTCAGATCGCAGGTGACGTCGAAAAGCTGGCTTTCCTGTGACTTGAGTATCTTCGACAGATTGAGCGAAGTCGTGCTGCTGGGCACGAACGGCGCGCCGAACGATTCAATGTTCGGCCAGCCCATGAGCCGACAATTGGTCAGATAGTCGCCGATCGATCCATCGATGTATGGCTTGGCTTGAACCGCTGGCGTCCAAGCGTTGAAGGCCATGCTCAATCCGTTAAGGCCGTTGGTGTGCGGCGTCGCGTTCTTCACCAAAATCGTCCCCATCCAAATATCCTTTTGTCCGGGCACCGCATCGGTGAACCCGGCGTCATGGATTGCGGTCGTGAACGAAACCGAGACCATTCCCGGATCGAAGCTGCCGGTCGTGAACTCGCCGGTATAGGCGGCCGGAAAGTGCGTATTTGGATCTGGGGCATAAGGCGCCGCCGTGATGACCCAGTTATAAGTCGTGTTCGGCGACAAGCCCTTTGTCCATTTTCCCGGGGACATGTAGAGCGATTCTGTGAGAGGCGAACCCGTCACAGTATCGGAATAGAACGGCGCTTGAGTTTGCTTCTCGTAGATCGAGACGGATACCCATTGAGCCATACCGCTCATCTGTACGCCAAAACTTCTTACGTCCGGCGCCGCATTACCGAAAGCGTCTACCGCTTCCGCATACGCTGACACGATGTAGAAAGGCGCGCCGACAGCCGTTGCCGTAGCGCTGGCCGTCGCGGTCGGGAGCGAAGTATCGGTCTTGGTCTGCGTCGCAGTCGAAGTTACCGACGCTGTGTCGGACTTCGTGACGGTTTGCGTCGATGTATCGTTCGCGGACGCGGTCTGCGTTGTCGTCGCGGTGTCGGTCTTAGTTGCGCTTACCGACGAAGTGCCAACCGACGTGTCCGACGCCCCATCCGAAACTACGGTATTGGCGCGGGTTCTGAGGGGCGTGCGGTCGCAAGCGGCCGCGGTGAATGCGAACAATGCGAAAACTACAATAGTGTTCTTCATCTGACTTTCTCCTTTTTCTTTTCGGTCGTTTTTAATTCAATGATCTTTCCAGAAACTTCCCGATGAAGCGCGCGAGGTCATCGATCATCCCAAAAATGTGCGAACGCACTTTTTTGGGATATTCGTGATCACGAACTTTATTGGGAAGGCGAGCGGATGGAGTTAACCATTCAACGCTCGCCAATATTTAGTTTTTTGGAAAGAACTCTACTGGCAGGTCACCGGCGTGAACTGCGCTTTGGTGCCGGTACTTGATGTCGATACGATGCCAAAAGCACTTCCACTGGCGGCCAGATCGGCGGCATCATAGTTCTTTCGGTTGGTATCGTTGGTGAAGATGCTCACCGCATCGCCCACTTGCGTCCCGTTGTTCCGGAACATGAAGAGGTCTGTTTCACCAACCACCGGATTGGCGGCAAGCAGGCCGATGTACTTTCCGTTCCAAGCCAACCGATCGTGCCTGTTTGGCGAATTGCTTCCAGTCCAGCCCATCACCTCAACCGTCTGCGTAACGACCCCGTACGACATTCCGTTAAAGGGTACAAACGAAAGGTAGTGAATGTAGTTTTGGCCGGCTGCCTCGTACCACCAAGCCATAACAAAGCCGATATCGGTGGCAACGATCGAATCAAGAACGATCCCATCGAGAGAGACAAAATCGCCCGTAGTGTTGTCGACCGGATTTACCACATTCGGATAGACTCCGTCGTTTTGTACGACGATGATCTGCACCTGTCCATCCTGCGCCATCCCAAACGCCCACGTGCTTCCCGTTCCCGCTTGCGCGCCCTTGGTCGTTGTGAACGACGATTGCGACGACGGACCCCACTGGTACTCGTTCTCACTAATGAGGCTATTGGCACCAAGGCTGAATTTCTTTAGCATCGGGGCTATATTGCTGCCGTTCATGAAACCGAAGGCGTAGTTCGTGCCGACGATCATTTTCACGATCGACTGGTTGAACAGGACCCCCTGCTGCGTGCCGTCGAAACCGGCGTAAGAGAAGTTCGAATACAGATTCGTATCGAACTGCACAACGTAGTCATTGGGCGTCGCCGAAATTCCGGTCGCAAGCTCGCTGACATCCGCGGCCGTCACGTTCCAGTCGACCTTGGTCTGTTTCCCTGCCGCATCCACCAGCCCGAACATGACCTTGTCCATTTCCTTCGGCATGAACGTGTTATCCTTCCAAACTATGCCGAAACCGGAATTGCTTCCGGCGATCGACGGGGCAATGCCGTTGCCGATGTCAACCGTTGTTCCGACTTGGCAGTTGTTCGTGACCTTGAGGATACCGGCGAGCTGCGGCGGGTTGCCGTTCAGCTGGCCTAGGGTCACTTTGACGCGCTTGCCGTTCTCGTCATAGGCCCGAACCTCTTCCGGGTTCATGATCTCGATGGCGAAACCGATTTCCGCATCGACGGTGAGCGGCGTGACATCGCAACCCAGTTCCAACTTGAACGGATCGGCCGGATCGGAAGTCTGCACCGCAAACTCGTCATGCATGTCGGCGCGCGCGGTCTTGTTGGGATCGACGAGGCCGGCATACACTTGGGAATCCCAACCGCGAAACACGCAATCGGTGATGTGGTTCGAAACCAGCGCCGGATTGTTGGCGCCTGCCGTGTATGCTCCATCCGACCTTGGCGACGTGGAGTAGTTGAACCCTACCGGCAACTCCTTAACCGTCACCTTGCTCGCGCCTTTGATATAGGCGAGGAACGAGCCGAACGAGAGGTTCTTTTGACCGGGCATCATGTCGAAGGTTGAGTCATGGTGAAAAGCCATGCTGAAGTCGATGACCAATTCGGCCGTAACCGTCGCCGTCGCCGTTTCCGTCGTTGTCGCGGTGACAACGGTTGTCACGGTGATGGGCGCGGTCGCGGTGGAGGTCGCCGTCGCGGTTGCAGCGGTTGAAGTTCCGGTCGCCGTCTGCGTTGTTGACGCGGTGTCAATCTTAGTTGCCGTGACCGACGAAGTGCCGACAGCGGTCGCCGACGCCCCATCCGAAACTACGGTGCTGGTGCGATGGCCAAGCGGTGTGCGGTCGCAAGCGGCCGCGGTCAATGCTAGCAATGCGAATACTGCGAGTGTGTTCTTCATCTGACTTTCTCCTTTTTTCGAACGTTTTTAATTCAACGAACCTTCCAGAAACTTCCCGATGAAGCGCGCGAATCGTTTATCATCACAAAAACCAGCGACCGCAGATTTTTGTGATGTTCGTGTTCACGAACTTTATTGGGAAGGCGAGCGCGGGTGGTGTGATCCACCAAACGCTCGCCAATATGCTATTGAGAAAGAACTGCCTACGGGATCGGGTCGAAGTACCGGTCGATGAAACTGTTGTCTTTGAGCCGTTGGATATCGGCTATGGAGACATTCGACCCAACGATCGAGTAGGTTGATGGAATGAACGAGAACCGATCGGCGCAGTTTCCGGTATTGCCGGTGATCGTCATCCATGTGCAGTAGGCACTGAGCGTCGTCCCTGAGGGCAGCGCCGAGAACGAATTCGAAACATCGAATCCCATATCACGAATCACGAAGTTCTTGTCCGCGATGCCGTTCTTCGTCTTTTGGGTCATCGGATCGACCCATGCAACTCCCGTACCCGGCCTGATGCCGACGAGGGTCGGCTTAACCGATGACGCTGTCACCGCTCCGTCAGAAACGACCAGCAATAGGGCGCATGCCGTTCTCGGATCGAGGTAATCCGCCATTCCCGCCAACCCTTGGAAAGTGAAGATCCGCTGGTCTTGGTCGATTTGGCCGTTGGTCAGATAGTAGATGGTCGGGTCAGATAATTCCCTGACATATCCGCCCAAACCCAGAAGACCGTCTTTTGTCACATTGGAAAAGTCGACCTTGGTGGGCGTTCCATTGCAAGCCGGCTTTCCGTTGGCGTTTTCGCCGATGTGAAGAATGCCGTGCTTTGGTACCAACATGAGTTCGCCAACGCCGGTGCCGGTATCAATAGCCGTCTTTCCCAAAGCGTCGGTGACGCTCGCGGGAGGGAGCGCCCACTGAATGGCGCGGGACTCGAACGAACCGGTCGGCTCAAGATAGACTATGAGAATATCGGAGCCCTTAATGATCGCATCGGCGGACAGGTTGATCGTAATGCCGTCCTCGATTCCCCGCGCGGTCTTTGTGATCGCCGGGGTATTGGGAGCGCGAACCGTAAAGGTGTCGCTCGGCTCGCCCACCCGCAACTGCGGCTTGATCACGACAGAGGTGACATTGCCGGTGATGCGGCCGACTTCCAGAAAAAACGGATAACCAAGGTCGTTCCACGGCTGACGAAGCGGATCGGTCTGGCAAAGCGTTCCCCAGAACATCTTCACGTACGGATTGCTCCCGGACATGCCCAAACCCGCCTCGGTTGGGAACGGCGACTCACAGAGAGCCACCGCATCTTGCCGCGCCGGATCGGCTGGATTGAAAGTCGGGAGCGATTGCGTATCGGTTCCGGTTTCAGCCGACAATGTTCCCGCTTCGGAAACCAGAACTGTTGAACCGGTATCGGTCACCGGCATTGCATCAGCCGTGACTGTGGATACGGTGGGCATGCTGTCGGCGGTTGTCGAACCGGTATCTTGCGCCGAAGCGCTTCCGCTGTCAGGCGTGGCGACCGTTGCCGAACCGCAACCGGCATCCGAAGATGCTGTCGCAGGTGGCGCTTCCACCGTCGTCTGGTAGTTGTTGGTCTCGCACCCCAGAAGGAGCGCGGACAATGTCGCAAGCAACGAAATACTGATCTTCCTCATCTGTTTTCCTTTCGTTTTCGATCCGTTTCCAATTCAATGAACCTTCCAGAAATTTCCCAATGAAGCGCGCGATCCACCCCTCATCCTACCCTCCCCCCGTTATGGGCGAGGGTAATAGAGAGATCACGGACTTTATTGGGAAGGCGAACAAGGACTTGCGTCAAAGTTCGCCTTTTCCAACCGATGGGATATTACTCGCATCGATCAAGCTGTTGAGGAGAGAGATCGTCAACGGCTTGAGAATGCGAGGGAAGATTGTTTTTATTTCAACCTTCCCCGTGTGTCGATGTCATCTACTTGTCCCGCGGCATTTGACGATACTCTTTGCGGATATCGTCGGTCATGATGTCCGGGAAACGGACGACGACCATGTGATGGGCCTGGATGTGAGAGTTTGCGGCGATGGCCATGCGAGCATAGCTGCAGATCAGCTCAATGCTTCGCTGAGAACGGCCGAGCGTTTCAGCCACGATGGTGGCGGCGCCGGCAAACGTTCCGACTTTCAGGCAACCTTCGAGTTCTCTTTGGAAGAGCTCTTCGCGCGTGTATGCGCGCGGTGTTTTCTTACTTTTCATTTTGATCTCCTTATGTAAAGAACATTCTCACAATACGGCCTGCAACCATCAGCGCCTTGTGGGCGAGATCGTTGCCATAGACCATTACCAATACAGTCGTTATCGGTCTAGAAATTACGTTGTTCATGTTTCCTTTCGCAGGGTTTCGCCCGCCGACACTATGTCAGCGAGCAAAGATTGCGAGGGTGAAGCACCGTGTTTGTGCTTCACCCTCCGTACGATTCAGAAAGCCCGATAGAGCTCTCTCATCGTCTCCCACACCCCATGCTTGACGCATGAGTTGTAGGTTCCGATGACGGTCGCAACGACCGTGAAGGCGATGAAGATCGCCGGGAACGACACGTACATGTCCGCGAAGGTCATGTTCGCGCCGCTCCTTCCCTCTGGATCCGGCTCGCTGTCTCGTTAACACGCCTGAGCGTTTCCGAGTTCCAGCTTTCGATCGGGCCGATGCTGTCACTGAGCTCCTGAGCGATGGCCGGCTCTGCTGCCCTGATCCGCCGAAGTACATGGAGCACGTCGGCCTGCATCTGCACGATCTCCGAGGACAACCCTGGTCGTTTACTTGCCGACATTGGGACGCCCCTTTCTGATGATCTCTCTTGCCAGAGCGGCGGTTCCCTCATCAAAGTGACGAGGTAGCTGCGCCCTGACCCACGCTCGGTCCGCGCTCGAAAGGTGCGCGAGTTCGGCCTCAACCATGTCGTCCGAAAAGGCCTGATGCTGCGGGATATTGTCCCCGTCTTCTACCTTAAAGCAACTTGCCAAGAACCGTCTGAAACCTTGAATGAAACTCATGTGTGTCTCCTCTCTTTCATCTTTTCGCGCGGAATTGCGCGTTGTTCCGTTGTAGAGAATCGTTGTCAGCCATTAAGCCGACAGGTCATTAGGAAAAATCCGGTCCAGATAGCCGCCAAAGAGCAGCTGATGATCATGTTCAGCATGAGAGCCTCCCGGTTGATTGTTGGTGAAAAGAGCGACTTCGTCTGAGAACATTTTCCCTTCGAGAGAGATGAAAGAAAAATGTTCTCGGATGAATGGGCCAGCGCGTTGTTCTGCGCTGGCCGCGAGCTGTTACGCAGCTCGCCGTTCGTTCGAGACTACTCCGTGATGCAGGGCTTGCCTGCGTACTTGCCGATCGAGAGATCAACCAGCTCGGGCACGATCTTCTGTCCGCCTTTGAGCGGCAGAAGGTTCTCATAGAGGCAAGCTTTCGCCGTCTTGGCTTGATCCGGCGTCATGCCGGAAGCGGTGACAGCGAGCACCTGCGTTTCGAACCTGGTGTGGTTCTTGTTCCCCGTCTCCATGAGACAGAAGTTCAAGACCAAGTTATCCTTCGAACAGGACACGAGAGCGTCTGCGGTTTCGTCTTTCGAGGCGGCCCGCTGGTTCTGAAGGAAGATCGTTCCGATGAGGATACCGGTCGTTCCTTTCGGCGCCGTTGCGGCGATCGGAGTGATGGTCGCCTGCGGCTTGGCCGGTGCGGCGGCCATGGCCACAACCTTGTCAGTTACCAGTTTGGCGGCCAGAGCCTTGGCGAGGTCAACCTTGAGCTGGCCGTTCTCGGCCTTGAGCTTGGTGACGGTCTGCTTGGCCTCGTCGAGCGGGGTTTGAAGACTGTTTGTACTGTATATGTGGTAGGCGACGAAACCTCCAATGACGATCGCCAGTGTGATGATCACCCGCCCAATGGCCGCTGAGTTGCCGCGCTTGGGCTTGGCGCTGGGTTCGTAACCCAGTGCTCGAAGCTTCTCTTCCATGCCAAGGGGGTCGTTGTTGGGGTCGGTCTGGGTCTTATCATTTCCGTTCGTCATGTCCGTGTCTCCTTGTTTCGCGCGAAATTGCGCGTTGTTCCTGTTTTTTGAATGTAATGAGCAGCTTCGGTACCCGCGCGATTTGTGCCACTTAGCGGTCGACCGCTGGGGCGTCAAGACCGTCGGAATATCCTTCGATGCCGTATCTGCTGGTCGAAACCCCTTCCACACCGTATCTACTAGTTGAATATCCATATATCCTATGGATAAATTGTGGCCGATCGCCAGTCGCGGCCGCACGCTCAGCGGCGTGCTCGCATTTGTAGCTTTGTATGTCGTTTACGACGAAAGCCACAGCACCGGCGATGGCCAGAATCAAACCGATCAAGAAAATATGTATGGTTCGCATGGCACCCTTCTTTCAGCGCATGATCGCGCATTGTTCCGAATTGATAAAATGTAATGAGCGACTTCGCTTGAGAACGCTTTTCCTTCGAGAGAGATGAAAGAAAAACGTTCTCGAGTGAAGGCTGATGTTGTCGAACATCAGCGCTCGGTACCCGCACGATCGACGCCACTTCGGTGGCACGACCTCGCGCAGGCTATTTTGTTTTTTGGTCGCTACAGACCAGGAGGGCCTTAGCAGGTCCAAATGATCCAGAGAAACCAACTAGCGGCATGGATGAACCGACGCTTGAGAGGGCTTGTGTCTTCTCCCCACATTTTGACCACCAGCACTTCCGTGCCGGTGTGGGTGAAGAAGGCCCACGCGGCTCCAATAGCCCAGATGATCGCAAGCACGATCAGAAACCAGATTCCCGCTTGATGTTCCGTCACTTGTTTCCTTTCCCCTCGCATTGCGAGGGATGGTTGTTAAAAGCTTGCCGCCAGCATCATCATGAACCAAACCAGTTCGGGCGTGTCGTTGGAAGCTGTCTGCCGGCAAGACGCCGCAACCGGCGGCGGGGCATAACCGCTTTCTGATATCATCATGATGATGAATGGCGCCATAACGCCCAAACAGATGATCGCGAGGAGCAGCCAATTCTTCCAGGTGTAAAACTGAAATGCGAACATGAATGCCTCCGTGGCAAAAGCGCTTGGCGCGCCGGATGGTGAAGAAAAAGAGCGACTTCGCTTGAGAACGCTTTTCCTTCGAGAGAAGAAAAAACGTTCTCGAGTGAAAGGCCGACGCACGCAGAGAGCGTTTGTCGGCCGATCGGTGAGAGGTTGAAGATGCTGGCGTTACTCGCCGGCGGCCACGGTGATCGTGAAGGGCTCGCCCTTCTCCTTGGTCGGCTTGGCCGTGCTGACGACATCGGTCCCATCCGTGTCAGGGAGAATTGTGGCGGCCATTGTGGGGACCATCTCGAGATGAGCCTCTGGCTTGCCATGATCCAGGCTGATCGGATCGCGCGCGCCGTAGTAGGTGATGTCGCCGGTTGCCACGACCGGGACGCCGCCATTTCGATCGGTACGATGCTTCTTGGGCGCCGGAGCCGTTGTCTTGGCGCCCTTGGCGGCCACGGAGGCCGAGCATGTGCCCGACTTGGCTGTGTCGCCTTTGGCGATACCGACGAGACCGAGGGACGCGACCATGAAAATGGCGATGTAAATGAATGAACGTACTGGATTCATGATGTCCTCCTGCAAACGTTTCCGCTTTGATCCCCGTCAATGTAGACGGTTCTCGGGGCGGGATCTGGCCGCCGCAAGTTGAGAGAAAACTCTCTTCCCGCGGCGTACAGGTCCCGCCCGCCGACAGCTTTTAACTTTTAGCTGTTAGCTTTTAGACAAAAAAGACGCGATCATTTTTGAGAGAGAAACTCAAATACAATCGCGTCTTTGGAATTCTTGCGAATTCCAGTGATCAAATATCCCGTTGATCGCGGGTCTCTCTCACTTCTTAAGTTATAAGGTTCGGGCGGCCTTCGATCATTAACAAATAACTATACCACGTTTTAACCATTCTGTCAAGTGTTTGATGGAATAATTGCTTTATTTTAAGCCCTTTTTTAACGCTCTTTTTCCGCTTAACTTTGTAATTTTGCGAATTATATAAGGAAGGCTGTTGGCTGCCTGCGGGCAGCGACGCGATACCAATCTGCTAATACATGCGAATCTCCTAATCCGCCGAGGTCGCGACGCGACCGATTTCGTTATTCGTAAATTCGCATGCATTCGTGTATTGGCATCGCGTCGGCCGCCCGCAGGCGCCCCCATTCGCCGCATTCGCAAACAAAAAAACACCCGAAGGTGTTTTTTGTTGAGCGTTTCAGCGTACTGACGGCGAGACCGTTAGCGAACATGATCCATGGTCCTGGCGACGGCCTACTTTCCCAGGGACGGGTTGGCCCCAAGTATCATCAGCCTTGCACTGCTTAACTGCCGTGTTCGAGATGGGAACGGGTGTGACCAGTGCGGTTGAGTCACCAAGACTATGGACATGTTCCGGCTGCCGCCAAAACGCTGTCACGCTCATTTCGCAGAAAACGCGTTCAACAAAGAACGCGGTTCCCACTAATATAAAAGGTACAAGCAACTGAAAAATAACTTCAGTGCATTTTCGTGGTTCTCTAGTTCCGCATTTCTGCAGAACAGATTCCAGAGTTCCCTGGAGAACTCGACTGATTAGTACGGCTCGGCTCAAGCCATTGCTGGCCTTACACCTGCCGCCTATCAACCATGTAGTCTCCATGGAGTCTTAATGAAACCTAATCTTAGGGGGCGCTTCGTGCTTAGATGCCTTCAGCGCTTATCGCCACCGGACTCCGCTACCGTGCCATGCCCTTGGTAGGACAACACGTACACGGGAGGTCCGTGCTTCCCGGTCCTCTCGTACTAGGGAAGCATCCCTTCAAGTTTCTACGCCCGCAGTGGATAGGAGACCGACAATAATGTTACAAACCTAACGGTTAATTAGGCGACGGATCATTTCTGACCCGTTCTGCATATCGCTATGCAGTTCGGACTATATCTTTCGCTAGGGGTTTCTAGCTATCGGGCATGTAGTCTCTGAGGATATTCTTTCGCGATTGTTCGTACGTGTACGAAAGAATCTTTCCTGCTGATTGTCTGCATTCAACACTTTGTCAGTTATCACATGGACAACTAGTGTGAAATTCTTTAGTCGCTTTCTCCCGAAAGCAACAAGCCAGATATTCCAGCATTTAGCCCGTTTTATAGACAGCGCGGTTTTTGGCTAATTTAAGCCAAAATTTCCACTGTCTCACGACGTTCTGAACCCAGCTCACGTACCGCTTTAATTGGCGAACAGCCAAACCCTTGGGACCTCTTTTTTGTTATCTCGCGTTTCCGCGAGGATCAGACTATTCCATCACCGTATTGACGCCCGTCACCGGGCGCAATTTAGGTGCAAGCCGTGTGATACCGCTTTCGCGCATATCTCATGGTACCGCCAACCGGTACCAATCAGTCGTTAGAGGAGAAATGTGCTTCGATCATTGTCGCATGGTTCTTGCGGCGATTATTGGATCGCACGTTGAACCGCGACAATGCATCTGCCAACCGAGCAACCGCCAAAAGATCGCCGAACTTCTTTATAGAAGTCCGTAAGATCTTTAAGGCGATATCTATTTGGCGGCGTTTCATTCTTGAATACGGACGGATCAGTAGGAGGATGCGCCCGACTTGTTGTTGGTCGCGCGTTATCCATTCCCATGTCGTTCGATTCGATCGGATCGCTCCGCAACCCAGAAGCGCGGGAAGGAACAAAACGTCCTTCCTGTTCTTTTGGGTCACTTTTATTTCGATCCGAACGCGAAAATGAAATTTTTTCTCATTGTGTTTTTCGATTAACGCCATAATGGCGCCATCGCCGTCAATGAGACCAGCCAAATAGGCTCGATCGACTTCAACACATTCCTTTCCTACGGCACTAACCGTCATACGCCTGCATTATAGCAGACCTGGGACCTCCCGAAACAGAAGGTCGTATGGTGTGGTCTCTACCGTATTGAGCTTGTTTATTACCCGCGAGTTTCCTCGCGGGAGAGAAGGTATGTTTTCTCCAGCCCCAGGATGCGATGAGCCGACATCGAGGTGCCAAACCTTGCCGTCGATATGGACTCTTGGGCAAGATCAGCCTGTTATCCCCGGAGTAGCTTTTGTCTGTTGAGCTTCGGCCCTCCTCTGAGGGACCGTCGGATCACTAACTTCGACTTTCGTCTCTGCTCGGGCCATCACCCTCGCAGTCAAGCAGGCTTCTGCGTTTGCACTTCGAGCTCGGTTTCCATCCGAGCCAAGCCTACCTTTGTAAACGCCTCCGTTACTGTTTAGGAGGCGACCGCCCCAGTCAAACTACCTTCCAGCCACTGTCTCACGGACCGGATAAAGGACACGATCAAAAATTGATCGTGTTTCTTTATGCGGTCCGCGATAAAGAGTCATGTGAACATAAGGGTGGTGTCTCATTGGCGCCTTGCGGCTCCCACCTACTCTGAACATACGTACGCATGACCCAATGGCAAGGAGTAGTAAAGCTTCACGGGGTCTTTTCGTCCAGCTGCGGGTACAGCGCATCTTCACGCCACTTGCAATTTCGCCGAGTACATCGTCAAGACAGTTATGAACTCGTTATGCCATTCGTGCGGGTCGGAACTCACCCGACAAGGGATTACGCTCTTGTTGTTACGCTACGCAGTGTAGCGGCGCGGTGTTCAGGCGCGCTCTGCATATTACTATGCAAGTTCGGACTATGTCTTATTTAACCAATGGTTAAACTCTGGCGTGTAGTCTCTACGGACTCTCTGCACGGTTGCAGGTTGCCTCGGCATTGTCCTTTACTTTACAAAGGATGTTCACCGATATAGCCAGATTTTCTTCTACCTCTTTGACATGGCTAGTCAAAGTTCGAAGGAGGTCTGTTACCTCACTAAGGCAGTGTTGTCCACCTTAGGACGGTTATAGTTACCGCCGGCGTTCATCAGCGCTTCAGTTCAGTGCCTTCCCCTTACGGAGTCAACACCTCCCTTTAACGTTCTGACACTGGCCAGGCATCAGCCCCTATACGTCGTCTTGCGACTTAGCAGGGACCTGTGTTTTTGATAAACAGTCGGTTCATAGACGCTCGCTGCGGCCCGTCTTGCGACGGGCAGGCCTTATCCCGAAGTTACGGCCACTTTTTTGCCTAGTTCCTGAACGATGTTTCTCTCGTCCGCCTTGGCACACTTGTGCCCGAGGACCTGTGTCGGTTTACGGTACGGACTCATTAAGATAGTCTTCTAACCTTTTCTGGGCACTCTACATACATGAATGGCGTTCCCCTTTCGGTTCACGCTGCGTCCCCTACAGTTTCCCATAGGAGCCACGGTCATAACCAAAGACCGCTCATGTAATTGAAATGCGTCAGTTAGAGTAGTGACTTAACGAGGGGCAGGAATATTAACCTGCTTTTCCATCGACTACGCCTTTCGGCCTCGTCTTAGGATCGCCTCACCCTGAGCCGATTTGCGTTGCCCAGGAAACCTTCCTCTTACGGCGCTGGTGGTTCTCACACCAGTTTTTGCTACTTATGCCAACATTCTCACTTCACAACACTCCAGCATGGCTCACGCCTTTGCCTTCACAGCGTTGCGAACGCTCCCCTACCGCTCAGTAGAAAAAATCTACTGAACCCTCAACTTCGGAACTGTGCTTAGCCCCGGTATATTTTCGGCGCAGAATAACTCGACCAGTGAGCTGTTACGCTTTCTTTGAAGGGTGGCTGCTTCTAAGCCAACCTCCTGGTTGTTTCAGTCGTTCCACATCCTTTTCCACTTAGCACAGATTTAAGGTCCTTAGTTGGAGATCAACGGCTGTTTCCGTTGCGCACCGTGGAGCTTAGCCCCCACGTGCTGACTGCAGGGAACATTTACTGGCATTCGGAGGTTGGTTGGAAAACGTAGGATCACTCCACCGTTTCCCATTCAGTGCTCTACCACCAGTAAACTATTTGCCTGCGCTAGCCCTCAAGCTATTTCGGGGAGAACCAGCTATTACCGAGTTCGATTGGAATTTCTCCGCTAGCCACGACTCATCACAAAGTGTTGCACAGCTTATGTGTTCGGGCTTCCATCCCGCTTTCGCGGGACTTCACCCTGGTCATGGCTTGATCACCCGGTTTCGGGTCTTGTGTGTGCGGCTTACTCATTATGCTACTTCTGCGTTGCCGCAAAAGTAGTGTAATGAGAACGCGCTTTCACGCTCGCTTTCACTACGCCTACGCCCTCTCGGGCTTAAACATTGCCACACACAGCAAACTCGTTGGCTCATTCTTCAATAGGAACACGATCATGGTCCCTTGCGGAACCACTCTCATTCCTTGTAAGCATACGGTTTCAGATACTATTTCATCGCCCTTCCGGGCTGCTTTTAACCTTTCCCTCACGGTACTTGTTCACTATCGGTCGCGGAATGTATTTAGCTTTGGGAGAAAGTCCTCCCGACTTCATACAGGATTTCACGAGTCCCGTATTACTCAAGAACATAAACTGCAAAGGGATAACCCCATTCGTGTACCGGGCTGTCACCGTCTCTGGCCGGCCGTTCCAGGCCGTTCTACTTGGGAAGATATCTTTACTAAACCCTTGCTTGTCCGTGCAGGCGAACAACGCTTACGTCTGTAACGCTCCAGTGTGTGCTTGATCCTGAAATCTCCATCCGGCACGCGACCATCTGTCTTTCGACAAATAACCCGTAACCGTATTTGACACATTTGGAGTTTGAGCTCTTCCCCGTTCGCTCGCCGCTACTTGGGGAATGAGTGCAATCGCAACTCGCAGTTCGCGCGCGCCACCTCTTGCGAGATGGTTCGTGCGAAGAGCGATATTGAAATTGTACCTTTCTTTCTTTTCCTTCGGCTACTGAGATGTTTCACTTCGCCGAGTTCCCTTCTTGCGCCTATATATTCAGCGCAAGATATCTCGAACTTCCTTCGAGATGAGTTTCCTCATTCGGATACCCCCGGGTCAAAGGTTGCTTACCACCTAACCGAGGCTTTTCGCAGGTTGCTGCGTCCTTCATAGGCATTCCGTGCCTTTGGCATCCACCGTACGCCCTTGATGTCTCCAGAGAATTCTGGATCCGTTTTTCAACGGTTATTTTTTCATCGTTTACAAACTTGCGTCCGTAAACGAGCACGCCATAATGCGCCGAGGCGCTTTAGGCGGGGAGAACCACGAAAATTCAATGACGTTATATTTCGATGCTTGTACTTTTGCTGTTTTGACTTGTCAACGATCAGGCCCTGGCGAATTGCTGCGTCGCGGCGCAGTTTCTCGGTACCTTTTGTAAGGGGCATCCCTCGCAAAAGTCACAGAGATATTTTTTAGAAAAGAAAAACGCTGGGCAGACCCAGCGATTTAGACCACAACAGGCCGGCTAATCGCTGGTTCTCATATTAAGAGTAGAAGCAGTTCTCATATGGAGCGGGCCGGGTGTGGATAATTACAAGGATAATAGTACCTGAACTTTAAATAGCCGTCAAGCCCCTCCTAATTGGCTTAAATAAAGAAAAAAGCGGCTCTGGAGAATCGCCTTCTCGAGCGATAATTCGCTCTTCGACGGATGTTTTGCCCCGGCTTCACGACACCGCACGAAGTGGGTAGCGAAACGACCTGCAAAAAAACATAAAGACACGGTATTAAAGACGTGCGGCAATCCAAGGCCAAAGGTATATTATACTATCCGCATCGACAACCTCCGACTAATAAATAACAAAAGCAGCCAAGAGAAAACTCGACTGCTTTTATATAACGACTGATTATCACGCTTAGACGTTATTTCTATTTAACCAAAACGGCTTTCGCTATAGATGCAACTGTTTTTCCCAATTCATCCAAATTCATCTGTTTTCCAAAAACATCAGTGAATATACCACGTTCATTTTCAGCACCAACCGAACCGTCTTCGTTTATAGTGTACTCACCTTGCCGTCCGCCGAAAATAGTAAACGTGCCATCTTTTGTTTGCCTCAAAAATGCGACTATCCGTTGTCCATTCTTAAGGACCTGGGTATCATCAGAAGCCATGGATTGGTTTCCTATTGTTCCTCCAATGGTCTGAATCACAATCTCGTTGCCGGTTAAATTCTTGGGGTTGAACAGGTATTTTTCTACCGAAATTGTGGCTTTGGTTACAATATCATCCTTGCCCACTCTAATAGTCGATGGCGCCTTGATAACGTCTGTTTTTTCAACAGTGCCGACCACCACGCCATCCGACTGGCTTACTATTTCTTGGGAACTGAGTTTGGCCATAATCGAACTAACCCCGGTCGCGGATCGACCGACAAATCTCTGGCCATAGAGGTTATACGCCGCGAATGACCCTGCTAAAACTATGATTAAGATCAGCACCGCTCTTATTATTTTACTGTTCATAAATTTATAATTATTGAATATCGGTCTCACCCCAGATTATCTTACGGATAAATATAGTTTATTCCGCTTAGATCGTCGCTTTCGAGTGTTCGTTTTTTAGTTTCTCCTGTGGCGGAGTAACCATACATGGTCTTTTCAGTATCTCCACCGCCATAAAGATCGTTTAGCTGTAACCAATGTCCCAACTCATGTGTAGCAATATTTTGAACATCGTAATAACCGGCTTGGCCTGATGTTGACCACGAATAATAAGTGTTGAAAACCGTATCACAGTCTGTGAGGGTTGAACCGCTATATGAATAATAGGTCGTAGCCAATTTGCCGGTATTACCACTATTGGCAAGCGTTATTTTGTGACCAGAAGACCCGGTATTAAAATAAAACGGTGAGGAAGCGCCATTCTATGCACCCATTGCAGCACCAACTGGTGTTGCCCACGCGAAAGGAAAGCTTGTGTCACTTACATCGACGGAGACAGGATAGGAATTCCATTTTAATCCGGAATATGAGTAAGCCTTTACATTACGCGGTATTGACATGATAGCCGCTGATACAACCATAATAGCGATTATCATGAGACAGGCATCAATCTTGGTCTTCATATTTTCAAATAAATTTTTAATGGTTGAATGAAGAAATTATATTTATTCAATCATGTTAAAATTATTGTTAAGATTTAGTAAATTATTTTTTTAAAAAACCGTTAGTGACAAGTTCTCTCTTATGTCTAAAATATAGCACAAAAATGAACTATTGTCAGTACTTACTTATCCAATACTGCCCCTGCTTATTGGCTCAAATGAAACACCCCGGCCTTACGGCACGGGGTTTCAGGGCATAGTCACAATACAAGCTTGGCTTGTCCGCTGTCCTCTCTTCCTTGATACTCAATGTATCGGCGAATCACATCCTCATTGATCCCGA
>Ga0265316_10001787_pt1 | contig 22681 bp, 19 predicted proteins | sample 4522metaG_FD_202092 | JGI IMG/M metagenome (GOLD analysis project Ga0265316, IMG submission 202092) | Rhizosphere microbial communities from Carex aquatilis grown in University of Washington, Seatle, WA, United States - 4-5-22 metaG | ecosystem: Host-associated > Plants > Roots > Rhizosphere >... | reverse complement strand
GGAAGAAAGCAAGACCTTTTCAAGGCGGTACTCGTTCCCTGAGCGGCTGAGTGTACACTCGCTGGCCAGAAATCAGTGTTTCTCGCAGCTAACCGCTGTGACACTATCTGTGACATTCTCGCTCAGAAAATCCCTGCAAGTCACGACAAGCGATTGCAAATAGATTGACCTAACTTTATGTTTGGAGTAGAATTAAAGCAAGTTGATGCAAGCCTCGGCTAACAGAGGCAAGGGCGAAAACCCAGGCTAGGGGTCACAAGTTCAACTCTTGACCCGCCCATTTTTCCTGGTGCAAAGAATTACACGGATGGATCGCTGCACGCCTCTCATGACATCCCTTTCCCTGACAGTGAGGCTCACGTGAGAATTGCGGTCGCGTGCGCTTCCGGCTCTGCAAAGGGAGTATTTGTCCATGGCGTCCTCAGCGCACTTCGGGAACGTAGTGTTCCTGTTGAGGCCTACGCTGCCGCCTCCTCATCCTCCATACCCGCAGCGTATGCGGCCGCAGGAAAGCTTGCAGGCCTCGAGGGAGCCGCACACTGGCAGCGCGGAATGGAAAAGCTTCACGAGCTCAAGGAGGTGGCGGAGTGTGTGAAATGGGGCATCGCGGAGGTGCTTCCCGCTCTGAGAGGCAGTCTTTTTTTGCCCGCAGCGAAACGGTTCATCCTTGCGGCAAGCTACGTGGCAACTTCAGAAGCGGCAGAGACCACACAGGGCAGCGGAGCGAAGCGACTGGGCCTGGACCAGCTGCGTGCGCTGAAGACGAACGACACCTCTTGGGCTGACGCTCATCTGGCCTGCCACCTGCTCGGTACCATGGCGGTGGCCGCGACAAAGGTCCTGAGAGAAGAGAACCTCGCGGACGCGTTGTATGCCACCACCTGCATGCTTCACACATGGAAGGCTCCAGGATGGATCGACGGGAAGCCCTATGTGGACGCGTCGTACACATGCATGTGTCCTGCCATCGAGATCGCCGAGCTCGGCTATGAGTGCGTGGTCGCAGTCTCACCGGAAACAGGGCCATTCTACCGCGACATCTACCAGGCCTGTCGGCCTGGGCGGACGGGCTCCAGAGGGCCTTTGACCTCGGAAGAAGCGCGGGACTCCGCTTCGTGGATGGGACTGCCTTGACTGCGCTCGAGCACCGATCATGAATCTTGCAGCGCTCCTGCGCCCCTTCATACGGAACTCATTGCGTCTTGCATTCGACCTGCGCGCCTGGCGCGCGGGATTTATTGCGCTGCGAGCTCCTTCACTGGTGATCGCGGCATTCTCGTGCGCGCTGGGTGTGCTGCTTGCCTACCGCGACGGCCGCGGAGATCTCCTGAACGCAATCTGCGTGGTGGTCGCCGGGCTCGCGCTGCAGGCGGGGGTGAACCTGGTCAACGATTTCTTCGAGTTTCGCCAGAACAGGGTAGGAGACAAGGTCGCCCATCTCGGATTTACAAAGCCCGAGCGCGAGCTGCTGGAGTGGCTCATATTCCTCGTCGGGCTGGCATTTTTCGGGTTTACCGGGCTTGTCGGATTGTTCCTTGCATGGCGGAGTGGATGGGCTCTGCTCATCCTGGGTTTTTTCGGATTCGCCGGCGGTTTTTTCTATACCGGGGAGCCGCTGAACTACAAGCGCCGCGGGCTCGCCGTGGTGATCGTCTTTTTCCTCATGGGTGTGTTCATGGTCGCCGGCGCCTACTCCGCTGTTTCGGGGGTCTTCTCATGGAGAGTCGTCGTGGTTTCGATTCCCGTGAGCCTCCTTGTTTCCCTTATCCTCCTGGCAAACGAGCTTCGGGATTTTGAATCGGACAATCGGTATGCCCTGCAGACCCTCGCCGTGCGTATCGGCTACAGGCGGGCCATATGCGTCTATTGCGTGCTCCTTGTCTGCGCGTACGCAAGCCCCTGGTTTCTCCTGCTGGGAGGCCTGTATCCGCCCCCCTGGCTGATTTATCTTGCGCTGCCCTTCACTGTGCCTCCGTTCCTCTTCATGCCCCGGGCCCCTGAAAAAAGGAAGCCGATCATCCCTCTCGTGATGCTTCACCATCTCGTTTTTGGTCTTCTTTTCTGCGTCACGCTGTTTGTGCCCGGACGCGGATGAAGATGCGCCATTGCCGGCATGAGGCGGTCGCGAACACTGTCAGTATTGACAATTCCGCTCACCTTAGTAGGATGAGGTGACTCTGAAGAGGACACACATGCCAGACATTACCCGCATCCTCGTCGTAGGCGGAGGGTACGGCGGAGTTGAAGCCGCCAAGGTACTCGCGCACAGGATAGGGATGCGCCGCGACATCGACATCACGCTGATCGACAAGAACGCGGATCATACTCTCATGACCGAGCTGCACGAGGTCGCGGGCGGCCGCGTGGACCCTGCATCCGTTCAGATCAGCTTCAGGAAGATCTTCGGGGCCCGGCCCGTCACCGTCGTGACAGACCGGATACGCACCATCGACTTCGAGGCGCGTCGGGCACTTTCCGACGGGGCGCAGTATGGGTTCGACTACCTGGTGCTGGGCGTGGGAGGCGAGCCGGAGTATTACGGCATCCCGGGTATAAAGGAACATTCCTTCGCAATCTGGTCATTCGAAGACGCGATGAAGATTCGCCGCCATATCGAGGACGTCTTTCGCAGGGCGGCCGTGGAGCCGGACCCCGCGACGCGGGCGGAGCTCCTGACCTTCGTCATTGCGGGGGCCGGCTTTACAGGCATCGAGCTTGCAGGAGAGCTCAAGGACCAGCGGCGCGTGCTCTGCCGCGCGCACCACATCGATGAGAAGGACGTCCGCATCATCGTGGTAGAGGCGCTTGACGCCATCATACCGAATCTTCCTCAGAAGCTGCAGCACAAGGCGGCGCGCTACCTGGAGAAACGGGGGGTGCAGATCATGCTGCGCTCCCCGATTGTCGGGGCGGATCAGACCGGGGTCCTCCTTGCAGGGAACAGGTCCATCGCAACCCGGACATTTGTCTGGACCTGTGGAATTCAGGGCTGCGAGTTTGCAGGCAACCTTGCGCTCACAAAAGGAAAATGCGCAAACCGCATGTGCCGGTTCGCCACAACACAGGGCACATGCGGCGTGAAAAACTGCACTTTTTCCAAGGATCGCTACGTCGAGGGCAAAAGGGGCCGATTGCTCGCAAATGAATACATGCAGTCTGTCGACTACCCGAATGTCTACATCGTTGGAGACGTCGCGTGGCACCTGGAAGGCAGGAGGGTCAACCCCCAGATCGTGGAGGCCGCCGTACAGACCGCGCAGACAGCGGCGCACAATATCATCGCGCAAGTCACCAACGGCCAGATGAAGACCTTTCGCTCCCGCTACCATGGAATCATGGTTTCTCTTGGGGCGTACTCAGGCGTTGCACATGTCATGGGCTTCTCCCTGTCCGGCATCTTTGCAATAGCGGTGAAACACCTCATCAACGTGGTGCACCTGTTCGGCACGGCGGGCGTCAACCAGGTGTGGGAGTACGTCAAGCACGAGTTCCTTGACGTGAAGAACGAGCGGTCATTCATCGGCGGACTGGCCTCGTACAAGGTGCGGGGCTACTGGCCCCTCCTGCTGAGGCTCTGGCTCGGATTTATGTGGGTCGTGGAGTCGACGAACAAGATCACGCAGGGTTGGCTCGACTTTTCAAGCGGCAAGAGCCAGACAGGCTGGATGTTTTCCAAGGGAGTTGTCCAGGCGGGTCTTCACGTTCCGGATGCTACCACGGCCGCCTCTGCAGCCACATCAGCGGCGGGGGCAGCCGGAGCAGCGGCGGGCGCTGCTGCAGGCGCTGCGGCCGTGGACGTCACCACCGCGGCCTCGAGTGCAGCCGGTGCCGCTGGTGCGGCGGCCGCCGCAGGCGCGGCTGCTGCCCCTGTGGTCCACGGACCCTGGCTGGACACCACAAAGACCATCCTGGATCCCGGCTCGGGCCTCGTCACCTGGTTCCGAAGGACTTTCATGGACGGGATCTTCGCGTACCTGCCGTATTCATGGTTTCAAGTGATGATCGTCCTTGCAGAGCTGCTCATCGGCCTTGCCCTCTTCGGCGGACTGTTCACTTGGTGGGCGGCGGTTATTTCGATCGGGATGTGCCTGATCTTCACTCTCTCCGGCATGTTCGCGTGGAACCAGATCTGGTTTCTTTTCGCCGGCATTCTCATGATGGGCGGCGCAGGCAGGGCGTTCGGGCTCGACACCTGGGTCGTGCCCTTTTTCAAGAGGTGGTGGAACGGGACCCGGTTTGCCAGAAGGACTCGTTTCTACGCGGACGAGCCGACAAAATAGCAAATGAGGCCCTTTTGGGACGGGCAGCCGGAACTGGCGCGGGAGCTTGACTGTGTGCGGGAGACCATCCTCGCCCACGCCGCCACGGACGATACGGAGGTGCACGGCGCCGTACGCCAGATGCTGGACGCCAACGGCAAGATGCTTCGCCCGGCATTCGTCCTTTTGTCCTCGCGATTCGGTACCCCTGATGCCGCCAGGATGCTCCGCATCAGCGCGGCGGTCGAGATGCTGCACATGGCAACGCTCGTGCACGACGACATTATAGACGGCGCCCCCACCCGCCGGGGGGTCGCCACGCTGCATGTCCTTCACGGGCCGCGTAAAGCAGTGCTGGTCGGCGACTGGCTGTTTGCGTCGTGTTTTTCCCTGATTGCGGACATTGCAAAGGTGGACAACGCGCAGGCGCTCTCCCGGATCGTTGCGCGGATCTGCGGCGGCGAGATCAGCCAGTCATCCGACCGCTATGACACCGGCACGAGCATCCGCAGGTATCTTCGGAGGATCGCGGGAAAGACCGCGGCGCTGTTCTCCCTTTCCTTTTATGTCGGCGCGCATGAAAGCGGCTGCAGCGCCGCGGTGTGCAGCACGTTCAGGAGACTCGGTTACTGCCTGGGAATGGGCTTCCAGATCATCGATGATATCCTGGATTTCGAGCGGGCCGGCGGAGAAATCGGCAAGCCGACCGGAAGCGACATTTCGCAGGGCATTTATACCCTGCCCGCGATCATTGCCCTGCGCGGTGATGACGACAGGCTGGCTGCGGCGCTCTCTCGGCGGCCCCGCGGGCGGCGTGCGCTCTCCCGCGCGGCGCGCCTCATCGAAGAACGAGGCGGGTTCGAGGGGGCGCGACTCCGTGCCCTGCAATACACGGAAAGGTCGCTGCGGGAAATCCGGCGGCTGCCGCCCAATCCTTCAATCGACACGCTGGTCGGAGTCACGGAAAAGCTGCTTCATCGCCGGTACTAGGCCCTAGCCTGAGCCCGCACTTTATGATTATATTCTCCCCAGGGGGAAAGCGGAGGTGCCCTGGCGCTATCTTGATGACCGGGCTATAGCGGATGTCGCGTTCTCGGCAAGCGGAGAAACGCTGGAGGAGCTGTTCCATTCGTCCGTGGATGCGCTGGTCAATACGATGGTCCTTGATCTCTTTTCCATTTCTCCTCGAGAGGAAAGAGAGATCCAGTTGTCGGCGGATGGAATCGGAATGCTCCTCTTCGAGCTCCTGCAGTGGGTGATTATTTCCAAAGACACCGAAGGACTGCTGATGAGGATTGAGTCGGTGCGGATTGCCGAAGGCTCGGGGCTTGGTCTTTCCGCGGCGTCCCTGTCCGCGGTGCTCAGAGGCGAGCGGATAGATCCCATGAAGCACAAGCTGGCCGCGGACGTGAAATCGGTCAGTCTCTATCGCTACAGGGTGGAGGCCGTGCAGGACGGCTGGGAGGCGGAAGTAGTCCTGGACGCCTGACGGGAAACGCCGTCAGGAACGGCCGCCACCATTGATGGCCGCCGCGCAATCCTGTATGGTGGCCGTGGAAATGAGCAATACTCTGGCAAAAGTGCTCATCGTCGGGATCCCGTTTCTGCTTTCGCTTTCCTGGGCCGGGTATTGGATCCTGAGATTGCGCCGTCACAGGCGCGTTCGTCGGCCTTGACGCGGCTCAACCCGCCGCCACTACTGTAACCGGAAAGGCGCTCTCCAGGATGGATCCCGCGGACTCTCAACTGCTCATCGTCAAGGACCTGTCCTTTCGCTACCCCGGGGTGGGTACGGAAATCGCCCCGCCTGTGCATGACGGCTTCAGTCTGAGCATCCGGGCGGGTTCCGTGAGCGTGCTTTTCGGGGCGGCGGATGCGGGCAAGACAACCTTTGCGCGCATCATCGCGGGACTCGTGCCGCGGTTTTCAGGGGGTTCGCTGCAGGGAACCCTTCTCCTTGACGGTCTGAACATACGAGAATCCCTGCCGTTCGAGCTCATGGAGAAAGTCGGACTCGTCTCCCAGGATTCCGACGAACAGATATTCACGACCCGCTGCGACACCGAGCTTGCATTCGCCCTCGAATCCCTCGGCGTGCCCCGGCCGCAGATTGTCGAGCGCGTCGATCGGTGTCTTCAGCAAATGGGTCTCTCCGCATTCAAGGAAAGAAACCCTTCTACTCTCTCTGGAGGGGAGAAAAAAAGGCTTCTCCTGGCCTGCCTCTCCGCGATTGGCCCTGCGCTCTGGATCCTCGACGAGTCGCTGGAAGAGCTGGACCACGCCTGGAAGGCTGCGGCCCTTGACTCCCTTGCGGAAAGGGGAAGAACCGTCCTTGCGCTTGCTTCGCGATGGTCGCCGATTCTCGCCGGCAAGGCCTCTTTTTTCGCGCTCCTTTCGCAGGGCCGGATTGTTTCGTCGGCGGACCGCGGAGACGCCCCCGAATTCCATGGCGCCCTGTTCCATGACGGCATCCTCCCGCGGCATGAAAAGCCGCGCCGTCGCCACACCCCCGCTCATGTCCTGCTCAAGGCGGAAGGAGTGCGCTTTCGCTTTCCGGGTCAGGACGGCTTCTCACTGGCCATCGATTCTCTTGAATTGCACGCCGGCGAGCTCTGCGCGCTCCTGGGAGACAACGGATCGGGCAAGACCACTCTTGGGAAGATCCTCTGCGGACTCCTGATTCCCCACGCGGGGGGCATCTTCCTGCCAGCGAGCGGGGGGGTTCAGCCCGCCTCTCCCCATGAGCTCAACGCGAGGGTGGGTTACCTGTTTCAAAATCCGGACCACCAGATCTATCTCCCTACGGTCCGCGACGAGCTTTCCCTCGGCCTTCGGCGGCAGGGCCTGGACAGGGCTGAGATCGATCGGAAAATCGAAGAAGCCGTCGAGCTCTTTTCACTTCCGGACCCAGCCTCCCCTCCCGCGCTCATGAGCTACGGCGGCCGCAGGAGGCTGCAGGCGGCCATCTCATATCTCCTGCCCCGCGAGATACTTGTCCTCGACGAAATCGATTCGGGGCTTTCCTGTCGGGAAGTAGAGAGCCTGCTCGACGCCCTGGTTCCACGGGCGCCGGGCATCGTTTTCATCACGCATGATATGTCCTTGGCGGCGTCGTTGGCCGACCGGATTCTTGTGATGGAAGCCGGAAAGTTGAGCCGTGATTTCCGGCCATCCCTCTCTCCGGAGCCGGTATCATGACCGTGGATTTTTTCCGCCCGGGGCACAGCTTCCTTCACCGTTTCGATCCGCGGGCGAAGCTTCTTTTGCTCCTGCCGCTCTTTTCATGCTTCTTCCTCCCGGGACCTGTCTGGCTGCCTGCCGCGTACGTGGGAGCCCTCGCGCTTGCAATAGTAGTGTGGCTTGGCCCACATGAGCTGGCGGCACCGCTGCGTGCCGTCGCCCCCATTCTTCTCCTGATCTGCCTGCTCACGCCTCCTTTTCATCCGCACGGCAGGCCGCTGGTGCGCCTCCTTTCCCTGACCCTCATCACTTCCGAAGGGCTGGAAGAGACAATTCTGCTTTTCATGCGTTTCACTGGCATTACACTGGCGTCTTTCATGGTGTTCAGGACGCTGGACCTGAATGACTTCGTTCTGAGCTTGCGCTGGTTCGGTCTTCCGTTCAGCCTTTGCCTGGTCCTGATCGTCACCCTCCGCTACATTCCTTCCCTCGGCGAGACGTGGCGGAATGTGCGTGACGCCCATAAACTGAGGAGCGGTCCGTCACAGCCCGGAAAGCGAAGCAGGCCGCGCGGCTGGATGCCGCTGTTCACCTCGATACTCATCGAGGCGATAAAGGGAATTCCGTCCCTGGCAATGGCGCTTGAAAGCCGGGGATTCGGCAGGAAGACGCTCCGCACGTCATATGCCGTTTTGCCGGCTGCAAATCGATTCGCCTCTGATCTCGCCATCGTTGTGGCCGTGTCGGCAGTCCTCATTGTCCCGGCGTTTCTTCTGAAGGCTTGAAAAAGCTTTTCATTCCCGCAGGATTTGTTCTATACTCGCGGGCGAAGGAGACTCGAATGTCTACTGACCGGCCGGTTATGTCCCCCGCGTTCCGCGTAGCGTCCGTGGCCGTCCTCGCGGCGGTCACGACGGTTTTTACATATATCAAGCTCCCTTTTGCTCCTACGCGCGGCTACTACAATCTTGGCGACGTGGCGATCGCGTTTTGTGCAATTACCCTCGGTCCGGTGACCGCGATGATTGCCGGTGGGATTGGGACTGCCCTCGCGGATCTATTGGGCGGATATCCGCAATGGGCCCCCATATCGCTCGTCGTGCACGGGCTGGAAGGTCTTGTGATCGGGCTCATTGTGAGCATGCGGCGGGATAACATGCTTGTCCAGGCGCTCGGAGGCGTTGTCGGCATATTGGTGATGGCAGGCGGGTACTTTGCCGCAGAGTCGACGATCATGGGAATGGGGCTTGGACCGGCTTTCGCGGAAGCCCCGGGGAATATCGTCCAGAGCGCCGCAGGCGTCATCCTCGGCATTCCGCTTGCTTTTGCAGTGTCCCGTGCGTACCCGCCCGTGAAGCAATGGAGATGGTAGGGACAATCGCCGCTGCGGCCGCGGAGGTGCGGGAACGCATCAGCGCAGCTGCGCAAAGGGCGGGACGGGACCGGTCCAGTATCAGGCTCATGGCCGTGACCAAGGGCTTTCCGCAGCAGGTCGTCCTGGATGCGCGTGCGGCAGGCCTCTCGCTGTTCGGGGAGAACCGCGTACAGGAAGCCGAGCAGAAATACCTCGACCAGGCCGCTGGCCTGGAGCTTCATCTCATCGGCCACCTGCAGAGAAACAAGGCACGGGCGGCATCGGGACTGTTCGCATGCGTGCAGTCCATTGACAAGGTAGAGACCGCGGAGGCCCTCGATGCCCGGTGTGAAGAGCGCGGCAGGACCATGGACATTCTGCTGGAGCTCAATACCAGCGGCGAGCCTGCAAAGTCCGGTTTTCTCTCCCGCCAGGCGCTGCAGGAGGGATTGGAGACGATCGGAAGGCTGTCCCATCTCCGGGTGAGGGGCTTGATGACCGTCGGTCCCCTCAGCGACGATGCCCGGAGAATCCGGGCTTCATTTGCCGCTCTCCGTTCCGTGTTCGACGAGATACGGGCCGGAGGAGGGCCGTCTTTTTTCGACACGCTGTCCATGGGCATGTCGGGCGATTTCGAGATCGCCATTGAAGAAGGGGCGACCCTGGTAAGGGTCGGAGCCGCCCTTTTCGGCCGCAGGACGCAGAAGTGAGCTGCAGCAAAATCCACGGAGTACCGTGGCGCACCAGGATCCACGGAGTACGAGAGTACCCGTTCGGAGAATACCCCGTACCGTGGCGCAGCAAAATTCGCGAACTGGACGGAGTACCGTGCACGGTACCGCGGCGCAGTCGCCCGCGCGTTGCGGTGCTGTGCGTAATCCTGCTTGCCGTGTGTGGCGCGGCGGCTTCCGCAGAGGATCATGTTCCCCAGCCTTTTGCACCCGGCGAGGTTGCCCCCTGGTTGAAGGATATCTGGCGGGCAGAAGCCATCACCGTCGGTTCATTTCCCTTTTCGCTGTTCGTTACACTCGAAGTATATGACACCTACCGCTATTTCACCCGGGGATTCAATCCGAGCTACGCGCCATGGCCCCTCGGTTCCAGTGCCACAACGTATTCGACACAGGAGACCGCGTGGCTCGCCGTCTCGGCGGTGTCATTGTCGCTGGTAATCTCCGGAATTGACTTCCTCATCGGGCGGGCGAATGAGTCAGCCGCACGCCATTGAGGCGAGGGTCGAGCGCCCGCAGGACGTGGGGATCAGGCTGGACGTGTTCATCACGGAGTGTCTCGGGCTTTTCACGCGGAGCCAGGCACGATCCCGCGTCGTCAGCCTCGCCGTGAACGGAGCCCCGGCGCGCATGGGCCGGAAGTTGAAGCTCGGTGATGTCGTGCTTCTTTCCTATGCCGACCCTCCGGCCTCTGATCTCGCACCGGAAGACCTGCCTCTCTCGGTCCTGTTCGAAAACGATGATGTGATCGTGATCGACAAGCAGCAGGGGCTTGTCGTACACCCGGGCAGCGGCAACCGATCGGGAACCCTTGTGAACGCCGTTTTGTTCCACTCCCGGCATCTCGCGGCCGGTTTCCCGCCGGGGGATCCGCGTCCCGGAATTGTGCACAGGCTTGACAAGGAAACGTCCGGCGTCATCATCGTGGCAAAGAGCGCAGCGGCCCATCACTTCCTGGCCGGGCAGTTCCAGGATCGCACCGTGCGCAAACGTTATCTCGCGGTCGTGCAGGGGAGGATGCCCCTGGACAACGGACGAATCGAGACCCGGCTTGCGCGCGACCCGCGCAACAGGAAGCGATTCACGTGCGTGCTCTCGGGCGGAAGGCTCGCCGTCACCCGGTACCGCGTCCTGCAGGAGTTCGCCGCAGGCAAGGACCTGTACACCTATGTCCTTCTTGCGCCGCGGACCGGGCGGACGCATCAGCTTCGCGTCCACATGCGCCATGTCGGGTGTCCCATCCTCGGCGATTCCCTGTACGGCCGCCATGACGCGCGGTTTCCCGGCGCATCTCTGTCGCTCCATGCGCGCAGCCTGTCCATACGACTTCCCGGAGACGCCGAGCCGCGCACATTCAGCGCGCCTGTTCCGTCGAGATTCCGCTCCCTGCTGACCGAGCTTCAGAGCTTTTCCCCGAGGAACGGATTGTAGAGCTTTTCGATTCCAATCTTGGACGGAGGGCCGTGACCGGGGAAGAGCAGCATCTCGTCTCCCATCGGCAGCAGCTTCCCGCGCACCGTCTCCAGCAGAAGACCGCGGGCGTAGCCGTCCCGGGTGCTCCCGATTCCGCCGGCGGAAAGGATGTCGCCCGTGAAAAGCATGTGGCCGATGCGGAACGACAACGAATCGATCGAATGCCCCGGCGTCTCGAGCACATGTACGGTGAACTCCCCGAGGGTGAGCACATCCCCTTCCTGGATGTGACGGGCGGGAAAATCCAGCACGCTTGGCTGGTTGGCATAGATCACCGCGTCATACACTTTGAGCAGTGCACGGATGCCGTTTATGTGAGCGTTGTGGGCGTGGGTGACCAGGATCGACCTGACATACAGTTTATTGCCTTCGACTGTCTGGAGAAGAGGCGCATCGAAAGCGCCCGGATCTATCAGGACCGCGTCCCCGCCGCTGTCCGGCCCGACAAGGTACGTATTGGAGAACCCCGTGCTGGAAAAAAGGGAAAAAAACCTCACGCCATCGGCTCCAGGAACGTGGCCTCATTGATGTTGGAGGAACGAAAATCCACGGCGGTTCGGTGGACTTCGTCGAATGTTGTCCGTGTGAGGTTGCAGTCTTTCATGCTGACCTCCTGCATGAGGGAGCCCACGAACCGGGATCCATACAGGTCGGAGTGATCGAAGCCGGTGCGCTCGCAGCGGATGCCGAGAAAGTTGACCTGCACGATCTCACAGTCCACGAATGAGCACCCGGTGACAGTTGATCCTGCCAGCACGCTGTTCTTTATGTTCGCTCCGGAAAAATCGCATTCAGTGAAAGTGGCCCGATCCAGGAAAGAGAGCTGGATCTGGGCACGGTTGAACGTGACGCGGAGAAACGTTGCAGCAGTGAACCGGCACCCGGAAATCTCCGCCGCGCCGAGATCCACGTCAGAGATTATTATCCCGGGAAGGTCGAGGTCATGCAGAGAGGCCGGGCTGCCCAGGGACCGCAGGAGCCCCCGGATATGGCCCTCCGGATCCGGATGGTGAACGATACAGGAGTCGGAAGCGGAAAGGGCAGGCCGCCCGCATCCCTTGTGCGCGCATGATCGGGGCACGAACATACCCTGCCATGGTACCCCGCCCGGGCGGAGAGAGCAAGCTTCAGCAATTCTCATCTGGAAGCGTTGCGCAAGCTTGCCGGGCATCGCCAATTGAGATATCCTGTCTTCCATGCATGCCTGCCATTCATGCGGAGCTGCGGTCGAGAACCCTCGGGAGGTGTATCGCTCGACCACGTGCTCTTCGTGCGGGAAGGATCTCAAGGTATGCCTGAACTGCCGTTTCTACAGCCCGGGCGCGCACTGGGACTGCGCCGAATCCGTGGATGAGCTGGTGAAGGAAAAGGACAGGGCCAACTTCTGCACGTTCTTCTCTTTTCGCTCAGGTCCGCAGCCGCAGCGCGGGGCTTCACCCTCGAATGCATCTCAGCAGGCAAAACGGAAGCTCGACAAGCTTTTCGGAAATGATTCCTGAGCCTGTTGCGTTTCTGGACTCCGGCGTCGGAGGCCTCCCGTATCTTGCCCACACCCGGCACCTGCTCCCTGGCATGAGCTACGTGTACGTCGCGGACAGGGAAAACTTCCCCTACGGGGAGAAAGAGCCGGCCAGAATCATCGAGGCCAGCGTCCGAGTGACCGAGCGCCTGATCGCGCGTGCCCATCCGCGTCTCATCGTCGTGGCATGCAATACGATCTCCGTGGTGGCACTCGAAGCCCTGCGTGCCCGATTTCCGCTTCCTTTCGTCGGAGTGGTCCCTGCGGTCAAGCCGGCGGCCTCATTTTCACGCCGCCATCGCGTCGGCGTCCTGGCCACACGGCAGACGGTGGAAGGCGCGTACCTGCGGGCGCTGGTTGAAAAGCACGCGCGGGGATGCACGGTGGTGAGCCTGCCCGCGTCCGGGCTCGTCGAGTTCGTCGAGCGCGACCTTTACCGGGCGGGGCCAGCGGAAAAGACCGACCGGGTGAGGCAGGAGGTCGAACGTTTTCGCGACCAGCGCATCGATGCCCTTGTGCTTGGCTGCACCCATTTCCTGCACCTGGAATCGGAATTCCGAGTCCTCCTTGACGGGGACGGCGTGATGCTCGTGGATTCACGCGAAGGAGTGTCACGGCAGGTTGCACGTCTGCTCGCAGACTGCTCCCCTTCACAAGGCAGGAATGGGGAGGACGTGCTGCACATAACCGGCTCTGCTCCCCTGGAAGAAAGGTATGGCTGGTTTGCCGGGCACTACGGCCTTCGGTTGAAAGGCGCGCTCTGACGGCAATGGCGGAAACGATCAGGGGTGAAGTACTTTTCGGCATCAACACGATCTACACGGTGAGCGCCGGTGGGCGTATGTTCCAGTGCAGGATCAAGGGCAAGAAGCTGCGTGAGGACGCGCGGAGCTACAACCCCATTGCCCCGGGGGACATCGTGGATGTGATCCCGGACGAGCTGAGCTCCGGAGAGGGCATGATTGCGAGCGTCCTGCCGCGGCGCACCCGGCTCGAACGCTGGAACAAGAAAGGCCGGGCGCCGCAGGTGCTCGCGGCTAATGTCGATCTTGCCATCTGCGTCACAAGCGCGAGCTCTCCTCCCTTCCGGCCTCGATTCGTGGACCGGCTCATTGTCGCGGCTGAATCGGGCGGTGTCACGCCCATGGTGCTCATGAACAAGTCGGATCTGCCATGCCCGCAGGAGATCACGGAGAGGCTGGCGCATTATTCGCGCATGGGCTATCGGGTGCATTCCTGTTCCGCGCTTACCGGGGAAGGGCTCGAGGAGCTTGCGGCCATAGTGAAGGATAAAACCGCGGTGCTCGTGGGGCATTCGGGCGTCGGCAAGTCCTCCGTGTTGAACGCACTCTCGCCAGGCTCGGGTCAGCGGGTCGGGAAGCTGTCCCAGAAGCACGACAGGGGGAATCACACGACGAACTTCTCCGTCCTGTTTCTCCTGGACCGGGGGCTGCGGGTCGTCGACACTCCGGGCGTGAGGGAGCTCGAGCTGGCCGAAGTCCTGCCGGAGGAGGTCGGATTCCACTTCCGCGACTTTGCCCCGTTCATGCAGTCCTGCGCATATCAGCCCTGTCTCCACGTGGATGAGCCGGACTGCGCGGTCGCTGCCGCGGTGGAAGGTGGAGAGATCCACCCCGACCGCTACGAGAGCTACCTGCGCATTGTGTCGGAGCTCCTGGACGCGCGGAGGACAGCCCATGGATGAGCATACCCTCGCCCTCCTGGAGTTTCCCAGGATCATCGACGAGCTGGCCGCCCTGTGCGTGAGCCCGGAAGGAGCGGCGGCCCTGCGGGGCCAGCCCCTGGTCACCGAGCCTGCGCCGCTGGCGGACTCTCTTGCACTGGCCCTGGAGTTCCGGGCCATCCTCGAATCCGGCGACTCTCTGCCGGGGTTCGATTTCCCCGACCTTGGCGGGGTTCTCCTCATGCTCGGGAAGCCTGGCATGCAGCTCGAGGGAGAAGAACTTGCTGCAATCGGACGCTGGGTGCTCTCCGGGCTCAAGCTGAAGAGGGTTGTTCTGAAGGCAGGCACCGGGCGGCTCGGCGCGATTGCCTCGGAGATTCCTGACCTCGCGCCCCTTTCCCGCCGGATCTTTCACATCGTCGATCCCGAGGGCGTCATGAAGGAAAAGCAGATCCCGGAGCTCGCTGCAATTCGGGAGCGTATCCGCCGTCACCGCGCGGATGCCGACCGCTCGGTGAGGGGACTGCTGGAAGACCATGATTATCATTCGTACTGGCAGACAACCACCCCCACCCAGCGGGACGGCCGGGTCGTTCTTCCGCTCAAGTCCCAGTACAAGGGCAGGGTGAAAGGCATTGTGCACGAAATGTCTGCGAGCGGTTCGACACTTTTCATCGAGCCCCTCGAGGTGGTGGAAACAAACAATGCAATTGTGCAGGAGGAAAACCTCTACCGCGTGGAAGTACGACGGATCCTCCGCGAGCTGACGGCCGAGGTTTCCGCGCGCGCGGGAGAGCTCCGCCTCCTGGTGGAGAAAGCGGCGTTTCTTGACACGTTTCTGGCCCGCGCCCGCTATGCGGTGCAGCACTCCTGCAGGCGCGCGGATACGTCGGAAGGACGGCCGGGCAGCCCGGGCTGCATCGACCTGCGTGACGCCCGTCACCCTCTCCTTGGACCGCGCGTCGTGCCCGTATCGGTATCCGCCGGAGCGGATAATCGGGTGCTCATCATCACCGGCCCGAATACGGGCGGCAAGACAGTCAGCCTCAAGATGGTAGGGCTCCTCGCGCTCATGAATCAATTCGGAATGGAAGTCCCGGCCGCGGAAGGCTCGACGCTGCCGCTTTTCGACGAGATCTTCGCGGATATCGGGGACGAGCAGTCGATCGAGCAGTCCCTCTCCACGTTCTCCGCGCACATCGGAAATCTCTCCCGGATCGTGAGCCGCGTCACATCCCGCTCCCTCGTGCTGCTGGACGAGCTGGGAGCGGGGACTGACCCGCAGGAGGGTGTGGCCCTCGCCATGGCCCTCCTGGACCATTTCCTGGCCGCGGGCTGCCTTGTCCTTGTCAGCACCCATCACGGCATCCTGAAAAACTACGGGGCCACGCGTCCCGGCGCCCAGAATGCATCCATGGGCTTCGACCGGCAGACGCTTGGTCCGACCTATCGCATCCTCATGGGCGTTCCCGGTGAAAGTCACGCCCTTGAAATCGCCCGCCGGAGCGGGTTGCCGGAGACCATTCTTGCCAGCGCGGAGTCCTACCTTGACGACGAGCGGACGGATATTTCGCGGCTTGTCTCGAATCTCGCCGAGCGGCAGCACAAGCTGGTCAAGGCGGAGGAAGAACACAAGGTCCTTACGCACGATCTGCGGGAAAAATGGCGGACCACGGACCTGAAGGCGCTCTCCCTGCGGCAGAAAGAACTGGAGCTGCGCAGGCACGGGCTGAAAGAGCTGCGGGATTTCCTGGCCGAAGCGCGCAGGGAATGGGATGCGCTGCGGGAGAAAGGCGGCGCTCCCGGAGGAGCCGACTTCGGCCGGTTCGCGGCAGGCATCCAGGAAAGGATCGCGCGCGAGGAGAGCCTCATCGTGCAGGAGGGAGAGGCGCTGCTCCCGGCGCAGTCCTTCGAGCCGCGGGAAGGGCTTGACGTGATCATCGCCCGGACCGGACGGCGAGGGAAAGTGGTGCGCAAGGACAAGGGCAGGCGCTGGGTGGTGGAGACCGAGACCCTGCGACTATCCCTGCTGCCCGGGGAAATGCGCCCGGCGGAAGATGCGGGCCCGGCACCGCTTGTGTCTGTCAGTTATGCTGCCGCCGCCCCGATGGATCCACCCGTGCTGGAGCTTCACGTGCGCGGCATGCGCCTCGAAGAGGCAATGCGCCTCGTTGAGAAGCAGGTCGACTCCGCCCTCATTCATGGGCTGCGGGAGTTCAGCATCGTGCACGGGAAGGGCGAGGGGATCCTCAGAACCGCGGTCCACGCGTACCTTCGAGACTTGAACGTCGTTGCTGATTTCAGGTTTTCCGCGCCGGAGGAGGGCGGGTTCGGGAAGACCATCGTCACCCTGAAATAGGCCGGCGCCGTATTCGGCGCATTCGTATTTGGCCCCGCGCGGTACTAATCGCGCCCGGCGGTACCCCGCTTCCTGCGATCAGAGCGGTGCCCCGTACTCCGCACGCAGGGCAGTCGGCCTTGAACTTCCCCGATAGGGGACGATAGTATGGCCCGATGGATTCCGGGCTCTACCTGAGCGTATTTTCATCCTGGGAAGTCATTGCGGCCTGCCTTTTCCTCATGTTCCTGCTGCCGCTGGTCTTCTTTATTGCATCGACAAGCAGCCGCAGACGGATTCCCATGCGCGTGCTGAGAATGCGCGCTCCCGCCAGGAAGCGCCCCCAGAGCCCGCCTCCTCGGCCCGCCGAGGAAGAGAACCAGGAGGAGCGCGGCGAGCGGCCTTCATCACGCAGAGGAGAGCGCCCTGAGGAAACAAAAGAAGACACATGAAAAGTATCGTCATCCGGGGCGCGCGGGAGCACAACCTCAAGAATATCGATCTGGACATGCCTCGGGACTCCCTGGTGGTCATTTCCGGTCTCAGCGGGTCGGGGAAATCCTCGCTCGCATTCGACACGATTTTCGCAGAAGGGCAGCGCCGGTATGTGGAATCTCTCTCCTCGTATGCGCGCCAGTTCCTCGGCCGCCTGGACAAGCCTGACCTCGACTACATCGAGGGCCTTTCTCCGGCAATTGCAATCGAGCAGAAAACCACTCACAGAAACCCCCGCTCCACGGTGGGAACAGTCACGGAGGTCTATGACTATCTGCGCCTCCTCTTTGCCCGCGTCGGCGTTCCGCATTGCCCGAACTGCGGACGGGAGATCCAGGAACAATCAGTTGACCAGATCGTCGACACTCTCCTGGTACTCCCTGAAGGCACGAAAGTCATGCTTCTCGCGCCTGTCGTGGGCGCGAAGAAAGGGGAACATCAGAAAATCCTCGAGGACGCGAAGCGAATGGGATACGTGCGGGTGCGCGTCGACGGGGAGATCATATCCCTCGATGACACCATCAGTCTCGATCGAAAGAAAAAGCACACGATCGAGATCGTCGTGGACCGGCTCAGCATCGCTTCGGATTCACGGCGCCGGCTCTCCGAATCCGTGGAAGGCGCGCTGGAAACTTCCGGGGGAACCCTGGTTGCCCTGATCAAGGAAAGAAATGGGGATCGCGAAGTGCTCTTCTCCCAGAGGAGCGCCTGCCCGACGTGCGGCATCAGCATCCCCGAGCTCCAGCCGCGCCTGTTTTCCTTCAACAATCCGTTTGGGGCATGCCCTTCATGCTCGGGGCTGGGCGTGACCCTTGAGTTTGATGCCCAGCTCGTTGTTCCCGACCCCGGTCTTTCCTTCAACCAGGGAGGGATCGCCACCTCCAACCCGAAGGCCAACTGGCACAGGAGCCAGTTCGAGTCCCTGGCCAAGCATTTCAGGTTCTCGCTGGACACGCCCCTGGATGAGCTTCCCCGGGAGGTGTTCGATGCCATTCTCCACGGCACGAAGGAGAAGATCGGCTTCCGCTACGAGAGCAAGGACGGAAGGGGCAAATGGGAGTTCCAGTCCGCGTTCCGCGGAGTGTTGAACGACCTGAAAAGGCGGTACCTGGAATCCAGCTCCGAGCAGGTGAAGGAGTGGATGGAAGGCTTCATGTCCCAGAAGGAATGCGATTCATGCGGCGGACGGCGGCTGAAGCCGGAGGTGCTGGCCGTGACCGTGGGGGACAAGAGCATATACGATGTCACCTGCCTGTCCGTGGAGGACGCGCTGGGATATTTCGATTCGCTTCCCCTTTCTCCCACCGCACAGAAGATCGCTCGACAGATCACCAAGGAGATAACGGCGCGCCTCTCGTTCCTCAGGAATGTCGGTCTCTCCTACCTCACGCTGGAACGAAAAGCCAGCACGCTTTCCGGCGGGGAAGCCCAGAGGATCCGTCTTGCCACGCAGATCGGCTCCTCTCTCGTGGGTGTTCTGTACATCCTGGATGAGCCGACGATAGGGCTGCACCAGCGGGACAATGCTCTCCTGATCGAGACGCTGAAACACCTGCGCGATATCGGCAACACGCTCATCGTGGTGGAGCACGACGAGCAGACCCTGCGCACGGCGGACTACATCATCGACCTGGGACCGGGGGCGGGGGTGCACGGCGGCCAGGTGGTGGCGGCGGGGACACTGAAGGAAGTGTGCGCCAGCCCCCGGTCCCTGACCGGGCAGTACCTTTCCGGCGCTCTTGTCATTGATCGCCCTCGGGAGCGCAGGACCGGAAACGGGAAGAGAATCGTGCTGCACGGAGCGCGGGAGCACAATCTCAAGAAGATCACCGTTGGCTTCCCACTGGGGACATTCATTGCCATCACCGGTGTTTCAGGCTCAGGAAAGTCGACCCTGCTGTCGGACCTCCTGTACCCGATTCTTTCGAACAGGGTCGGCGCAACTCGGCTTGCGGAGGGCTGTTTTGACTCCATCGAAGGGGTGGATGCCATCGACAAGGTCATCAACATCGACCAGGGTCCGATCGGCCGGACGCCTCGATCCAATCCCGCGACCTACGTCGGTCTCTTTTCTCCGATCAGGACCCTGTTTGCCCAGCTGCCGGAGTCGAAAGCCAAAGGCTATCGGGCGGGGCGGTTTTCATTCAACGTCAAGGGAGGGCGATGCGAGAAATGTCAGGGCGCCGGCACGATCCGGATCGAGATGCATTTTCTTCCGGATGTCTACGTCACCTGCGACGTGTGCAAGGGTCGGCGCTACAACCGGGAGACCCTCGAGGTGCGGTACAAGGGGAGGAACATCCACGAAGTCCTCGAGATGACCGTGGAAGAGGCGCTGCCCTTTTTTCGCCATATCCCCACTCTTGCGCCGAAGCTTTCGACGCTTGCCGACGTGGGCCTCGGCTACGTAAGCCTCGGGCAGTCCGCGCTCACACTCTCGGGCGGGGAAGCGCAAAGGGTGAAACTGTCCCTGGAGCTCTCCCGGCGCGGCACGGGACGGACTTTCTACATCCTTGACGAGCCCACAACGGGCCTGCACTTCGCGGACGTGAAAAAGCTCATGGAGGTCCTCCAGCAGCTGGTGGACAACGGGAATACCGTTGCGCTGATCGAGCACAACCTCGATGTGATCAAATGCGCCGACTGGGTGATCGACCTCGGTCCGGAGGGCGGAGAAAAGGGAGGCCGGGTAGTTGCGGAGGGCACGCCCGAGCAGGTTGCCAAAACCGCGGGCTCGTGGACCGGCAAGTACCTTAAGCCAGCCCTGAAGAAAGAATGACCGCCCTCATCCTGGCGCTGATCCTGGTATTCATTCCCTGCCTGGTCGGCGCGCAGGAAGAGGCTCCGGCGGCTCCCGCCGCGTCCTCCGCCTCAGAGCCGGGCACCCCTGCTTCGCAGACCGCGGACAGCCTGGTCTCCTCCACGCTGGGCCAGGATATTTCCACGCAGAGCTACTATGAGCTGGTCGCCTGGTGTCAGGAGCTCGGGCTCGCGGATACCGGCTCACGGAGCGATCTGCAGGCGAGGCTCGCCCAGCATTTCAAGGTGTCTCTGCCCTCCGGCGAAGCCGCGGCAAAACGCACCGTCACTGTCCGCTCCGCCCGGGAATCCGAGTACTACACGGTCCCCGACGTGGACGAGAAATACGTCCTTTTGCGCGGCGACGTGACAATCGAGGTCCGCGACGAGTCGAATGCAACCTTGCAGGTGATCAAGGCGGCCACGGTCACGTACAACCAGACCAGAAAAACCGTGAGCGCCGAGGGCAATGTGATCTATATGCTGACGCGCGGGGGAAAGACCGACACTTTCACCGGGCAGAGGCTCGCATTCGACCTGGAATCTTCCCAGGCGGTTTTTTATGACGGGCGCACGACGCGCACCATCACCAAGGCGGGAAAAGACGTCCCCTATACATTCAAGGGACAGACGATTTCCCGGATGCAGAACGACACCGTCATCCTGGATGAGGGCAGCTTCACGAGCAGTGAGAATGCCGACGATCCGCTGTATTCGGTGCAGGCGAGCAAGGTCTGGGTGCTCGGGCCGGGGGAATGGGCGATACAGAACGCCGTGCTGAAGGTCGGGCGGGTGCCCCTCTTGTACCTGCCGGGGTTCTTCCTTCCCGGGGATGAGTTCTTTTTCAACCCGAACCTCGGCTACAAGAATCGCGAAGGCTCATTCCTCCAGACCACGACGTACCTGATCGGCCGGAAACCCAAACAGGACACGCCGTTCGGGTTTCTTCAGCTCAACGAATCGGGAGACGCCGGCTACAACCTCGAGCTCAACGGTCTTTTCCTCAGAAAGATTCCGGTCAGCACTCCCATCCCGGACAAGGGGCAGAGCCTGAAGCTCATGGCGGACGCATACTCGCGGCTCGGATTCCTGGCCGGCGTCGATGGGAATTTCTCACCGCTTGCGACCTTCCGCACCAGTGTGGGCTTGAGCCGCAGCATCTTCCTGGACCCCACGACGAATCTGTACACCCCCTATCTGCCGTTTGTCGGATCCGGCTCCTACTCCGTCGGGCAGGAGTTCTGGAACAGATCCTCGGCATTTGGACTCAACCTTCCGGTGCGATTCGGCCTGGAAGGGACATTCAAATCCACCGCAGACATATATTCTGTCAACGCTGATTTCCAGTATTTCTCGGATCCCGCTTTCACCACTGACTTCTACACGCGCTCGGAAGCGGGCATCATTTCTGCAGTTCTCACGCCTCCTACGGCAACAGGGGCGGTCGCCCCCCAGCAGGCAAATCTTTCGTGGGACTATGCAAGCCGGCTCGATCTCACAAAGGCCATCGGACTCCCCTTCGTAAAGAGCTTCACGATGCCGAACCTCGATATGAAGTTCTCGTGGCAGAGCAGGGTTGCCCCCTCTCCCTATGATACGTATCCCCTGTCGGCGGACCCCAGTGCCACTTTTTACCTGCCGGCGAGCCTTACCCTGCCCAATGTCTCACTCTCTGTTTCTGGCGACATTCTCAGCATCAGCACGAGCCCTGCGTCGAAACCCGCGCCTGCTCAGCAGGCGGCACTTCCAGGAGAGGCGGGGGGCGTCAAGTCAATCGAACCCACTGATCCCGGCAAGGGCCTCCGCGGGCCCGGGACCACGAACCCGGCTCCGACGAAGAGCAGCGAAACACCCCCCCGGATTCCGTTCCGGGCTCCGGAGGCGCAGAAGGATGTGTCTGGAGGGTCAGGCCAGCTGGATTCGAGCCTGACGGTATCGTACCAGCTGCAGCCCCGGGCGACCCTCGAACACACGTTCGATGCCCGGCAGGGTGTCTGGGTATACAGGCAGGACGTGGATTACAGCCTTTTGTATCGCACGTTCGAAACCGGCGGGACGGGCACGGTTACAGCGGCCGCGTCCCTCTGGGACAAGCTCCTCGATCTCAGCGCAAATCTCGGCGCAGATGGGCTCTGGCGCAGCAGGTTCGATCCAAAACCGTCGTACGAGGTCCTGCCGGACTGGCAAAGCCTGCTCACCAGCGACCTGCAGCAGGATCACTTCACTTTCAGCAGCGCCTTACAGGGAACGCTCCGTCCGCTTCCCGCGATTGCGGAGCTCTCCGCATCGAACCTCCAATACAACCTGGGCCTGCGTCTCTACCAGTACAGCTACGTCGGGACCGATCCGCTCCACCCTGCGTTCGGACCGACGAACTTCTCCTGGACCCCGAGCAACGTCACTCAGCACAGCCTCCAGTCGTCCCTGATATTCAGCACTCCCGTCACCACGGACAGTCTGGCCCTTACTGCGCAACTTGCTCCCTTGGTGCCCACGTATACAGGTCTTCTCAACCTGGCCGCAGGACCCGCAAAGGGAACGGTCCAGGGGGGCTTTGCCGAAGTGGCAGGGGTGAATCAGTACCAGCCGGTCGTGGCAAGCGGGACAGTCGACTTCGGAAAGCCGCTGAATGCCACGGAAGCGGTTCAGTTCGATGTCAACTCTTCAACACTGTCCAGTTCGACCTCACAGCTCGGAACGTTCGGGTTTACCAGCGCTTTTGTGGCCGAGCGGATCAACAATGCCATGGTTCCTTCCACTGTCCGACTGGGTTACGAGTCGACGGGCGACCCGGTATGGTTCTGGAAAGACAGGATCAAGGCTGACCTGTCAGTGAAAACGCACTGGTA
>Ga0265316_10001781_pt1 | contig 22713 bp, 11 predicted proteins | sample 4522metaG_FD_202092 | JGI IMG/M metagenome (GOLD analysis project Ga0265316, IMG submission 202092) | Rhizosphere microbial communities from Carex aquatilis grown in University of Washington, Seatle, WA, United States - 4-5-22 metaG | ecosystem: Host-associated > Plants > Roots > Rhizosphere >... | reverse complement strand
CTGGTTCACCTGCTCAGCAACGCGCTCAAGTATTCAGATGCCTCGGCCGAGGTCGGCGTGCACACCAGCTGCGCCGATGGATTCGTCACAATCGCCGTCGCCGACCATGGCGTTGGCATTTCCCGGCAAGAATTGCCCCAGGTGTTCGCACGCCGCTCGCGCAGCAACGAGGGCGGCCGGCAAGAGAGCCTGGGCCTCGGGCTCTACATCACCGCCTTGTTGGTCCGCGCCCATGGCGGTCGCATCGAAGTCGAAAGTGAACTCGGCCAAGGCAGCGTGTTTCGCGTCCATCTTCCCGTCGACAATCGACCGACGGCGCCGGCGCCCTAGCGGCACCCGGAAGCTCCGCCCTCGATCGCCACGCCGGGTGCGAACGGCGGCATAACATCGTCCCCTGACGCCGGGGTCGCTAGTAGCTGCGAGAACCCCTTGCCACTCCAATGCGGGGACCGTCTGAACCACAGTACGCTGGTCCAAGGTCGGCCCAATGTCTGGGTCGGGTACGGTGTCTCGCGGCGTTGGGAATCGGGGCCGGAGGCAATTTACGCCTTTGAGACCCCCGCCACCTGCCAAGTGGTCGCGCGGCTCAAGAACCTCACAGTGGATCTCGATTTGTTCTTGATGACAGGCTGCGATCCCGGATCCACCACCGAGTTTTCCTCAACGCCTCTGGATCTCCAGACCATCGAAACCGTCGGCTTCACATCGCAGCCAGGCCAGCCGTACTTCGTCGTGGTGGATGGGTACAGCGGTGCAGCGGGAAGCTACACGCTGGAAGTCGATTGCACGTGCAACGAGTCACCAGCAGGCTGATTGCCTTTCTTCACAGCAGTGCGGAGTGCCCAACCCCATGCCGGCGTACTATCCGGCCATCGCTTACCCCGTGTCCGCCAATTGGAGAATCTTCTACCAGGTGTGCGCCCCGTAGCGGGCCGGTTTCTAGGAACTGCTTCAGCCACGAGCCCGCCGACGGGACGGTGCCAATTCCCGCCGGATGGGCTCGACCTCGTCGAGGTAGCAACCCAACCGCCGCGCGATTTCCGCCGCGCCCGCGCCCGCGGCCACGCGAACGGCTACACTTTCCACGACATCGGCCCGGATAGCGCGGCCCCCAATCACCGGAAACCCCATGGCCGCGTAGGTCGCGTCGCTCACCTCTAAGCTGGGCAGGAACGACACCATGTCGGCTCTCGGTTGATCGAGCCGCCAACCGATCTCGGCCTGGCAAAGCAACCTGCGTTCGCGCAGCGCCGCGGGCTGCAGCAGCTTGGCTGAAAAAACCACATGGCGGCCCACACGCACGCCCGCGCGTCCCAGCGCACTGCGATCGTGCGGTTCCAACTCGCGCACCTGCTCGGCCGCGCGCGCGACCAGAACCGTGCCCAATCCCTGTTCCAGCTGATACACAAGACCACGCCCCGCAGGTCCCAGGCTGGCCAATCGTTCATCACGCAGGGGCGCCAACAGTTGCGCCACCCAATCGCGGGTCCAGGCCAGAAGTCGCCGCTGCAGACGCAGCCGCCGGCCAGCGCCCAGATCGTCCAGCAGCAGGGTGACCTCGGGCCGCAAACGATCGACACCGGCTGCCAGCCGCGCCAGCGCCCGATCCCCGTCCAAGATGCGGCCCGCCTCGTCGAGCCGGAAGCGTTCATGCGCGGCATCCACAAGTCCCTCGATCCAGCGCCCAATGGCTGCGCCTTGATCCGTGTCCTCTTCGCGTGCGTCGGCCCACACAGGCACGACAGCGCGCAGTTGCTCGCCCAGACTCCCTTCACGCCGGTCACGAGAGCGCGTGCGCCGGGAGGTGGGATCCACGAAACGCGCGACCAGTTGCTCGTGCAAGGCATCGCTCAGACGATCCTCGATGGCCCGCGCGCGTTCCTGCCAGGCCCGGGCGTCGGCCACCCAGCGCGTGTGGTGCGTGATGTACGTCCACGTGCGGATGAAAGCCATGCGCGCCAGCAGGGTATCGATGTCACCGTGGGCGTTGTCCAGGTGGTCGACGTGACGCCGGATCCAGTCGTCAGCCAACCGCTGCCGCGGTCCCCGAAGCTGCAGGAACACCGCGCGCAGAAGTTGGAAATGGTCGTCGAGTTGCAACTGGCGATAGTCAGGGATCTGGCAAACCTCCCAAAGCAGGCCGATGCTCTCGGCGTCCCGAGCGCAAGCCATGACCTCGCTGTCTTGGGCCAGGCGCAAGAGGGCGCGCGCGTCTTCGGCACCGTCCTGAAGTTCGAGGCAGGCGAGCGAAGGTCGCTGGCGTAACGACACCATCAGCGCGTCCAGCGAACTGGTGTCGAGATCGCGGCTGCGCCAGAGAATTCTCCTCTGCACGGGAAAGCGATGGTCTTCGATGGCGTGGGTGACCGCGGCCGGCAGTGGTGGCAACGGCGCCAGCGTGGCAAAGCGACCGTCGTTGCGGTGACGGCCGGCGCGCCCCGCGATCTGGGCCAGCTCCGCGTCCTCCAGAGGACGCATGTGCCGGCCGTCAAACTTGCACAGCTCGGCGAACGCCACGCAGTCCACGTCCATGTTGAGGCCCATTCCAATGGCGTCGGTGGCCACCAGATAGTCCACCTCGCCCGACTGGTACAAGGCCACCTGGGCATTGCGCGCGCGTGGCGACAGCGCGCCCAGCACCACAGCAGCGCCGCCCCGCCGCACGCGCAGCCGTTCGGCCAATCCGTACACCGCACCCGCCGAGAAGGCCACCACAGCCGTGCGCGGAGGAAGGCCGCGCAACGGCAGGGCGCCTGCGCCCAGCAGACGTGACAGGCGCGGCCGCCCGTCGAGGACCGCGGTGGGAACCAAGCGCTCCACCATGGGCCGCATGGTGTCGGCGCCCAAGAACCAGGTTTCCCGGCGACCGCGTCCGTGCAACAGCCGATCCGTGAAGACATGGCCGCGCTCGCCGTGGCCACACAACTGGATCTCGTCAACCGCGAGGAAATCCACCTCGCGCTCAGCCGGCATGGCCTCGACCGTGCAAACCCAGTAGCGCGGCCGCGGCGGCACGCGCTTTTCTTCCCCGGTGACCAGGGCCACCGCGCCCTCGCCGACTCGCGCGGTCACCCGGTCGTACACCTCGCGTGCCAGCAGGCGAAGGGGCAAGCCGATCATCCCGGTCTGGTGCTGCAGCATGCGCTCGACAGCACGGTGAGTCTTTCCGGTGTTGGTCGGCCCGAGCTGGGCGAAGATGGATGGCGCACCGTCTGCGCGGCGTGGATCCATGTCCCCAAGATTACTCCCACGGCCCCGCCTATGCGTCAGAAACCCCTCGCCTTCAGGCAAAATGGCGGTGTATATCGACGGTCTAGCGAGGTTTCCATTGATCGACGGAAAGAGAATCATTGTCGTCATGCCGGCATACAACGCCGAGCAGACCCTCGAACGCACCGCGGCCGAGATCCCCAACATGGTCGACGAAGTCATCGTGGTCGACGACCGCTCCTCGGATGGAACCTCCGAGGTGGCCCGGCGTCTCGGCCTGCACACCATCGTCCACCCGCAAAACCGCGGTTATGGCGGGAACCAAAAGACGTGCTACACCGCTGCCTTGCAGCGGGGCGCCGACATTGTGGTCATGGTTCACCCTGACTATCAGTACACTCCCAAACTGATACCGGCCCTCGCTCATTGTGTCGCCAGCGGGCTGTATGACGTCGCCCTCGGGTCGCGAATTCTCGGTGGACGTGCGCTCCAGGGGGGAATGCCTCTGTACAAGTATCTCGCCAATCGAGCCCTGACCGCCGCGGAGAATATCCTGATCAACGAGAAACTCTCCGAGTATCACACGGGATACCGCGCCTTCTCGCGCAAGGTTCTTACCACCCTTCCCCTCGAGGAAAACGCTGACGGGTTCGTGTTCGACAACCAGATGCTCGTGCAGGCCACCTACTTCGGCTTCCGCATCGCCGAGGTCACCTGTCCCACTCTGTACTTCCAAGAAGCGTCCTCCATCGGTTTCCGCCGCAGTGTCCAGTATGGCCTGGGGGTGCTCGAAACCGCGCTGCAATGCCGCCTGGCGCGCCTGGGGATCGTCGCCCCCGCCTTCTTGTCGCCCACGGGACGCAAGCTGACTCTCGATCCCACGCAATGATCGTTGCCAGACCGGCGCTACCATCTTCGTCCCCATCCGGTCGTCTTCCGCAGCGGAAGCCGGCGAAACTCGCTCGCTCCCGCATTGACAGCATTCCTGCCGTCGACTAAAAACCCCGAATGCTCGGCCCACGGTCGCCGGACGATTCCATCGCGACCAAGAAGACCAGACATCGTCGCGAGGCGTCCGTGGCTATCATCCTGGCCACCTGTCTGCTTCTTGCTCTCCCGGTGCTGGCCGATCTCGCAGAGGATCCCGTGCGCCGTCCCTTCGGATATGCAGCGGCCGATACCTTCTACTATCTGTCTGTGGCGCGCAACATCGCTCTCCACGGCTCCGTATCCATGGACGGCAGCCATCCCACCAATGGATTTCACCCGCTTTGGCAGATGGTTGTCGCCGCCTGCTACGGCTCCGCGCACCTCCTGCATCGTGCAAGTGCTGCCCTGCTACTGACCATCCTCGCAAGTCTTGCTTTTCTCATTGCTGCAGTATGGATAATCGGGCAAACCCTTCTGCGCACTTCGCGCGCCATTCCTTTTCTATTCCTGGGCCTACCCTTCGGCCTCTACGCCCTGTTGGTCCTTCCACAATGGGCCACTGACCCGGACGTGATTGCACGCGCTGGCGGCGGCGAGGGTCCTCTACCCCTCTATGGGACACTCTATTCGTTCGCCAACGGCATGGAGAGTGGGCTTACTATCTTTGCATTTGCTGTGCTGGCTTGGACCTTCGTCCGCTACGGCAAGCGCGTAGATGCAAAGTCCGGAGTGCGTTGCGCCGCCGCGCTTGTTTTCGTCACCTTGGCCCGTCTCGACCATGCTGTGCTCGCAGTGTTTCCCCTGTGCTACTGGTTCGTGGAGGCCGCTCAAAACAAGCGGTGCCGTCCCTTCGCCTGGGCAGCGATTGCAACCTTCGTGGGGTCTCTCCTGATGTTCCTGTTGTGTAACAGGCTTTATGCCGGATCTGCGATTCCTGTCAGCGGCGTCACCAAGAGTACCTTCCCCTTCCCACGTTCCGAATCCATCAATGGAATTGTGGAATACCTCAAACGTCCTCTCGGTCGCCATGCGCTGCCCTCGCTCTACCGTTGGGCTCCTCCGGCGCTTTCGCTGCTGGCGACCTTCCTTTACCTGCTCATCGTCGCACGGTTGCGAATCCTCAGCCAGGGATTCACCGTGGAACTGCGAGCCTTTGCCACTCGTTTCGACCGCTTTCTTGTGATGATGGCGCCAGGCATTGTCCTGCTTGATCTCTACAACATTCTATTCGTGTACGGCGTTGGCCATTGGTATTTTCCTGTCACGACCCTTGCCATTTCGCTCTACCTGCTTTCCCTCTTGGCCGCCCTGATCAATCGCGGGCGCCACATTCTGGCTGGGTACCTGCCTCAGCTCGTGGGCATGATTGGCGCCGTCAGCCTTGCTGCGTTGGTGCTGGTTGGGTTTGCTCGATACCATCGCCAATTGCGCTACCACGAAGGTTTCGCAGACTTCTGCCTCAAAACTGCGCCGCGCGTGCGTCAGGCGTTGCACGGCCATGTGCCGAGGATCTTGGAATTCGATGACGGCATTGTCAGCTACGGGCTCAATGTCCCGGCCATGTCGGGCTTCGGGTACACGCTCGATCGAGAGGCCGCGGATGCTTTGCAGCGCCACCGTCTCCTGCAATTGGCGGTCAAGCGGGGGTTTTCAACGGTAGCCACCTACTACTATCGAAGTCACGAGCTCACGACCGCAAGCACCTCGACCCAGGCAGCGGAATGGATCCGACCGCTGGTTGACATGCCAAAGGACTATCAAGCCGAGGTACTATACGGAGACCCCACTTTCACGATGGTCGAGGTCTCCGCTCCAGAAGAGCCGTCCCTAGTCAAAGATCGGAATCTCTGAGCCATTTGAACCTTCGCGGTGTGAAGGATTTGCCATGACTGACGAGAGCAATGGTCCGCAAGACACGCCGAAAACCAGCGGCTCGATGAAGAAGCCGCCCAATTGGCTCGGCAGGCAGCTATGGATGGGGCCAAGCGTGGCTGAGGCGCGAGAGAAGACCTTCGCTCCAGGGAAGCCTGGATTTGCATGGTTCGATCTCGCGCGCCAGCTTGGCGATGACGTTGTCGAGACGACGGGCAAGAGTAGCTTGGCGCTTGTTTTGCTTGACTCCGCTCAGGTCGGTTTGCTGGTTCGCGCGCACTTGGAACGTGAGGGTGCGCTTCCCGGCGGTGGGCCCCTCGGTGATGCCGATTGGGCGAACGCCTTGCGCATCCCGGTGGTGGGCCGAGCATTCGCCAAGCTGACGGCCGCGCAAGCCTCGACCCTGACAGCTTTGCTTGGGCCGGGTCGCGACGCCGCCCTGGCGAAACTGACAGGGGAAGAGCGAGAGTTATTTGCCAGCGCCGTGCACGGCCTGGCCATTGGAATTTGCGAGCCGCTTGAATACGAGGCGCGTCGCCTCTGGTCCGCGCTTTTCGCGCGGTGGTTGCGCCTCACGGTCGTCGTCCTGTTGCTGGCCGTGCTGTTTGCCGCCGTGGGGACCTGGCTGGTCAAGAAGTGCGGAAAACCCAACCTCGCGCTCCATCGCCCCGTCACCGTGAGCAGCCAGTTTCCCCCGCAGGGAACCGATCACCGCCTGCTGGTCGATGGGGACCACGACAACCTCGGCTTCCACACCCAGTCCGACGGCCAGCAATGGGTCGTGATCGACCTTGGGTCGGTTCGCAAGTTCGACAGAGTCGTCGTGTACAACCGCTCGGACTGCTGCCAGGACCGGGCGGTACCGCTGAGGTTAGAAGTCAGCAAGGACAACGAGAACTTCACGTTCTTGCGGGAATGGAGGGAGATCTCCGACAAATGGACCGCCAAGGGCCTGCGGGCCGAGGGCCGCTACGTTCGTCTCCTGAACACACCGCCCAACTTCTTCCACTTGGCGGAGGTCGAGGTCTACTAGGGCTACCCAAGGAGTGGCCAGAGGGATCACGGCGCCGTGCTTTCCGCCTTTGCGCCGTTCAGCTTACCGAATCCGAAGAGGGGGATCTCCTTTTGTGGCTCGGTTCGATCGTTGCTTAGGATGAGAACCTTGCCCTGTGAAGCTCGACTGTCGTCAGCCACGCGGTCTTCCAACACCCTCACCTGCACGCGGAAAACATTGTCACCGACCGGTCCCTCCACCGACGCAGCGAACGGTCCTTCCAACACGCGCGCCCCATGCACCTGAAACCCCGGCTGCGAGCTGCGAACTTCTATCGACACCAGCTTGGGCCCTGGCAGCTTGAGGTTGAAGTAGGGGTTGGTGGGCGAAACCTCCAGCGTGCCAGCCACCTTGCAAGCATAGGGCATCGCGATCTCCTTGGGCCGTGCCAGGCCAGTCGTGACCGTGATGTTGCCCGCGTGCATTCCCGCCTTCTGGCCGTGGCAGCGAACAAACAGAATCGCTGGAGATCCCGGCTGCCGGGGCGGAAAGTCGACGCTTGAGTCTTCTGCCCAACCCGACTTCTTGAGCTTGATGGTGGCCTGGTCGAGCAAGGTTCCCACCAGCCGGAGCTCCTGCCACCGCTGCTCGCCAAACGGCATCTCCAGATTGATCACGGACGCGTCGAAGGCCAGCAACGGCGTCACATTCGCCACCAACTGGATGGGAACCTGGTCCGCTTGCGGATCGTTGCTGTGAATCAAGATGGTCTCGCGCATGGGCCCGTACAGATCCGAACGACAGGTCACCTCAAGTTGGCCGCTGGCCCTCGGCGCGATGGTCATTGGCTGCAAGCTGGCAGAGCAAAACCGGCTGCCATCAATCGCACTGATTTCCAGAGGCAGCGTCCCGGTATTGGATACGGTGAAGACCCGGCGTACAGATTCATCCTGCACGACCGGGCCCATTTCATAGGGCGGCGATGCCAGCTGAAGGCGAGGAGCCCCAATGCCGCTCGCCGCAGATGGTTCCGCCTGTCTTGGGCCTCGGCTGCAAGCCACGAGAAGGCCCAGAATGGCGACAACAGGCAACAGTGGGAAAGCCCGTATGATCGTCAAGCCGCTAGATCCCGCATGTTGAAGTTGCCGGTACCAATCGGCGCCGCTATCGGCAATCCACGGTGGGATGTCAACGAGCCGCCCTGGCGCTACTTCGCAAGCCGCAGAATCAGACCCTGACCTGCCGTGTTGCTGGTCCAGTAGAGGAACGAGTCATCTTGGAACAAATTCCAGACTAACCCCAGGTTGTTGGCGAGATTCTTCGAATTCCCTGATGCGCAGCTGGACAGAGTGCAACCGTTCAGGTTCCCATCAGATTGAATCCAATAGACTCCGTTCGCATCTTCGATTGCCGCGTTGACTGCGGAGTCGGTTCCAATGAGCAACGGGGGCTGCGCGGTGGAATTCCCTGGCAAGGCGACGCGATAGAGCCCGGAGGGCCCGGCGAGAAGCACGGACCGCGCATTGGCATCAAGGACGGTGTAGGCGCCGGTAAAGCTGGCTGTCATAGTCGTGTAGCTCCCACTGAGTGGCACCGACAACAAGACGCTGGACCCAGCGAGGCTACGGATCCAATACACGGTGTCGCCGTATGCCACGGAAATGCCGCTTGATCCGTTTGGGTCACCGCATCCAGACGTGGAGAACGGGTCAAAACTGACTCTGTTGACCAGTCCGTTGCTCATGTTGTACCAGTCAATAGCATCGCCAGTGCTGGTTTGGGCGCAAAGCACAGGGTGTTGTTGTGTGGTGCTCTTGGATGGGATGACGGGCCAGGGGAGCGACTGGGTTGTATTCGCACAGGTCGTGCCACCGTCTGAACTGAAAGAGCAGTCGTTGTAACTACCTTGGCCTCCAAAGAAGAGCACATTATTGAGGCCGGATTTAATGACTTGGAAGAACGAGTCGCGGGCGGGTCCCAAAGCCAGAGTCGTAGCGGTCCCTCCCACAGCCGACTTGCTGACCTGGAAGGCATCGTAGGTATATGCCTGATCCGCGTCATAGGCTTCGTAGTATACCCAATTGCCGTCGACGCCCAGAATCGCGGGATAGTTCGGGGCGCCGGTGGAGAGAATCACCACGGGCTGGCACAGCCCAGAACTGCAAGTTGCTCCGCTGCCGCAAACGTGCGAACAAGAGCCACAGTTGTTCGCGTCGCTCCCGAGAACGTTGACGCAGCCACTGGGGCATGGGGTGTTAGGGGAAACACAGGCGCAGGCACCATTCGAGCAGGTGGTTCCGTTCGAGCACGTCGTGTCATCCCACGTGCCATTCGCATTGCACGTCTGGGATGTTCCGGTCGTCTTGCACTGAGTCTGACCCGGCTTGCAACTTCCCGTGCAACCCACACCCAGCACGCACGCGTTCGAGCAAGAGGCCACGTTTGGCATGGCGCACGTACCGGCGCTGCACGTCCCGGTTCCTTGGTAGCCGGCGGTTGAACAGGACTCTGAACCGCACACAGTAGTTGCGGTGGGATAATAGCAGGCATTGCTCGCGCCAGTACACTTGCCGTCACAAACGGTAGTACTCGAGGTGGTGCAAGCCGTGTGACCTTTATGAGGCGTCCCGCTCGCGAGAGTCGTGCAGGTGCCGGGCGTGACGTCGCAAGCCTCGCAGGATCCGGTGCAAGCCTTGTCGCAACAGTAGCCCTCCGGCGAACAGAACGTCCCGGCGGCGCAGCCAGCGGCTACGGTTTGGCAGGTTTGCCCCTGCCTGCTCTTGCACGCGCCGGTGGAGTCGCAGGTGCCCGCGCACAAAGTATCATCCTGGCTCTTGGCTGCTGTGCAAACAGAGTTCGTACATGTCTGGCATACGCCCGGGCAATCGCTCCGCTTGAGGCAGCCCACACACTGGTGGGCTGCCGTGTCGCATGTCGTGACTGAGCCCATGCAGTGCGAGTTCGCCGTGCAGCCGACGCACAGGCCGCTGCTGGCGAGGCAGGCAGGGGTGCCGGATCGGCCAGCGCAATCGCTGTCAGTGGTGCACCTGGCGCATCGATAGCCAAGACAGAGGGGGCTCTGTGAGGGACAGTCCATGTCAGCGCCACATGTGCCAGGGGCATCCCCGGCTGGCACATCCGGTGGGACATCAGACGCGGCATCGAGTGTGGCTCCACCGCTGCCACCACCGCCGCCGCTCGCCCCGTTGCCGCCTGCGCCACCCGCGCTGCCGCCTGCGCTGGCGTCGTTCCCGCCGCTCGCAGTCCCGCCGCCTGAACCGCCCGGAGCGCTGCCAACCCACGCGTCCGCCGAACCTCCGGTGCCGCCGCTCGCGGCCCCATCCCCGGAACCTGCGGTACCGCCGGTGGCCTGGTCCCGAGCACCGTCGCCAGGCAGGTTGCCGTCAGCATTTCTGTTGTCGGAGTGCGTTTCAGTGATCTCTCGCAGGTCAACGGGAGAAATATCGGCCTTTCCGGCGTCGCTGCCCGCCCCGCCGCAGGACGAATCGCCGTCCTTGCAGCAGCCTCCTGGCTGACCCTTGACCTTGCACGTGTAGCCGACGGGACATTGCTGATCCGTCGTGCAAATCAGACGGTCCAGCTTGGGCGTGGGATTTGGAAAGCATCCCGCCACCAAAGTAAAGACAACCGGTGCGAACCACCGATTCTGTAGGCCGCACTTGAACAGTTTGTTGTTCATTGGAAATTTCCTTGCAGCGACAGAGCGGTGATGCCTGGGACAACGACTGGGATCAGCGAAAGTGCGGGCGGCGTGTCCGCCGTCCTGCCCGAGGGCCAACCCGCGATGACAAGCGCGGTGCCGGTCACCAGGGCCGCCGCGCCCACACCATAGGCAATCCAGCCAAGGGTCTGGTAGGTATCGTGGCGGCTGGCCTTGTCCCGATCCCAAGTGGACCCGTTCAGTTGATTGGTCAGGCTGTTGGCTTGGAGATTGAAGACCAAGCCGCCACCCAAGGCCGCCAGTCCCACGGCAGCCGTGACAATGCCGGCTGTGCGAAGCCCCGTACCGGAGCGCGGTTCGGTCGCGCCAGGAGATGCGGTCAATTCCACCGGCGCGGCCGCAGGCGCCGGTGGCGGGGCCGGTGGGGCTGGAACCACGATCCGCGCTGGGGTCACGATGGGGGTTGGGGGCTGGGGAGCCAGCTTGGCCTGTTGGGCCTCACATTCCGAAATGTGATTCTCGACGTCGGCCTTGTCAGCAGTTTGCAGATGGGGCTCCTTGCGCAGGTACTCTCGGAATCGGTCGATTGCCTCTTCCCAGCGGTGGTTCTGTTCAAAACAGCGCCCCTGATTGTAGACGTAGTTAACTTCCTGGGTTTCGACGAAGAGGTCGCCCAGTATATCCACGCCTTTGCGGAAATCCCCAGTAATGCACGCCTTCTGCGCCGCCTTTTCTCTTGCCTGCCTGGTCGCGTTTTTCGTGGCGGCCCTTGAGGCCGCTGAGCCGAAAACCACCATCAAGACCGCGAGACCGACTGACACAAAACGCATAGAGATCATTCCTCCTTGAACCGAATCGGGGCCAATTCTGCGTCATGCCCGTCGATCGAACAAGCGCGAAACGTCACGGTCCGTGACAGCGGTATTTGGGAAGGCAACACCGCAAAGCAGCGCCGGCAGCCCGCGGCGTTCGGGCGGTGGGCGCCAGACCCGACCGCTGGTCACCCCCACGGGCTCGAACGGGCACTGCGCCCCGCGGGCGAGACGCCCGCTCGGGACGAGGACAGCGTGCTCAGTTGACCGAGTTCTGATCCTTCTTCGTATACATCCAGTCCTTCACAAAAGCACCCATCTCGTCTTGGCCTGTCTTGAGCGTCCAGTTGGGCCCATTGAACATATCCGGAAGCCAACTGTTCGATGCGCACCAGGCAGTCCAGCTCCCGCCCATGCCTTCCAGCCAGTTCAACATCGGAGTTCCATAGGTCCCGATGATGTCCGTACCAGTCCCTGGCTGGTTTGCGCAGCTGCCGCAGTAGCCCCACTCCGTCATTATGAGGGGGACGCCCTTCGCGGCATTGTTCACCTGAGTAACGTTTCCACCGACCCCCTTGTTGTAGTGCTGATAGTACATGTGGACCGAATACATAATGTTGCCGCCGGTGAGTGGATTCGTGGCCGCATCACCCATTGTCTGGTCCCAGGCCGGGCTGCCCGCAATAATGATGTTCTTGGGTGCGAAGCCGCGAATGAGATTGACCCAGGCTTGCATGGTGGGCTTATACGTGGCCCAGGAATCCATTACACTCGACTCGTTGAACACCTCGTAGAACACGTTGGAATAGCTCGCGAACATCGGCGCGATCTTGGTCCAAAAAGCGTTGACCGAGGAGACGAGGTTGTAGGGGTTGGAGATGTAGTGGAGATCAACGATGGCGTACAGGCCCAGCTTGGTGGCGTAGTCCACAGCGGGCTTGAGGGTATTGTTCACGTACGTGTCATCCGTCCCAGGCGGATCAGCGGGCAGGCGCACGATCTTTGTGTACCAACCCGGAGAACCTGGCGCCCCCACCGAGGGTGCATCGACATCGTTCTTGTTGGTGATCTTGTCGAGAAGGCCGTTGACTTTGAGCCCAGTCGCCATCTGTTGAGTGAGTCCCTCAATGGAGACGCCCCTCAGGATCACCATCTTGCCGCTTGGATCCTGGAGCTTGTTCCCATTGACGGTGAGCCAGGGCAAAGATCCGCCGGCGCTGCCTGTGCTGCCGGCAATTCCCCCCGCCCCGCCCGAACTCGCCACACCACCCGAGCCGCCCGAAGCCTTGCTCCCACCAGCGCCACCCGAGGTTGCCACGCCGCCAGCACCGCCCGAAGCCTTGCTCCCAGCCGAACCAACAATGCCACCGGAGTTGGCGACGCCACCCGAGCCGCCCGAGGTTGTCACGCCGCCAGCGCCGCCCGAAGCCTTGCTCCCACCGGTGCTTGCAACGCCGCCGGAGCCGCTCGAGGTTGCCACGCCGCCCGCGCCACCCGAAGCTTTGCTGCCGCCCGCGTTGGTATTGCCGCCCGAGCTCGCGCTGCCGCCTGATGTGGTCGTTCCACCTGAGCTTGCGATGCCGCCAGTGTCCTTGATGCCGCCGGTGTCAGCTGAAGTTGCGACGCCGCCCGAGCCACCTACGCCTGTCTCGCCACCTGCTCCGCCTTGCTCGGTGCTGCCGCCGCTCTCGACGGTTCCCGCAGCGGCCGTGGTACCACCATTGTGAACCACGCCACCCGAGGTCACGGCTCCCGCCGCGCCAGAGTTCCCCGCGCTGCTCTCAGCGCCTCCGTTGACCGCCTGTTGGCCGTTTTCTCCGCATCCGATGCCGCCACAAGCTACGAGCAGCGAAATTCCCAAGGCGGCCTGTCGAACGGAAATGTCTTTCATGAAGCTCCTCCAGTGGTCGATCGATATCCAGTATTCAAGTATTCAGTAGCGCCGCCCCCCCAAAAAAGGTCAAGAAATCGCAACGCAGTCGCCCGGCCAAAGTCCCCCGCGAGCCCAAGCGGATGTCATGAGTGTACCTGTCGTTCGCTATGACGCCAAACGAACGCTGGGCGCCGGCGCCGCCATGACGCAGATCCACTGCTGCCCTTCTCGTCGCGAGTCAAGTCACCTGATGTGGCAGGAGTGCTAGAAACGCCAACATGGCGAAGAGTTCGATGCAAAGGCCCATTCTGCGGGTGGGATTGGTCGGCTTACTGGCGATCTCCGTTTCGGCAACAGCGCAGCCCGACCATGCCAAGGTCGCTCGCCTGACGGTCCACGCGGACCAGGAAGGTCCGAAGATCAGCCCGCTTTTGTATGGCATTTTCTTCGAAGAGATCAACCGGGCCGGGGAAGGCGGCCTGTGGGCCGAGATGATCCAGAACCGCTCTTTCGAAGACGACCGCCAGGAGCCCGCGAGTTGGAAAGTCTCTAGCGCGGTGAAAGCCAGCCTGGACAGGAACCATCCCCTAGACAGCCGAAATCCCACCTCGCTGTGCCTGGAATTCTCCCATCCGGATGCCAGTGTGGCCCAGGACGGGTTCAGCCGCGACAAGGACCACTACCCAGGCGGGATGGCATTTCGTAAAGGGGAGGCCCTGCATTTTTCGCTGTACCAGCGAGGAGATTGCCCGCTGGAAATTCGCTTGCTGGGGCAAGGCGGAAAGGTGCTCGCGAAGGCTTCCCTTCCCGCGCCCAGCAGCAACTGGGAAAGGGTTGAGGTCACGCTCAACCCCTCGGCCACGGACCTGTCTGGGCGCCTGGTCCTCGTGGGCCAAGGCGTGGGGAAGGTCTGGATCGACCAGCTCTCTCTGATGCCGACCGCGACCTGGAAGGGGCACGGCCTGCGGCGGGATCTGGCAGAAATGATCGCGGCCCTGAAGCCGGCCTTTGTCCGTTTCCCTGGGGGATGCTTTGTCGAGGGCCTGGACCGAGCCAATGCTCCGCGCTGGAAAGACTCGATCGGCGCGCCGGCCCAACGCCGCGGAATTCCGAACCGTTGGGGCTACCAGACGTCGGGAGACTTCGGTGTCCACGAGTTCCTGCAGTGGTGCGAGGATCTGGGCGCCGAGCCTGTCTATGTGATCAATTGCGGCATGGGCCACGACTACGCGGTGCCCATGAATCAAATGAAGGAGTGGGTACAGGACGCACTCGACCTGGTGGAATACGCCCGAGGACCAGTGGACAGCAAGTGGGGCGGGTTGCGGGCCGCTGCCGGGCATCCGGCCCCGTTCAAACTGAATTACATGGAAATCGGCAATGAGAACGGCGGGGCCGCATACGCCGAGCGCTACGCTCTATTCCATGATGCTCTGAAGGCGAAATACCCCGACCTGCACCTGGTTGCCAATTTGTGGAACGACGACATTCCCAAAACCCGGCCGGTGGAAATCCAAGACGAGCACTACTACCTCGATACCGTGGGCTTTCTGGGCATGGCGGACACCTACCAGCGCGTCGACCGCAAGGGTCCGCTGGTCTATGTGGGCGAGTACGCGGTCGCCAACGGAGCCGGGAATGGAAACTTCTCGGCCGCGCTGGCCGAGGCAGCCTTTCTCACCGGGCTGGAAGCCAACGGCGACCATGTGGTGATGGCATCCTACGCCCCGCTGCTGGCCCACCCGGCGTGGAAAGCCTGGACTCCGAACGCGATCGTCTTCGATCAAGGCCGCTGCTACGGCACCCCCTCGTATTATCTGCAAACCATGTTCGCTGCCAGCCGCGGCGATGTGGTTTGCCCAAGTGACCTGGATCAGCCGGAGATCCCCTTCGAGTCACCCAAAGGCAGGTTCGGCGTTGGCACCTGGGGCGACACCCAGGTCGAATACAAGAACATTTCATTCACGGCCGTGGACGGAAGACTGATCTTCAAGAGCGACTTCGCGCAGGGAATGAAGGGCTGGAAACCCTTCAAGGGGCAGTGGACGGTCGCGGACGGGGTCTTGCGCCAGACCGGGAAGGAAGACGCCTTCGAGCTGGCCCAGATCGCTGACAGCACCTGGGGCGACGGCGTTTTCCAGGTGCAGGCGCGCAAGCTGGGCGGTTTCGACGGATTCCAGATTCAGTTTCAAGCCGACGAGGACGGCCAGCAAAGGGTGTGGAACATCGGGGGCTGGGGCAATGTCCGCATCGGGCTGCAAGGAATCTTCGGCGAACCCAAAGTGCCGGGCAAAGTCGAAACTGGTCGCTGGTACAACATCCGCATCGAGCTCGCGGGCGCGCGCATCCGCTGTTACCTCGACGAAAAGCTGATACAGGAAGTGATCCGTCCCAGCCCCCCACGGCTGTACGCGGTGGCCAGCCGAACCCAGGACGGCAAAGAGATCATCCTCAAGCTGGTCAACACCGGGACGGTGGCGCGCAAGACCGCGTTCGATCTGAAAGGCTTGAGGTCGGTCGCACCCAAGGGCCACGCCATCGTGATGACCACGAAGGATGGGAACGCCGAAAATTCCTTCGAGCGGCCCCGCCGGGTGGCGCCAGTGGAATCGGTGTGGACCGGGATGGGGACGCATTTCACCCGGACCCTGCCCGCCCGCTCGATTTCGGTGGTCAGGCTTTCGGTAAGAAACTAGTCGGCCGCTTCCTGCGCGGTGGCAAGAAGCGGCCGTTTTGGTCAAACAGTATGCTCGGTGCTAGTCGCAGGTTCCTGAGCAGGGAACCCAGGTACCCTCAGTGGCCGTGATGGTCGCCGTGCCGTCCGTGAGCCCGGTTGCCTTTGCGGTCACGGTGATAGTTCCTGCGCCGGTCGCCTGAACGATGGCGTAGGCTGCGCCGCCGGAGGTGCTGCGAACATTTCCGCGGAAGCTTTCCTGCTTCTGGCTGCCGCTGTCCACGGCCATGATTCTTCCAGGGCCCGTGATGGAGAAGGTAATGGACGTGTCAGTGGACACCACGGCCTTGACGAACGAGACGTCATCCACATCGTCCAGAATGCTGGTGTGGTCCGGCGTGAGCACGATCTTGCCCGCCACCGCTCCACTGGCCGGAGCCGACTTTGTTGGCCCACCCCAGATGCCCGACCATGTGTAGCCATTGGGCCTCACCGCTCCCAGTTCGTCCATGAGCGCCCCGGTGCCACCGATGCTGGGCCATCCGGTCGTGCTGGTGATCTCGCCCATATAGTCCACGCCCGTCCACATGAACTCGCCCGTGAGCCCCGGGTTGCCGGTCACCAAATTCCAGGTGCTGGTTTCTTCGCCCATCTCGGTCAACACACCGGACTTGGTGGCCACGTTCGCCTCGGCCTGGAGGCAGGCCGCTGTGTTGTAGTTGTTGCCCCAGACGTCGAGCAGGCTGTTGGTTGGTCCGCCGACATCGCCATTTTGCGGATCGAGCAATGCCTGGGTGACGAGGTGGGAGGTATCGAGTGCGTGCGCGATCTTGATCATCTCGGTCAGAATGGGAGTTCGCGACGTCATCGAATCGTGGATCTCGTTGCCCGTGCTGTAGATGGCAACGCTGGGGTGGTTGCGATCTCGCATGATGAAGCCGGTGAAATCGACCTCCCACCAAGTCTTGCCGGTGGCGGCAGCGGGCAGCGGGGGCATTCCGGTCGGCGTCGTGGAGGCCTTGTTGAAGTAGAGCGCGTAATCGCCGTTGTCTGTGTACTTGTGTGCGGCCCAGACGTCGGTGAATTCATCGAGGACGAGCACTCCCATTCGGTCGGTCAGGTCGAGGAATTCCGGGCTCGGCGGATCGTGGGCTGTGCGGATGGCGTTCACCCCGATGGCCTTGAGCTGCGCGATCCGCCTTTGCATGGCTCGCGCCGGCGCCCCCAGCCCAAGCCCGTGATAGTCCTGATGGTTGGCAACACCCTGGAAATGAGTGACCTTGCCGTTGACAGTCAGGCCAGTGCTGTACTTGAGGTCTCGGATGCCGAACGGGGTCACGTCGTCGTCCACCGTGGTGCTGCCCTCTTGGACGTTGAGCAGTAGCTGATACATGTTCGGACTGGCGAGCTCCCATAGCTTGGGACTCGTGACAGGGATTGTGAGTGTGAAGGTGGCCGAGGCGCCTGCAGCGATGGTCTGGGCAGCCGCCGAGACAGTTGGGAGTGCTGTGCCAGTGGCGTCGCTGACGATGCCCTGAACGCTCACGCTTTGAGATGTCGTGCCCGAATTGACCACCGAGGTTGTGACGTTGACGGTTGCCGACGCAGCCGTCGGGCTGGGCGCATTCACGAATGTGCCCCACTGATCAACGTGAACCGGATCGGTCGCAATGATGCGTGCGCGGCGATAGATACCAGCCCCCGCGTAGAAGCGCGAGGCGGGCTGAATGCTGGTGTCGGTCTTGACCGCGATGACGTTCGCCCCCGTGAAACTGATGCTCTTCGTGATGTCGTAACGGAAGCTCACGTAGCCGTAGGGGTGATTCCCGATCTGGGTGCCGTTGACGTAGACGGTGCTGTTGCCCATGACGCCATCGAATTCAACGTAGACCTGCTTGCCCGCGGTGACAGTTGAGGGAAGGCTGAAATGGTTTCGGTACCAACCGATCCCGGACGGCGCAAAGCCGCCCCGGCCGGTGGTCGGGTTGGTCTGAGCGAACGGCCCCTCGACCGCCCAATCGTGCGGGAGGGTCACCGGGGTCCACGCCGAATCCGCGAAAGCCGCTCCATCCGCGCCGGTCACGTCACCCTTGTTGAACAACCAGTTCCGGTCGATCGGCATGATGGTTCGCACCCGATCCTTGATCGGTGGAAGGGGAGTCGCGCCTCCTGCCGCACCAGTGGTCCCGCCAGTGACTGTGCTGCCACCGGTGCCCGTGGTGGCGCCGCCAGGGGCCGTCGACCCGCCCGGAGCCGTGCTCCCGCCAACCTTGGTGGTGCCGCCCACCACGCCCGTTTTTCCACCGGTCACGGTATTTCCACCGATCACGGTATTTCCGCCGGTCACAGTATTTCCCCCCGCCACGGTGTTCCCGCCGGCCACAGAACCACCCACGACGGTCTCTCCGCCGCTGGCACCAGCGCCTGCGACAGTATTGCCGCCATTGCTGGTAGAACCGCCGGTGTCACCGGCTGATGGAATGGGGATTCCGCCGGTCTGCGTCTGGCCACCTGCGCTGGTCGTGCCGCCAGGGTTGACGGTGTTGCCTCCAGCGCCGGCGCCTCCGGACTGAACGCCTGCAGTATTTCCAGTTCCTGGCGAACTGCTGCTGCTACAACCAACCGCCAGTGGCGCGCTGATGAGCAACACGAGGACAAAGGGATGGGTCTTGTGGATCAACTTCATGGCTTCTCCCCAGAGTAAAAAGGTGCCTTGCCTAAGGAACGCAGTGGACCGGTCCTAGTCAGATGGCTCAGCCAATTCGCATCGACGAGAGAGTTCTACGCCCTACAACGGATTTGGGCAACGGATACGCCGCGTCAAAACAGAATCCCTGTCCTGCCATCTCGGCAACACAAATGCCACACCTTGGTAGGGGACTATCCTCATTAGAACGGGTCAACTGCCGCTGATACGGTGCCAAGGCGGGCGAGACGTTCGACATCGCCACCTGATAGCGTCATTGCGCAACTATCGCGGCCCGCAGCATATTCAAACTGCCAGGCGAGCCAATGAACAGATCCTCTGGGTAGTGCCTGAACGCGAGGATTCCTCGATAAATCTCCGCGCGTTGATCGATGTTCATGCCGAATCCGGCCAAAAATTGCAGGCGCAGGTTGTCGTCGCGGTTGACCTCGGCGTCCTTGAGCCAGGGTTCGAGTTCAGGTCCTCGGCCGCCATATGTGGACAGGAGCGCCACGGCTGAATCGAACCCGATCTGACGCAAGGACTGCGCGAGAGGAGCAAATTCTGGGCTCTGCAAGCGGCCCTCCAGCGCGTCGACGTCGATGCGAGTGGGCTCGACCTGTCCCAGCAACACGACATCGTAACCCTGCCCTTGGACGGTGTTGCCCCAGATGGTCCCATTGGGGAACGCCTCGAAGAACGTGGCGACTTCGCTTTTCACAGCCGCCATTCCGCTGTCATAGAGTTGCACGAACACCGTCACGGCCCCGCCTGGATTGAGGTGCCGCTTGGCCAGCTCCCAGAACTCGCGCGTGTAGAGATTGGCCGCGCCCTTGACCCAGGGATCGAACGGATCCGAAGTGATGGCGTCAAACCTCTGCTTGGTTGTCGTCAGAAAATGCCGGGCATCGTCCACTTCGACGTGCACCTTGGGATTGTCCACGACGTGGTCGTTGAATGCGCCGAACAACGGAGCGACGACCCGCGGGACGAGCGGCTCGATTTCCGCGATGGTCAGTCGTTCGACCCGTGGATCGATGCTGGCCGCACCGGCTGTCACACCGGCACCGCAGGCGATGACCAGAACCTCGCGCGGCTGGGCCGGAAGCAACGTCGTCAAGTGCCCGAGCATGCGCTGCAGGCGCATGTCCTGAGGCAAAGTGGATGCCTGGATCTTCCCCGCGTTGTAGTAGCTCAGGACTCCGTTCAAGTCACGCGAGACCGCCGGGGACGAATTCATGCCTTCGCCGACGTAGAGGAAGGTCTCCTTGGTGTTTTGTTCGACGGCCGAGAAGCGGCCGTGTCCGACCAGCAAGGCCGGAACCGCGGCCAGGTTGCGCCCCACCAGCACGGCCAGTGCGACAATGGCCAAGGTCCAGATTGCATCCCCAGTCGCAAAGCGCGGTGCCGCGCGATCGCGCACCAGCGCCGGGATGAGGGTCAGGGCGGCAGCGACGGCTGACAGCGCGATCAAGATGCGCTCGCTGTTCTGGGTTCCCACTGTGACGATGAGCACCAGGCTGGTGCCCAGCGCCCCAATGATCGCGCCCATGGTGTTGGCCGCGTAGACCCGGCCTACCACGACGCCACCATCGCTTCCCTTGGACGCGACGGCCGCCAGGGCCAGGGGAAAGCTGGCGCCCCACAGGCACGCCGCAGGCAAGATCGCCCACAGGCAGCGCACGAAATCGATCTGGAACTGATTCCAGGGCGTGGCCGCCAGCCGCGGATTGACGGGCCAGTAGGGCAGTGCGCTGGTGATGTTCCACGACGCCCAGGCGATCGCCGCGACCAGTGCGAGCTGTGCCAAGCCCAGCGCGCGCCGCGCATTGAGCGTCCGGCGCGCTAGCAAGGAACCAACGCCGCTCCCCAGCCCGATCCCGATCAAAAACACCGCCAGGATGATCGAGAAAGTGTACGTGGTGTGGCTCAAGAGCAGCCCGAAAAGCCGCGTCCAGATCACTTCTGCGCCGAGAGCACTCATCCCTGACAGCCCGATGGCGAGATAGATGATCCAGGCGGGTGGCGTCGCTGCGGAAAGCGCCGCAGGCTCCCGGCCGGCTTCGCTGGGCTCGGTCCCGATGCGGACGCGCGCGAGTGCCAACGCGCCTGCGGCCACCGCCGCGTTCAGGCCGACGGCGACGAAGGTCGCGGTGTGCATGTCGTGAACCCGGAGCAGGTAGAAGCCCGCGAGCAGACAGCCGAACACCGCCCCGAGCGTGTTGCCGCCGTAGAAGATTCCGAGCCACGAGACGCCGCGCGGGCTCATTTCCACCCAACGCGAAACCGCGGGCAGCGTGGCCCCCATCATCACCGTCGGTGGCAGCAGGCAGATGGCCGCAAACAAGCCGCGCAGGAGCAGCCCCGGAATGCCATGCCCGACCACCGCGGTGTAGACCACCTCGACCAGCGGAATCGCGCCCAACATCAGAATTCCGGAGACGCCGATGGCGATTTCGAGGATGGCGTAGACCCGCAAGGGGTGCCGCTGGCGCGAAACGAAGCGCGCCAGCCCCAGGCTGCCCAGGCACATCCCGCCCATGAAGGTTCCCAGCAGCACCGCGATGGAGACCGCCGACGACCCGAGCACGAGCTGCAACATCTGGAACCAGACGATCTCGTAGATCAGCGCCGCGCATCCGCTGGCCACGAACAGCAGCAGGACAAAGGGAAAGAGCCGTTCGCGCGCGTCGCTCGATGCGGACAGCGTGCCCCGGCGGCGTCGGGCGATGCCCAGTCCTGTCAGCAACACAATGCCCGCGCCCAGCACGATCTCGATCCAGTCGATATGTGACGGCGCGGGCTGCTCGGGGAGCGGCTTTTCTGGGGCCCGCGGCGCAACCGCCGCAGGCGCCGCGACGGTGCTCATGATCGGCGGAAAAGGCGTGGGGGCGAGACAATACACGGCAAGCTCGGAGACTGAAAAGAATCCGTCCCCGTCGGGGTCGCTGATGCGCAGGTAGCGCACCGTCGCCGGCTCGATCCGGACAGCGCGCGCGCGCAAACCGTGCCCACGCTCGACCACGTTGGCGATCTGGGCCAGCACGCGGTAGCTTCCCGGCTGCCCGTCGCTCGATCCGGCGATCTTGTAGGTGTCGTTGGCGTCGGCTTGCAGGTAGAGTGCGCTCAGCTTTCGCGGCTGGCCCAGGTCGTAGGTTATCGATGCAGCACGGCTTACCAGCTTGACGGCGGCCGGGGCGTCCCATGGTGCCCCTTCAGGTGCAACCGTGCCGTCGGTGACCAGCGCGACGTTGCCGCGCACGTCTGCGTCGGCGTACGGCCTCCTGCCCGCGAGCAGATCCGTGGTGTCGCATTCGGCCGCTTGGACCGGCGCAGGGCGATCTTCGGCCCGTGCGTTTCGGCCCGCCGTCACACCCGCGGCCAGCGCCAGTGCGACACACGCGAGGGGCAGAGGGGGTATCATGAATCCTCCATCGGTCAGCGTCGGCCAGCGTAGCAGGTTGCCGATTCGCGCGCGATTGCCGCGTGTGGTTCGGGGTGTGGTGGGGGCTATGACGATTTCCGGTGCGCGACGAGGTCTACCGTCGGCGCGCCAGGAGAACGGCGTTTCCATCGGCGTACAGCACTTCGACGGAGCCCGCTGGAAATTGGGACTGCACCCAGGTGGAAATCTGGCCGACAGCCAATTCTGCCCTCAACAGTGCACGGCCACGAGCCGGCGGTTGAGGAAGGGCCGCTTCTCTTGCCGCTTGCCTCCCTCCCGGTCCTTTGCCACGCGAGCACGGGAGAAATTCCCCCGATTTCCTGCTCCGCACCGAGTTTTTGCGGCGGACAGCCAACCTACCCGTCCAGGCCATAGGCGTTAAGCGGCGGAATTGCGCCGGAAGAACTGGGGTAGACCACCCTCTCCCTCTGGGAGAGGGCTGGGGTGAGCAACTGTTTTGTTTTGGGCTGCGTGAATGCTGCTTTTTCCCCCGGCCGCGGCAGCGGCCGTATCACCTCGCCCGCGGTAGCGGGAG
>Ga0265316_10001779_pt1 | contig 22725 bp, 21 predicted proteins | sample 4522metaG_FD_202092 | JGI IMG/M metagenome (GOLD analysis project Ga0265316, IMG submission 202092) | Rhizosphere microbial communities from Carex aquatilis grown in University of Washington, Seatle, WA, United States - 4-5-22 metaG | ecosystem: Host-associated > Plants > Roots > Rhizosphere >... | reverse complement strand
CAAGCCCTCCGCCCTGAAGACTATGGTTCCGGCGTACACCCTCGGCGTCATCGGCGTGACGTTGATTGGCCTGCTCTACCAGGTCCTCGTCAAGATCCTGGGCGACGGCACGGTTCTCAACTTCGGGCTGCAGACGCTCACCAACAACAACGTGGCCCTTTATGTGTCCTTCTTCGTCGGCTTCTGCGCCTTGATCTATGCCATGAAGTACATGCCCGTAACCCAGACCGGGTCGCTCCCGTTCTTCAATGGCATCACGATGTTCCTTGCCTGCTACTTCACGGGCACTTTCCTTGGCTGGTTCAAGGACTTCAACGTCAGCGCGGACATGCTCCCTTACGCGATCGTGATCTTCTGCGGCATCACCGCCTTCCTGGGTGGGATGCTTGGAGCACTCCTGGGCTGGTTCAACATCGTGATCATGTTCCCGCGCGAGGTGAAGAAGACCGGCACGGCGGCGTAGGTCCTGCGGTCTCAGCTCTTCGCGATGGTGTCCCCGTCACACGTTGTTCCGCGCCGCCCTGGCGACGAGGCCTTCTCGCCGTGACGGGCGGCGAGGGGCCCGCCGGTTGACGACCGGTCGAGACTGCCGGACCTGGTTTAGCGATCGTCAATCGGATCGACGGCCAATTCGCTGACATATGCCAACGGCACGGCTCGCGGCCCGCACCTTGACCGCGTGGACATCTGCGAGCCGATGTCAAGCGCACTCTGTATCTGGAGGCAATGGCAATGGCGCAAGCCACAAAACTAGTTGGCCCGGGCGAAGAGGTGCTTGGGCAGTTCTTCGGTGACAAGGACTTCCCCGTCGAGTGGGCGTCCGAGACCGAGAAGGAACTGTTCTGGGTCTACGACGACCTGCATTGCCCGCATCCCATCAGCCCGATGTACAACGACATAGGCGGCTGGTGGCTCAGCTGCGATCACATGTTCCGCCGCTTCGGTACCCCGTTCGCGACTGACTGGATCGCCAAGATTGTCAACGGCTACCTGTACACCGCGGCCATCCCGGCCCAGGCGGGCCTCTCGACGCCCGCGACCGAGTACGGTTCCGCGATCGTGCCCGTCGTGCCGGAGGATCCAGACTACGCCGCCAAGATCGGCGCGTACCTGGGCTTCGTCCTGCCCACCTACGGCGATGAGTTCGCGACGTGGTGGAACGGGCGACTTCGCCCGGAGATGGACCACAACTTCAAGTATCTCGAGGACAAGTTCGACCAGGCTCCGCAGATGAGCCTGGCGCAACTGGCCGTCCTGCTCGAGGACGCGATCGACATCCACGATCGGCACTGGAAGATCCATTGGATGCTCAACTTCGCCCAGCTCTCCGCGACGCTCAACCTGCGAGCCGTCATGGAGAAGACTCACGGCAAGATCAACGAGCAGCTGCTGGGGCGCCTCCAGAACTCGGCCAAGGACCGCAACTGGGACTCGATCGAGGCCCTCTGGAAGATGAAGGAAGAGGCCAAGGCGGACACCGTCCTGGCCGCCGCCTTCAAACACGAGACCGCCGCTGAGATCATCGCCGCTCTCAAGTCGACCGAGCGCGGCAAGAAGTTCATCGCCGACCGCATCGTGCCGTACCAGAAGGAATACGGCTGGCACGCGGTCTGGAGCCACGAGTTCCGATTCCCGACGGTGCGCGAGCACATGGAGCCGGTGATCGAACTGATCCGTGGGTACATCCAGACCAACTACGACTACCCCAAGACCATCAAGGTCCTGGCCGACGACATTGCCGCCGCCGCCAAGGAAATCCTTGAAGGCCTCAGCGGGGACGCGCTGGCCGAAATGAAGCTGGCCAACGACATCAACCTCAAGATGGCCCCGCTCACCCCGGACCATCACTTCTACATCGACCAGGGCGCCAATGCCCACCTGCGCATGGCCCTCATCCTGTGCGGTCAGAAGCTCGTTGAGATGGGCGTGCTCGACTCCCCCGAGGACGTCGTCTACTTCAAGTACAACGAGTTCCGGGTCTTCATTGGCAATCCCGCCGGCATGGACGGAAGGGCGCTCGTCGCCCAGCGTCGGGCCGAGCAGGACAAGGCCTACACCTTCCGCCCGAAGTCGTGGATCGGCACATGCACGCCGACCCAGCTGGCTTTCCCCTACTTGAACCTGTGGGGCTTCCCGGACAAGTTCACCCGCAAGCCCTCGACCGTCAAGGGCCAGATCAACGGCATGGCCGCCTCCCCCGGTGTCGTCGAAGGCATCGCCAAGGTCGTCCTTACCGAGGACCAATTCGACCAGGTCAGATCAGGCGACATCCTTGTCTGCATCATGACCAACCCGGCCTGGGTTGTACTCTTTACCAAGATCGTTGGCCTCGTCACCGACGCGGGCGGCACGGTGTCTCACCCGGCCGTTCTGTCGCGCGAGTTCAGCATCCCTTGTGTCGTCGGGACAGACGTAGCCACCCAGAAGATCAAGAGCGGCGACCGGATCCGCATCAACGGAACCACCGGTCTCGTCGAGATCCTCGAGTCGGCCGCCGAAGGGCTCTCGCCGCGCCAGGGTGACGCACCAAAGCTCTAACCGGAGATTCGATGCCGCCAGACGTCCAGATCTCACGCAGCCCCCTGAGCGATCAGGTCAAGGACCGTCTTCTGCAACAGATTCTGGCTGGCGACTACAAACCGGGCGCTCGAATCGTGGAGACCCGAGTTGCACGGGAGCTTGGCACTAGCCAGGCTCCCGTGCGCGAAGCCCTGCGCGACCTCGAGGCGCTCGGAATAGTTGAGATATCGGCATATCGCGGGGCTCGCGTCCGGCATCCTGGCAAGGCAGAGTTGCTCGAGGCATATGCGATTCGCGCAGAGCTCGAGTCACTCGGAGCACGGCTCGCCCTGCCCTCGCTGTCGGGCGCGGACCTCGACGAATTGCAGGGTTACGTGGAAGAAATGCAGCATGCGGCCGATATGGGCGACACCCACACCGAGGCCGTAGTCGACGTGGCCTTCCACGCTCGCGTCATCGAAATCGCCGGCAACGGCACCCTGGAGCGGGTCTGGCGACATCTGGAACCGCTCTCTCGAACGTACATAACGCTTCTTGTTCCCGGCGTGAACGCGCGCCACATTGCCGACCTCCACGTACCGATCCTGGCGGCCCTCCGGGGCCGCGACCCAGATCTGGCCGCGGCGGCGTACCACCTCCATTTCGAGGCGGCCGGCGACATGTTCCGCGAGACATGGGTCGACGCGCCGTCGTCATCGGCTCCGGCTGAGCCCGGCGGCCTGGACGGGCGGCTTGTCGAAGACGCTGGGATTGCAGCAATGGGCTGACGGCAGTCGATGCCGTTGTCGCGGGGCCGCTCTTCGCGAGACCGCAATCAGACAACCGGGGCCGGGGTCGCGCACGCTGGCCCCGGACGTTGACCAAATCTTGTCGACGCTCTATGCGTTTGCCACGGTTTCGCCGCGGCAGACGAGGCCGGCCAAGTCCGGAGGTCGACAACGTAGTCCGACCAGGAATGCGCCGGCGGTATGGGCCGCCTGTGGAAGGAGATCATGAGCGAGAAACTTCAACTGTCGGAGGAGATGTCCGCCGAGACCGCGCGGCTGCGTGTGGATGTCTACGGCAGCCAGCCGCGGGAACATGTCCTCGAGGATCTGAACTTCCTGAACTACCGGCTCGCGGACGTGCGCATTTCGCCCGAGGTGACCCTTTCGGCGCCCGACATCGTCCTGCACGAGTCGGGCGACAAGTCGATCTCGTACGACGGTCGCACGATGACGTTCACCGGCCTGTGGCCGGCCGGGCCGATCCAGAAGGTCGTCGTGGCAATGCTCGCGCTGCGGATGGAGGCCAAGGGACTTCACCCGTTCCACGCCTCGGCCGTGCGCTATCGTGGCAAGACGGTGATGTTCCTGGGTGGCGAATCGAATCACGGCAAGAGCATGGGTCAGCTGGAGGCCTGTCGCCGGGGCGCGCTCCTCGTGTCCACCGAGACCACCGTGGTCGACACCGCGGGCCGCGCCGTCAAGGGCTCCAAGGAGCCCTTCATCAAGAAGCGCACGGAAGGTACCGAGCGCGCCGACAAGGCTGCCCCGGAAGCGGGCGTCGCCAAGTTCTTTGGTGCGATGCCGACCTGGGAGCTGTACACGGAGCCGAGCAACGTCGATGTCGTCGTAGTGCCGGCGATCGATGGCAACTACGGCCCTGCTCTCGCCGAGATGATCCCGTTCGAGCGCCAGTTTCAGACCCTCCACTCGCTCCAGAACTACTTCCTGCTCAACGAGTTGCTCGCCGCCGACTGGCCTATGCCGATGGTCGACACCGAGCCGCTGCGCCGGGCACGTGCGAAGTGGGTCACCGGTTTCTCGGACCGCCCCTACTACTTCGTCAGGGCAGCCACTCCCCAGGTGCTGCTCGACGAGGTCGACAAGGTCCTCTGAGACCGGGAGGTTCTCGAGACATGCAGACGTTCGCGTACGAGCGGCCCGCCACGCTGGCCGAAGCCGTAGCGCTCCTGGGCGCGCACGGTTCGGACGCGCGTCTTCTCGCCGGCGGCACGGACCTCATCATCCGTCTGCGCGATGGGTCCGCGGAGCCACGGGTCGTGATCGACCTCAAGCGGATCGCCGAGCTGAGCCCGGCGATCCGCGAGCACGGCGGGATGGTCACGATCGGGGCCACGACGGTCATGACCGATCTCGCGGAGAGCGGCCTCGTGCGCCGCCGTTTCGAGGCTCTGGCCGATGCCGCGGCCGTCGTCGGGTCAGTGCAGATCAGGAATCGGGCCACGCTCGCCGGCAACATTTGCAATGCTTCGCCCGCCGCGGATACCGCTCCTTCGCTTCTGGTATACGGGGCCGTCGTCGTCGCCGTGGGCCCACGGGGCAAGCGGCGGATCCCCATCTCGGAGTTCTTCGTGCGGTCGGGTGTGACGACCCTGGAGCCGAACGAGCTGGTCGTGGCAATCGAGTTGCCCGTGCCCGACACTCGCACCGGCGCGGCGCACTTGCGCCGGACGCGCCGGCGTGGCCACGACCTCGCCTCCGTCACGCTCTGCTGCGCGGTCGACGAGAGCGGAGTGACTCGGCTCGCCTACGGCAGCGTGGGGCCTCGCCCCGTGCTCACAGTCGATGACAGCGGCGTCCTGGCCGATCCCGCCGCCACCGACGAGGAGAAGGCGCCCATCTTCGAGCGGATGTTCGAGGGTGCGAGCCCCTCCAGGCGATCCATGCGCGCGAGCCCGGAATACCGGCTGGCAATGCTCCGCGTGCTCGGCGCCAGAGCGGTGCGATTGGCGATCGAACGCCTGGCGGCACGGTCGGTGGAGGCATGAGCGGCATGGAGACGCGTTCCATCAAACTCGTAGTCAACGGGCGCGAGCGCACGGTCGAAGTGGCCGTAAGCCACACCCTGCTCGACGTTCTCCGCGACGACCTCGAGTTGACCGGCACCAAGGAGTGCTGCCTGGTCGGCGAATGCGGTGCCTGCACCGTCATGGTGGACGGGCGGATCGTAGACTCGTGCCTGATGCTCGCAGTCGAAGCCGACGGTGCCGAGATCCTGACGGTCGAAGGGCTCGCCCAGGACGGGCAGCTCAGCCCGCTGCAGCAGGCCTTCCTCGACAAGGGAGCCGTACAGTGCGGCTTCTGCACGCCGGGGCAGCTTGTGGCTGCGCAGGCACTCCTCGCGGGCAACTCCAATCCGAGCGTCGAGGAGATCCAGGAGGCCATGGCCGGCAACCTCTGCCGGTGCGGCTGCTACTACCAGATCACCGAGGCCGTCCTCTCCGTCGCAGAAGGGGAGCACTGATGACCACGCGTCTGGTAGGCACTTCCCCTAACCGCGTCGGAGGCTTCGGTCGAGTCTCGGGTCTCCAGGAGTACGTGGCCGACATCCGGATCCCGGACGTCCTCGAGGCGAAGCTCGTCACCCTCGACTGCGCCAGGGCCAGGATCATCTCGGTCGATACGTCCGAGGCGGAGCAAGTCCCGGGAGTGCGGCTCGTCATGACCGCTGCCGACCTGCCGCAGCCGATGCCTCGCTTTGGGCCGCAGCTCGAGGACCGGCCGATCATCGCCGTCGGCGAGACGAAGTATCACGGCGATCCCGTCGCCATCGTCGCGGCCGAAAGCAAGGACGCAGCCGCGGAAGGCGCACGCCGGGTGCACGTCGAATACGAGGAGCTCCCTGCCGTCTTCACCGTTGCCGCTGCTCTGGATCCTGCGGCGCCGCTGGTGCAGGATCCCTCGCTGCGTCCGAATGACAGGCTGGCTTCGACCAACGTTCTGAGGGAGCACCGCGTCGGCTGGGGCGATGTCGACGCGACTCGAGCCGATCTGGTCGTCGAGAACTCCTATTCGTTCCCGATAGTCACGCATTTCGCGATCGAGCCGCACGCCTTCATGGCCGCTCCCGACGGCGACGGCATTGCGGTCTGGAGCTCCATCCAGCATCCCAACTGGCTGCAGAAGATCCTGGCTAAGCTCCTCGGCCTGCCGCTCTCGAAAGTCCGGGTCTACGCGCCCGATCCGGGCGGCGGCTTCGGCGGCAAACAGCACACCAAGTACGAGCCCCTCGTAGCCTTTGCGGCCCTGCAGGCCGGCCGGCCGGTGCGGCTCATCCTGAGCCTCGAGGAATCCTTCCAGGCGGCGCGACGAGCCGCCTGCGAGATCAACGTCCGAACCGGCTTGCTGGCGGACGGCAGGATCTCCTTCCAGGACGTCAAGGCGGACTATCTCATAGGCGCGTACACGGACATCGCCGACCGCGTCGTCGGAAAGGGAAGCTATCCCGCCGCCGGGCCGTACAACGTTCCCGCGGTGCGGATCTACGCGCGAAGCATCCTTTCGCACACGCTGCCCTCGACGGCGTTTCGCGGCTTCGGCAACCCGCAGGTCAACTGGGCGGTCGAGTCGAACCTCGATGAGGGCGCCCTCGCTTTGGGCATCGATCGGCTCGAGATTCGGCTGCGCAACCTCGCGCACAAGGGCGACGCGTTCATCCCGTTCGACACGCCCGCGGACGGCGACTGGGATCAGACGGTGCGGCGTGCCGCCGACTTGATCGGCTGGAACCGGCCTCTCGTCCCGGGTCGCGGGCGAGGCATCGCCGTGGGCATCAAGTCGGGACCGACCACAGGTCTCTCGTATTCGACCGTCCGTCTGCTCGCCGACGGCAGCATCGTCGTGCTCGCTGGTACGTCGGACATGGGCCAGGGCGCCCGGACGATCCTCGCCCAGATCGCGGCCGAGGAGCTCGGCGCCCCGCTCGACGCGGTCACCGTCGTCATGGGGGACACCGCGATCGTGCCGTACGACCAGCAGACCTCGGCCAGCCGATCGACCGTGCTGATGGGCAACTCCGTACTGATGGCCTGTCGTTCAATCCAATCGCAAATCCGGGCAATGGCCGCCCGGCTCCATGGGGTCGAGGAGTCCCATATCACTGTCGATCGAGGCGTCGTCAAGCTGCCGGACCGGGAGCTGACCATCCTCGAGGTTTTGACGCCCGGTCTGGGCCGCCTCGGCGGGGAGTTGACCGGCAACGGCGAGATGCGCAAAGACGCCGAACCCGACCATCCGCTGAGCGGAGCGCCCGCGTTCTTCGAGTTCAACTGCACGGCCGTCGAGGTCGAGGTTGACGAGGGAACCGGCGACTTGACGATTCTCCGCCACGTCACGGTCTCCGACGTGGGCAAGGCCATCAACCCGCTTCAGGTCAAGATGCAAGACGAGGGAGCGGCCATACAGGGCTTGGGCCACACGCTGATGGAGCACTACATCTTCGATGAGAAAGGCCGGATCCGGAACCTCGGCGCGATCGATTATCGGATCCCGACGAGCATGGACCTCCCGGTGGAGATGCAGAGCGAGACCATCGAGAACGGCGACGGCCCCGGCCCGTACGGCTCGAAAGGGATGAGCGAAGGCGCCCTGCTGTGCGTGGCGCCAGCCGTCGCGGCCGCGGTGCGCGAGGCGACCGGTGGTGTCATTCGAGACCTGCCGCTATCGCCCGAGCGCGTCTGGCGGGCACTCCAGGAACGAGGAGAGCGGTCAACTGATGGGAGGAACGGACGATGAGTGAGGACACGGAAGTCGGGCCGATCGGCGACCTGCCGGCGGAGCAGCTGGTCAAAGCGGCGCGACTGGTGCGCCAGGGCCGCACATACTCCCTGGCCGCGACGCGGTACCCCGGCATGCCCCTGTTCCCCGGCCATCCGCCGTTTCAGGTTCTCAACTACCGCACTCCCCGCGGGATTCGTGTCACCGGCGCCAAGCCGTGGGGTCCGGTGAACGACGCCGGCCTTGGCTATATGGCCGAATACGTGATGGCGACGTCGCACTCGGGCGCTCATATCGACGCCCTGGCACACATGACGATCGGCGAAGACTCCCACTGGTACGGCGGTGGTCGTGCCGACGACAACCTGACGGACTTCGGGCCTACGTACGGAGACGCCTCCAAGCTGCCGCCCTTCTTCACCCGAGGCGTGTTGCTCGACGCCCCCGGATTCCGAGGCGTCGAGTGCTTGCCGAAGGGGGCCGCCATCGACGCTGGCGAGATGGAGGCGATTTGCGCCGCTCAGGGCGTGATCGTCCAGCCCTGGGATGTCGTCTTGATTCGGACCGGCTACATGGGTCTCTGGCCGGACGCGGAGCGCATGGCCGCCCACAAGACCGCCGGGCCGGACATCTCGGCGGCACGGTGGCTGCTGGAGCGTGGGGTCGTTGCCACCGGAACCGACACCGAGACATACGAGGTTCAACCGGCGCCCGATCCCGGCCCGACCGGCAATCCTCAGCCGGTTCACAATCTGCTGCTCATCGAGCACGGGATCTATTTGATGGAAAGCCTCGATCTCGAGAACCTCGCTCGGGACCGAGTCTATGAGTTCCTGTTCGTTGCTCTGCCGCTCAAGATCCGCGGCGCCACGGGATCGATGGTCGATCCCCTTGCAGTCATTTGAGGAGGTAGGTTCCGTGCCCGAAGTGCCCACGACTATGCAAGCCCTTGTGGTCCTCGAGCCCAATCGTTTCGAAATGCAGGAGGTCCCGACCCCAAAGCCGGGCCCGAACGAAGTTCTCGCTCGAGTTCGCGCCGTGTCGATCTGCGGCACCGATGTCCACCTTGTGCGAGGCGACTACCCGGGCTTCTGGCCGCTTGAGTTCCCGTTCATTCCGGGGCACGAGTGGGCGGGCGAGATCGCGGCGCTTGGTCCGGGAGCTGAGCGATACGGCTGGAAGGTCGGCGATCGCGTCGCCGGCACGTCGCACGACGCCTGCGGCGTCTGCCAGAAGTGCGTCGAGGGTCATTACAACCTGTGCGAAAACTACGGGCACGAAGGGCTGCACCGTCAGTACGGCCACAACTACCAGGGCGCGGACGCGACCTACGTCGTGCACGGCATCAAGTGCATCTTCAAGCTGCCTGACGCCCTCTCGTTCGAGGACGGCGCTCTGATCGACCCCGCCTCGATCGCCCTCCATGTCGCCAACCGTGGCCGCGTCGCCCCGGGCGACACCGTGGTGATCACCGGCGGTGGCGCGATCGGACTCTTGTCCGGAGATGCGGCGCTGGCACGCGGCGCCGGCAGGATCATCGTTTGCGAGCGAAATGCCGGCCGTCTGGCCAAGGCGGCGTCACTGGGCTTCGAGACCGTCGACACCGGCACCGGGGATCCGGTCGCGATCGTGCGCGAGATGACCGGCGGCCTTGGCGCCGACGTCGTGCTCGAGTGCGCCGGCGTGCCTGTCGCGGTCCAGTGGGCCATCGGCATGCTTCGCCGAGGCGGGCGTTGCGCGGCCGTCGGCATTCCTACGCAGGGTGTCGAGATCGCCATGCAGAGGATCGTCCTCGACGAGCTCGAGCTCGTCGGCTGCCGCGCATCCGCCGGCGAGATGCTCAGGGTCATGCCGCTTGTCGAGCAGGGCCGGATACGCATCCGAGAAGTCGCGACGCACCGCTTCGCCCTGTCGGAGTACGGCAAGGCCCTGGCCACGTTCAACGATCCGACGAGCGGTGCCATCAAGATCGTAATGGTGCCCTGACCACTTCCACACCGGTCGCGACGGCTGCCGCCTGGCGTGGCGGCGGCCGTCGGACGGGCCGGGCGAGGGCGAAAGGGTAGGGGACGCCTCAGCCTCCTGATCCCACCCGCGCGCCCTCAAATGTCGTCGAGGAATGCCGAGCGAAGCGCCCGCAGCACGTCTTCGTCGAGCCGCAGGCCGTCGCTGAAGTACCTCTCCACAGTCCCGAACGATTCGCTCACCTCGTCCAGGGCCGCTTCCAGGTATTCGGGGCGGACCCACAGAAACGCGCTGAGAAGTTCCGGATCGCCGCCGCGGGCGGCGAACTCGTCGAAGAAGGTCTGGAACATCGGCTGGAGGTGCTCGTTGCTGGCCATGAAGTCGGCCAGCACCAGATCGGCAGGCACGCCAAGAAACAGCTGCAGCGACGCCGCCGCCCAGCCCGTTCGGTCTTTGCCGCCCATGCAGTGCATCAGGGCCGGCCGGTTTCGCCCGTCGGCGATTTCGCCGAACACCCGGCCGAGCGTGACGCGGGCATTCTCGAGGCGGACGAATGCCCGGTATTGAGCAGTGAACATGGCCGCACCCTTGCCGTCGCCGAGCAACTCTCGAGCCTCGGTGGGGTTGAGCATGGCCGCCTGGATCTGGCCCGGTGTGTGCCCCGCCAATCCGTCCAGGAGGTCGGCAAAGACGCAACGAGCGTTGACCGGCACTCTATCGGGCCGGGTCGCTCGCTCCGCATCCGTCCGGAAGTCGTAGATCGTCCGGATGCCCAGCTTCGCAAACGCCACCGCATCCGCGCCCTCGAGCCGGTCGAGAGCCGCGGAGCGGTAGAGGAGCCCCGTTCGGACACGGCGTCCCTCGGCAGTGGTCAAGCCCCCGACGTCGCGGAGGTTCGGAAGGGTTGTGAGCTGGATGCGGTCGGGTTGCGTGTAGGTGCTCCTCTCGGCTGTTCGGTGCGGCAGGCGCCGGGGCGTCGGTGTCAGCCGCCGGTCCAGTCCGGCGCGGACTCCAGGGCGGCCAGGTCTTCCGGCGTGTCGACGTCCGGGTTCGAGCCCGCTACGTCGACTTCCACGACGAGTTCGGGATGCTCTCGCACGACCGGCCCGAGACCGCGATCGGCCCGTGCCTCACGTGCGAGAGGCCACGCCAGACGATGGATGAGCAGGGGATTCGAACCACCACCGTCCCTGTAGCGAGGTACCACTATCGTCCGGGCATCGGACCCGAACGCGTTCAGAAGGGCCTCGATCACGTCCGCGCGGACGAGCGGCTGATCGCCGAGCAGGATGAGCGCGGCCTGGATGCCGGGGCTCAAGCTTTCGAGCCCGATACGAAGCGAACTCGAGAGGCCCGCGTCCGGATCCGGATTGCGCACTCGCCGTTCCAGGCGCCAGTCCATGCGCCGCTCTATGTCGTGGGCATCGTGGCCAAGGACGACCACGACCTCGGCGAAACCGGGCACAGCCGCCACGTCGAGCACGTGCTGCAGCAAGGGACGGTCTCGCAGAGGTGCGAGCGCCTTGGCGCTCTTGAACCGTGACGAAGAGCCGGCCGCCAGGATGATCGCGGCCGTCACGCCGGGTTCGATCATGCTGTCGTCGAGGGTGGCGAACCGGTGCTCGCCGGGGTCTTGTCTCGCACGTCGAGCGCCCTCCCGCCGTAGCGCATGGCCACGATCTCGGCCATTATCGAGAGCGCTATCTCCGCCGGTGCGCGCCCGCCGAGGTCCAGGCCGATCGGGCTGCGCAGCCGATCGAGGTCCTCCCGTGGCACTCCGGCGGCGATGAGACGCTCTCGTCTGTCGGCCAGCCTCTTGCGCGACCCGATGGCTCCCACATATCGGCAGCCGCGGGCGAAAGCCGTCGCGATCGCGGGCTCGTCGAACTTCGCGTCGTGGGACAACACGGCCACCGCATCTGAAGGGCCGATGCCGACCTCATCCGCAACCTCATCGGGCCAACCCACGACCAATCGGTCGACGTCGGGGAACCGCTCCCGGGTGGCGAACGCCGCCCGGCCGTCGATGACTATCGTCTCGTATCCAAGGGTTCGCGCGATCGCGACCAGCGGGATCGCGACCTGCCCGGCGCCGACCACGATCAGCCTCGACCGGGCTGGGAAGGCCTCGATGAAGAGCGACCTGCCTGCCAGCTCGACTGTCCGCGAAGTTCCACTGGCCAACGATTCGTTTGCCAGAAGAACCAGCTCGGCATCCAGCCGCGGATCGCCGAGAGTACCGTCGAGGTGACCGTCTTCCCACACCACGAGAGCCCGAGCCGGCGGTTCGCCGTCGCCGGCCGCGGCTGGCCCGATCTCTGGACCGGGCGAGTCACCCGGCAGCGGCGTGACTACGGCCCGGCCGGCGGGCGAACCCGCTTGTGCCATGACCGTCGCGGCAGCTTCGGCGGCTTCGTTCAACGCCGGCTCGATCAGCACATCGATAGTGCCGCCACAAGCAAGTCCTACGTCCCACGCCTGCTGGTCGGTGATGCCGTAGCGAACCACTCGTGAACGGCCGGTCGCTCGTGCTCTTTCTATCTCTTCGAAGGCTGCCCCTTCAACGCAGCCGCCGCTGACCGAGCCGGCAATCCGGCCGTCGGCCGTTGTGAGCATCACCGCGCCCTCGGGCCGTGGTGCCGACCCGAACGTCCGGACCACTACGGCCCGTCCGATCTCGGCGCCGTCGCTCCGCCATGCGGCCAGGGTCGCGACCAGCTCTCTCATGGCGAAGCCTCCTGCAGATGCGTCTGCCATTGCCGACTACGTTGGCCGGCTGCGTTTGTTTCGACCGTAACCCCCGCCAGGTCGTCGGTTGCCTCAAGACCCCGGATTCTAAGTCCCGGGGGCGTCGTGCACTCCGTTCGGGTCTCCCTCAGACCGCCGGTGGCGCCGCGAAAGACGGCTCGGGACAAGCGCGTCATCCTAGAACGGATCAGGGCTCGATAGGACGGCCCATCGTGGCGAGTCGACCGTCAGCCTCTTTGGGGTGCACGCGGGAAGGGTTGTTCGAGATGCGCAAACCGACGATCGTCTGCGCTGGTATGTGTAATACCAAGGGCACCGAGATCAGGTACCTGGCGGAGCAGGTCGCCGAGCGCGGTGGCGTGCCGGTCATCATGGACCTCAGCCTCGGTGCGGCAGTCGATTGGGCGGATGTCGGCCTGGAGGAGGTTCTGGCCTCAACAGGCACTCGCATGGCGGACGTCTTCGCGGCGCCGCGGGCGACGGCCATCGATCTGGTCGGTCGCGCCGGCGCCGTCAAGATCCTTGAGCTCCATGCCTCCGGCAGGTGCGATGGAATCATTTCTTGGGCGGGATCGGTCGGGACGACGACCGCCACTCGGGTCATGAGGGCGCTGCCCTTCGGCTTGCCGAAAATCATGCTCACCGACATGGCCTCGAGCGACGTGAGCATGTGGCTGGGTAACAAAGACATCTACATCGTCAATCCCACCGCCGAACAGGGGATAAATATCGTCACCCGAAAGGCCGTTGCGAACGCGGCCGCCGCCGTCGTCGCGATGGCTCTGGTGCCCGACGTGCCCCGAGGCTCCAAGCCGCTCGTCGCGATCACGTCGTATGGGACAACCACACCGACCGTCATGCGTTGCGCGGAGTTCATGGCGAGCAGGGGATGGGATACCAGCATCTTCCATTCGGTTGGGGTTGGAGCCACCATGGAGGACCTGATCCGCTCCGGGCTGATAACGGCGATCATCGATATCACCCCCGGCGAGCTCATGAACAACGTGTTCGGCAGCGTCTACGGGAACCCGAAGACGTGGGAGGGAGAGCGCCTCACGGCGGCCGGCGACATGGGGATCCCCCAGATCGTGGTGCCGGGCGGCCTCGACCAGGGAGCAATGGGTCCGCTGCACACCGTGCCCCCCATGTATCTCGACGACGTCAGGACCGAGCGGCGAAGCTCGTATCAAGGCAGCGGGTTGCCGTACCAGCACAACGCCTCCGTTACGATCTTGCTCCCATCGCTGGAGGAGGTCGAGCAGGTCTCTCTGGAGATGGTTCGGAAGCTGAACGACACCCGAGGGCCGACGGCATTCATCATCCCGATGCGCGGCTGGTCGGCCTACGACCAGAGCCAGGAGCTTGCCACACTGGAAAGAGGCTGGGCCTCGGGCAATGGGGATGGGCCGACGTGGCTGTCCGACCCCTCGCATCCAACCTGGTCGAAACGCGCGACCCTCATGCTGTCCGTCGTTCGGCAGCACTTGGACCGCAACAACCCTAATCTCGACCTCCTCGCCTGCGACATGCACATCCTGGATCCGGAGCTGGCCGACCTACTCAACAGGTGCATGGGTGACATGCTCGACCACACCTGGCGCAAGGGCATGTACCGGGACGTCGCCAAAGTCATCCCGCCAACCGGCACAATCGGCCCGGTGTCGTAGCGAGCGAACTGTCAGCCGTTCCGGCAAGCCGAAGAACGCGCTGGCCGGCCGGCGCTCAGGTCGTGGACGCCAGCGGGGAGGTTCCGAGCGTGCTGCCGGAAGCGTCGAGGGCCGATCCTCCGCCTTGACGGTCCGGTCGGCGCCTCGCTATCGGGCGCCCCCTGTTGCGTCGCTATCTCCGCCCTGGCTCCTCTGCCCGATGCCGCCGGACTGAGAGCCCTGGGCCGCAAGCGAATCGATGGCCGCCTGGCGCACGTTTAGGTCTCGGTCTCTGGTGGCCAGGCTTAGGGACTCGACCGCACGGGGGTCAGGAATGTGGCCGAGAGCCTCGGCGACGGCCGCTCGCACGCTCCAGCTCGCATCCTTGAGGGCAGCCGTGAGGGGCTCCAGGGCACTGGCATCGCCAATCCGACCGAGAGCCTCAGCAGCGGCCCGGCGCACACCCGAGCTCTGGTCTTGGAGGACGGCCATGAGTGGTTCTACCGCGCCGGAGTCGCCGATCTGCCCCAGAGCTTCCGCAGCAGCCTGGCGTACGCTCGAGGTGTCATCTCGAAGAGCGGCTACGAGGCGTGCAACGTCGCCGGTATCGCCGATCTGGCCCAGGGCCTCGGCGGCGTCCCGGCGCACACGCCAGCGACCCGGATACTCCAGCGCCTTGCGCAGCGCTGGGGCGTCTCCGTTGGCCTTGAACTTGTCGACGTTGGGCGGTCCGAACAGCGGCAAATGCCAATCCTCCGCGGGTAGTCTGACACGGACCGGGCGCGTCTGGAGACAACCTGCGGCTCCGAGCCGGAGACGACGGCCGGCGCCGGCGCGGCCCGCGATCAGCCCACGAGACCGCCGCTCGGCCGCACGCCGCGAAACGTCTCTACTGAGGTGACCCGTGCGAGTGACATCGATAGACACGGAGTGTCTGGCAGCCGGTGGCTACGCGGCTGCGTAGCGGGCCCGATCATGCGACTTTGGACCGCTTGCGACCCGGGGACTATTCGGCAGATGTTGTTTCGGTGCGTGGCGCGGCGGTGCGAGCCAGCCCCTCGACCACAGCCACCCCTGGCAGGGTCAGCAGAATGGAGGGTGGCGCGAGCACCTTCCAGCGGCGGCTGCCGCCGCCGAGCACGATGCGGGGACGCTCCATGACCGCGGTGTCTACCCAGATCGGGAGCCCGGCGGGAAGGCCGAAGGCCGTGACCCCGCCGATCTCCTGACCGGTCAGCGCCTGTGTCTCGGCGGCTGAGGCGAAGGAGACCCGGCGCGTGCCGAGTCGATCGCGGATCGTGTGGTTCGCATCGAGCCGGTGCGTGGCGAGGACGATACATGCGGCGTACCGGGGTGGGTCCGACTTGCCGGCCACGACGATCGTGTTCGCCGCATCCTCGAGTGCGAAGCCATATGCGTCACAGAAGCCCGCCGTATCCGCCAGTGCCGGGTCGCAGGCGAAGAGCTCGTACTCCCCGTGGCCAACGAGCCAGGCTTCGAGGCGGGATCGATCGGCGTCGTTACCCATGCCGCCAACGGTAGTGCCTGTCCGCAACCGCGTTCACGCGATACTGCCGAGTGATGTGGATCGAGGCCGGCGCCTCCTGGGCCCCCGCCCGGTGGTTACACGCAACGGGACGAAGTTGAGGGCCCGGACTCGGCGCAACGGCGCGGCGGTGGACCCCAAGAACGAACCAGGGGCCCGTCGCCGGGCCCCTGGTCCTTCCCCTCGAACGTTCGCGACCGCCGGGCCCCTGTGGCCCCTCGCCTACCGGCGGCCCCCTCAGGCTCGCTTCAGCGTTCTTCGTTGCGGCATCCAGACGCCAGCTGCCCGGTGCGTGTGACGGCGCCCTGGAGCGAAAGCGTGGCTTCCGGGGGTACGCTTCGGCCGATGTCGACGACGACCGAATGGCGGGCCTCCCTTCGGCTTCCGGGCGGGCGCCTCGAGTGCACGATCCGGCGGTCCAGTCGGGCGACGCTTCTGCGACTCACCGTCGACCCGCGTCACACGGCCGTGGTCACCGTCCCTTCTCGGGCGGCGCGCAGCAAGGGCGAAGCGGAGCGGCTGGCCGAATCGTTCGTGGCCGAACGCGAGGCCTGGCTTCGACGGCACCTCGAACGACAGGCCCGTCAGAGAGCTGAGCTGAACGCGCTCGGTCCTCTCCGCGACGGTGGCACGTTCCTGTTTCGCGGGGAGCCGCACCGGCTGCGGGTAGTGGCCGAGCACGAGCGGCGCCGCACCGTCGTGACTCGCGAGGGCGGCGACGACGGCGACGAGCTGGTCGTGCGTTGTGGCGCGGGGGAGCGGCGCGACCTGGCCGCGATCCTGGAGGCCTGGCTGCGAGTCAGGGCGCGTTCGGCGATAGAGCGAGAGATAGAGCGCCACGCCGCCGCCATGGCGGTGGAGCCGGCCGCGGTCACGGTTCGAGACACGCGCACGCGCTGGGGAAGCTGTTCGCGCGCGCGCCGGCTCTCTTTCTCGTGGCGGTTGATACTCGCCCCGCCGGAGGCGCTGGAAACCGTGGTCGTCCATGAGCTGGCGCACCTCCGCGTGTTCGGACACGGGCCGCAATTCTGGGAGCTCGTGGCCGGCCGTCTGCCGGACCACCGGCGCTGGCGCCGCTGGCTGCGCGACCATTCATTGGAGCTGCACGGCGCCCTGGAAGCAGCCTGACGCCACAGCCCAGGTTCGGCCGAGATGGCCGATCGAGAGTCCCGTCGGCTCTTTCCACTTTCGGGCGGCCGGCCTAGAGTGGGCGTCGAGCCGACCGATCCCGGGCCGAACGGCATCGGGTCCGGCGGCGAACAGGCATTGAGGAGCCCGAGATGCCAGTCGTGACCATCTCTCGCCAGTTCGGTGCAGGTGGCTCGAGCGTTGCGGAGATCGTCGCCGCGGAGCTCCATGCCGAGGTCGTCGACAAGAAGCTCATCCAGGAGGTCGCGCGGCGGCTGCAGGTCTCGACGAGCGAAGTCTCCGCCGAGGACGAACGACCGCGGCCTTTGCTGGAACGCCTAGTTCGTTCTTTCTCGACGCTGGAGCCGGCCATGGGCGTGGGCTGGTCCCCTCCTTATCCGGACCCGCTCTTCGATCCGCGCCAGGCGATCATCGAACTGACCGAGCAGGTGATCAACGAGGTCGCGGACGGCGGCAACGTGGTGATCGTCGGTCGCGGCGCGGGCTTCTGCCTGCGGGCCCGCGCCAACGTGTTCCGGGTGTTCCTGCGAGCCCCGGAGTCGATGAGAATCAAGACGCTGATGGATCGTTTCGGCCTCACCGAGGCCGAGGCGCGGCGCAGGATGCACGAGACGGATGCCAACCGCGCGGCCTACACGCGCCAGCTCTACAAGAGGGACTGGTGCGATCCGGACGAGTACGACCTCATCGTCAACACGGGTCGGTTGGGATACCAGGCGACGGCAGAGGTCATCCTGCGCGGCCTACGCGAGCCCGCTCGAGTGGCGGCTCCTGTCGGCTGAGCGCGCCCGCCGCCGCAACGCGGCGGCGCTGCTCAACCCCGCGGGCGGGGGATCCGGGTCAGCTCCCCGGTGCCGCCGGGACGACCCAGACGGCGCCGGCCTGAGGTCCCTGGTCCCACTGCGCGTTGCTCAGTGGCGCGCGCGAGAGCGATATGACGCTCCAGGCCACGAATAGGGCCAGCACCCAAACCACGACGACGACATCGAAATGGCGGGCCAGTTCCGCTCGCATGGCGAGCTCCTAACGAGACTCGATCGGGTCGGTTCCATGCCCGGCCTTGCAGACGAACGTTCGACCCCCGAGAACCCGCCAGACAGGGCCCCGGGCCTCGATTCAGGATGCCCGGCGGCCCTAAGTAAACCGGTTAATGTTGAACGCCAGAGTCAGCAATAATGCCTGCGTGGGATGTCAGGGCTGCCTGGATCGCGTGGCCGCGTTGGGCCGCCGGTCGCCCGCCGGCCCGCCGGCCGACCGGCCGCGCCGGAAACGACGCGGCCGCCCCCGGAAGGGCGGCCGCTCGAGCTTGTCCGGTGAATTCTTGGCTCAGGAGACCGCGACGGCCTCCGGCTCGACGTCGAAGAGGCCCGGCACCGACAGGTACCGCTCGCCCGTGTCGTAGGTGAAGGCCAGGATTCGGGCGCCGTCCTTGATCTCGGGCAGCTTCCTGGCCACGGCGGCCAGCACCGCACCCGACGAAACGCCGATGAGGAGCCCTTCTTCGCGGGCCGCGCGCTGGGCGTAGTGGAAGGCATCGGGCGCAGCAACCTGCACGACGCCGTTCACGGCATCCGGATGGAAGTTGCCGGGCACGAACCCTGCGCCGATGCCCTGGATGGGGTGCGGGCCGGGTGCGCCGCCGCTCAGCACGGGCGAAAGCTCCGGCTCGACGGCGAAGACCTGCAGCCTGGGCCAGCGGGGCCGCAGCACCTCGCCGACGGCGCTGGCGTGGCCGCCCGTGCCGACGCCGGCAAAGATGTAATCGAGGCCTTCGGGGAAGTCGCGGGCAATTTCCTCGGCGGTCGTTCGCTTGTGGACTTCGACGTTGGCCGGATTGTCGAACTGCATCGGCAGCCAGGCGTTCGGGGTGGAGGCCACGATTTCGCGGGCTTTGGCGATGGCGCCCTTCATGCCCAGTTCTCGCGGCGTCAGCTCGAAGGAAGCTCCGTACGCGGCCATCAGCTTGCGCCGCTCGACGGAGAAGGACTCCGGCATGACGAGGATCAGCTTGTAGCCCTTGACGGCGGCCACGAGCGCAAGCCCAACGCCGGTGTTGCCCGACGTGGGCTCGACGATGATGCTGCCGGGCTTCAGAACGCCGCGCTTCTCGGCGTCTTCGATCATCGACAGCGCGATGCGATCCTTGATCGAGCCGCCGGGGTTCTGCCGCTCGAGCTTGACCCAGACTTCGACGCGAGGATCGAAGAGCTTGTTGAGGCGGAGCTCGGTGGTATTGCCGATGGTCTCCAGGATGTTGTTGGCCTTGGCCACGGGTATCTCCTCGGTTCTGGGGGACGCTAGATGACGAAGTCGGGCGCCTCGAAATCGGCCCGACCCTGCCGGACGTGGACTTCGCTGCGCTGATAGACGATGGAGTTCGCGGGCACGCTGGAGGTTATCCAGGTGTTGCCGCCGATGACGCTGCCCTCGCCGATGACCGTGTCGCCGCCCAGGATCGTTGCGTTGGCGTAGATGACCACGTCGTTGCCGATGGTTGGGTGGCGCTTGGTCGAGGCCAGGGACTTGGTAACGGAGAGTGCGCCCAGGGTGACCCCCTGGTAGAGCTTGACGTTGTTGCCGATCACGGCCGTCTCGCCGATGACGATGCCGGTGCCGTGATCGATGACGACCGGGTGGCCCAGGGTCGCTCCCGGGTGGATGTCGATGCCGGTTCGCTCGTGGGCCCATTCGGACAGGACGCGCGGCAGCAGCGGCACCTGCAGCTCGTAAAAGCGGTGGGCGACCCGATGGACGGCGATGGCCAGGAACCCCGGATAGGCCATGATGACCTCGTCGACGCTCTCGGCCGCCGGGTCGCCCCGCTCGATCGCGGTGGCGTCGACCACCAGCTGGCGATGTATCTCCGGCAGGACCTGGAAGAACGCCGCGGCCAGGCGGGCCGGGTCGTCGATCTCGCCTTCCAGCGGCCGCAGCAGCGATCGCAGCTCAGTCGCGGATGCGTCGAGGGCGTCCCGCAGGTCCCCGGGTGTTGCGTATGTCTGTTCCGCCGCCTGCGGGAACAGAGTGTCGAGTAGGGCGCCCAGCCAGGCCCCGACGCGTGCCTTGCCCAGCCGGGCTTGAGTGTCGCCGGCGAGGGCCTGATACACGCGCTCCGCCAGGCCGTCCAGCGGGTCGCTGCCGGCGCCCGCGGTGCGGGCGGTCTTGGCGCTCTTGATTGATCTGGGGAGAGCCATGTGATCCTCGGGTCGAGCTGTGGTGTGAGGTGCGGCTATGGGCCCGGCGCCTCGAGCGGAGGGAAAGAGGGCGTTGGCGAGGCCGAGAGGCGGCTGCGGCTGGGGCGTGACCTCACCCGCACGGCGGCTCGGCGCGAGAGCGGCGGCGTGCGTCGGGGGTAACAAAAAACCGCGGATCCGAGAGGAACCGCGGCCCCAGGGCGACTCGACGGGCTCCTTGTGGGAGCGCGAGATAGCCGGCTACCTCCTGCGGCGGGGCCGCCGCCGGGTACAGAGGCAGGTGTGGTTGTGCGAGTGCATGCATGAATCATGCGGGCTGAAACACTCTCCGTCAAGAACCACGGTCCGGGAGCCGCGCCTGGGTTGTTGTGGATCGCCCCATGGGACGAACCCTGCGGCTCGGGACGCTCGGGCCGCGCGGGTAGCCGGTGTTTGAATGCGCATGGCGCGGCAACGCGGCGACGTTTGCCCAGGACAAGCTTGCCGGGTCAAATGCGGCATCCGTGCTAACTTTGAGCACGCTGGCTAGCGCCACCACTGCCGGCACCCCAATCGGATCGGGGAGGCTCTCGATGCTTCGCTCACCAGGCCAGGGACGCGCCCTTCTCGCCCTTTTCGCCGCTCTTGCCATCGCCGCGGCTGCCTGCGGCGGCAGCCAGGCCTCCGGGTCCACCAACCCTGCAGCCGTTTCCTCGTCACCCGCTTCGGGCGCAAGCGGCGGCACGTCGGGCCTCGGCGGCGCGGCTGCCGCGCTCGCCAATATCGGCAGCTACAAGTTCAAGATGACCCTTGCCGGCGGCGACTGGGGATCGACACTGTCCGCGTTCGGTGCCTCCGCCAGCGCCAACGCCCCGATCGACATCACCGGCACGATCGTGGTCAAGCCGGCCAAGGCCATCGACATAACCGTAGGTGTCATGCACGTCATCGAGGTGGGCGGCAATTCCTACCTCGACCTGACCGGCAGCGGGACCTTCATCTCGTCACCGACGGCAACGAGCCTCGACTCGTTCGCGCCGGCGACGATGTTCTCCTCGCTGATCGACCCCTCGCTCCTGGGCGACTTCAACAAGGTCGGGACCGGGCCCAGGAACGGCGTCAACGCCGACCACTACCAGGGCTCGCCGGCCGTTATATCCGCCCTTGGCACGTTGACGAACGTCCAGAGCGCGACCTGGACGGCCGACCTCTGGATCGCCACCGACGGCGGCTATCCGGTCGGCATGGCGATCGTCGGCACGGCTGCCGACGGCACCGTCGCCTATGAGATGGTCTTCGACATCACCAACGTCAACGACCCCTCGAACGCGGTCACGGCCCCGAGTGCCTGATCGATCGAGCGGAACCGGGGCGAGTTCACCGCGCCGGAGGCATGGGAGTATCGCCTGATGAAACGGGTAGGCCCACGCGGATGGGCGAGCTAGCGGCGCGGCACTTTTCGGGTCAATGTCGGGCCCCTACAGCCCGAACTACCGTCAATTTTGGAGGAGGTCACGTGGAGATCGGATCGCTCAGAAGGCCGGTGCGCGTCCTGGTGGCCGCGAGCCTGGCTGTCGGACTCATCGTTGCGGCATGCAGCTCTTCTTCGAATCCCCCCGGCATCAACCTGGGCGGAAGCAACGGCGTGGTCGCTCCCGGCGGCAGCGGATCGCTGACTTCCGGCCTGGCCTCGAATCTCGACGCCCTCGACAGCTACCAGTTCTCGTGGCAGATGACCGGTGCTTCGTCCACCGCCACCGCGGCCGACACGGGCGCGTTCGGGATCTCAGGGACAGTCGTCAACAAGCCGACCAAGTCGTACAAGATCGACGAGTCCGGCATGATGCAGGTCATCGTCATCGGCACCCAGGGTTGGACCTCCTTCGACAATGGGGCAACCTGGACGGCGAGCACGGACTACTCGTCCAGCAGTTCGCTCGATTCCCTGCTGCCGACCTCCATGTACGGCACCGACTTCGACACCAACGCCAACAACTTCAAGGTTGCCGGCGAGGAGAACAAGAACGGCGTCGACTGCATCCATTACAGCTCGAGCACGAACCTGGGCGCCGGCGGAGCCATCCTCGGCGTCGCCGGGAACTTCCAGGCGGACCTCTGGGTCGCCAAGAGTGGCAACTTCCCCGTCAGCGGCTTCTACGGCTACAGCGTGTCGTCCGGCGGACAGTCCGGCAGCTGGGGCTACTCGTTCGATATCACTCACGTCAACGATGCGGCGGCCAACGTCATCACCGCTCCGGCCAACGTGGCGTCCTGACCTTCCTCCGTCTCAGCGAGGGGCCCCGGCCGGTCGGTCGGGGCCCCTCTTTTTGCGTCGCCTCGCGTCATTCTCCGGGCGGTTTCAGCGGCCGCATGAGCACGGCGGCCGCGGCCAGTAGAACCAGGAGAGCCACCGCCCCGGCGGCGATCGGCGCCCACGGCGAGCCTGACGAGGTTGGCGGGGCGGCCGGCTCGGTCGG
>Ga0265316_10001778_pt1 | contig 22735 bp, 23 predicted proteins | sample 4522metaG_FD_202092 | JGI IMG/M metagenome (GOLD analysis project Ga0265316, IMG submission 202092) | Rhizosphere microbial communities from Carex aquatilis grown in University of Washington, Seatle, WA, United States - 4-5-22 metaG | ecosystem: Host-associated > Plants > Roots > Rhizosphere >... | reverse complement strand
GGTGGGGCGGACCCCCTGGCCGGCCTATCGCGCCAAGGCTAAGTTATCGAGTCATACCGAGAAGAGCCGACGAGGGCGTCGGCGGACCCAGGGTACCCCCCGGGGGTCCGCCCCACCAAACTCCCCGAGCGCCTGTTCAGCTATTTCGTGGACAGTACACTAGCGCCCGCCGCAGCCGCGCGTGCCTTCGGCGCGACATTGACCTGTGCGGCAACCGCCAGCTTGAATTGAAGCGTGGGAATGTGCCGCCGGTTCAGCCTCCCCTCCGGCGCAGGAGTCGGCCGATCTGCTGGACCGACCGAGCCGCGCCAGGCAGTTCCGGCGGCAGCGGTCCGCACTACCTCCGGCACCGGGCAGGATGCCGGCCGATTCCTCATGTCTCATTGCGCCGGTACAAAGACCACGCAAGCCGGCTGATCGATCTTCGGACTGGGGCGGCCCACCGGGCGCAGTTGGCCGCTGCGCGGATGCAGGGAGTAAACCGTGATGCTGGCGGAATCCTGGTTCGCCGCTACCAGGAACGCGCCCGTGGGATCGATCGCAAAATGGCGCGGCGTGTGGCCAATGAGCGGTGTGAATTCCAGGGGCGACAGCGTGAATCGCAGCGGGTCCACCACCAGCAGCGCCATGCCGTCGTACCCCCGGTCGGAGGCGTATACCATGGTGCCTGCCGCGTTTACGGCGATCTCCGCCGCGGTGTCCGGTCCGTTGTAGGATGACGGCAGCGCGGAAACCGTTTGCAACTCGCTCAGCGCCCCGCTGGCCGGGTCGTAGCGGAACGCCGTCACGCTGGACGCGAGTTCGTTGATGGCGTACAGCACTCTGCCGTTGGGGTGGAACGCCAGGTGGCGCACCCCGGACCCGGGCGCTACCGGCGCGAAGGCGGGGTCGCCCGGCGTCAGGGCGCCCGTCCCGGCGTCGAAACGATAGAGGAAGATCCTGTCCAGACCCAGATCGGCCACCAGCAGAAAGCGGTTGTCCGGCGAGAACAGTACGCAGTGTGCGTGCGGGCCAGCCTGCCTTTGCGGATTCGCGCCGGAGCCGCGATGCTGGACCACCGCTTGCGCCTCTCCCACCCCGCCATCCTTCCGGAGAGGCAGCACTGCGACGCTGCCGCTTCCGTAGTTGGCCACCGCCAGCCAGCGCCCGCTGCGGTCCAGGGCCAGGTGGCACGGGCCGTCGCCCTTCGACGATGCCTTGTTCACCAGCGAGAGCTTGCCGCTTTTCGGATCGATGAGAAAGGCGCTGACGCTGTTGCCGGCATCCTCGTTTACGGCGTAGAGGAACCGGTGGTCCGGGTGCTCCACCAGGAACGAGGGGTTGGACGCCTGCGCCATCAGGCCCAGCAATTTCAATTTCCCGGAACGGGTTTCAAACCGGTAGCCGTAGATTCCGCGGCTGGAGCCGGTGGTGTAGGCGCCCACGTACACCAGGTAATCCGCGGCGCTGGCTGCGGATGCCAATAACAGGGCGGCGGCTGCCGCTGGTAGATTTCGGAAGTTCACCAAAGATCATTAGACCGCGGATCGCGGCCGGGAATCAAATGCTACCCCCTCGCAGATCTAACATAGTAAGATAAAGTAGATTCCTGGCGGATCTCTAAGTAAGATATCGGGCTATGTTACTGCCGACGATTGCGATGGAGTAATTCGCTGGTCTAGGAAGGTCTAATACATCCGCTTATTATATGGTAGGACAATACGCCATATTACAGAGCAGTAATGCGGTTTTCTCCGATGGACTAACTCAGTTGTTTCCGATGGGGTATTGCGGAGTTTTCTGGTGGGGTAAATAGGTTGCTTCCGATGGGGATACGGTCGTTTACGATTGGGGGAATACGCTGGGTTATGACTTCGGTGGTAGGGCCGGAAGCGTTCCGCATACGCCGCCGGCCCCGAAAAGGACAATTACGCGGAGAGTGGCAGGCGAGCAGATTCACGGGGCCGAATCTGGCGGATCAAATCGGTGACGGTGGCGCGTTGCACGTCGCGGCGAGTAGTTCCCACGAAGTATTCGCTCACGGGATAGAGGGCGTACGGGGTCAACTCGGCAAAGACGCGGCCCAACCGGGTTTCAATATCGTAGACATGGTGAAAGAATTTACCGCGGTCCATCCTCAGTTGCCGGCAGCACAGCCGCCAATCTGCGCCCAGCAGGTGGTGGGTCCGAAACAGGCGGTGCTCGAACTCGTCGAGCGTCCGCTGGCTGACCAGGCAGAAATCAGCCATAAACTCTTCCCTTACACGGGAATACGTGCGGTAGCCGCGCGGGCCTCCGCAACGTTCCCAGGTGACCGCATTGGTGTGCGTCCCAAGAGCTACGCACTCCCGAAAGCGGCGATAGCAAGCGCGAAATACGGCTCGAAAAACGCAATCGCACGGCGCTTCCGTTCCTCTGAGGACAGGGCGCATACCGTAACCGTGACAGAAACTGCAGGAGGCTTTAGCAAGCCCAATCACGTTGGATCTCTCCCACTGCATTTTATAAATGTCCTTTTGGCTGCCGCCATCAGCATTAGTAACCGGCGCCAGTTGATTCGTTACTGTTCTCAATCTACCGCCGCATCGGAAACTGTCAACAATTCAAACCCACGTATCTATCTGTCTTTCTGGAACTAGTGGATTGAACGTACTAATAAGCCTATGAGGTACAAGCTACTTCGACAGAATGCCGACTCACTAACTCCACCTTGGTTTATTATCAGTTTCCGGGACCGGCGCGCGGAAATGCCATACCAGCCTATTTCTCCCGGAAATAGGCCGATCGGCCCATCATGACTATCGGAGACATCCAACAACGATTCGTTGCCACGCTTCGAAAGAGGATTCGTGGCGGCGAACTCACCGAGCGCGGTCTGGCCCGGATGCTGGGAGTCTCCCAACCCCACCTGCACAATGTCCTCAAGGGAAAGCGCACCTTTTCGGTGGAAACGCTGGACGATATCATGCGCCAACTCGACATCGACCTGCTCGATCTGGTCGAACCGGGTGAGTTGGAGCAACGAATCGATCGCCACTGAGGCTCGCTTCCGCATGCGCGGCGATTCCCGCAATGTGTTGAAATTGGTAGCGGGAGGCTTGCCATCGTGCGGCGGCCGGAAGACTCATCGGGAATTCCAGACACGCGTTTGAAACGTCTGGCGCAGAATATCGAGGCGCTGGCCGGGAAGGACGAGCAGTACCTGCGCCGCTCGCGGGAAATGGCTGCATTGCGCCTGGCCGCGGCCACCGAGCTACACACCATCTGCCGCGACTTCGTGGATTCCATCAACCGGCTGCTCTCGCGCAGCGCGGTGGCGCTCGATCCCCAGGATTTTTCCGAGGCCGTCTTTCGCGAGAATGGCGCCAACCTGCTGCAGGTCAGTGTCCAAGGAAGAATCCTACAGATATCCTTTAGTACCACTCCTGAGCTGCTATCCACTGAGGACTTTCGTGTTCCGTACACGCTCGCCGGTTCGGTGCGCGCTTTCAATCAGGAGTTGCTTGAAAAGGAAATCATTGAGGAACAACTCCTCTTCTACACAGTGGAAAAGGACACGAAGATGTGGCGCTTCTTCGATCCGCGCACATACCGCTCCGGCAGATTCGACCAGCACTACCTGGTCTCCGTCATGGAGCAGTTGATCTGACGCCACGCGCGCCGTCCGTGCGCCGCTATTTCTTCATCTTCTTGAGCGCCGCATCTATCTGCCGGTTCAGATCTTTGGTCTCCTTCGATTCCGGCACACCGGTGAGCGCGTTCTGCGCCCGCTGGAGCAGTGCCCCCATCTTCTGCGGATCGTCCAGCTTGTCCCGGACGTAGAGCTGCGAGAGTTGATACAGGCTGTCCGCCATGGCGGTCATGAACGTCGAGCGCGGCACGGTGGCGGAGCCGGCTTTGAGCATCTCCTCCGTTTTAGCCGTATCGTTGGCTGCGCCGGCCGCGTGGCAGGCGGCCAGCAGGACGCCACGCTCCAGCGCGCGTTGCTGGGCGCTCTCCGTTTCCGGCGCCGTCAAGGCGATCCCGGTGGTCACTTTGGTGAACTGCGCCACCGGCGCGGCATTTCCTCTGGGGTACGAAAACTCCAGCTTGACAGTGTCGCCCTTCAGTTTGTCGAGTCTTCCGAAGTCCTCGGCGAACTGCAGCGCAAGCTGCGCGGCGGAGTTGCGGTACGCCGTTACCAGGCTCCGGAAAGCGCCCGGATCGGTCTTGTTGTTGCGCACTCCCACCTGGTAGTTTTCGGCCGCGTCCATGTAGCCGGCGGCAAGCCCCGACTTCAGGACGAGCACCCACGGCAGGGCGCGCGCGGTGTACTCGTTATCCGTGGCCAGCAGGTTATCCAGGTTTTGCACGGTTTTCATGTAGTCGCCGGCCGCGTAAACCTCGCGGGCACCCTGCCAGTAGAACGCTGGCGTGCCCATTTCCGGCGCCGACGGGCCCGAAGAACAGGACAATAGGATCGACATAGCCGCAATTACGGCGAGCGAAATGGCAGAACGCTTGGCTGTCATGGGACTTCGATGCCTCCGCCAACGTAAGTAACATAGCGAACCGCCGAATGCAAGGGACTCGAAGACGGGGGGGGGACGCTTAGCCGTTTTGGGGATTACTGGCCGAAACCGCTCCCTGACGGTCGCGGCTCAGACACGGGCGCATTGATTTCGCAGGGGTTGCCGAGCCGCGAGCGTCTTCGGGTGCGGACCCGGCGCGACAGCGCGGGCCGGGATGGCGGCTCCAACCCCGGCCCGCCTGCCCGCCATTACATCCCTTCGTCCGCCGACGGCCCGTAGAGAGCCGGCACGGGGATGTCGTTGAGCCGCAGATAAACTGTGAGCTGCGCCCGGTGGTGGATGATGTGGTTCAGGATCATGGAACGGATGCACACGATGCGCGGCATGGTGAATAGCGTGTGCCCGCCCTGCAGCAGCGACCACGGCGCCATCAGGTGCGCGTCGCTCGCTGCGGCAATGGCCGCCCGCGCGGCAGCCACGTTCTTGTCGAAACGCTCCAGCAGTTCTTTGCTGGACGTCACGGGTTCTTCTTTGTGCGGCGGCGCGCCAGGCGGCGCAACATCGAATGAGTCTTTGTCGATGGTGTCCACCGCCCAGCCAACCATATTCACGATGTGAGTGGCCAGCGAAGCCATCGTGAAAGACTTCGGATGGGGCGTCCAATCGAACTTGTCTTCCGGACACCGCGCCAGGGTTTTGCGGGTGCCGGCCATTTCCTGATCGAACTCGGGTAATAAGGCGTCACTAATCGGCATGCTTCCTCCATCGAGGATTTTCGCCTTTTATTCGCCAGAAAGTCAAGCAAATATTCGATGACAGCCGGCAGATTTTACTTCGGATACCAATCGCGGATCCGCACATCGATGCCGCTGCCGGCCAGGGCCTTGGAAAAGATGGTGAGGTCCGACTGGCCGTAGTGGTAGGGGTATACGATAGCCGGGTGGAACGCGCGCACGGCTTCCGCCGCGGCCTCCGGCGACATGGTGTAGGGCAAATTCATGCACACGAAGGCCACGTCGATGTTGCGCAGCGCTCTCATTTCCGGAGTCCCTTCGGTGTCGCCCGAGAAATAGAACCGCTTTCCGCCGTAGGTCAGCACGTAGCCGTTGCCGCGACCCTTTTCGTGCATGAAAGTCCCGTTGGCGGCCGGTTTCAGGTTGTACATGGGGATGGCTTCCACCTTGAAATCGCCGATGGTTTTGGTCTCTCCGTTGGAAATCAGCGTGCACCCCGGCAGGGTTGCGGCCACGGCTTTCGGGGCCAGAATCACGGTGCCGGCCTTCTTCAGCTTGTCGACCAGAGCCGGAGCCAGGTGGTCGCCGTGGATGTCGGTGATCAGGATGTAGTCGGCCTGTGGCAGTCCGTCATACTTCCCTTGCGCCGGGTCGATATACATCACCTTACCGCCGGCTTCGATCATCAGGCTGGCATGTTGAATAGGAGTGATCTCGACGGTGCCCGCCGACGTGTTGAATCTTTCCGGCCCGGCGGCGAAGAGAGCAGCCGTAGCCGGAACAAGCAGCATCGCCAAAAGTCTCATAAAGGAGATTGTAACCGAACCGAGCCGCAGTGCCCGCGTTTCTGGCCCGGCAGGCACCCTCCGGCTTCACGGCCCGAGCGCAGCGAGGCGCGCACCCGATTCCGCGTGTTATATTGTTGCCATGCCGAGTGGGTACTTGCCCATATTCATATTTCTGGTGGTGGCCGCTTCGTTTCCCGTGGTGGCCATCCTGGTGGCCAAACTGCTTCGCCCGTCGGCGCCATCGGTGACCAAGCTCGAAGCGTACGAATGCGGCATCAAGGCGGCGTCGGATTCCCGCGGCCGGTACACCGTGCGGTTCTATATCATTGCTATTCTCTTTGTGATCTTCGACGTAGAGACTATTTTCCTCTTTCCGTGGGCCGTGCGTTACAAATCGCTGGGCTGGTTCGGCGTTGCCGAAGTAGCCGTGTTCCTGGCCATCCTGGTAGTGGGCTACATCTGGGCATACAAGAAGGGCGCCCTGGAATGGGTCTGACGCCGGCCGCCCGGAAACACACTACCGCTCCGTGAAACCAACCTCCACCCAATGGCCCCAGATCTACCTGTCGGTAGCTCTGACCACCATGGCGACGCTGCTCCTGGAACTGTCGCTGACGCGCATCTTCTCGGTAGTTTTCTACTACCACATGGCCTTCCTGGCCATCTCCATAGCCCTGTTCGGAATGGGAGCCGGCGGCGTGTTTTCCTACGTGGCCGCCGGTTGGAAGGCCCCGCTTTACACGCGGCTGGGACGGCTGAGCGCATTCAACAGCTTGCTGGTGCTGCTGTCGCTCACGGTAATCCTGGAGCAACGCGGCGCGCTCACCAACTGGAACCTGGCGCTGATCTACTTCACCACGGCGCTGCCGTTTTTCGTTTCGGGCACGATTGTGTCGCTGGCTGTTTCCGAGACCATGGAGCGCATCGACCGGGTCTACTTCTTCGACCTCGCGGGCGCGGCCGGCGGCTGCCTGCTGCTGGTCCCGCTGCTCAACCAGTTCGGCGGGCCATGCACTGTGATCTCAGCCGCCATTTGCTTCGCCGTGGCCGCCGCCATTTGGCATAGCATGTCGGGGCGGGTGGCCGGCCGGGCCGGCAGCGTGGCGCTGGCGCTGGCGCTGGTGGCGTTCCTCACGTATAACCAGCGGCACCCCCTCATCGATATCCGCTACGCCAAAGGCCACAGACTCCCAAACGAGATATGGTCGAAGTGGAATTCCATCTCGCGCATCGGGGTCTCGCACGATGACACCGCCGGCGACATAATTTACATCGATGCCGACGCCACCACGGGCATCGCCAACTTCGATTTCGACCACCTCTCGGCGCAACAACACCACGACCTGCTGGAAGATGGCATAGCGCTGCCGTACGCGGTCCGTCCCGGCGCCAAGACACTGATCATCGGGCCGGGCGGCGGCTGGGATGTGGCGCGCGCGCTGGCTTCCGGCAGCCATGACGTGACCGGCGTCGAGATCAACGACATCATCGCCACCACGGTGATGCGCCAGCGGTATCCCAACCTCAGCCGCGGGCTGTACCTGCGCCCCGACGTGCATGTTCACGTGGAAGACGGCCGCGCCTTCGTGCGCCGCAGCACCGAAAAGTTCCAGGTGATCCAGGCGACCCTGGTGGATACCTGGGCATCCACCGCCGCGGGCGCGTTTGCGCTCTCGGAAAACAATCTCTACACCACCGACGCCTTCCACGACTATCTCTTGCACCTGACGGACGATGGCGTGGTCACCTTCACCCGCTGGGGCTTCGAACCGCCGCGCGAATCCCTGCGGCTGGTCTCCCTGGCCATGGCCGCGCTGGCGCAACTGGGCGAGACCCAGCCCTGGCGCCACGTAATTGTGGGGCGCGGCGGTTCGGTGAAAGGCTGGGGCGCTCTGGACACCGTACTTATCGCCCGCAAACCGCTGGGCCAGGCGGAGATCGAGCGGGCGCGTGCCCTGTTCGCCGCCATCGGCATGGAGGCCGTCTACCTGCCCGGCTCCGAAGTCCGCAACCAATTCCACGACTTGCTGCTCAGCCCCAATCCCGCGGAATACCAGCGGAACTACACCTTCGACATCACCCCGGTCAGCGACAACCGGCCCTTTTTCTTTTACACCGTGCAACCGCGCGACCTGTGGCAGTTCATCCGCACCGCCTCGCGCGAGAGCGCCGACTACAAAGCGGTGAACAAAGCCGTGCCCCTGCTGTTTGGCCTGATGGCGGTGAGCCTGGTGGCCACGGCGCTGATTCTGCTGCTGCCGCCGGTGGTGCTGGGCACGCGGCTGCCGCGGCATCGCGGGGTGCTGCGCTTCCTGCTGTACTTTCTGTTTATCGGCGCGGGCTACATCCTGATCGAAGTGGGGCTCATCCAGAAATTCGTGTTGTTCCTGGGCCATCCTACGTATGCGCTGACAGTGGTGATTTTCTCGCTGCTGACCTCTAGCGGCCTGGGCAGCTTCGCCAGCCGCAAGCTATTGGCCGACGATGAAGGCCGGCTGATCAAGGCGCTGGGGTGCGTGGCGCTATTGGCGTCGCTCGTAGGGGTGCTGGTATCGGGGCTGCTTTCAGCTCTGGTCTGGCTACCGCTGGCGCTGAAGATCGCCATCACGGTAGTGCTGGTAGCGCCGCTAGGCTTCGTCATGGGAATGCCCTTCCCCACGGGGCTGCGTCGCCTGGAGCAATGGCACGCGCCCTCGGTCCGCTGGGCCTGGTCTCTGAACGCCGCCGCCAGCGTGCTGGGCTCGGTGGGCGCGCTGGTGTGCGCCATTTACCTGGGCTTGATCCAGACGCTGATCCTGGGCGGTTTGTTCTACCTGGCAGCGTTGGCGGTGGTGGCGCGCGTCAACACCAGGGACGCCGCCGCGCCGGAAACGGGGCCGGGACGCGTGGTGCTGGGAAATTAGCGCGCACCGTCACAACCCCACGGTTACCACCAAGGCGGTTGTGCGCATCGGCCCGATCCGGCGATAAGCGTGCGGCACGGTGGAATCGAAGTACACGGCGTCGCCTTCGGCTAGCTCGTGGTTCTTGTCCCGAGTCGCGATCTCCAGCGTGCCGGAGATGACATACACGAGCTCGACTCCCGGGTGTTCGTGGAACCGGTAGTCTTTGCCCTCGACCGACTCGAACTCGGCCAGGTAGGAGTTCAGCACGCGCTGCGGGACGGGAAAATCCAGGCTCTCAAAATAGAAGGCGGGGTGGGCCGAGTCTGGCGAGTCCGGGAAGCGCATGCGGTCGCTTTTGCGGACGATCTCCATCACCGGCTTGGGTTCCGCGGTAAAGAAATAATCCAGCCCCACGCTGAAAACCAGCGCGATCCGCAACAGCGTGGCGAGCGTCGGATGCATTACGTCGCGCTCCAGTTTGGACAACAACGCGGGCGAAAGCCCCGTGTGCTTGCTTAACTCCACAAGGCCCATGCTCTTGCGGAGACGAAGCCGCCGTAGTTTGTTGCCGATTCCGTACTTCTCCAGCCCTTCGGCAATGGTTTCCGATTCCATGGCAAAAACCGTTTTCCTCCCGAGGCCGGTCCCGGCCTAGTATTTTCCTGCAGAGAAAAGCATTTTTCCTCTGCTCTTTACAGTAAAACAGATGTTCCTTAAGATCAAATTGTGGCCGGACGAAGCCGGCTTGATCGGGAAAACTGGAGAGGATTAAAGAAATGAAAAAGCTTGACGTAATCGCAGCCGCGCTAGTCATCATCGGCGCGCTCAACTGGGGACTTGCCGGCGTGTTCCACCTGGACCTCGTGGCGGCGGTTTTCGGCATGAAATTCGGCGAGACCTCCGCTCTCAGCAGCGTGGTCTACCTGCTGGTGGCATTGTCCGGCCTGTATCAGGCTCTAACGTGGAAGGCGATTCAGCGCCGCTGGTATGGCAACATGGCAGCCGCCAGGGCGTGACGCCGGGAAAGAGTGAGGGGAAAATGACGAAACTTGTTTTGACTTCGATTCTGGCGGGCGCGCTGGCGCTGGCCATGACTTCAACCGCTTCCGCCGCGGATATCGTGGATACGGCTGTGGCGGGGCACTTCAATACGCTGGTGGCCGCGGTGAAGGCCGCGGGACTGGTGGACACGCTGAAAGGTCCGGGGCCGTTCACGGTGTTCGCGCCCACCGATGAGGCGTTCGCCAAATTACCGCCCGGCACGGTGGAAAATCTGCTCAAGCCGGAGAACAAAGAGAAGCTGCAGAAGATTCTCACCTATCATGTGGTGGCGGGAAACGTGATGGCGAAAGATGTTGTGAAACTTCAATCCGCCACCACCGTGGAGGGCGGAAGCCTTACCATCAAGGTTTCGGACGGCGTGATGGTGAACAACGCGCATGTGATCGAGACCGATATCGCCGCGAGCAACGGGGTGATTCACGTCATCGATACCGTGCTGCTGCCCGAGTAGCGGTGGGTCCATGGTTTTACTGACCGGAGCTACGGGATACGTTGGGGGACGCCTGTTACGGCGCCTGGAAGCTCAGGGACTCGCCGTCAGGTGTGTGTGCCGAAATCCGGCGGTACTCCGGGGGAGGGTCGCACCGAGCACGGAAATCGTGCCGGGCGACCTGCTCCGGCCGGAGACTCTCGGTCCGGCATTTTCGGGTGCCGAGGTCGCGTTCTATCTGGTTCACTCGATGCAGGCGGGCCCGGGGTTCGAAGACCGGGAACGAGAGGCGGTTACGAATTTCGCGCAGGCGGCCCGTGACGCCGGCGTCCGCCGCATCGTTTATCTTGGGGGACTGGCGCACGGCGCTGAGCTGTCGCCGCACATGCGCAGCCGCGCCGAGACGGGCAGGATTCTGCGCTCTAGCGGCGTCCCGGTCATCGAATTCCAAGCCTCCATCGTGATTGGTTCGGGCAGCGCTTCTTTTGAATTGATCCGCGCTTTGGTGGAGCGGCTCCCGGTGATGATCACGCCGCGCTGGGTGCATACGGCGGCACAGCCGATCGCCATTGAAGACACCGTCGCGTACCTGGCCGAGGCGATCGAAGTGGGCGCGGAAGGCAGCCTGACGGTGGAAATCGGCGGGAGCGAGGTCACATCTTACCTCGGGATCATGCGCGAATATGCCCGCCAGCGCAAACTGCGCCGCTGGTTTGTGGCCGTTCCGTTCCTGAGCCCGGCTCTCTCCAGCCGCTGGCTGACGCTCATCACGCCGGTTTACTCATCGATCGGCCGATACCTGATCGAGAGCGTCCGCGCACCGAGCGTCGTGCGCAACCCCGAAGCGGCCCGCCGTTTCCGCGTCCGGCCCATGGGGATTGCGCAATCGATCGAGCGGGCGCTGGCCAACCTAGACCGGCCGGCGGCGGAGACCCGCTGGTCCGATGCCGCGCGCCCGGGAGCATGGGTGGGCACCCTTGAACCCGGCCGCGATGTTCTGCGCAACGAACAAGTAACCAGGGTGCCGCTTCCGGCCGATGAAGCCTTCGCTCCCATTCGCCGGATTGGCGGCCGCACGGGCTGGTATTTCGGCAACTGGCTGTGGAGGATCCGCGGGCTGGTGGATCTGATGACGGGCGGGGTCGGCATGCGCCGCGGCCGGCCCGATCCGGAATACCCGCGGGAGGGCACGACGCTCGATTTCTGGCGCGTCGAGGTCTACGAGCCGGGGCGCCGTCTGCGCCTGGTCGCGGAGATGCGAGTCCCCGGGCGGGCATGGCTGGAATTCCGGGCGGAACCGGGCGGCGATTCCACGGTGATCCGCCAGACCGCATACTTCGAGCCGCGCGGCCTTGCCGGATTGCTCTACTGGTATCTGCTCTGGCCCATTCACGAAGCGATGTTTCGCGGGATGCTGCGGCGTATTGCGGCGGTGGCGTTGAGAGCGGGCCTCCGGCGCACCAAACCGGTTGCGCTAGCAAAGAAGGTGACAATATGATGACGTGGTTTCTCGGATTTCTCGCAGTAATGGCTTTCGCGGCGCTGCCGGCCTCCGAAATCGCCGTTGGCGACCGTCTGCCGGTACTCCGCGGTGAGTATTTGACGGGGCGCGAAGCCCTTCTTCCCCAGGCGGCCGAGGGCCGCGTGGCGCTGTTGCTGTTGGGCTTCACTTACCAAGCCCGGTTCCCGGTGGAAGCCTGGGCGGGAAAGTTTCGCGAGCAGTTCCAATCGGACCCGCGAGTGACCTTTTATGAGATACCCATGATCGGCGGACTGGCCCGCCTCGCCAAGTGGTTCATCGACGGGGGCATGCGCCGGGGCACTCCGCAAAGCGATTACGAGCACGTCATCACGGTGTACCGCGAAACGGACGTGTGGAAAGATCGCGTACACGTCAGCGACCCCCATGCAGCTTATCTGATTCTAGTGGACCCCACGGGAAAAGTCGCATGGCGCCACGCGGGACAATTCGACGGGCAGGATTACCAGGCGCTCTGCTCCAAAGTTTCGGAACTATTGCGCGCAGAGTAAGTAGGTTATAGCGCGCCGGGGACGCGCCGGGGACGCGCCGGCAGAGCCGGCCTGCACCACCATCCGCGGCAGGATGCTTCCTGCGTGGGTTAGCGGCTCAGTTGGTCATGCCCTTATTTCTCCCACGGCATGCGGGAGCTCGCGCAGCCGGCGTACGGGTGAGAACATCAGCCACATCGTCGAAAGTAGAACTCCGATTGCGCCGATCAGCAGCGCTTGCCGCACTCCCATGGCCTGCGCGATGGCGCCGCCCGCGAGCGCGCCCAGCGGCAGAACGCCGTGGAAGAGCAGGTGCATGGAGGAATTGACACGCCCCAGAAGACGATCCGGTGTGATCGCCTGCCGTAAACTCCGTTCACTGATGTTATAGACCGGCCACGCCAGGTCCCCCAATTGCGCAGCGATCAGAAAGGCGGAGCAGACCGCCACCGATCCGTGCGCCAGCGGTATCAATAACATCGCCAACCCAATCGCCACCGCGGAGCCAATGAAAGTCCGGCCGAAACCAAAGCGGTGCACCAGCCACTCAGCCAGGAAGGCGCCAAATAAGCCGGAGGTCCCGCCGATCGCGATGATGATGCCTAAGCCCTCTTACTTGCCGGTGTAAGTCACGCGCCAGACCGACTTCGATCCGTCGTCTGTTACCATCAACGAGCCGTCGGGCGCCGTCGCTACTCCCACTGGCCGGCCCCACACACTCCCATCCGGCAGCACGAAGCCCGTCAGGAAATCCTCGTAGATCCCCGAGGCGTGGCCTTTGTCCAGAGGAACGCGCACCACTTCGTAACCAGTGCGCACCTCCCGGTTCCACGATCCATGTTCGGCCGCGAAAATGTCGCCCTGATACTCGGCGGGAAACTGCTTTCCGCTGTAAAAGGTCATTTCCAGCGAGGCGTTGTGCGGCTGCAGCAGCACGTCGGGAACCAGCACCTTGCCCTTCAGTTCGGGATGTTTGCCCTCGTGCCGCGGGTCCTGATTGCTTCCCATGTAGAACCACGGCCAGCCATAGAAGCCGTCTTCCTGAACATGAGTGATGTAATCCGGAACAAGATTGTCGCCCAGCGCGTCGCGTTCGTTCACCGAGCACCACAACTCGCCTGTAGTGGGATTTACGGCAATACCCACCGGATTCCGGATGCCCGCGCCGTACACCTTTACGAACGTGCCATCGGGAGTGTATTCCAGGATATTGGCTCTATGAAAGTCCGTCTTGGTCAACTCGGGATCGGTTTCCGCCACATTCGATCCCGAACCTACCGCGACGAACATCTTCTTCCCGTCCGGCGAAAACGCCACATCGCGGGTGGAATGTCCGCCCACGGGAAGGGTTGGGATGATGGTCTCCGCCGGCCCGGTGGCTTTCAGGTCGCCGTTCTTATAAGGAATGCGCACCACCGATGCCGTATTCCCGACGTAGATCCATTGCGGGTTGTTCCCCGGCGGGTAGAAGGCTATCCCGAAGGGCGCTTTCAAACCCGAGATGAAGGTCGAGGTTTGGCGCGGTTTACCGTCGGCGGTGATGCCGCGAAATATCGTGAGTTCCCCGTTGCCCACGGTTTCCGCAACGAACAGGTCGCCGTTGGGCGCCGTGCGGATCAATCTGGGTAAGGTCAGGTCCGTGGCGTAGAGTTCCACTTTGAATCCCGCCGGCGCCTGCGGCCAGACATCGGCCGGGCGGGGCACGATCTGCGCGCGCACGGATGCCGAAGGGGTCGCGCCGGGTTTCGGAAGACTGTCAGCGGTTATGTGACGCCACACGCCGGGCTTCAAATCCGAGAAGCCGGCAAAGGCCGCCGCGCCGGTGAGTATGTCTTTCGGCTCGGCATTGCCGGACGCGAGTTCGATGGCCACCGTGCCGGCCAGCAGTGCGGCGCCCGCAATGGCCGCGCGAAAAGAAAGCTTCATAGTCCCCCCCAACATCCTTAGTAGGTTTGCAAAGACATTATACGCCAGGCTAGAAACAGTCGCACCCGCTGCGCGACTGCTTCGCCTGCCACCCGAGACCCTGGGCGCAGAGCGCGCTGCTGACGGCTCGGCCGATTGGACCTAGCGTGGTGTCTGCGAAATAACTAGACAGATTCCTGAAGCTCTTGTGGGGCGGACCCCCAGGTCCGCGGCCGGCCCCCTGGCCGGCCTGTCCGCGCCCGGGCAAGCTCATCGCGTCATAATCGAGAAGGGCCGACGAGGGCGTCGGCGGACCCAGAGGGTGCCCCCCAGGGTGCCCCCCAGGAGGTCCGCCCCACAAAAGCGCCGAACGCCTTTCCAGTTATCTCGTGGACACTACCCTAGCGCCGTTGAAACCGGCCCATGCACTCGGTTTCCGCCAGGATGTGCCCGGCGATGGCCTGTAACAGCTTCTCGCGGCTCGCCCCCGAACGCAGACCGAGAGTGTGGAGGTCGAGCGCATACAGCCGGAAATAGTAGCGGTGCACCGATCCCTTGGGCGGACACGGGCCACCATAACCCAGGCGGCCGAAATCGTTGAGGCCGCTCACTCCCACCGAGGCCTTGCGGCCCTGCGCCAGGTTGTGTACGTTCGGCGGGATGTCGAATAGCAGCCAGTGGCAGAACGTGCCGGAAGGCGCGTCCGGATCTTCGACTATGAGCGCGAAACTGCGCACGCCCCCCGGTTCACCGCTCCATTCGAGCGACGGCGAGAGATCGGCGCCTTGGCACGAGTGTAAGTCCGGAATCCATCCGCCCTCCGCAAATGAGTGGGAGAAAAACTGAAAAGGCATGACTGGAACCCCATATCAGATTAGCGCGCCGCCCGCGGGGTGTACACTCGAGACTGGCCGGTGTCCCCCATAGGGCCGTGGCCGGTATCATGCCTGTCGCGAACTTCCGCTTCTACGCAGAACTCAACGACTTCCTGCCGCCGGAGCGCCGTTTTGCGGAGTTCGCGTATGACTTCCTGGACGTCGCGACCGTCAAGGACCGCATCGAGTCGTTCGGTGTGCCCCACACGGAGGTCGATCTCATCCTGGTCAACGGACAATCGGTGGATTTCACCTGCCGCGTTCGGGACGCCGACCGGATCAGCGTGTACCCGGTCTTCGAGGCCTTCGACATCGGCGGGCTGACGCGATTGCGGCCGGAACCGCTCCGCGATCCGCGATTTGTGCTGGATGTTCACCTCGGCCGCCTGGCCGCGTACCTGCGGATGCTGGGATTTGACGCTCTGTATCAGAACCATTGCGCCGACGAGCGCCTGGCGGAGGTCTCGCGCCAGGAACGCCGGATTCTGTTGACCCGCGATGTGGGACTGCTGAAACGCGGCTCCGTGACGCACGGATATTACCTCCGGGCTACCCTGCCCCGGCGGCAACTCGCCGAAGTGGTCCGGCGTTTTGACTTGGGACGCATGGCCAGGCCCTTCTCGCGATGCATGCGATGCAACGCTTTGCTGACACCGGCCGGCAAAGACGAGGTGCGCCCACAGATTCCCGCCTCGGTTGCGCTGCTCGACGACGAGTTCCGGCGCTGCCCGGATTGCGGCCGCGCCTACTGGAAGGGCGGACACTTCCGGCGCATGCGGCAGTGGATCGATGCCGGCATCGCTTAGCCATGCGAGAATGAAAACATGGAAACTCCCCTGGCAAGCGGTCCGCCCGAATTGTTTGCCCGCATCGATGACGGCCGCGCCGAGAATGCCGCCGCGGCGGCTTCCGAAGGGATCGTGCTCACCACACTCGACCGCGCGGTGAACTGGGCGCGCAAGAATTCCATCTGGCCGATGTCGTTTGGCCTCGCCTGCTGCGCCATCGAGATGATGTCGATGAGCGCCTCGCGCTTCGATATCGCGCGCTTCGGCGCCGAGGTGTTTCGCGGATCGCCGCGGCAGTCGGACCTGATGATTATCGCGGGGCGCGTGTCCAACAAGATGGCGCCGGTGATCCGCCATCTCTATCAGCAGATGCCGGAGCCCAAGTGGGCCATTTCCATGGGAGCCTGCGCCACGTCCACCGGCGTGTTCCACAACTATGCGCTGATCCCGGTGAACCAGGTGATCCCCATCGACGTCTTCGTGCCGGGGTGTCCGCCGCGGCCGGAACAGTTGATCTACGCGCTTCTGCTGCTGCAGGAAAAGATTCAGGACCACAGCGGCACCGTAAGACAGGTTTTGAACCTGGCGTAGGGCACATGCTCGTCCGCCTTCTTCCTTGCGCCATTCTTCTGCTTGCGCCGGCGCCCGCTCCGGCGCAGCAGAACGTCCCTTTCCCCGGGGCCATCGAGACCCAACAATCGCTCCACAAGCTGAACCAACTGGGCACCGTGCTGATGATTGCGGCCCATCCCGACGACGAACATACCGAGGTGCTGGCCTATTTCGCGCGCGGGCGCTTCATGCGAACGGCCTATCTTTCGCTCACCCGCGGCGAGGGCGGACAGAACCTCATCGGGCCGGAGCAGGGTCCGCTGCTGGGCATCATCCGCACGCAGGAGTTGCTGGCGGCGCGCAGGATCGACGGCGCGGAACAGTTCTTCACGCGCGCCATCGATTTCGGATTCACCAAGACGGCGGCCGAAACGCTGGCGAAATGGGGGCACGACCGCATCCTGTCGGACGTGGTGTGGGTGATCCGGCGATACCGGCCGGACGTGGTCATCCTCTGCTTTAGCGGCACGCCGGCCGACGGCCACGGACAGCACCAGGTGTCGGCCCTGCTGGGGAAGGAAGCGTTCGAGGCGTCGGGCGACGCCAGCCGGTTCCCGGAGCAACTGAAATACGTCGAGCCGTGGCGCGCCCGGCGGCTGGTGCGCGCGAACTTCGACCTTGGGTTCTTGCGCGGCGTTACACTCCCGCCGGGAGTCACTCTGCCGCAGTTTCCGCCATTGCCCAGCGCGGGCTCAGTCGATACCGGCGCGTACAACCCGGTTCTGGGATATTCCTACCAGGAACTGGCAACCATGAGCCGCAGCATGCACTACAGCCAGGGCACCGGCGCCACGCGGCGGCCCGGTCCCGGAGCTACCACGTTCGGCCAGGTGGCGGGCGAGCCGGTATCGAAAGACCTCTTCGACGGCATCGACACTACGTGGAACCGTCTGCCCGGCGGCTCGGCGGTCGGCGCGATTCTGGACGAGGCCATTCGCACCTTCGACATGGCCCATCCCGGGCGGTCGATTGCGGCCCTGGCGAAGGCGCGCCCGCTGATCGCGGCGATTTCCGATCCGCTCGCCAGGATCAAACTGGCCGATCTGGATGAAACCATCGCGCGCTGCGCGGGGCTTTGGGTGGAGGCGGAGGCGCGCCAGCCGGAAGTGAGCCCGGGCGCGAAGCTGTCCGTCACCACCACCGTGCTCAACCGCTCCAACGCTTCAGTGACTCTGGAGAGCGGAGCGGCGGAAGGCATCTGGAACGAGCCCCTCGCGGTCAAGCGGGCCGCCCTGGGATACAACCAGAGCGCCACCATCCCGTTCGAACATACGGCGCCGGCCAACCAGGCGTACTCGCAGCCGTACTGGCTGGTGAAACCGCCTGCGGGAGACGTATACCAGGTGGACGACCGGAGGCTGATCGGATTGGCCGACACTCCTCCGGTGGTCGAGATGCGCCTGAAGCTGACCGTGGATGGCGCACCCATCGAGCTGGTGCGGCCCGTGGAAAATCGGTACGCGCCGCGGGCGGAAGGCGAGCGCGTGCGGCTCCTCGCGGTGGTTCCCGCGGTAGCCGTGAACCTGCCCGCGAAGGTGGCCGTCTTTCCGAATCCGGCGATGCGCTCGGTGCTGGTTACGGTGAAGGCCAACGGGGCCAATGCCGCGGGCGAGCTACGCCTGGAGCTGCCGGCGGGATGGAACGCCGAGCCGAAGTCGCGGAGTTTCAAAATGGCCGCGGTGGGGGAAGAAGAGCAGCTCGCCTTCGAAGTGACGCCGCCGGCCGGCGAAAGCACCGCTACCATGAGAGCCGTGGCGTCGGTGAATGGGCGGGACACCGCGAGCGGCATGGACACCATCGTCTATCCGCACTTTCCCCCGCAGACGCTGTTTCCGCCGTCGGAAGTGAAGCTGGTGCGCGCGAATATCGGCGTGAACGCGCACAAGGTGGGTTACATTATGGGCGCCGGCGACGAGATGCCGGAAGCGCTGCGTCAGTTGGGTATAGAGGTGACGCTGCTGACCCAGGCCGACCTGGAGCAGGGCGACCTTTCGCGCTTCGACGCCATTGTAGCGGGCGTACGCGCCTACAATGTGCGGGCCGATCTGAAAGCCAACCAGACGCGCCTGATGAGTTATGTCGCGAACGGCGGCACTTACTTAGTGCAGTATCAGAATGCCGATCCGGCACTTAGTATGGGGCCGTATCCATTTACCGTGCCGGGCGGAAACCGCTATCGCATCACGGTGGAAGAAGCGCCGGTCGCGTTGCCCCACCCGGACAGCCCGTTGCTGCAGTTTCCCAACCGCATCGTGCCCCACGATTTCGACGGCTGGATTCAGGAGCGCGCGGTATATGTGGCCACGGAATGGGACAAGCGGTACGAGACAGTGCTGGCCTCTCACGACCCGGATGAGGAACCGATGGCGGGCGGCGAGTTGTGGACGCGCTACGGCAAAGGCGTGTACATCTTCACCGCGTACGCCTGGTTCCGGCAGTTACCCGCGGGCGTGCCGGGAGCGTTTCGTTTGTTCGCCAACTTACTAAGTGCTAAGTAAGCGCCCCGCTGCCCCAAGCGGGATGGCCCGCGCCATCGGGGTACTTAAACAAACTCGGGAATCCGGTCCCCGGCGACCGCTCCCTAACAAAACTGGAGCCCCACTATACAACCGCGATTCCTGTCGCCGGAGCCTCAGTTGGACGGCAAATGAGGCCTTCGTTCTGAGCGAGGTGCGAGCGTTTCTGAAACGCGATCCGAGCGCTGCGCCCCGATTGCGGTCAGTTCGTCCCCCGCAATAGAATGTCCCATCATTCCCGTTCTCCACGACGAGGCCCCGAGGCTCACCTCCCGACATGTAGGGTTTCCGGAAACTTGCCCACCGAGTCCACGCAGCGGGGCCATGTTCCCACCCCTAAACCCTGGGCAGGCGTATCCCCTCGGACCCGCTGCCGGCGGCTGGCTAGCGGGCGCCGCCTACTTCTTATCCGCCTCCGCCAGCGCCGTCACCAGCCGCATGCGGGTGCTCTGGAGCTGCTCGGCCACTACCGTGAAAAGCCGCTCCAGGAAGGCGCAGCCGAAATAGGGATTGTTGCGGCAGGCCTCGCGCAGTTGGGAAACCTCGAAGGCCAGAGCGCTGACCGGTTCCATCGCGCGGGCCTGCATTTGACGCTGGCGGTTCAGCATGGCGGTCCAGCCGAACTCCTCGCGTGGGTAGAGGGTCTCCAGACGGAAAACCCGGCCGCGGCGAGTCGCTTCCAGGGAGACCCGCCCCGAGAGAATGATGTAGAAGAGTCCGGGAGCGTCATCCTCGCGGAAGATGATCTCGTCCTTATCAAAATGAACCTCGGAACCCAGCGTCATCAGCTTATCCATGTGTTTGGGCTGGAATTCCTCGAAGAACGGACACTGGCGGATGGCCGCCACAGTTTCGGTCGTCATGTCGCGCTACTCCTCTTAACTCTGTTTAACAGAAGCTATTTAACTCCCGAATCGCGCAATAGTCAATGCCGAAAAGAGCTGGAATTGGCTCACCGGCCCAAAAAAACTTCCCGCCGCCAGAGGTGCGCCAAATCCCGCAGCGGCGGTGTTTCGCCGCTCGCGGGCCGGGTGAGCGAAATCCCCCGGCTGGGAGGCGCCGGCCGGCGGCTCCGGGCGAACTGCGTCACGAGCCCCAGCCGGAATCCCCTCGGGGACGCCCCTGGCGACGCCCCGGGGCTGGGTCAAAGTCCCCCCTTCAATTTGGGACTTTAATCTCCTATAATCTGGTTGACGACCCTGGCACCTAAATAAAGGAGGCCGCTTTGAAGATCCTCAAGCTTCCGAAAGGCAAGCTCGATCTTTTCGCATCCGTCGTTCAGCAGTTCGGCGAACTGCACGCGCCTGTGGAACAGGACGGCAAATTCGCCTTTCGGCGGCTCACGCGTTGGTCGGATGCCCGTCTGGAATACGACCGGACCATCCTGCCACCCAAGAAATACTTTCTTCCCCCACGCGAAACACTTTTCCGGTATCGTCCGGGCGAGGGCTTCGTCCCTTCCACCGACGGGTTGGATCAGCGGATCATCCTGTTCGGTGTGCACGCCTGCGACGTCTACGCCATCAACATCCTGGACCGCGTGTTTGTCGGCAAGTATAAAGACCCGTATTATCAGGCGCGGCGCAAGAATATCGCCATCATCGGCATCGATTGTTCCCCCGACAAGCAATGTTTCTGCCGCTCCATGCGAGCGGATTTCGTGGACCACGGTTTCGACCTTTTCTTCTACGACACGGGCGACTACTACCAGGCGCTGGTGGGAACGGCGCTCGGCGACGACATGGTGCTGGCCACCGGGAGCCTGTTCGAACCGGTGGATTCCGACGACATCGACGCTTACAAAGGCCGTTCCTGGGACAAGCGGCGGGCCTTCCAGTTGGATGTCGAAATCCGCGACTTGCCCGAGATCTTCGAGATGGAATACCAGAGCGAGATCTGGGACGAGCTGGGACGGAGGTGCCTGTCCTGCGGAAGCTGCAGCATGGTCTGTCCCACCTGCTACTGCTACGACGTGAACGACGACGTGGAATTGGGGTCGCGCGCCGGCAAACGCACCCGTTCGTGGGATTCCTGCCTGTTCTTCTCGCACGCGCTGGTGGGCAGCGGAGAGAACTTCCGCGGCACGCGATCGAGCCGCATCAAGTTCCGCTTCTATCACAAGCAGCGCGGCTTCGTGGCGGAGTACGGGCGGCCGAGCTGCGTCGGCTGCGGGCGCTGCACCAGCGCCTGTCCCGTGAATATCGATGTGGTCGAGGTCATCGACCGGCTGAGGAGGGTACAAGATGTTGCTAGCCGATGAAGTTGCCACTTACCATCCCGTCCTGAGCGACAACCCGTACCAGCCGCACATGGCGCGGATCGTGCGCATTTACAAGATGGTGGAGAACAACTACCTGTTCACCCTGCGCTTCCTCGAAGACCATCTGGCGCACTCGTTCCGCCATCAGCCGGGCCAGTTCATCATGCTGAGCGTGCCCGGGGCCGGGGAGATGCCCATCTCCATTTCTTCTTCGCCCTCGCGTCCCGAGGTGCTGGAGCTGTGCGTGCGCCGCGTGGGCCGCGTCACCAGCGCGCTCTACCGGCTGCGCACTAACGACGTGGTGGGCGTGCGCGGGCCTTACGGCAACGGCTACCCCATGCAGGAAATCATGGCCAACGACGTGCTGCTGGCGGCGGGTGGCCTGGGTATGGCACCGCTGCGGTCGCTCCTCTGGTACGCCCTGGACCACCGCGACAAGTTCAACAACATCACCCTGATGTACGGCGCCAAACGGCCCGAGGATATGCTCTTCCGCGAAGAGCTCCTGGCGCTGGTGGACCGCACCGACATCAACTGCCTCCTCACCGTGGATGCCGACCCCTCGGGCACCTGGAAGAACCACGTGGGCCTGCTGCCCACGCTCTTCGACCATGCCAAGATCGACCCGGCGCGCACCTACGCCGCGGTCTGCGGGCCGCCGGTGGTTTACAAGTTCATTTTGCAGCGGCTGCTGGATCTCGGTTTCCCCAAGAACCGCATCCTGATGTCGCTAGAGCGGCGCATGAAGTGCGGCATCGGCAAGTGCGGCCATTGCAGCATCGGGTACAAATATACCTGCATGCAGGGGCCGATCTTCACTTACTGGGATGCCATTAACCTGCCGGAGATGATCTGATGAGCAAACCGAAAGTGGGTATTTTCGGCCTGACGGGCTGCGCGGGCGACCAGCTCGTGATCCTCAACTGCGAGGACCAGCTTCTGGACCTGGTGGCCCTCATCGATATCCGCGATTTCCTGATGGCCTCTTCCAACGGCCACGCCGATGGCGCTCTCGACATCGCCTTTGTCGAGGGCGCCGTGCTGACCACGCGCGACGCCGAGACGCTGCGCGCCATCCGCCAGCGGTCGAAGCTGCTGGTGGCCCTGGGCACCTGCGCGGTGTGGGGCGGGGTGGCCGCCATGGACCGCGGCACCGACCGCGGGAAGCTGCTCGAAGAAGTGTACGGCGAGCGCGGCCGCGAGTACGATTCGTATGCGGCGCAGGCCCTGCACGAAATCGTCAAAGTGGATTGCAACATGGTGGGCTGCCCCATTGAGAAGGAGCATTTCCTGTCGGCGGTGGCGGCCCTGCTGAATGGCGATCTGCCGGTCTATCCCGATTATCCCGTCTGCACCGAGTGCCGCATGCGCGAGAACAAT
>Ga0265316_10001776_pt1 | contig 22748 bp, 22 predicted proteins | sample 4522metaG_FD_202092 | JGI IMG/M metagenome (GOLD analysis project Ga0265316, IMG submission 202092) | Rhizosphere microbial communities from Carex aquatilis grown in University of Washington, Seatle, WA, United States - 4-5-22 metaG | ecosystem: Host-associated > Plants > Roots > Rhizosphere >... | reverse complement strand
CACAGGTAATCGATGCGGGTAGCGTCCTCGCCAACGATATAGTCGCCGACGAACCGGCATGCCGCCTCCACCAGCGGGCTTCCGGGCCAGTTGGTGGCCTCGCCGATGCCTGAGATTCCGCTATCGGCAAAAACCTTCACCAGCGTCCAGTTGTACTTCAGGCCTTCCACCAGCCAGGTTTGTACACGGTCGATTTTCATATGCCTGCCTCCTGCCTGGCGCATGTAAGTCTCAGAATAGTATCGCGGGCGGCATCTTGTCACCCACTGGCGGCTCGCCGCACCGCAGTCCGCGACGGGCCGGTCCTCAGAAGATCAGCTTCAGTCCGAATTGAATCTGCCGCGGCGCAGTCGCCAGCGTAGTGATCAACCCGGCCGAGGCGTTGATGGTTCCGCTCGAGAATACGGTGGCGTTGGGCGTACCCAGGTTGGCATGGTTCATGACATTGAAGAACTCCGCCCGGAACTGCAGGCTGGCCCTTTCCGATACGGCCGTGTTCTTGAACAGCGACAGATCCAGATCCACCAAGCCGGGGCCGTCAAAAACTCCTCTGCCCAGATTTCCGTAAGTGCCGGCCGCGGGCAGAACGAAGGCATTCGGATTGAACCACTGCTTCGCCTGCCCCAGCGCGATGGGCCCCTGGAATGCGGGGTTCAAAGAAGGCCGGTCTGGATTGCGAGTGTCGCCGTCGCCCGAACGGTTCGTGCCGATCACCGGCGTAAACGGAAAACCGCTCAGCAGGGTCGCGATTCCATTGAGCTGCCAGCCGCCGGCGAGCTTGCTCATCGGCTGTTTGCCGCGGCCGAACGGCAGCTCATAGCGCGCCGAAATGCTGGCCTGCGACGCGGCATTCAGGGCCGAGGGGCCCCAGTCCCGGCGCAAATCGTTGCGGTCCAAAATCATCTGCGACTGGTTCTGCGACTGCGCGCCCGTCAGCCCCGAATTCATGTCCAGGCTCTTGGACCAGGTGTAGTTGGCGCGGATTTCGAACCCCCGGCTCAGGCGATGCGCCACCTCGGTCCGCAACGCGTTGTAGCTGCTGTTGCCTTCGGTGTACCAGAAGAAGCCGGCGCCAAGGTAAGGATTGGGCCGCGTGCCCACGGGTATGTACTGCGCCCCCTGCGCCACATGGCTCTGGTTCGCGGCGGTGGCCGCGGTCCCGCTGGTCGAAACGCCGCCCGCCTGGCAGCCGGCTGAGGCGGAGCAAACCTGCGCCGGAATGGTGTTCGGGTCCACGCTCAGCAGGCCATGGTATCCGAACGACCCCAGGTAGGAAACGCGCAGCGCGGTGGTGGCGTCGAGTTGCCGCTCCAGCGAGAGGCTCCACTCCTGAACCGTGGGAGTTTTCGCGCCGGCCTGCACCCCTTGCGGCGCATAGGTGGTGCACGGAGTGGGAACGCCCGGGCCGCAGGACTGCGGCACCGCCGCGCCGGGGACGATGGGCGCAATCGAAAACAACGAGCCGGAAGAGGTGATCGACCCGTTATAAGGAGGCAGCGAATTCAGCAGGAAGCTGAGGTCGTCGATCAGCGAGTAGTAAGTGCCGAATCCCGCGCGAACCGCCGTCTTTCCGTTTCCGGACGGGTCCCACGCCAGGCCCACCCTCGCGCTGAACAGCCTGGTGGCGCGATTTTGGGTGAAGGCCGAACTAGCGACGCGCGGGGCGGTTTCGAGCACACCATTCGCATCCGTGATGTAATTCGCGGCCCTGCCGGACTCCTCGTTCCAACCGGTGGTGAACTCCTGCCGGACGCCCGCCCGGATGGTGAGATTGCTCCGCAGCTTGATGGCGTCTTCCAGGTACCACGCACCGAAGAGGCTCCTCCAGCCCAGTTCGTTGGCGCTGGGAACCACCTGGAAGCTGCTCACGGTTCCCTGCAGGAATGTGGTGAGGCTGGTGAACGTGGCCTGTCCAAGCTGGCGCGAAGCGGAATCTTCATTGTCCTGGAGCCGCTGAAACCACACGCCGGCGCTGATCTGGTGCTTGCCCCTGGCGATCTGAACGTCGTCCATGTAGGTAAAAAGATTGCGGCGGTTCCACACTCCGGCGGCGTTGTTTGGGCCCGCCGAGGTGATGCCGGAAAGCCCGGTGGTGGTGACGCCGCCGTTGACCACGATCCCGCCCGGCCCCGCTCCCGCGACAAAATCGAGGCTGGCCGGGAACTCGGCGGGCGGCGCCGAATCCAAATTGAATCCGCCGCGCGAAAAACCGGCGCGGGTGATGTTGAGAAAATTGGGCGAGAAGATGTGCGTTTCCGCGAGGCTCGCAACCTGCATGCGCAGCGCGCTGTAGGATGCGAACAATGGGTCGGCCAGCGGAACCAGGCTGTTGCCGTCATCGATGGTGTAGGAGGCCGATAGCGAATCGCGATCGCGGATGCTGTAGTCCAGCCGCAGGGTGCCGAAATCCTCGCGGATGACCTGCTTGGGATTGTTGTACGAAAAGGCCGTGCCGCTGGGCGCCCCGTTCACCAGCAGCTCGGCGCCGTTGGGCTGCGGCCAAAAAGCGAAGTAGGGCAGCATCGCCTGGTTCAGATTGGCCGGCGGCAGATATACGCCCGCGGAGTTCGGGAACGCTCCCAGGCGCACCTGCGCATCCGGAACCACGGAGACGCTGCTCTGGGTTTCCACCTGCCGGAAGCCCTCGTAATTGCCGAAGAGGAATAGCCGGTTCTTCCTGAGCGGCCCTCCCAGCGCGCCTCCGAACTGGTTCTGGCGGAAGGGCGGAACGAACGGAGTCTGCGCAAAGAAGCTGCGCGAATCGAGGTCGCTGTTGCGCAGAAACTCGAACAGCGTCCCGTGCAGCGCATTGGTCCCGGACTGTGTTACCACGCCGACCTGCGCCCCCGACCGCTTCCCATATTCGGCGCCGTAGGTGTCGGTCTGGACGTTGAACTCGCGGACGGCGTCGATTCCCAGCAGATTCCCGCTCACCCCGCCGGGAGTGATGGCGAGCTGGCTCGACCCCGTGTACTCTATGCCGTTGAGCAGCACGAGGTTGTCCATCGGCCGCCGCCCCGCCACCGAGAACGTGTTGCCATTGCTGGTGCTGGTGTTGGCGCTTTTCAAGCCGTAGTTGATGACTCCGGGGTTGAGGGCCAGCAGATTGTCGAAGCTGCGGCCATCGAGCGGCAAATCCTTCAATTCGCGCTCGCCCACCAGTCCCGAAACCGAGGCGGTGGTGGTATTGACCACCGGACTTTGTTCCGTAACCGTCACATCCTGAGAGAGATCGCCGATTTCGAGGCGCAGGTTGACCACCGCTTCCTGCCCCACCACCAGGTTGACGCCGTTGCGAACCTGAGGCTTGAAGCCCGCCTTTTCGGCCCTCACCTGGTATGCGCCTATAGGCAGGGACATCGCACGGAAGTTGCCTGCATCGTCCGTGACCACAGCCCGGGTGGCGCCCGTTTCGAGACTTTTCACCGTGACCGCCGCGCCGCGCACGCTGGCGCCGGATGGATCCTCGATTCTTCCGGAAATGGCCCCCGTCACCTGGCCGGCCGCGGATTGCGAAATCACGGCCAGAGCCAGCAGGGCAAAGAGGAGATGACGAAAGGGATCTGTGAAGAGCCGACTCACGCGAACATCGTACCAAAGTCCTGGCGCACGCATCGCGCGGCCGGCGTGAGTGCCGTGCGGTGCATCCGGGCCCGGCTCTAACGTGCCTAACCTTTAGAGCCGGACCCGGAGCGTGTCCAATGAGGGGGTGGGTTCCTACGCGAACAGGTCCTGCGCGCGCATCAGGCGCTCGGCCACATGAACGCCATTGGGGCAGTGCACACTGCAGGAGGAGCAATCGCGGCAGCGCACGGCGCGGGTCTCTTCCGGCAGCGCCAGGAAGTGCTCCCGGCCGAGGGCAAACTGCCCGTAGAAATCGGAATAGGCCAGGAAGCGGATGGTCTCCGGAACCGGCACCCCCTTGGGGCACTGGCCGCTGCACTGGTGGCACATGCGGCAGTAGTACGGGCGAATTTCCTCGTTGATCCCGGCCAGCAGTTTCTCGTCCGCCGCGTTGAACGGCTCCGACATGGCGCGGAAATTCATCTCCAGTTGATCCCTGTCGGTCATGCTGGGAACGGTGGTCGCGATGCGGTCGTCACGCAGGACCCACTTCAGCGCCGCCAGCGGACCCTCCGGTTTCCGCGCGCGGGCCGCCGGCGCCATCACCTTCATCGCCACCAGGCCGATGTTATCCGCGGCCAGCCGCTTATAAGCGGGGTCGTTGGCGTGGCCTATCGCGAAGCTGTAGGTGCTCAGCAAAACCTCGAACTTCCCCACCTCCATGACGCGGTCCACAATGTCGTTGGGTTTGTGGGTGCTGATGCCGATGTGGCGGATCTTGCCCTGCTGTTTGGCGTTCTCCCAGACCGTGACCAGCTCGTCCGGAATGGCCGCCACCGTATCCCGGCTGTGCATGTACCAGATGTCCAGGTGGTCTGTGCCCAGCTCCTTCAGGCTGGTGTCGAGCTCCGCCACCGCCTGCGAAGCGGTCTTCGCCTCGGATTTGCTGGAGAGCACGATCTTGTTCCGCGCCGCTTTCAGAGCCGCTCCCACCATGCGCTCGTTGTTGCCCGACTGGTATCCTCGCGCCGTGTCGAAATAGGTGATGCCCAAGTCGAGCGCGCGGGAGATCACGGTGGGATCGGATGTAATCATGCACCCGTAACCAACCTCCGAGACCTTGAGCCCCGTCTTGCCCAGCGTCCGGTAGCGCACCGCCCCAGTCCCCGGCGACGCGGGCTTGGGAGTCTGCGCGGGGGACGCCTGCGGGACGGCAGTGTTGGCGAGGCCGGCGGCTGGGAGTGCCAGTCCGGCCACGAGGAAGTTTCTACGCGAGGAATCCGTCTTCATAGTTGTTTTCTCCGCAGCCGGGGGTTCATTTCGGAGTTCCGGCTCTTATTCAGTCTACACCAGGACGCCCCCGCCCGGTTCGCGCTGTGCGGCATTTTTTCCGCGCCCTCCGCGCCGCACCCCGGCTCCGCGAGCCCGGCCGTGCCGGGCCCTCCGTGACGCGCGGGCAGGGCGGTGGCGGATTTTCCCGCCGCCCTCGTGCCGCCGCGTGCCGGCCCGGTGGCCAATGCCCCGTTGGCGACCCTGACAAGGCGCCGATACGATCACGGATGTCTTCGTCGCCCCGTCGTGCCGCCGCGCCGGCCCGGTGGCCAATGCTTCGCGTGGCGATCCTGACAAGGCGCGCCGGCGAACGCCGCCTTGCCGCTAACCCGATTCCCCCTCCCACTGCGACTCCAGCATGCGGGAGTACTCACCCGAGGCGTAGAGCATGAAGCGGAACTTCTTCGTATCCACCGTCTGAAAAGGCTCCGACTCCATAAAGGAGCGGTACAGGGCATCGGCGTAGCGGTGATAGTTGCGCAGGAACTCCTCCGCCAGAGTCTCGAAGGCGGGCGGCGCGGCGAACAGCGCGTTCAGCCCGATCGCCCGGCAAAAGATCGAGGTGTAGTCTGAAACGCCCCAGCGCAGCAGTTTCTCCTTCACATCGGCCGGCGTGCCCGCGGTCAGCAGCGCCGCAAAGCTCTGCTGGCGCAGGTCTCCGCCGTGCAATTCCGGCATTCGCGCCACCCAGTCCATGCACTGGTCCATCCAGCGAAACACATCCTTGCCCAGGAAGAACAGCATGCGAACTTCCCCATAGCGGCCCGCCAGCAACCGGCGGCTTAATTCCTCCGGGTCCGCCCCGTTCGTCGGTATCAGCCCCGATAGCATCAGAGCAGCCTTCGAATTGTCCAGCAGAGCGGAGGGCGGCATGCGTTCATTGAACGGGTGCAGAATGAGCGGCGGCAGGTCCCATACGGTATCGTTGAGCGGCGGACTGGACTTTGGCATTTGACTCCCACGTTTCTTATCGGCGAATCCGCCCCGAACTTTAGGCCGGCACTTTTGGCACGGGGTGGCAGCCGGCTGGCGCCGGCAGGTGGACGCTGCCCCGCCTTCGTGCTCCGCCGCCAATTTCCGTGACGGAACGCATTCAATTTAATAGCATAATGTCGTTTGGTCCGCACTTTCCTGGCGTCTCTCGAATCCGGCGAGCTCAGCCCCGGCGATCTGCTTTCTCTCTCGCTCCGCCGCATCGCCGCGGTGGATCCGCAGGTTGTCGCCTGGGTGGCCGTCTCGCCCGACCCGTACCCCGCCAGCGGCCCTTTGCGCGGCCTCCCGTTCGGCGCCAAAGATATCTTCGAAACGCGCGCCCTCCCCACGGCCTACGGCTCGCCGCTCTATGCCGGGCGCCAGGGCAGCCGCGACGCCGCCCTCATCGAAGACTTGCGCCGCACGGGCGCGGTGCTGCTGGGCAAGACGCATACGGCGGCTTTCGCCGGCTTCGACCCGGCGCCCACCCGCAACCCGCGCTTCCTTCACCACACCCCATACCACACCCCCGGAGGCAGTTCCGCCGGTTCGGCCGCCGCCGTCGCCGCTGGTATGGTGCCCTTCGCCCTGGGGACCCAGACCCTCGGCTCGGTCCTGCGCCCCGCTTCGTACTGCGGCGTCTGCGGATTCAAGCCCACCTTCGGCCTGATCTCCATGGACGGGGTCCTGCCCTTCGCGCCCTCGCTCGACACCGTGGGCTTTTTCACCGAAACTGCCGATGACATGCTCTGCCTGTGGACGCGCGGTTTCGGAGGCCTCTGCGATACACCCCTGCGCCGTGCCGCCCGTTTCCGAATGGCCGCGGAGGAGCCCATGTCCCGCGCCGTCCGCACTGCCGCCGAACGCCTGCGCGCCAGCGGGGTGCAGGTGGACGACCTGGATCCGCCCGCGGATTGGGACTGCCTGCTGGCTGCCGCACGCACGGTGAATGCCTACGAGGGCGCCCGCTCGCACGCCGGCCGCTACGGCGAATTCGGCGACCGCATCGGCGCGCGCCTGGCCGGGCTGGTGCGCCATGGCATGGCCATGCCCGAAGCCGAATACCAGGCGGCCCTCGCCCATATCGACCGCATGCGCGGGGTGGTCGCCCAGATCTTCTGGGAATACCCCGCCATCCTCACACCCGCGGCCGCCGGTCCAGCGCCCGCTGGCCTGGAGTCCACCGGCGACCCGGCCTACAACGCCCCCTGGACCGCTCTGGGCGTGCCGGCGATCTCCGTTCCGCTCCCCGGTGACGGCGCGCCGCTCGGCCTGCAAATGACTGCTGCCTGGGGCCGCGACGACGCTCTGGTCTCCGTGGCCGCGCAGGCCGAACAGTTCCTGCGCCTTGGCGCAGCTTAGTGCCCCTGTCCGCTGCCGGGTTCGCCGCGCCGGGCGCCCTCCGGGCGAACGGGATCGTCGCCGGCCGCACCTCGGGGCGGCGGATTGGGAACCAGGGATGGGGACACGGGGCGGGGGCGCGGCAGGATGGGGGCGCGGGGTAAGAACGCGAGACGAGGGCGCGGTGCGGGCAGGCGGCCGGGTGGCGGCGCGGCGGGATGGGGATCCGCAGCCCCAACCCCCTCTCGCCATCCCTTATAATGAGCTTTTCCGATCCGAAAGAAATCTTCAGCTATTAGGAGCATTCATGTCTGCGAAGCGTATTGGTATTCTCACTGGCGGCGGCGACGTGCCAGGACTGAATTCCGTGATCAAGACGGTGGTTTACCGTGGAAGCGAATTCGACTGCGAGGTCATCGGCATACGCCGTGGCTGGGAAGGCCTGACCCATGTCAACCTGGAGGATCCGGCCAGCCGCGCGCGCTACGTTCTGCCGCTGAATCGCGAGAATACCCGCACCATCGACCGCACCGGCGGCACCTACCTGCATAGTTCGCGCACCAACCCCTCGAAGATGAAGAAGCTGCCGCCCGTCCTCGAAGGCCAGGATTTCCCCGTCAAGGAGTCCACCAAGAAGGGTGTCACTTCGTCGGTCTTCGATGTGACTAAGGCGGTGCTCAAAAACATCCAGACGCTCAACCTGGATTACCTGATCGCCATCGGCGGCGACGACACTTTGAGCTACGCCGCGGAGCTCGACCGCCAGGGATTCAGCGTCATTGCCGTGCCCAAGACCATGGACAACGACGTGCGCAATACCGAGTACTGCATCGGCTTCTCCACCGCCATCACGCGCGCCATGGACGCCATCGAGCGCCAGCGCACCACCGTCGGCTCGCACGAGCGCATCGGCATCTTCCGTGTCTTCGGCCGCGATGCCGGCTACACGGCGCTGTACACCGCCTACGTCACCTCCGTGCGCTGCTGCATCCCCGAATACAAGGTGGATCTCAAAAAGCTGATCGGCCTGCTGGTGAACGACAAGAAGCACAACCCCAGCAACTACTCGCTGGCGGTTCTCTCCGAGGGCGCCGAATGGGAAGGCTACACCGTCAAGGAGTACGGCGAGCCGGATGCCTTCGGCCACCGCAAGAAGATGAGCGTGGCCGAGGATCTGAGTAACGAGATCAAGGCCGCCACCGGGGAAGAGACCATCGTCAGCGACCTTACTTACGACCTGCGCTCCGGCAGCGCCGATTTCGTGGACCGCATGGTGGCTTCCACCTTCGCCGGCATGGCCATGGACGCCATCGCAGCGGGCCAGCACGGGCTGATGTGCGCCATCAGTAACGGCTGCTACGCCATGGTGCCTATCCCCGATCCCAAGCTGGGACCGCGCCGCGTGGACATCGACGCCATGTACAACACCGAGCGGTATCGTCCTTACTACGACCGCAAGCTGGGTGTGCCGATCTTCCTGACGCGGGCGTAAGCAAGGTTCGCGGGCGTAAGCAAGGTTCGCGGGCGTAAGCAAGGTTCGCGGGCGTAAGCAGGGTTCGCGGGCGTAAGCAGGGTTCGCGGGCATAAGCAAGGTTCGCGGGCGTAAGCAAGGTTCGCGGGCGTAAGCAAGGTTCGCGGGCGTAAGCAGGGTTCGCGGGCGTAAGCAGGGTTCGCGGGCATAGGGTTTGCAGGCATAGGGTTTGAACTGGAAACGGCTGTTCTCCGAGTCCGGACGCGCGCGGCTCACCCCTGAGCTGCGCGCGCGCATTCGATCCTCTTTCAACGACGCCGCCCGCGACGAGGAGCATTTTCCCGCCACCATCGACCCGCGCATCTACCACGTGAAGCTGATCCAGGAGCACCTGGGTCCGCTGGGCGGCAAGCGCGTGCTCGACGTGGGCTGCGGCAAAGGCCGCTTCGCCCGCGTGTTTCTGGAGCGGGAGCCGCGGGCCGAGCTGTGGGGCCTGGATATATCTGAGACCATGCTGAGCTTCGTCCCGGCAGGCATCCACACGCGCGCCGGGTCTATGACCGAGCTGCCGTTTGAAGACGATTTCTTCGATGGCGCCTACGCCACGGAGTCGCTGGAGCACGCCGTGGAGATAGAGAAAGCCGTGGCCGAGTTGTGCCGCGTGGTGAAACCGGGCGGCCGCATCGCCATCATCGACAAGAACGCCCGCAAGTGGGGCAAGCTACCCACGCCGGATTGGGAAAAATGGTTCACCCGCCGCGAGTTGGAGCGCTTGTTGCGCCGCCACTGCCGCGAAGTGTCCAGCCGCCCCATCTCGTATTGGGAAGACGTCAAGCCCGACGGCTTGTTCCTGGCCTGGCTGGCGGTGAAGTAGAAGGGCCGGCGCGGGCCCCGGTGACTCCCTTCACGCCTCGGCGCCGCGCAACTCCACCACGTAGTACCGGCAAGGCGTAGTCCCCACGTTGCGGGCGTTGTGCATCTGGTTCGACCCGAAAAACAGAATCGACCCCGCCGGCACGGTGTGCTTGTCTCCGTCCAGGTTGGCCTCCACGGTCCCCTCCATCACAATCACGAATTCCTCGTGCTCGTGTTTGTGCGGAGGATGCGTCTCCAGTCCCGGACCGAGTACGGTCTCATGCACCTCCACATGGAAGCCCGTATGAGTTGACCCATAGAAAAACCTCCGGCCTTTTTTCTGCCCGTTGCCGGAGTAGGGAATCTTGTCGCTGGGGTACACCTTGGACTTCAGCACCTCGACGGGCGCTGGCTGTGCCGCGGGGGCCTGCCGTGCCTGGGCGGTGGCCGCCAACGCCGGAAGCAGCAAACTCAACTGCCGGCGCGAGAGATTCGTGCTCATTGTGGTCCTCCTTGCGCGTATCTTTCCACGGTAGCACCTCAGGGCGGCGCCCCACGGCTGCTGCTCGGCACCGGCCCCGCGCGGGTGCTGAGCCGTTTCGGGGAATGCCTCGGTAACCCCCGCGAAATCAATGCGCCCGTGTCCGAGCCGGGCCCAGGGGGCACCCCGTAAGGAAGCGGTTTCGGCCAGGAATCCCCAAAACGGATAGCGCCGTTTTCCGGAGCGCGCCGCGCGGAGTGCAGCTATAATGTAAGACTGATGTACATCGCGGAATTCTCCGGATGACTCGCTTCTTTCGCGTCTTCGTTCCCGACACGGCAGTGGTGCTGCTGGCCGCCGACACCCTGCTGCTCACGTCGGCATTCATTCTGGCCGTCTACTTCGCGCTCAGCGTGGACCCATGGGTGAACCTCGTCTACGACGGCGGTTTCATGCACCTGGTTCCGGTGCTGCTCACCATCCTGCTGGGAATGTATTTCAACGATCTATATTCGCAGTACCACGTCAAAAGCGGCATCGTGTTGGTGCAGCAGCTTTGCCTGGTGATGGGGGGCGCCTTTGTCGTCCAGGGGCTTTTGAGTTATATCAGCCCCGAAATGAGAGTTTCGAGCAAGGTGATGGCAATCGGCAGCATTCTGGGCATCGCGGCGATCTATTTATGGCGCGTCCTGTTCAGCACATTTGCCATCCACGTGATGGAGCGGGACCGGCTGCTGTTGGTGGGCGGGAGTCCGCTGTTGGAAGATATCGCAGCCCACATAGAGAAGCATCCGGAACTCGGTTTGGAAGTGGCCGGATTCGTCGGCGGCCCGCACCCGCCCGGAGATGCGCTGACGGGTGGGAAAGTTCTCGGCGACGTTCCCGATTTGAAGGAGATCGCGCAGGCCACACACCCGAACCGCGTGGTGGTCGGGATGTCGGAACGCCGCCAGCGCATGCCGGTGGCCGAACTGCTGGAGCTGCGTTTCTCGGGGTACATCATCGAAGAGGCGGCCACGGCTTTCGAGCGAATCTGCGGACGCGTCTGCCTGAAAGAACTGCGGCCCGCACAGCTCATCTATTCGGGGGAATTGGGGCCGCGCCCGCAGAGTCTTGTCGTGCAAACCGCGCTCAACCTCGCGGTGGCGGCGGGCGGTCTGATATTGGCCTCTCCCATCATGGCCCTGACGGCGCTGGCGGTGCGGCTTTCCTCGCCGGGACCGATTCTGTACCGGCAGGTCCGCGTAGGCCTGGACAACGTCCCGTTTACGGTCTACAAATTCCGCTCCATGCGGGCCGACGCCGAGGCGGCCACGGGCGCGGTGTGGGCGGCCAAAGACGATCCGCGCGTCACCCGGGTCGGCAAGATCATCCGCAAGCTGCGCTTCGACGAGTTGCCGCAGTTGTACAACACGCTGCGCGGCGACATGTCGATCGTGGGACCGCGTCCCGAGCGGCCGGAGTTTGTGCAGGCCCTCTCCGAGAAGATCCCCTACTACCGGCAGCGCCATTGTGTCCGGCCGGGCATCACGGGCTGGGCGCAGATCAACTTCAAGTACGGCGACACGATGGAAGATACCGCGACCAAGCTGGAGTACGACCTGTATTACATCAAGAACCTGTCGCTGAGCCTGGACACGTACATCATTTTCCACACTCTGAAGGCGATGCTGCTTTCCCGCGGCGCGCAGTAAGGGCCGCGCATCTCGCAAGGGCGGTTTCCGCCAGAAACCGTCGGAGGTGGGTATCCGCTTGACGGGGGGGCCGCGCTGTCGCCCGCGCGCGAGTGGGGCGCGAGTGGGGCGGACCCCTGGACCGCGCGGGACGCCCTCGTCCCGCTGCCGGAAGCGGAGACGGGGGCGGTTTCATCCGCCTGACGCGAGGTCCGCGCTGCCGGCTGCGCGAGTGGGGCGGGCGCCCTCGCCCGCGCGGAGGCCCATGCCTCCGCTTCCGGCCGCGGGACGAGGGCGTCCCGCGCGGGCGAGGGCGCCCGCCCCACCGAACCTGCCAGAGTTGCTCCCTGGGTCAACGGATACCCACCACCCCGAAACGGTCAGTCGCCCACGTGCCCCTCCACGCGTTGCCGGCATCCCGTTGGCCGCCTACGCCAGTGGGTTAAGATAGGGTTACACTCACAATGGAAAAAAAGATACGGTCGACCACGGTGATTTGTGTCCGCCGCGACGACAAGGTCGTGATGGCCGGCGACGGACAAGTCACCCTGGGACACGAAGTGCTCAAGGGCACCGCCAAGAAGTTGCGGCGGTTGTACAACGACAAAATCCTGGCGGGCTTCGCCGGCTCCACGGCCGATGCCTTCGCCCTGTTTTCCCGCTTCGAATCGAAACTGGAACAGTTCAACGGCAACCTGCCCCGCTCCGTGGTGGAACTGGCCAAGGAATGGCGCACAGACCGCGTGCTGCGCCACCTGGAGGCCCTGCTGCTGGTGGCCGACACCAAGAATACCTACCTGGTCAGCGGCAACGGCGATGTCATCGAGCCCGACGAGGGCGTCTCGGCCATCGGCTCCGGCGGCCCGTTCGCCATGTCGGCGGCCCTGGCGCTGCTCCGCAATACCAAGCTTTCGGCCCGTCATATCGCCGAGCAGTCCATGGCCATCGCCGCCAAAATCTGCATCTTCACGAACGACAACATAACCTACGAGGAGCTGGAGTAGCCATGGTGATTTATCTTCCGGGCCAGTCCGTGGACGAAGAGCCGATCCTCGACGAATTGACTCCCCGGGAAATCGTCCGCGAGTTGGACAAGCACGTGGTGGGGCAGGCGGACGCCAAGCGCGCTGTGGCCATCGCCTTGCGCAACCGCATCCGCCGCCAAAAACTGGCGCCCGAAATGGCCGACGAGGTGATGCCCAAGAACATCCTCATGATCGGTCCCACCGGCGTTGGCAAGACGGAACTGGCGCGGCGCCTGGCGAGGCTTTCGAATTCCCCGTTCATGAAGGTGGAAGCCAGCAAGTTCACCGAAGTGGGCTACGTGGGCCGCGACGTGGAATCCATGATCCGCGACCTGGTGGACATCTCCATCGACATGGTGCGCGAGGAACGGCTCGACGAAGTCTCCGACCGCGCCGAGTTGAACGCCGAGGAGCGCCTGCTGGACCTGCTGATGCCGCCGCAGCCGGAACCGAGCGACAGCATCGAACGTACCCGCGAGAAGCTGCGCGAGCGGCTGCGCGAAGGCAAGCTCGACGAACGCCTGGTGGAACTGGAAGTGAAAGACCGCCCGCCCTCGCTCGAAGTCACCACCAATATGGGCATGGAGGAAATGGGCATCAACCTGAAGGACATGCTGCCCAACCTGTTCGGCCAGAAAACGCGCCGCCGTAAGATGCGCGTGGCCGAAGCGCTGGACTACCTGGTGCAGGAGGAAGAGCAGAAGCTCATCGACATGGACCAGGTCACCCGCGTGGCTCTCGAGCGCGTGGAATCGAGCGGCATCATCTTCCTCGACGAAATCGACAAGATCGCCGGCCGCGAATCGGGCCACGGGCCGGATGTCAGCCGCGAAGGCGTGCAGCGCGACATCCTGCCGATCGTGGAAGGCACCACGGTCAACACGCGCTACGGCTTCGTCCGCACGGACCACATCCTGTTCATCGCCGCCGGCGCCTTTCACGTTTCCAAGCCCAGCGACCTGATTCCGGAGCTGCAGGGACGCTTCCCCATCCGCGTGGAGCTGAAATCGCTCAGCGTGGAGGATTTCATCCGCATCCTGAAGGAGCCCAAGAACGCGCTGGCCAAACAGTACACGGCGCTGCTCGAGACCGAGGGCATCAAGCTGGTGCTCACCGACGATGCGCTGGAAGAGGTGGCGCGGTTCGCCGCCCAGGTGAACCAGAGCTCCGAAAACATCGGCGCGCGCCGTCTCCACACCATCATGGAAAAGATGCTGGAAGACGTGTCGTTCGCCGGCCCCGACCTCAAGAAGAAGACCGTGAAAGTGGACGCCGCCTACGTGCGCAAGCAACTCGCGGAAATCGTGAAAGATCAGGACCTGAGCCGGTACATTCTGTAGATTGGCGATGCCGGCAAGCGGCGGTGTGGCCGAGACTTGAATCGGCGGCGCGGTTCGAGAAGCGTAAGAGGCCGCCGGCGTTCACGCGTTCACGTTTGCGCCCGCTCGCGAACGAATGTCTTCACGCGATCCCGGAGCTGGTCGCGAATGCGCCGAAAGGCAGCCAGCCGTTCCTCTTCGCTGCCCTCAACCGCCGCGGGATCTTCCAGGCTCCAGTGAATTCGCCCGGTCGCGGGAAAGATGGGGCAGGCGTCGCGCGCGCTGTCGCAAACCGTCACTACGAAATCGAACGCCTGCCCGGCGAACTCCTCGACTGACTTGGAGCGGTGGCCCGAGATATCAATTCCGATCTCGCGCATCGCCGCGATCGCCTCCGGGCGAACCAGGCTCGGCCGGGTACCGGCGCTCGACACCTCGTAAGCGCCGCCGCCTTCCTCTCGAAACAGGCCTTCGCCTATCTGGCTGCGGGCGGAGTTGCCGGTGCAAAGCACCAGTACACGCGTTCTATTCATGGTCGCTCACGCTCATCTATTGCCGGCCGATGCGATCGATCTCGCTCTGGATCACCGTTTCCTCAAGTGTGGCCAGCGGCAACGAGAGGAACAAGCCGATCCTTCGATCCAGAACCGAGAACGCTTCGAAGAAAGCGCGCTCCACCTGGCGCTCGGTTCCTTCGACCGCCGCGGGGTCGGGCACGCCCCATCGGGCCGTGAGAGGGTGCCCCGGCCAAACCGGGCACACTTCGCTCGCTGCCCGGTCGCACACCGTAAACACAAAGTGCATTGGGGGCGCGCCGGGCTGGGCGAACTCATCCCAGCTCTTGCTGCGCAAGCTGTCCACCGGCATGCCGGCGCCCGCGATTTGTCTCAGCGCCTCAGGGTGGACGCGGCCGGTTGGGTTGCTCCCCGCGCTATAGCCGGTGAAGTGCGGGAAGCCCTTCCGATTCAGAATTGCCTCCGCCATAATCGAGCGTGCCGAATTGCCCGTGCAAAGGAACAGAACGTTGAAGTGTTGTGGCATCGTTACGCAGCCCCCTCCGTCTCGGGAAACCACTGTTTCGTCCGGTTGCAGATCGAACAGACCGACAGCATCACGGGAACCTCAATCAGGACTCCGACTACCGTGGCCAGCGCCGCCCCGGATCCAGGTCCGAAGAGCGCGATGGCCGTTGCCACCGCCAGTTCGAAAAAGTTGCTCGCGCCAATCAGCGCTCCCGGCGCGGCCACCGCGTGCCGGACTCTGAACAGCCGCATCAATCCATACGCAAGCGAGGAATTGAAGTAAACCTGGATGAGAATCGGCACGGCAATCAGCAGGACGTGAAACGGTTTGCCGAGAATGTTGTCGGCCTGGAAGGCGAAGATGAGCACCAGCGTCCCGAGCAACGCCAGCGTGCTCACCGGTGCAAAGCGCGGCAGGAGCCGCTTCTCGAACCACGCCGCGCCGTGGGCCCGAATGAAATACACTCGCAGCGCCGTGCCCGCGGCCAGCGGAATGACGATGAAGATCGCCACCGCGTAGAGCAGCACCGCAAACGGAACGTCGAGCGACGAGGCTCCGTTCACCAGAAACCGGACAATGGGAGCGAACAGGAACAGCATGATGAGATCGTTCAGCGAGACCTGGACGAGCGTGTACGCCGGATCGCCATCGGTCAGGTAACTCCAGACGAAAACCATGGCGGTGCAGGGCGCGGCGGCCAGGATGATGCAGCCGGCGATGTACTGGTCGCCATCGGCCGCGGGGATCCAGGCCGCGAACACGTGCCGGAAGAACAGCCAGGCGATGACCGCCATCGAAAACGGCTTCACCAGCCAATTGACGAAGAGCGTCACGAACAGCCCGCGGGGCCGTTCGCCGACCCGCCGGATGGAGGCGAAATCCACTTTCATCATCATCGGGACAATCATCAGCCAGATCAGAACCGCGATCGGGATGTTGATCTGGCTGCCGGCCCCGAACTCCATTCGCCGCAAAGCGTCGGCCGCGCCGGGCATCGCCCTTCCCAGCAGCACGCCCACAATCATGCAGGCGCCCACCCAGATGCTGAGATAGCGCGCGAAATAGTCCAGGCGTTTGGGCGCGGTTGTCTCGGCGGCTATTTCGGTCATTTCTCTAACCTCCCACTGGATCGAACATCGACGATTGACGATATTGTCGGCACAAAAAAAGAATCTCCTCAGATGATGGCAACCAGGGCTTTCAGGCGCCGCAGGCCATCGAAATCGATGCAATAGCCGACGCGCGTGCCATCCTGCGAACATCGCACGAGCCCGGCATCTTTCAAAATACGCAAGTGCTCGGAAACGGTGGATTGCGCCAATGGCATTTCGTCCACAATCTGGCTGCAGACGCGCGCTTCCTTGCGCGACAACAACCGGAGGATGCGGACGCGCGCGGGGTGCCCGATCGCCTTGGCCAGCTTCGCCAATCGCTCGTCGGCTTCGGGCCCTTCGAGCGTCTGCAGACGCACCTCGGCTGCCGGCGCGCCCGGAGGGCAGCACAGGGCGACTTTGGATGGTTTCGCCGTTTTCATCGTCGTTTGACGATACCACGAATCGATGCCAGCTTGCAAGACTTCGCGCCCGATCCCCAGCGTGATGTCCAGGGCGAGCGGTTACAATGTGGACATCTGACGGCGAATGAGCTCCTATGAGTGCTACCCAGAACGAAAAAGCAGTTCGCTTCCGCGCGCTGCACGGCGGCCCGGACGCCTTCGTAATTCCAAGTCCATGGGACGTTGGCTCCGCCCGCTTGCTTGCCGGCCTCGGCTTCCAGGCACTGGCTACGTCGAGTGCCGCCTCCGCCTCCTCGGTCGAAGGGATGGCGGCCTTACACGGGATGAGGCGCTGGCGCACGCACGGCTGATCGTCGATGCGACGGATTTGCCCGTCTCCGCGGATCTGGAAAACGGGTTTGGCGACGCGCCGGAAGCCGTGGCGGAAACCGTCCGACTGGCGGCCGGCGTGGGACTGGTCGGATGCTCCATCGAAGATTCTACCGGCAACCAGGACCACCCCCTTTACGATCTTCGCCTGGCTGTCGAACGGATTGCGGCGGCCGCGGAAGCGTCCCGCGCGCTCCGGTTTCCCTTTGTGCTGACCGCGCGAGCGCACAGTTTCCTACACGCCGCCCCGAGCCTGGACGACACCATCGGCCGTCTGCAAGCCTTCGAAGAAGCCGGCGCCGATGTGCTTTTCGCTCCCGGTCTGCCCGACCTTGCCGCGGTGCGCGCAGTTTGCGCGGCGGTGTCGAAGCCAGTCAATTTCATGGTGGGGATCAAAGGGAAATCATTTTCCGTGAGTGAACTCGCCGCGGCCGGAGTCGGGCGCATTAGCCTGGCGACATCCCTCTATCGCGCGGCAATCACCGGTTTGCTCAACGCTGCATGCGAGGTGAGAGACGCAGGCCAGTTCAGTTTCCTCGACCGGTCGGTGACAACGCAGGAGTTAAACAAGCTCATGCGGATTTGACCGCGCGATGGGACGACGCCGGGCGCACACACTTGGCTGGTTTTGCGCGGTTCGCTCGCCGGGTTTCGGGCGTAGCCGGCACGATTCCGGTGGCCGACCGGTTTCACGTGTCCGCGCCGCGTATCGACGGTGGCGGGCCCGGCGCGGAATCCGCGGGAGTGTGCCCGCTGCGGCTGTCGGGCTTGGCGCGGACTCCTTTGCCGGTCTGCTATCGCGCGACGTGGCGGGCGTCGCCCTCATCCCGCCAGGGCGGCGAGGATCTCTTCGGTGGCGCGTACCCGGCCGATGCGGGGGAAGATGCGCTCGATGGCATTGGCATGGCTCTCCACGGTGAGGCCGGCCATGGCATCGCTCGCGAAAATCTGTTGGTAGCCGCGTTCGTACGCATCGCGCGCGGTGCTTTCCACTCCGAACTCGGTGGCGATGCCGCACAGGACGATGGCCGTAATCCCCCGCCGGCGCAGTTGTAAGTCGAGGTCGGTGCCGTAGAAGGCGCCCCACTGGCGTTTGGTGATCGGGATGTCGCCTTGCGCCGGCCCCATCTCGGGAATAATCTCCGCCCAGTCCGGGGGAGGGGTGTGCGCCGGCGCGGGCGCATCGGCGATGGGACGTAACGCGTCTTTCCAGTCCGGCGACGGGCTCACCCGCACCAGGAACACCGGCGACCCGTTTTTCCGGAAAGCCGCGGCAAGCGCCGCCGCATTTCTTACGACAGCGTCGGGCGCATGCGGAACGGTTGGCCGTCCCACGATGCCTTTCTGGAGGTCGATGACAACCAATGCCGTCTTCGCTTTGTCAATTAGTAAGTCGCTCATAGGTAGATATCCGCCCGCGTGAGGGCGCCCGCCCCACCAGACCATTGCCGCTGCTACATCCTTACATAACCACCTTCGGGTAGAACCAGGCGCTAACTATCGATATCAGCAGCGCGGCAATGGCCAGCACGCCCATGTCGAAGCCCACCCTCGCGGCCGTGCCGGAGACCATCAGCGCCCTCAATCCGTCGACCATATAACTCAAAGGATTCACGCGGGCCACCGCCTGGAGCCACGCCGGCATGATCGCCACCGGGTAAATGGCGCTAGAGGCGAAAAACAATGGCAGCGTGATTACCTGGCCGATACCCATGAACCGCTCTCGGGTCTTCACGATTGCGGCGACGATCATGGAAAGACCGGTGAAAAAGCTCGCACCGAGCATGACAATGGCAATCACTCCGAGCACGGACCAGAGGGTGATGTGCAACTGAATGCCAAGGACGATGGCGAAAAGAAAAACAATCAGCGCCTGGCTCAGCCCCCGGATGCCGGCGGCGGCCATCTTACCCCAGACCAGGGCTAGACGCGGCGTGGGAGTTACCAGCAGTTTCTGTAAGACGCCCGTGTCGCGGTCCATGATGATATACAGGCCGTAGAAGATGGCGACGAAGACCACGGACTGCGTGAGAATGCCCGGCGTGATGAACTGCAGATAGGTCAATCCCGGCGTCGATATCGCCCGCACTTTGCTGAGCGCTTCGCCGAAAATCCCGAGCCATAAGATCGGCTGCACCGCGCGGGATATGAGCTCGGTGGGATCGTGGAGAAGCTTGCGCGTTTCCATCTCGGCGAGCACGTACGATTTCTTGAAGGTCTGTGAAAGGTAGTGAAGCATATGCGTGCAGGCCTATCCTAACCGCCGCTCGATCTGCCGGGCCCGGCGGATTTCCCGGAAATTGCCGGTTTGCTGAAGCTTGTTGCCGGTGAGGAAGATGAAAGCATCTTCGAGCGTGGCATCGGGCTTGCCGGTTTTCGCTTTCAGCTCGTCCGCCGTGCCCGCCGCGGCGATTCTTCCGGTGTCCATCACGGCCACGCGGTCGCACACTCCATCCGCCTCCTCCATGTTGTGGGTAGAGAAGAAAATGGTGGTGTTGAACCGGCCCCGCAGCTCAAAGAGGTGTTCCCACACATTCTGGCGGGCGACAGGGTCGAGCCCGGTCGTCGGCTCGTCGAGCAAGAGCACTTTGGGATGGTGGAGCATGGCTTGTCCAACCTCCAACTTCCGAATCATGCCGCCGGAGAACGTGCGCACCAGCGCATCCGCGTGCCCTTCCAGGCCGAGAAACGCGAGCATCTCCCCGACGCGCTCCTTTCGGTCCACCCGCGGAACATCGTAGAGCCGCGCCATGAGCATCAGGTTCTCGTAGGCCGTGAGCGTTCCGTCCACCGAGATCATTTGCGGCACGTAGCCAATGGTATTCCGCACCTCGGCAGCGTCGCGCGCAACATCGTGTCCGTCGATCGTGGCCGTACCGCTGGTGGGAGCGAGCAGCGTGATGAGCATCTTGATGGTGGTGGATTTCCCGGCGCCGTTCGGCCCCAGGAACGCGAAGATCTCGCCGGCTTCGACCGAGAACGATATGTCGTTCACCGCGGCGAGATCCTTGAACCGCTTTACGAGATGAACGACTTGGATGATGGAGGATGTATTACCCATTGGATTGACGGAAGCCGGCGAACGATGGAGGTGACACGATGGGAAACCTCATTCTAGCTGAACGCTCCGCAGTGCGTGAGGGGCCGCCGCCAACCGTCCGTGCCACGCCGCGCCCCCCGCTCTGGTGCCGCTCGGGCGAAGCTGCTACAGTAGGCCAAAGGAAACTTATGGCTACCGGCATGACTCCGGACATTCGTTATTGCGCCCAGTGCGGCCAGCCAGGCTCGCTGGATTCGTTCGCCCGTTTCGGCGACACCCTGATCTGTCCCAATTGCAAGGACCTCTACCTCCAAAAGCTCCGCGAAGGAGTGGCGCCGGTCCGGCCGGTGTTCCGCTATGCCGGCTTCTGGATCCGCTTCGTAGCCGTTCTCATCGACGGCATCATCCTGGGCGTCGCAGGAAGCGCCGTGCAGCTTATGCTGACGGGCGGGTCCTTTATTCCTTTCATGCGTGTGCGGCCCGATGCGCCTCCCGAAGAAGCGCTGGCGGCCATGGGCGCAATGATGGGGAGCTTTGCCCTCGTTATGCTGATTAACAGCGTGATGGCAGCATGCTACGAAGCCTTCTTTGTCAGCCGCATTGGCGCCACCCCCGGCAAGATGGCTCTCGGGCTGAGGGTGGTCCGCCCGAATGGCGGAGCGGTGAGCCTGGGCCGGGCTTTCGGCCGCTATTTTGCGAAGTGGCTCAGCTCCTTCATCCTCTGCATCGGATACATCATCGCCGGCTTCGATTCCGAGAAGCGCGGCTTGCATGACATGATCTGCGATACGCGCGTGGTCCGGGCGGACAGCATGGCCGTCAACCCGTACGCCCGCCAGGTCTGACCGCCCCATGCCCGTCCCCTGCGCCCGCTGCGATGCGCCATTGCCGGTGTGGGAACTGGCCACCGCCGACGTGGCTGCCTGCACGTCCTGCGGTTCGCGCAACACGGTGCGCGTGTTCCCCGCCCTGTTTGCGCCGCCCGGCGCGCCGGCGCTCCCGGAGGTGGCCCTCGATGGCGAGGCCGCCTGCTTCGACCATCCCGCCCGCCGCGCCGTGGCGGCGTGCCAGCAATGCGGCCGCTTCGTCTGCCCGCTGTGCTCCGTGGAATTCGCCGGCCAGGTCTGGTGCCCATCCTGCGTAGCCGCGGGCATAGGGCAAAGTAAAGCCATCGTCCTGGAGCCCTCGCGCATTCTCTACGATTCCATCGCCCTGACGGTGCCGCTCGTTTCGCTGGTGGCGATGTGGCCCCTCACCGTCATCACCGCGCCCGCCACGCTGGTGTTTTCCGTGATGAAATGGAATCGCCCGCTCAGCCTGGTGCGCAAAAGCCATTGGCGATTTGTAGTGGCGATTCTGGTTTCGTTGGCCATCACCGCCGCATGGGTGTGGCTGCTGGCCTACTGGTGGCAGCGGCAAAGGATGGGGCGATAACCGATGGCTGGCACCGGAGAAAACTATCGCCGCCTGCCTGGCCGCCGCCGCGGCGTGGTGTTGAGCGCCAGCATGTGGATGGGTTCCGACCACCTGTTGCTGGTAAAATCCGCTTGGTTTCGCGAGGAGTACAAGCGTTTCTACCTGCGCGATATCCAAGCCATCGTAGTGGCTCCCTGCGCACGTTTCCACGTCTCCAGGCCCGTCCTCATCTGCGCCTTGCTCTGGCTGCTGCCGCTGGTCAGCGTGGCGTTTTGGCCGCCCGGACTCGGCGTGGTATGGGGAGTCGCCACGCTTGCCATGGTGGCCACCTGGATCGCCACTTCGGCCGCCTCGAGCTGCCGCTGCCGCCTGTACACCGCGGTCAGCCGCGACGATCTGCCTTCGCTCTACCGCACCTGGACCGCGCGCAAGTTCCTGAACCAGGTGAAACCGTCGATCGACCGCGTACAGGGCGTGGTGGACGCCGGTTGGGCCGAGACCGAGCGCAGCAACGCCGGTCCCGCCGCCCCACCCCCTGCCGCCGAATTGCCGGCCCGCGCCACGGGGCGCAGCCACACCCTGGCTTCCGACCTCTTCGTCCTGAGCCTGTTCGTATGCGCGATCGTAGACCTGAGCGCCGCGCATCTCCACGCCGCGATCTGGCCCAAGGTCACCACCGGCCTGAACGTGGCCCAGCTTGTAGGCGCCATCGCCGTGATGGCCCAGCGTTACCGCGGCCTGCTGGGCGCCGCCATGCAGAAGCTCGCCATCGCCGCGCTGGTGCTCATGGGGGTGATGCTTTACGTGCAGGCTTTCGCCACATCGTTCACCACCTTCGCCATTGGCGCCGGCGTAAACCCAGCGACCGCGCCGATGCTGCTGTCACCACCCATCATGGTGGCCGTCCATCGGGTGGCCGGCGGCCTGGATTTGCTGCTCGGCTTCATCGGAGCGGCCATCGTTCTGCGCAGCGGAGAGCCGGCGTCCCAATGAGCCCGGCCATCCAACAACGCTGCTGGAACCACCAGGACCGCGAGGCTTCCTGCCGATGCCCGCTCTGTGGCCGCTCCTTCTGCCGCGAGTGCGTCACCGAACACGAGTCGCGGCTGCTCTGCGCCACGTGTCTTGAGGCCGCGGCCGCGGAACGCCGGTCGCGGCGCAGTCTGGGGCGCCGTTTCCTTCCCGCCGCCATGGCCCTGGCCGGGCTGGTGCTTGCCTGGTTCGTCTTCTATGGCGTGGGCCAGGCGTTTCTCGAATCCCTGGCGCGCCCGGAGCCTCCCTCATGGCAAGACCGCTAGTGTTGTGTCCAGGAAATCATAAGTGGTGTCCGCCGGACCCCACTTATGTGGAG
>Ga0265316_10001774_pt1 | contig 22770 bp, 34 predicted proteins | sample 4522metaG_FD_202092 | JGI IMG/M metagenome (GOLD analysis project Ga0265316, IMG submission 202092) | Rhizosphere microbial communities from Carex aquatilis grown in University of Washington, Seatle, WA, United States - 4-5-22 metaG | ecosystem: Host-associated > Plants > Roots > Rhizosphere >... | reverse complement strand
ATGAAGAAACTTTGCAGTATGGTTTGCGTGTCCTGCCGCGCGCTTTCGAAGAACAAGTACGACAGAATATGATCATTAGTAAGCTTTATAAACAGATCACTGATGAGGTAACTTTGACCGAACCCCAGATCAAAGAAGAATACCGTAAAGCGAACAAGAAAATATCGGTCAATTATATAGCTGCCATACCTGAGGAATTCTCAAAAAATATCACTGTTAGCGATAATGAACTGGCTGCTTATTATAAGGCTAACCCCGCGCAATTCAAAGAACCCCTTTCATTAAATATAGAGTATGTTGTTTTTGACGACCAACAAAAAGCTAAGAATGCTGCCGTTTTAATCAAGAAAAAGCAGGGGCTTGAAAAAATAGCAAAAGAATATGCCGTACCGGTTAAAGAAACCGGGTTTTTCGCCCAGACCGATCCCATTCCCGGAATAGGCTGGTCTCCTGCGATATCCGAAATGGTAGCAAAATTAAAGATCGGGCAATATGCCGAGCCGCTGGTAATGGATAAAAAATATTATTTTATGCGCCTTAAAGACAGGAAAGAACCGAATATTCCTGGATTTGAAAAGATAAAAACAAAGGTCAAGGATGCATTCATTAAAGAAAAATCCGAAAAATCGGCCAAGGAAAAGACCGAAGAAGCATTAAAATTGGTCAAAGACGGCAATGCTAAAACCGATTTTAACGTTATTGCGAAGAAGTTAGGTTTAAAGTCCGCTTCTACCGACTTATTCCAATTTAACAGCTATATCGAAGGAATAGGCGCCTCAAATAAACTCTGGTTATCAGCAGACAAATTAAAACCCGAAGAAACTAGCAATATAATTGATATGCCTTCAGGCCTCTATATCATCAAAATAAAACAATCCCTGGATATAGATGATAAAAAATTCACTGAAGAAAAAAGCGAATTCTACGAAAAGCTTTTCTCCCAGAAAAAACAAGAAACCTTCTCGAAATTCTTAGAAAACCTCAGGAAAAAAGCACAATAAAATAAGGCCAAATAAAAAGGGGACGGGCTCCAAGGAGCCCGTCCCCTTTTTTATGTTTAACTATTTATTGACTGACTTTAATGCAATTCACCGGGCAGGAATCCGCTACTTCCTGCAGGCTGCATGATGTGCAGATCTGACTTTTAACATGCGCTACCCCATCCCCTTGCAACTCAAAAACCTCAGGGCAAGACTGCTCGCACAAACCGCACCCTACGCAAGTTGAAGCATCTACAGTGACTTTTGCCATCTCTTATTCTCCTAGTTATCTTTCAAGAAGATTCTCAAACATCTCTTCATGATTGACTTCTTCTGCCAAAATATGCGTTACCAGCTGGTAAGTAACGTTATCTTTACCCAACGTTTTCTTGGCAATTTTGTTATAAACATCTATTGCACTCGCCTCTGCTTCGGTGACAATACGGATGATCCTGTTGATATCAGCTGTGTTCTTAGGTGGCATAAGATAAGGAGCGTTTGCGCCCTTCTCCAGATCCATGGGGTTTGCGATAGGAGTATCCCCTAATTTAATGATCAAATCCGCGAGTTCCGTAGCATGCTCAAGTTCATCTTTAGCTATCTTATTCAAAAACTCGGCTATATCTTCATATGCGCGCCCGGAAACAGTCTGTGCCATATACCAATAAAGATAAAATGCCAGCCATTCATCCGCGTAAGCTTTATTCAGATCTTTTACCAGGTCCTTCAGGCTTAAATCAACAATTGCCCTTGCTTGTTTTCCCATAATAACCTCCCTCTAACTTGAAGCTTGTACTGTCTCTGCTTTCAAACCGTACTTCTTTATATTGTTATCCGCAATATCCTGAACCTTTTTCAACTCTTCAGGGTTTTTCAAGAGATGTTTGAATCTTCCCTGCAATTTCAGGTATTCTTCAACAGGTTTAGGAACGATCTGGCGCTTTGCGGACAATACGCCAGACTCGTATTCTACTAAAGGATAAAGCCCGGTTTCAACCGCTAACTTTGAAACTTGCACTAAAATATTCGACTCATATCTCCACCCTAAAGGACAAGGCGCGTGTATCTGGATATATTTAGGCCCTTTGATGGAAAGTGCCTTTTTAACTTTACGTTGTAAATCTTGGGGAAAACCCGAGGAAGCCGTAGCAACATAAGGAATACCATGAGCTACTGCGATCTCCGGCATAGGTTTTTTAGGACGGAGATTACCGCTCGAGCATGTTCCGATAGGGCTGGTTGTGGTATTTGTACTAAATGGAGTAAGTCCGCTGCGCTGTATACCGGTATTCATATAAGCTTCATTATCATAACAAACATAAAGGATATCGTGGCCGCGTTCAAGCATGCCGGATAACGCCTGAAGCCCGATGTCGGCAGTACTGCCGTCCCCGCCTTGGGCGATGACATTAATGTTATCTTTGGTCCCCAGATATTTAAGGGCCGCTTCCACTCCGGAGGCAACCGCAGAAGCATTCTCAAATAAAGAATGGATCCATGGTACTTCCCATGCGGATTCGGGGAACTTGGTAGAAAAAACTTCAAGGCAACCCGTATTATTTACCACTATTGTATTCTTACCGGCGGCATCTATTACCAAACGCGCAGCCAAAGACTGGCCGCATCCTGCGCACGCTGTATGCCCTGCGGAAAATAAAGTATTACTCATAACTCTCCTTCAGAAGCTCAGGCTTCAAATCTATAAACTCGCCTTCCAGTTCTTTCGTAGTAAGCAGGCGGAAAATCTCTTTAACAGAATGCTTGGTTATATCTCGCCCGCCAAGGCCGACAATAAAACTGCTGATCACTTTCGGGCCTTTCTTTTTCCCGAAGAAAGCACTCTTTACATCCGCGGCAATCGGCGCATAAGAACCCAATGACACTGCCCTGTCCACAACGGCAACTTTGGCAACATTCTTTAAAGCCTCATATATTGCCTGCGCCGGGAACGGGCGGAAACTAACGATCTTAAGTAACCCTACCTTTTTACCCTTGGCTCTTAACTCATCGATCACATCTTTGATCGTACCGCAAACAGAACCCATAGCTATAATTACACGCTCTGCATCTTTAAGCTGATAACCTTCAACCAAGCCTCCGTAATTACGTCCGGACACTTTAGAAAAATCACTCATGACTTTCGGGATGAATTCAAGCGCTTCTTCATGGGTCTTCTGTATGGCATAACGCGTTTCGGCGTAACCATCCGGGTCAACCAACGGCCCTAAAGTCATGGGATCATTTACATCAAGCTTATATAAAGGAGAGTATGGGGGCAAGAATTTATCCACCATCTCTTGAGTAGGCATATCCACGGTTTCGAAACCATGGGTTAAAATAAATCCGTCCATACATACCATTACCGGCAGCATCATGCTTTTGTCTTCGGCAATACGGTAGGCCATAAAATGCAAATCTACTGCTTCCTGTATATCTTCGGCATAAAGCTGGATCCATCCGGCATCGCGTAAAGAAATGGTATCCTGCTGGTCATTCCATATATTTATGGGTGCCGAGATCGCGCGGTTAGCATCGGTCATAACGATCGGCAGGCGAAGCCCGGCGATATTAAAGACAACTTCCATCATATAAAATAAACCTTGAGAACTGGTCGCGGTATAAGTCCTTACTCCGGTGGCTTCTGCGCCAAGGACCACGGAAGCTGCAGAGTGCTCGCTTTCCACATTGACGAACTGCGACTTCAATTCCCCATTGGAAACCATTTGGGCAAGGTCCTCAACGATATGGGTCTGGGGAGTTATCGGATAAGCTGAAATTACTCCCGGCTTACATAATTTTATCGCTTCAGCTATGGCGTGAGAACCTTCTAAAAATTGCTTCACCCCGCTCTTCCTTTCTAGTCTAAACCCAGCCCTTTAGGAAGGGCGGGGTTCATCCTTATTCCTCTTTGATCATTTCAATATCTTTTTTGGGACAGATATAAGCACAGTTACCGCAACCTTTGCAATAGTTATAATCGCAATAATAGGTATTCTTGGCTTCCCCGTAAATGCATGCCTCGGGACAGACGGCAATGCACATTTTGCAGCCGATACAATTCTTCTGTAAAAATTTAGGCTTTGTTTCAACGCGCCATGAACCTGTTTTATTATTCTTACTCGAACCGCTTTTGACTACCAATGGGCCGAACATCTATCTATTTCTCCTTCATATTCTTTATAAAAGTAAACCCCTGTTTTACCGCTTCGATATTGCCTTCCAGCGCTTTACCGGAGAACCTCTTCTTAATTGCTTCCAAGACCCAATCCAATTCCAGCTCGCCCGTAGCTGCGGCAAAAGCTCCGATCAAAGCAGTATTGCCTAAAGGGCGTCCAATAGTTTTAACGGCAATATCATTGGCAGGCACTACTAAGATCTTCTGAGATGCGCTGACCTTAGGGGTCTCTATACCTTCTCTATGGTTTATAACCACTACTCCCTTATCTTTAAGTCCGGAGAGGCAATTAAATCCGCGCGTAAGGGTAGGGTCCATTATGATAACGTAATCAGGCTCGTATATCTGGCTTCTTAAGCGCACCGGCTTTGAATCAACGCGCACAAAAGCATTCATCGGGGCACCCATACGGGCAGCTCCAAAATGCGGGAAAGCATAAGGATACATGCCTTTTAAAAAATAGGCATAACCTAAAAGTGTTGCGGTTGTGATTGCGCCCTGTCCTGCGCGGGCGTGTATTCTGATTTCTTTCATTGTCTCCTCATCAGTAAAAACGTTTGAATATCATATAACTATTATCATGAAATGTCAAATATTTTATTTTGGGGGTTATTTCCGGAGTATTTTCGAGATTTCGGATAAAGTTTTAAGTATCTTTTCCGCTTTACCTATATCAAGGCTGCCCAAACCGCAACTTGGGCTTAAAAGCATGTGTTTATACAACAAATCCGGGTTTATCCCCTTCCTAACCAGTATTTCAATACCCTGTTTCATCCTGCTGATCAGCGCATCCGGTGTCATATCAGCAGAGAATTCTTCTGTGGGCACCAACCCCCAGCAGATAAAACCGCCTCTTTTCAGTAATTCCGCCAAAGAATCGGCGTAAAGCACAAACCTGTTCCAAAAACTATAAGCATCGAAATTTATGATATCGATCCCGGAGATCTCCGTAAAGATCGACCAGTCGGTATTCCCGCAACAGTGTACCCCGGTTATAGCTCCACTGGCTTTGATACCGACAGTTAACTCCCGTAAAGCATTCACAACATCATCCCTGTTTATCGATGTATAAGCCGAACCAAAAGCGCTTAAATAAGGCTCGTCGATAAACATGATCACCGGCTTATCGAACTCTTTAAAAAATTCAATCTGCCAGAGGGCCTTCATTTTAAGGCCTTCTATGAAAGCCTGCATAAATAGCGGATTGTTCAGATAAGGATTCCCTGATTCATCCTTGACACTGGCAGCCAAAGTAAACGGCCCGGTGATCTGGCATTTAATAAACTCGGCATTTTTTAATAAACCGGGCTTACTTTTGAGCCTTTTCTTTAATGCATACAAACCTCTGGAATATTCCTCGCTTATCTTGAAATATTCAATATCCTTACTTGTAACTTTCTCATAAAATATCTCTAATCTCTCTTCAGGTAAAGGGCGGCCATCCGCAACGGGAAACATCTCCATGAACTGGCTGATCATCCCTTCGCGCTTATCGATATTGGGTAACTGAGGCCAAAAAGGAATTTTAGGCAGGTATTTAAAAATAAGGTCTATTGCTGCTTCGGCATCTTTATGCGGAAGGCTGCCTATTGCCATCGGCAATCCGCTTAAACGGTTCATTTTACCTTATGTATCTCCTTAAGCACGCATTCGCGTAAAATATTATTAAAAGTTTTCTCAAAATCATAGACATCTTTAAAATCATCCACGGAATCTTCTTCTGTCTTGGAGAGCACTTTTTTACCGATCATATTAAAGACAATATTACCGAAATCCTCGGTTTTAGTTATCCCCCAATGGCAAAGCAGGGTTTTTACCATAGGGCCGTATTCCTGAATAGCAAAATCACGTATCCCCTCTGACAACTCTTTTCCGCTCATATGCCCCTGCCTCTTGATCTTCTTCTGGGTAAAATACAAAGCCTGCATTACGAACTCATAAGCATCTCCCTTGTAGCGGGGATCTTTAACGCAGATCTCTTCGATAACCTGATAAAAATCTTTCTTTTCTTTCATATTATTAAGTAAGCCCCGGGATATTAAGGCCGCCGGTAATATTTTTCATTTTCTCCGCGGCGATTTCATGCGATCGCTTGACCGCCCTATTATATGCGTCTTTAATTGATTTTTCAAGGGTAAGCTTATCTATTGAGGATAACTCTCCCTGAATGGTTATGTTTTTTGCCTCCTGCGCTCCGGTCATGGTCACCTTAACCAAACCATCCGAGCTTGAAACATCAAAGATCGCATTCTCAAGCTCTCTTTTCATTTCCTGCATCTTCTTTTGCATATCCATCAGCTGCTTCATCTTATCGAACATGTTTTTCTCCTTCAAATAAAAAGGGGACGGGCTCCTTGGAGCCCGTCCCCTTCTTTAGAATCCCAGATAATCATTCACTAAGATTACCTTTAATCGGCCGGGGCTGGTTTCCCCTTCAATGATCAACACTTGACAGCACATCTGCCGGGAAGCATCCCAATTCAGTCGCTTGTAATTCAAAGGGGTAGCGTATTCTTTTGCCCTTTTTATTGCCTTCTCCAGATCAGGCACGATCTTATTAACTCCGCAAACTATAATGACATTATCCGCGTAAGCAATGCCGGACGTCCTATTCCCGTAAGCGCTTAAAAAAACTAACTCGCCGTTTTTTGATAAAGCATTGGCACTTGCCAGATAAAAATCCGCAGAGGAACCCGATTTTCTGGCCCTCAAACTTTCCTCGCTGCTTAATCCGGATTTGTAAGGATTCAAAACCTTGTTTCCCCGCTCTTCCAGCTTTTCAATGATCCCGATCTGTTCAAGGGTTTGCGAACCGGAAAAACCCACGCTTGCAGAAGAAGGTACTAACTCAAGCAATTGTTCCACTGCCTCAATTTTATCGGCGCAGAAAAATCCTTCAATATTTCTTTTCTGCCAATTTTCTATTAACTGCTTCGTTTCATTATCCATTATAAAATGTTACTTACCTAAGATGAGTTTCTTATAGTTTTCGGGAAAGGTATTCTCTTCAAAAATAATTTTGCCTTGTTTATCAACTAAGCAAAAAGTAGGTACCCCCAAAATACTATATGCACTACTTACAGAACTATTTTCATCAAGCAATACCGTAAGATTTATCTTGTGGTTTATCAAAAATTTCATAACCCTGTCCTTCGGCTCGCCTATATTAATAGTAAGCACTTCAATGCCGGCATCTGCCAACTCTTGCGCCTTGCTGCCGGCCATCTTCTTTATTTCTGCCTGGCAAAACGGGCACCAAGTGGTCCAGAAAAATAAAAGCACAGGTTGCTTACCCTTATAACTGCTCAAAGTATATTCTTTATGGCTTACACTGAATAGCTTAAAGTCCCCGGCCATATCTTCGCTGCTGTCTTTGGCATGCGCAAAAGGGACAGATAAGAACATAAAAATAAAAACCAAAAACGCCGCCATACTCTTCTTCATAAAGATATCCTCCGTATTCCTTCAGCTATAAAATATAACCCTGAAAAGATTAAAACTAAAGCAAGGATTTTACTGACATATTTCATCCATTTCCCAAGCTTTGGCATGCTTAAAAAGGCTGAACTGAAAATACTCGCGATGATCAAAGAAGTTCCCATACCGAAAGCGAATACAAATAAAAGCAACGAACCATAAAACAATCTTTTCTGTACGGTCAGGTAAAGTAAAATAGAGCCCAAAACCGGAGTCAGGCACGGAGAAGCAACCAGCCCTGAAGTCAGGCCTAAAACAAATGCCCCGAATTTGTCGCCTTTTTTCAACTGGGGGATTTTAATTAGTTTTAAAACCGGAATGGAAAAAAATCCCGACATAGAAAACCCGAAAATTATAATAACTACACCTAAAAAAATATGGGTTACCGGGCTTGAGCTGAATTTTCCGAATATTGTCCCTGTTAACGAAGCAATCAGCCCGAGCAGCGAATAAACAACGGCAATACCGCAGACATATAGCAGGCTTAAAATAAAGGCGGTGCGTTTTGATCCTCCCGCTTCTACGCCGATGTAACTTACCGTAACCGGCAAAAGAGGATAAATACAGGGAGTAAAACTAACTAATAAACCTCCCACAAACACAGCCAATAAATCTACCGGATTACCTGAGATAGTCATCCATCCACCTTAAATACGAAGCAAGCCCCGAAACGATCGGTAAACAGATGATCTCGGGAACCTGATAACTATGGTTCGCTTTAACGAATTTAACTATTTTTTTGAATTTATCTTTCCTGGATTTGGCGATCAAGAGCACCTCTTTTGCACGATTGATCTTTTTATCCCAAAAGAAAATAGATTCTATTTTATCAATGATATTTACGCAAGGAACCAGCTTGTTTTTTACCAGTCCGCTTGCAATTTTCCGCGCTTCTTTTTTATTGGGTGCGGTTATAAAAATAACTATGTGCATTTATTTTATTTTTTTAATCAGTGCTGAAATTCTTGAAGCAAGCCTTGAACATTCATTCAAACTACGCTCATCCGGCGCACCTATCGCTACGGGCCCGTAGTGATCACCTTTAGGGTCTCCCTGGATAACCATACCATGGATAAGCATGGCATTCAGTATATCAAGGATGGTGGTTTCATTGCCGCCTGCGACATTAGCACTTGATGCGAAAGCCGCACCTATTTTACCGTCAAGCTTACCGTGGAATTTTACCGAGTCATCGAGTAATTTCTTGATCTCTGCTGCCATTGACCCGTAATATGTGGGAGAACCGATGATTATGGCATCCGCCTTGAGCAACTCATCCACGTTAACTTCCGCAACACTCTTAACCGCAGCTTTTATGCCTTCTTTATTAAAGCCTTCTCCAATAGCCTGCGCCATTTTTTTTGTGTTTCCTGACCGGGAATAATAAATTACCAATGCCTCTGCCATAACGACCTCCTCTTAATCCTTTGCCTCATTTATCTTAGCTGATTTTATCCTGCCGAACTGAGAGCAAGTATCAAATATAAGTGTCGGGTCTTCGGTTATGATATTTACCTGAAAATCGCTTGATGTGCTTGCCGGATTAACCGGTTCACCGACTTCCACCTTTTCGGCAAATTCTGAAAGCGAGCTTTTTATCGCTGCCTGAGAAGATACATGCGCGTGTAAAATGAATTCCATAATGAATTTTTGCATATATTATTTCAACATCATCACCGAGATCATCCTGCCGCTTACGTCTTTTTCAACGCGGAAAGAATAAAAATCCCCAATGCTGCATACCGTGCAAATCCTGTAATCAAAAATATTTTCTTCTTTTACCCCTGCCTTTAATACCTGGCGCCTGTTCGCACCTGCCAGGTCCATATATAATTTACCTTCTCTCTCCTGAATATCTTTGGGGAAGAATTTTTTAAAATCCTCTTCCACTTCAAAACTACAGCTTCTTATTGCCGGACCAAAAGAAACCAACAAATTCTTTGGATCCGCCCCAAACCGCTTCTGCATAAGTTTAATGGCGGTAAACGCGATCTCTTCTTTTGTGCTGCGCCATCCCCCGTGCACCAAACCTATTGCCGGTTTATAAGGATCATATAAAAATACTGACAGGCAGTCCGCGGTAAAGATTGCTACAGGAACCCCTTTTTTATCAGTTATAAAAGCATCCGTATCCGCTATGGCATCATCGTAAGTCAACGCGCCCTTACCCTTATCCAGTTCAGTAGCGTAGTGGACATTTCCCGAATGCGTCTGTTTGGCGCACACCAGCTCTCTGGAGTCGATCCCCAGCTTTTTCATGATGGTTTCACGATTAAGTAAAGCATTACTCACATCGCCGTAACAAAGCGACATATTCCCTTGCTGCCGGCTGCTCACTGCGGCAATCAGGTTAATATCAAAAGAATTCCCGAATGGCAGGAACTCTTCTCCTTTTATAAAAACCGGGTTATTCGCTAAATTCAATTAATTTATCCCTTCCTTTAAACCCTTTGATTATTTTAAGCTGGTATTTTTTCGCTTTTAGATGCTCCGCCAATAAAGCTACCAACTGTTCGTTAGCTAAACCGTCCTGAGCGGGCTTAGTCAGATAAACTTTATAAATATCCCCTTCTTTTTTGACTAAATTCCGGCTTGCCTTGGGGCTGACGCGGACGTTCAAAATCATAACTTATCGGATTCTATCTCTTTATTCTCGTGGATCACGCTGAGTTTATCCTGGAATTTATCTAAGCGTTTCTGCGAATCCAGATATTTGGACTGCGTACTGGAAATATGTTTGCCCAGAATATCAAACTCTTCTTTAAATTTTAATATCTCCACATCAAGAGCGCTTAAGCTTTTCAATATCTGCTTGGCATTCTCTTCTACCTTCATGCCTTTTAACCCGAGACAGATAACCTGCATATAGGCATATAAAGTATTCGGGGAAACCGGAATGACTTTTTTCGCCAAACAATACGAAAACAACTCATCCTTGTTCACCGCCACTTCATAATAAACATTCTCCGCCGGAATATACATCAGCGCGAAATCATAAGTATTTTCTGCAGGCAAAATATATTTAGAAGCTATCTCATCTACGCGGTTCTTTACATCCTGAATGAATTTCTTGCGGAAGTTATTTTTAAGCGCCTCATCCTTCTCTTCCTGCATCTTTTGGAAGTTCTCAAGGCTGAACTTCGCATCCACCGGGACAAGACGTTCCCCTAAATGGATTACCGCGTCCACCGCATCCATGCTCTTAAAACGGTATTGTGTAGTGTAAAATTGCTTAGGCAGGACCAAAGAGAGCAAATTCTCAAGAAGGGTTTCTCCGATCTGGCCCCTTAATTTAGGCGCGCGCAGCAACTCCTGAAGACTGGAGATATCTTTACTGATAGTAACGATCTGTTGATTTGTGGACTCAAGCCGTCCAAGCTGTTCATGTACATTGGCAAAAACACCCGAAGACTGCCCTAAATTCTGGGCAATGACCGAGTTGGCATCCTGCAGGCTCTGGGTCATCTGGTTCAGGCGGCTGTTAATGTCCCCTGTCATCTTCATTACCAGCATAATAATAATTGCAGCCAAAACCAAAAATGCTAATAGGATTATCCAGATCATAGGCTATATTATACCATTCTCCAATACTATCTTAAAGCAAATAATCCGACTTAATGCGTTTAAGGCTGCGGAAAATATTTGTTTTTACTTCCGGACAGATCTTCTTTAGTTCTTTGATGATCCCGGTCATTTTGGTGCGGGTGGAAGTCATGGAATTAGGGCAAGCGCATTTATGGTGCGGAAAAGAAAGTGTCTTGGCAAATTTAACGATCATATCTTCATCCACATAAGCCATGGGCCGGATTATGGTGATCTTTCCTTCGAATAATTTCTGGTTCGGTTTCATCGCGGATATCTCACCCTGGAAAAACATATTCATCAGGATAGTTTCGATAATATCATCCTGGTGATGGCCCAAGGCAACCTTGGTACAGCCGAACCTGTCTGCCACCTGGAATAAAGCTTTCCTGCGGTTCCATGAACACCAAAAACAGGTGATATCCTTACGGGTCTGCCCCGGCTTTAATATATTTATTTTTTCAATATGGTATTCTACCCCTTCCTTCTTAAAATATTCGGCTAAAATTTTCGGGTGCTGGCAAGGATAGCCCATATCCACATGCACAGCCAAAAGGTCATATTTGATGGGAACAAACTTTCTGCGCTCCTGCAGCATTTTAAGCAAAGTCAGGCTGTCTTTGCCGCCTGAAACTGCCACGCATATTTTATCCCCTTCAGCAAGCATATTATAATCCGTCATCGCCTTACCGACTTTTTTGGATATATATAATTCCGGGTCTTGCAATATACTCATATTAATAAATAATCCAACATAAATTATCTTAAAATGGCTTTATAGTGAAACGGTAATTACGGATAGATTAAAGGAGGTTACCAAAAACGTATTAAGGCTTTTCGGAAGTTAAACCTTAAAGTAATTCAACACTTCTTCCAATTCATCAGCTTTTTTTAAGGCAGCTTCTTTATTCCCGCCTGCCGCCTGCAGGCAATCCTTAAGTTCAGCCACCTTTTTCTTCAGCTCCGAATGCTTGCCAATTAATACCGCGCTCATATCAGTAAGCGAGACCGACAACTCTTTAAGCTGGTCATGCTTCCTGGTAGTGAAATTTACTTTTAAGTTCCCTTCCTTAAGTTTGGCTAACTCTTTATTAAACCTGAAAAGCGGGCCATCGATCTTATGCCAGGTAAAAATCGTAATGAATATTATGGAAAACCCGGTCAAGGCAATAATAATGGAGACAGTTTCCATTATTACCGGAAGGAGAAAAGTTGACGGGTTCATAGGAGCCACCGAATGAATATTTTGCGTAGAGACTAACGTGAAATGCTTTAAGAGAAAAAACAATACGCTACCGATAACTAATGAAGAAATAACTACTATACTGGCAAACTTTATTATAAATTTATTTTGGAAGCTTTTATCTATGAAATAATTCCTGCTTTTTTGTTCTTCCATTTAACGCCTCCTTCTTATGTGTTACGATCCATTTATTTACCTATTTTATATCTTCGGCCCGTGCCTCAATATCACCGGGACGTACTAGTAATTAGTTTATCACATTATACCCAATTAAACAAAAATTCTTTTTCTTGGGCCTTATACCTTATATCCTAACTTGCGTAATTCTGCTGCTGTTTTTTCCCGCTGGTCTCCCTGCAATTCTATTGTTTTATCTTTTACCGAACCGCCAATGCCGAATTGGCTCTTAAGTTGTTTTGCCAATACCAATAATTTCTCCTCGCTTAATGGCAGGCCGGCAATGAGCGTGACACCCTTACCCTTGCGTCCGGCAGTCTCATAACTTAAGCGCACCTTACCGTCTGTTTGCGGCACTACTTTTTTCTTATTCTCCCGGCAGGCACATTTCTTAATTGGCTGCGAGCATTCAGGACAAGCCGAACCAAATGACGTAGTGTAAACTAAGCGTGATTCCATAGTTTATTGTTTTTAGGCCAAAGTCAGGCGTTCCCAGACCAAACTTACCGCCAATTGAACCCCTCCCAGCAGAAGCGGGCCCTTTAATACAAGAAATTTTCCATCGTAATCAAATTTTCTGGCATGTTCAGTTCCCACCCAGTTAGGAAGAAGCGAGGCTTCTATGCGATGCACCATAATTTCTTCATCTTCATTGACCGAATAAGTTCCGTAGTAAGCCAGATACCCACCGAATGCCGCCCTTACTTCACCCTCAGAAGCAAGCAGAGGATCAGAGGATGAAAACCGAGGGCGTTTCGGATTCATGATCTGAACCGACATACGGCCGCTCTGTTCATAGTTGAGCCTTCCCAAGGCATCTTTTCCTAACGGGTAAATAGTCTGCCCGTTTAAGTCTTGGGCGTTAAATGATACCAACTTCCAAGTACCGGCAAATTTGAACGTGCCGTCACCATTTCTATTATAATCCATTTTATAAATCCTCCTCTATTCCTGCCTAAACGGGATGTGGCAAGTTGGCTTTATGCCTTTCTTCTCAAAATAACGCTGGTGATAATTCTCTGCCGGATAAAATTCGCTGGCCGCGGTAATTTCAGTAACGATCTTTCCCTTAAACCTACCAGATTTAACAAGTTTATCTTTGGATTCTTTGGCTATCTTCTCCTGCTCTGGGGTAAGATAAAAAATAGCCGAACGGTATTGCGAGCCGACATCAGGCCCCTGTCTATCGGCAGTCGTAGGGTCATGGATGCTCCAGAAAACATCCAGCAATTGCGCGTATGATATCTTCTGCGGGTCGTATTCTACTTCTACTGATTCGGCATGCCCTGTTTTATGCGATGAAACGTCTTCATAAGTAGGATTCGGGGAATTGCCTCCGGTATACCCAACACGCGTTGCAATAACTCCTTTATTCATAAGCTGACGGAATGCTGATTCAACTCCCCAGAAACATCCTGCGGAGAAGATCGCTTTCTCGCTTTTTACTTGTAGGTCATCCATGCTAAGTTTGAGCGCTACAGTATTAATACAATAACGTTTTCCCGTTGGCGCCGGGCCATCATCAAAAACATGGCCTAAGTGAGCGCCGCAGCGGCTGCAGAGCACTTCTGTTCTTTTCGTGCCAAAACTATTGTCCTCCTCAAGGCGCACGTTTAATTTAGAAATCGGCTCCCAAAAACTCGGCCAACCGGTGCCGGATTCAAATTTATTCTCGTATTTAAACAGATCAATACCGCAGCCAACGCACTGATAAATCCCCCTCTGGCCCTTAGGCGGAATAGGACAGAGTTTGCTGAAAGGATTCTCCGTACCTTTTAATCTGGTTACCTTGAATTGCTCGGGAGTAAGTACCTTCTTCCACTCTTCATCAGTGCGATATACTTTTTCCATCTGCTCGACTTTTCCGGTACGGGCATTAAAGATCGGAATTTTTTCCGGTTCTTTGGACTTTTCTTTCATAACCCCTCCTGCTAATAGAGGCAATAACATCAAAATTAAAAACGCTACTTTCTGATTACGCATAACTTGATCTACTCCTAATTTTTAAAAAGATAAAAACAAATAATCCTTCAGCAAGAAGCGCAATAACACCCAACGGCTCAAACCAGGCATCCGGCTCAGCCGGAATCAACGGTAGGCCTACGCTACGACTTAAGCAGTAAAGAGTGATTGAAACTACGGAGATCACAAAACCCAGCTTCCATCCCCAAAACTTATTGCGGTAAATACCGAATGCAGCAACTAATGTAGTTAGAAAGTTGGCATAAAATAACAAACCTTTGTAAGCCGCTTCTTTAAAAGAATCCTGGGCATCGATCAAATGTACCGCCCCGGCGACCAAAATCGCTCCGATCCCCAGCCACAAAATGATCTTTTTCATAACGCTCCTATCCCAATAAGATAACCCTTAGCTCTTTCAGCCAGCTTATAACGGGAAATAATTTCCTGGAATGCCCGGCCATGATTAGGCTCTATTAAATGCGCCATCTCATGAAGAATGACGTAATCCCTGACCCATTCCGGCATCAGGCCAACCTTGTGCGATATGCGGATGGTTGCGGCTCGATAATTACAACAGCCAAACCTGCTATTTTGACCGGTGACGTATTCAATTGAATTAAACTTAAGCTTGTTGTCAAAATACCTTTCATTTATCTTTTGCGCCCTTTCGGTGAGATTGTCCCTCTGATCCAGATCATCCTTGATCCTCTTTTTTTCAAACTTTACCTTAAATTCAGAGATGATCTTCTCCAGCCGCTCCTGAGAAAGCATCAAAGGGGCATTAACCAAAAGAGTATTCTTGACGATGCGGGCACTTACTGTGCGCTTTCGCCTGCGGCTGCGGATAATTTTTACTTCGGTCAAAATATCCATTTATTTAATGATATCTATTTTCTCTCCGCCAAACTCCACAGAATCTCTTGAGCGAAGCTTACGGCGGATACGCAATTCCACCACTCCGTTAACCTTAACTGAACCTTCCTGTATCTGCTGCTTAGCTTCAGCGCCGTTGACCACAAGCTTTAAAGCCTTTAGCATATTATCCAACTCAATAAACTCAGTATTTAGTTTAAATTCCACAAAATAAATTCCTTCTTATTTCTTCTCTTCTTCCAGCAATTTCTGCCTTGCTTGTTTCAACCCATTCTCCGCATCTTTGTCATTCGGATCCCTGTTTAATGCATACTGATATTCTTTTACGCAATTTTGCCAATCTTTTTTAAACCAATAAACTCGTGCCAGATTATAATGCACGCTTGAATTATCCGGGGCTAAATCAACCGCTATCTTAAGATGCTCGGCAGCATCGTCGTATTTTTCTAATGCCGCGTAATAATTTCCCAGTAATTCCTGTGCCTTGCTATCACGGGGATCGCTCGCAACAGCCTTTTTGCCTTCTTCAAGTGCATCTTCCTTCATCCCTAAATACGCGTAGACAGTGCTTAAATTAATACGCGCCCAGGTATAATCCGGGATCAACTCTATGGCTTTTTTATAGGCTTCGATCGCCTCCTGAAGCTTAGCGCCCTCGCCTTTCCTTATTCCATCTTTGTTATACTCCAAGGCAACTCCCTTATCGTAATATGCTACGGCAAAATCAGGAGAAATTGCTATTGCCTGATTAAAATAATCTACTGCTTTTTGATGTAAACCGTTGTTCAAGTAAATTAAGCCCATACTACAATATGCTTTTGAGTATTTAGGATCAATATCTATAACTTTTTGCAGAGTAGTAAGCGCACCAGTAGGATCTGCTTTTAATACGTAGTCAATTCCTTGTATATAGTATAATAGCGGGTTTTTGGGGTCTTTGGCAATAGCTTCCCAGATCAGCGTTTCTACTTTAGTGTGAGTATTCTTTTCCCAAGACTCGATATAATCTTTTGTCTTTACTTCGGGAAAATCAGTAACCGGGACCGTATCTACGGCTTTCAGGAAATTATCAAATGCCGTCTTCGGGTCATTATCAGCATAATAAGATGCGGCTAAAGCAAAATAAGTCGCGGTTTTTACAAAACCTAATTCAAGAGCCTTCTTATAGCTGGCAATCGCCTGCTTAGGCATTTCTTTAACAGAATAGACGTTGCCGATAATATAGTTGGTTGCCGGATTTTGCGGATTTATTGCAAGTGCTTTTTGAAAAGCGGCGAGCGCTGTGTCTAAATCTAACCTGACGAACGCTGTCATGCCCTTTTTTAGCTCAGTAGTTTCTTGTTCCGTAGTAGCTAATTCCAGTAATTTGCTGGATTTAGAAGCATTGTCGTTAGCAAAAATGTAAGAGATACTTAACAAAAAGAAGATAAAAACAAAGATAATTTTTATTTTCATTTTAAAGCCTCCATTATAAGGTGCACCTAGGCAACATCCCTTTTGTAATTAACTTAATTATACCGCCCTAAACAAAAAAACCCAAGCGTTTTCGCGCTTGGGATCAAAAAATATAACCATTCCTTATATTTATTAAGCCAATTGTAAAACGTGGGTTGTAGCGGTTTTCTCCTCTTTAGTCTTTGGTTTTATGATGATATCAACATCGCTATCCAAAGCATTCAATAATTCAAAAAGATGATCCATGGAAAAGTTACTTAATTTACCATTCATTAAACAAGAAACTTTTGATTGAGGAATACTCAATATTGCTGCTGCCTGTTTTTGGGTTAAGCCGCGTTTTCTGATAATATCAGATATTAGGAACATAACCTGAGCGCGGGCTTGGACTCTCTCAGGATGGCCTACGGCAATATCCGCAAAAATATTATCACTTCCCCTGTGAATTATTTCTTTTGTTTTCATAATTTATCCTATAATCATCTTCTGCTGCTTTTAAGCGCCTCTTAATTAAGTTCATATCCTGCTGCGTTGTTTTAATGCCTTGTTTTGATTTCTTCTGAAAACAATGCAAAACATAAATAACATCTTTAAATCTTACTGTATAAACCGCACGATATGTACCGCTAGTGAAATTCTCGACAATCTCTAAGATACCAGCACTGCCGAACCCTTTTAACGGTTTGGCTGCTGCCGGCTTTTCTCCTTTTTGGGCTTCAAAGAGCGCATACCCGATATCCTGCTTTACCTCCTCCGGGAATCCTCTTAGTTCATCCTTGGAAGAACCTATAAAATCTACCCTCTTTATACTTCTATCTTCAATCATAATATACCATATTTGGTATAAATAGTCAACCCTCTTTTTCCTCCTATCTTAATAGACGTAACGAGCAACCAAATCTAACAAAAAAATCCCAAGCGTTTTCGCGCTTGAGATTGGTAAACAGCCCTTATATTTTTATTTTTGCTTTAACAAGACTATACTGCTTAACACAAAGAATATTACCGATACATAATTATAAACAGCCCAGTAAGCATAATTCGCCAAAACCATACCAACAATGGTGTAAACCGCAAAGACCACCAACAACACGCCTATCACTTTATTAGCCTTCATACTCACTCCATATGTTGCAACTTCAGGTAACTCCCCCACATTACTCTATTTTATCTCGTTTCTCAATATTATGCCTTGCACATAACAACTGAATATTCTCTGCGGTCAGCGAAGATCCACCTAATGAATAAGGAATTATATGATCGAAATGCAAATTATCGGTACTTTCACATTTTACGCACTTCCCCTTATCTCTTTTCCAGACTTCAAGCTTAACTGAAGAAGGTATAATGCGATTATGATCGATATCTTTACTATTCAAATCAATCTTTTTGCTATCTTCTACAAGCTCAAGCTTAAATTTAAATACCTTTCTATCATTCGAATCTTCTTGCCATGCATCAATTAATTTGAATAACCCATTATATGTCCAAATGCCAGAATAGATTTTCTCATATACTTTTACAAATTCGCCACCACCTTGATTATCCCCATGTTTCCCAGCGGCTTTAAAAAATAATCCATTTTGAGTTAATCTGCCCTTAGGGCTGCTCATTGGTTGATCTACTAATTTAGGATTAGCATTCAAGGAGTTCTTTGAAATATCATGGCCTTCATAAATCAGAATTCTGCCTTCATTTTCAATACGATCATTATACGGAGCCCCAGGACGCAAGCTCATAAGAATAACGCTCATTCCTCCTCGTAAATGAAAGTTCATGCCTCGCTGAAGATTAGCACCTTCAACTTTACACATCTCGAGATAAGAAATTACATCACCAGATTTAATCATTTTACAAAACAGTAACTAATTCTCCGACAATATGGAATTCAACTGCCGGAACATCTTCTAAGATAATATCCTCAAAATCCTTGTTATCAGGAGAAAGAATTATTTTCTTGTGTCTCCATGTACCATCATCAAAATATTCCTTTTCACTTTTATATCGCTTTATTGTAAACTGCCTAGTCGTCTCCGGATCTGAAACTAAACGGCATTCCACAAGGACAACTAATCCGTTTCTAGTTCCCCCCTTGTCAAAGCGAAATACACAATAGCTCCCATCAGGGATGGTCGGTTCCATTGATTTACCAACCACTTTTGCGACAAACATATCTTTATTTAAAGCTCTGGGAATATTAGCTTTGATCCAACCAATCGGCTCTTGTTTAACCTGTGTTTCTTTGCCGAATGACGTTGCAACCGCTTCAAGCGATAAAACAGGAAGATAATCTTTAAACTGTAGATTCTCCGGAACTGTTGATATTAACTCTCCAAGCTGCTTTTCTTCTTCTTTAACAATATCAGAGAACATCAAGGCGCCATCTCTACTTTCGATCTTCGACCTAAAAAACATCTCTGTTTCTTTATCCATGAAATACAGATAAACCCCCTTATGAGCGCGTGACATTAACACTCTATAAACATTTTTAAGATGATCAGTTAGTTTTTGATTTCCTCTTAAAACTTGCTTATCAAAAGAGTTATCGGGGATACTAACCCAGCCTTTATCTTTGCGCCAAACAAGATCATCTCCAAATATTACGCCTATATAGTCAAATTCAAAACCTTGAGCCGTATAGACTGTTCCGACCTGTTCCATTCCGCTCTTATCTGTAGCCCATTTCCAAAACTCATCCTTCTTCTCCCAGGGCATTTGAAAATCACCTATTTGGACATCCTTTACCAATGAGCCATCTTTATTCGGCTCGCTCCACTTCCAACAAAAACCTGCAACAATTCTAGCTAAATTCTCCTTGTGTCTGTTTTTCTCATCAATTGCTCTTTTTAAATCTACTGGGGTTTCAAATATTTTGAATTCAATTTTTGCATCGAAAACATCTATATCGGAATCTCTAATGCCCATTAGTTTATCTAACCACTGTAAATATGCATCCGAACCGGAACAACGAAACTGTGTTCTAAGTTCGAATTCTGCGATGTCTTTATCCTTTATGCCAAATTTAGCTGCTGAATTTTTTATCAATTCAACGCTACCAATCTCCTTTGGACGCACAATCTGAAATTCATCCATAAAAAATATAGATAATTTAGCTGGCCTTATAAGATCATCTACTTGAGGATTTTTTGATTTAAACTTGGAAGGCACCGCATAATCATTGCTATTCGATCTAATCCTATGCGCCTCATCACATATTAAAACATCAATCTCATTTTCCTTATGCTTAGTAAAGTTAAAGAAGAATTTAAAAAGATTCGCTGCTCTACGCCCAACAACTTTTCTCAGTGTATTTGTAAATGCTGATGAGCCAGTAGCATGATACACAATTTTACCTTGACGCATGAGTTCACCCATGACTTCTAATGCAATTACTGACTTCCCAGTGCCTGGACCACCCTTAACAACAATGACAGACTTTGTGGTTGTTTTACTTAACTGCTTAGCTTTGCTCATAATTGCGTTGTAAGCGGCAATTTGATCATCAATAAGCGTGAATATTTGCTGCTTATGAATCATATCACCAGTATGATCTAGTAATCTTTTTGAAGGGCGAACAGGACTAGTTATGAAACGGTTAAAAACCTCTAGCCCATTACTACTCTTTAACCTCTGCTGTAAATAGAGCCCCAATTCTCTAACGTCTTCTTTGAGAAATAGTGGAAAGGTTTTAGTGAATTTGTGAAATTTTGGGAGAGAAAGTATATTTTCCTTCTGCTTAGAATAATTATGGCAATACGTACAGGAATCCAATTGTACAGAATCATCTTCACTAAAAATTGAGAGAAAATCTTGCAAGTCAAAATGATACCCTTCAACTTGCAAACATGGATGAGCTACTTCTTTTTTGCCATAAAAATCTATTATTATGTTACCTTCATTTTCACAATCATAGACATGCTCATTTGACCATTGCTTCAATTCCATTAGAACAACTGAATCTTTATTCTCGTTATTCTTCCCGAATACCAATATGTCAATACGCCGTGCTGAATATGGCAATTCATACTCAACAATTATTTTATTATTAATCAAATCTGAATAGGTGAATGCGTTATTTAAGAAATTAAGCGATTGCTGCCAAGATCGATATTCCGACTCTGAAGGGGACCTTTTATAATGGTTAAGAAAATTATCTTTTAATATATCTGCGATGCGATTATGAATTACGTCTTCTGAGAACTCCTTAATTGTTCCTTCGTATAGCCTCATAACTTGTTATATTTTGTATGTTTGCCTTTAGCCTTCTCTATGGGATATTTCGCTTCATTCTTTTGGAGTTTTTCTTCCATTGCTTTTATTAAATCAATTCCAAGATTATCGGCTAATTCGAAAAGATATAAGGCTATATCTGCTATCTCATCCTTAATCTCACCATGATTTTGTTTAGTATATTTATCTACTTCTTCAATAGTTTTCCATTGAAAATGCTCAAGCAGTTCAGAAGCTTCAAGAATTATCGAAACAGCCATATTCTTAGGATCATGGAATTGCATCCAATCGCGTTCATCCCTAAATTTCTTTATTTTCTCTACCATTTGCTTAATTTCACTCATTGCTGCTCCTTTTAATATGGATATGCAAATAAATTAAAACTGTCCCCTTTATTTGTATTATTTCTTCTTAATTGTACGTAGCTGAAACATTAATGCTTTCCCTTTGGGTGTCAACGACCAAAAAAACGCCGCGCCTCCCTGCACAGTAGCAGAATATTCTACATTTACCAACCTTAAAGCTATTAGTTGGACCTTTATTGTTTGAAACACTTGATCATCTAAATAATGAGAGGAAGAACTTGTGACGCCATATTCTTGAAATAAGTCGTCTTTTAAAACGAACTCAACGGATTTTTCATCCGGTAATTTTAATAGATGTGGAGATAGTAAGTAAAAAATATCTTTCCATTTTCTTTCTATTTCCCAAGACTGAACATAAGAATGACCCCTAGTGTAGTATGTTCCAAATACTTTAAATACTTCATCTAGAGATGCAATATCAGGAATTTCTACAATCTCATTAGCAGTCGTCTGCTTAATTTTATCCTTCAGCGTATCATTTTCTTTTCTAAGTGTATTGATATCTACTAGCAACTCCTCATTCGAAACTTGATCTGATCTAACCCAACCTACTCTGGGGGTTGTTTTAATTAGTTGCGTTAAACTTCTACTTACTACTGCACCAAGCTCATGAGTAGTAGACCAAGATTTACATAATTTAGTTTTTACTAACCCAATAAATTCCTTAAGTTTTTCTATTTTATCCGATTCGGTTTCTTTTTCTCCTAGTGCCTGTACGCAGCCATCTTCAATTATGAAGCCAATTGTTGGTATCCCTTGGGATATAGCGTACTCGTATTCCTTCCTAGTATAACTTATGCCCTGATCGTCTTCAGAACCATAACAACCACCAATTATAACAACATAATAATCGCAATTATCAATGAGCTTCTTAATAAAAGTCCATTGATCTTCATTAGCTGCAGGAAAATATTCCATCCCACAAGGAATGCATTCAAGCTCGAGAAGTGCCTTCATAACTTCAAGTCTTTCTTCTTTTAAATCCTCATAGGTTGAACTAACAAATACCTGATATCTTTTTTCCATCTCTATCTCCAGAAGATATTATATTTCTAATTATAGATTAAAGACGAATAATTATACGGTTGACTTGGTTTGATTCGCGACGCACGCTTCCAGCGGCTGATTTGGCATGTTTTGAGCAGGGCGTTTGCAGGCCGAGCGGGCAAGGTGTCCCGAGCAAAGCGAGGGACGAGCGAGGCCGAAAGCCGAGCGAAGCTGGCCACGCTGGGGCCAGCGAGCGTCCCTGCT